>Ga0210377_10000327_pt1 | contig 44693 bp, 39 predicted proteins | sample PLM4_65_b1redo_FD_155480 | JGI IMG/M metagenome (GOLD analysis project Ga0210377, IMG submission 155480) | Groundwater sediment microbial communities from an aquifer in East River, Colorado, USA - PLM4_65_b1 redo | ecosystem: Environmental > Terrestrial > Soil > Riparian zone | place: USA: East...
GATGAGAACCGGTGCTTCGCGGGAGATCCGCTTGGGCGTTCCGTAGATGAAGCGATCGGCGACGATGTCGCCGTACACCACGATCAGCTTCCCGCGCATCGCCTCGGTCAGTTGCAGAAGACGACTGCGTTCAAACACGGGCGAAGGATAGCAGCAGGCAAATGGAAAATTGAAAATTGAAAATTGAAAAAGCACTCAATTGATGCCCCGCGAACTGGTCGAGGGCGAGGACTTCTATTACGAAGGCCCGTCCATGGTCTTCACCGAGAAGTTCCTGCGGGAGCGCGGCTACTGCTGCGAGTCAGGCTGCCGGCACTGTCCGTATGGATTCCGGCGCGACAAGCGCTCCGACGTGCCGGACGAACCGGAGAAGGACGCATAGATTTACCGTTCCGCGTTCATCGCCTGCTGCAGTTCGTCCTTCTCTTCTCCGCTCAGGACGGTGTCGATGTCGATCAGCAGCAGGATCTCGTCCTCGTGACGAACGATGCCGATCAGAAACTCCCCTCGCACGCCGCGCACGAGGGCCGGCGGCGGCAGCACGTCCTCGGCGGAAACGGTCACGATTCTGCTGACTTCATCGACCTTCACGCCGATGAGACCGGCAGACGTATGGGTGATGAGAACGAGAGGCTGATCGACGCGTTCTTCGAGCGACGGATAGAGGCGATCGCGGAGATCGATGACCGGGATGACGTCCCTTCTCAGAACCATGATGCCTTCGACGAACGACGGCGCGGTCGGCACGGACGTCGATCCGCTGTACGGCACGATCTGCCGCACGGACATGATGTCGAGCACGAATGTCTCGGGACCGACGCGGAAGGAGATGAGGCGGAGCGGTTTCATTTCGTTGACCGTTGACCGTTGACCGTTGACGAGGAGGCGGAATCCGAGAAGCGCGACCGCGGACTCCGGCGATGCTCCGCCTCGACAACGGTCAACGGCCAACGGTCAACGATCACGTGCGTACTCGAAACTTCCTCACCTCGTCATCGAGCGACCCGATCGCCTCATTCAACAACCTGATCGCTTCGCTCATGTCCGCGGCGGATGAACGGTTGGTCTCGGCGATGGCGCGCACCTGTTCCATCGTGGCGACGATCTTCTCGCTCTCCGCCGCCTGATTCGCCGCGACCTGGAAGATCTCGTGGATCATCTCGATCATCCGGTCGGCGGCGGAAGAGATCATCGCGGATCCCGACTTCTGCTCGACCATGGCCTGGCGCACGTACTTCGTCACTTCGCGCATCGATTCGACGGCGCGCATGATGTGGCTCGATCCGGCGGCCTGCTGCGTTGTCGCGGAGTTGATCTGCCGCACCATCTCCTGCAACCGGTCGACGGCGGTCATGACGGTGGCGCTCCCCTGCGCCTGCTCCTTCGTCGCGCCGGCGATCTCCTTCCCCATCTCCGAGGCTTTGGTGGCGGAGTCGAGGATGTTGTTGAGAGCCTTTCCTGCCTCATGCGACAGCGACACGCCCTGCTCGACCATCCGCGATGCACCGGTCATCGCCGCCAGAGCGTTCGCCACTTCCTGCTGCACCGATCCGATGAGATTCGCGATGTCTCGCGTCGACGAAGCCGTCCGCTCCGACAGCTCGCGGATCTCGGCGGCGACGACGGAGAAGCCTTTGCCGTGCTCTCCCGCCTGCGCGGCGAGGATCGCCGCGTTCAGCGCGAGGAGGTTGGTCTGCTCGGCAACGTCTTCGATGACATTGAGGATCCTTCCGATCGCCGCGGAGCGCTCGCCCAGGCGGGCGACGACGGAGTTCCATTCAACGACGGACTGGCGGATCTGCTCCATCCCGTCGATCGTCTCGCGCACCGACTTCATCCCCGACTCCGCGGCGTCGGCCACCGCCAGGGTCAGATCGTACGAACGTGCGGCGTTCGTCTCGACCTGCGCGATCGACGCGCTCATCTCCACCATGGACGATGAGGTCTCGGTGACGAAGCTCGTCAGATAGACGACGTTCTGGTCGACTTCGCTGATCGAGGAGACCATCTGCTGCGTCGCCGACGCAGTCTCCTCGACCGAGCTCCAGAGCGTCTCGGCGTGACGGCTCACCTCCTCCATCGACGCCACCATCTCCAGCATCGACGACGACGTCTCCTCGGATGCCGCGGACAGCGACTCGACGTTGTCGGTGATCTTGCGAACGCCGCTGTTGAGCTTGTCGATCGAGTGATACGTGTCATCGATGATCGACCGTTGCTCGTCGACGCGATCGATGACGGTGCGCGAGCGGCTGTCGACCGTGTCCACGACCGAGCGCAGCTTGACCTGCGAGTGCATCAGGCTCTTCACCGTGCGCTCCAGGTTCTCGGTCATCCCGTTGAACGCGGTGGAGAGCGTGCCGATCTCGTCGCGTGAGGTCAGCGCCGACCGCTGGGTGAGATCGCCCTCCGCGACGCGCCGGGAGGTCTGCACGAGGTCGTAGACTGGCCGGACGATCGTGCGCGCGCCACCCAGCGCCAGCAGGATGCCGATGACGATCGCGATCACCGTGATGCCGATGTTCGTCGTGCGCATCGACCGCACGGCATCGCGCGCTTCCGATTCATTGATGAGCAGCCGGAAGTAGCCTTTCGGCCGCACGGTGAGATTCGCCGTCTCCGCCTTCGATTCGAAGAACGGGACGATGAACAGGTGCAGCGTCTCTCCGCCGATGTCGATGTCGCGCGCCGAAGGCGTACGCCCGAGGGCTTCTTCCGCCAGAACCGGCGGAGGCGTCCTGCCGCTCGACGCCAGGGTCTTTCCGTCACCGCTCATGAAGTCGGCGTACTCGACGGAGCGGTTCTGCCGGAGATCCTCGACGATCTTCTTCAGATCGTCCGTCAGGCCGAAGAGCACGTAGTACGCCGCGGTGGACTCCACCGTATGCGCGATCGCCGCCCCCTGATCGACGGTCTGGGCAATGATGGTGCGGCGGACCCGGTACTGCTCCATCGCCACGATCAGAACCGAGATGACGAGCGCCTGGGCCGCGAAGGCCATGATCAGCTTCGTCCGCAATCCAAAGCGATGCGCGGACTCTGAGGCCTTGTCGCCGGCGAGCATATGAGCCATTGGCAGTGTAGATGATCGGTGCAACTCATCAAAGCGTTGACCGTTGACCGTTGACCGTTGGCAAGGCAGTGCATCGTTGACGCGACGGCGGCGGATCTCGCCACGCGACGCCCTGACAACGGTCAACGGACAACGGTCAACGAACTCACGCTATCATCGCGCGATGCCGCTGATCCGCTGCCCAAAATGCGGCCAGTCGTACGACGTTCCCGGTGTCATCGCGGTGCGGCTCCCGCAATCGATCGCCACGTGCGATTGCGGCGAATGGCTGTCCGGCAGCAAGGCGGCCGTGCTGGCGCGCGTGCTCGATCCAAAAGACATTCGGGAAATCGATCTCAAACCGTATCGCGTCGACACGCCGTTCGAAGATATCTCCGGCGACGACGCCGCGCCGATGGTCACCGCACCGCGATCCGTGCGCATGATCGCCCGCGGTGCGAAAGAGTCGGTCAACACCGTCTTCACGATTCGCGAACATCCGCTCTGGATCGGCCGCAAGGGATGCCACGTCGAGCTCGCGGAAGCGGAGCTGTCGATCCGCCACTGCTCGATCGCCGTGCGCGGCGATCAGCTCGTCGTGCGAGACGCCCACTCGCACATGGGCACTTTTCTGGACGGACAGCAGATCACCGAAGCCGTTCTCGGCGACGGCGTTCATCTGCTGCGGGTCGGATCGGCACTGGTGAGCGTCGAACCGACGGCGGAGTCAGGAACGCCCGTCGAGCCGATTGCCCTCGAGCCGGATGAAGTGCTCGACGAGTCGCAGCTCGCGCGCGCCGTGCGCGAACGCGCGCAGGCCTCCGCGCCGGGCCAGCGCCTCGTGCTCGTCTGCGTGGATGGACCGCTCAACGGTCAGGAGTTCGAAGTCCCGCCCACCGGTCTCATCGTCGGACGCGAGGGCCACGTGCGTGTCCCCGATGAGTTTCTGTCGCGGCGGCACTTCGAGATCGTTCGCGAAGCCGACGGCACCGCACGCGTCCGCGACCTCGGCAGCCGCAACGGAACGTTTCTCAACACACTTCCGGCACGAAATACGAAAATTCACACCGGAGACGAGATTCGCGCGGGCGTGAACCGGTTCCGCATCGAACATCGGGCCTGAAACCTCTTGCATGCGGGACGGCCGCGAATATACTTCGCCCCGCATCCCCCGGAGATCGACGATGGCCAACCCGCAAGCGGCGGTTTCGCGGATTCTCACTGCCCTTTCAGCGATGGTCGAGAAACCTCTCTCCCTCGTCGACGGTCAGTCGCCCGAGGCGGGGCAGTCGTTCGCCATCCGCCTCGCCGGTCCGCGGCTCGCCGTGGTGTCGGACGACCGGAGACCCTTCAGCGATCCGGAGCGCAAGCTCGTTCAGGAAATCTTCGAGGTCATCCGCATGGCGGATGAAAGCGATGCGCGCTTCGATGAGCTCGAGCAGCGCATGTTGACTCTGCAGCGCGAGAACCTCGATCTGATCGTCAAGAATCGCGCGCTGTCGGAAGTCTCGACGCGCGACACGCTCACCGGGCTGTACAACCGGTGGTACGTCATCGACAAGATCGACTCGGAGATCAACCGGTCGCAGCGCCACGGCTCGCCGATGTCGGTGCTCATGCTCGACCTCGATCACTTCAAGCGGATCAATGACACGTATGGTCATGCGGTCGGCGATCAGGTCCTGCAGTGGGTCGGCAAGACGCTGAAGGAGAGCTGCCGCGTGTACGACGTGCCGGGGCGCTACGGCGGCGAGGAGTTCTGCATCATGCTGCCGGAGACGAAGGTCGGAAACACGAGCGCCGTTGCGGATCGCATTCGCGCAAAGATGGAGACGACGATGCTGCGGATCGGCGACGTGACGCTCAACATCACCGCTTCGATCGGGATCGCGGGCGTCGACTCGGCGTCGGCGGAAGGGCTGCTCAGCCCGGCGGCGCTGATCGATCGCGCGGACCGCGCGCTCTACTCGGCGAAACATCTCGGGCGGAACCGCATCGAGTTCTGGAACGAGCCGGGACCCGAAGTCGGGCACTGAGCTCGGCCTGCCAGCGCGAGATCGGCGAGCGCCAGGGATGGCCCGGTAGAGTTCGTTCGCCTCATTGCCGCCCGCCGCGTTTACGCTTGACTTTCGCTCTGTTACCGCCTATATTGCCTCTTTGCGAGGCAGCTCATGAAGTACGTGACGGAACGACAGCGCGACATCCTCGAATTCATCCGCGATTTCCAGCGGAAGCACGGTGTGGCGCCCACGCACCGTGAAATCTGCGACCACTTCGGTTTCTCGTCGTACGGCACGGTCTACAAGCACCTTTCGCTTCTCGAGAAGAAAGGTCTGATCCGCCGCGACTGGAATCAGAAGCGGGGCGTGGAAGTGGTGGACGACGAGCCGGAAGGACGGTCGGGAGTTCGCGAGCTCCCGCTGTTCGGCTACATCGCCGCCGGCCGCCCACTGGACGTCGATGTCTCGAACGAGACCATCGCCGTTCCCGATCATCTGACAACGCGGGGCGAGAACTACGTGCTGAAGGTCCGCGGTGACTCGATGGTCGAGGACGGGATCCTCGACGGCGACCTCGTGATCATCTCCCGTCGTGAGCGCGCCGACAACGGCGAGATGGTCGTGGCAAACGTGAACGGCGAAGTGACGTTGAAGCGGCTCTATCGGGAAGGCGAACGCGTCCGCCTGCAGCCGGCGAACTCGATGATGAGCCCGATCTACGCCCAGGCCCGCGATGTCGCGGTGCAGGGCGTGGTCGTCGGTCTGATGCGACGGTTTTGAGGGAAAGGTAGAGGAAGCCCATGGATCTCGTATTGAAACTTCGCGAAATCCGCCGGATGCGCGGCCTGAGTCAGAAGGACGTGGCGCGCATCTCCGGCGTCGGAGAAAAGACGATCAGCTCGTTCGAGACAGGCCAGCGCATCGGCTCGCTCAAGCTCGCGCAACTCAAGCGCCTGCTCAAGGTCTACGGCATGACCGAATCGGAGTTCTTCGGCGGCATGGTGGAGAAAGAGATCGCGCCGTGGGAGCTCGATCAGGAGGAGTTCGCCACGGCACGTGTGCTCGATGGCCTGCACAAGCTGCCCAAAGTGGTGCAGAAGACGATGCTCGCCAAGTTCCAGATCATGGTCGAGACCGCGGCCGACCTGCACCACATCAAGGGAAAGCGGCCGCAGTACGTCCGCGACAATCCCGAGTGGCACATGCTGACCTCGCGCAACTGAGCAGGTCTGAACAGCGGTAAGCGTGGCGACGGGCTTCAGCCCGTCGCTTTGTTTTTGACGATGTGCTCGAGCGACTCGTCGATCCGGGGATGCGCGAACGTGAATCCCTGCGCCGTCGCGCGCGCCGGCATAGCCCTCTGCCCGCCGAGGATCGTCTCGTCGGCCATCTCGCCGAAGAGAAGGCGCAGCACGAAACCCGGCACGGGGAACATCGCTGGCCGGTGCAGCGCCCGGCCGAGAGCCTGCGCGAAGTCGCGGTTCCGCACCGGTTCCGGCGACGTCGCGTTGTAGACGCCGCGCACGTCCTCGTGATCGATCGCCCACTCGATGAAGCGGATCACGTCTTCGCGACTGATCCACGACATCCACTGCTCTCCGCTTCCGATCCGCCCGCCCACTCCGAGCCTGAACGGCAGAAGCATCTTCGCGAGAGCGCCGCCGTCGCGTTCGAGGACGACGCCGATCCGCATGAGGACGACGCGAGCGAACGAGTCCGCCTCGCGCGCCGCCCCTTCCCACTTCGCGGTGAGGTCGGCGAGAAATCCGTCGCCGCGCCCGGCGCTCTCATCGAGCTGCTGGTCCCCGCGGTTGCCATAGAAGCCGACCGCGGACGCGCTGATGAACGTGAGCTTCATCTCCACGTTCTCGCGCATCGCGGTGACGAGCGCGCGCGTCGCATCAAGCCGGCTCTTCTCGAGCCGCCCCTTCCTCTCCGCTGTCCACCTTCCCGCACCGACGTTCTCTCCGGCCAGGTTGATCACGACATCAGCGTTCGCGACCTCGCGAGTCCACGGCCCCGGCTCGGGCGGATGCCACTCCACTCCGCGACCGCGCTCGACCTTCTTCGGGTTGCGCGTGAGGACGACGATCTCACCTCGCGACTGCAGGCGTGCGACGAGAGGCCCGCCGAGGAACCCCGATCCGCCGGAAATGACGATCTTCATGCAGACATGTTGACGCAAAAAGAAAGCCCCGTCGCTACGCGCGACGGGGCTTTGCGTCAGAGGAGGGTAGGAGAATCCGCAGGCGCTCTTGCTTCGGTTTCTTGGACGGGCCTCCCAATGGAAGGTTTCGCTAGCGAATGCGCGAGCGGGCCGTCACCCGGCGCGGATCGGCCCACTCGGATTCCTTCTGCAGGCCGGCGAACGCGATCATCGCGGCGTTGTCCCCGCAGTAGACCGTTTCCGGGAGGCGCACCGTCACGTGATGCTCGTCGCCCCACTGCCGGATGCGCTCGCGAAGCACGCCGTTCGCCGCCACCCCGCCGGCCATGGCAACCTCGGCCGGCATGTCTTCTCCCGACTCGGATATCCGGGTCCACACCGCGTTCAGTCGATCGAAAAGCTGCTCGATGAGAGCGTCCTGAAACGTCGCGCAGAAGTCGGGCAGGGCAGCGCCGTCGCGTCCGGCATGGATCCCGTACTGTCGCGCCAGCCGGATCGCCGCGGCCTTCGTCCCTGAGTAGGAGAAGTCGAGCGACTCATCCTTGAATCGCGGAACGGGCAGCGGGAAGCGATCGCGGTCGATCGCCCCATGGCGACCTTCGCTCTCGATCTGCGGACCGCCGGGATACGGCAGCCCGATGAATTTCGCGACTTTGTCGAACGTCTCTCCGATCGCATCGTCGCGGGTGCGGTTCAGCATCGTGACGAGACCGCCGCGCACGTCGTAGATCGAGGAGTGCCCGCCCGAGACGACGACATTGAGAAAGCGCCGCGGCATCGGAATGGCCGCGCCGCTCTTCTGCAGATACGGCGAGAAGATGTGCCCCTCCAGATGATTGATCGGTACGAGCGGAATGCCGAGGCCGTAGGCGAGACCCTGAGCACCGGCGACGCCGACGAGGAGAGCGCCGATGAGACCCGGACCGGCGGTGACCGCGACGCCTTCGACGTCGTTCCAGCTCGTGCCTGTGTCGTCGAGCGCACGCGTCAGCAGCGGGAAGAGATGCTGCAGATGCTCGCGCGAGGCGATCTCCGGAACGACACCGCCGAACGGACGATGGCGCTCGATTTGCGAGGCGATGAGATTCGCGCGCACCGTCCCGTCGCGCTCGAGGAGCGCCACGGACGTTTCATCGCAGGAGGTTTCGATGCCGAGGATCATGGCCGCTTCGGGGATCGCAGGTCGTCGATCGTGAGTAACGCTGGTGGAGGACCGATTCTTCTCGCCACCTGCGATCCGCGATCCGCGATCTACCTGCTCGTATAATCCCCCGCTCTGAAGTCATGAAAGAAGAGCTGTCTACAAGGTACGAGCCCGGCGAATTCGAGCAGAGAATTTACGCGCGATGGGAGCGCGAGGGTTACTTCACGCCGATCGTCGATCGCGAGCGGCCGAAATTCTCGATCGTCATTCCGCCGCCGAACGTGACCGGCCGCCTGCACGTCGGGCACGCGCTCGTCAACACGCTGCAGGACATCATCGTCCGCTGGAAGCGGATGAGCGGGTTCAACACGCTCTGGATTCCCGGAACGGATCACGCCGGCATCGCCACGCAGATGATGGTGGACCGCGAGCTGACGAAGCAGGGCATCTCGCGGTTCGACCTCGGTCGCGACAAGTTCGTCGAGCGGGTGTGGCGGTGGAAGGACGAACACGCCGGTTTCATCAAGGACCAGCTCACGCGCCTCGGCGCCTCGGCGGACTGGACGCGCGACCACTTCACCCTCGATCCCGATCTCTCGCGCGCCGTGCGCCACGTCTTCGTGTCGCTCTACAACGACGGCCTGATCTATCGAGATCTGGCCATGGTGAACTGGTGCCCGCAGTGCCAGACTGCGATCTCCGACATCGAAGTCGAGTATCGCGAGCGCAACGCGAAACTGTACGAGATCGAGTATCCCGTCGCCGGTTCGGACCGCCGTCTCACCGTCGCGACGACGCGGCCGGAGACGATGCTCGGTGATACCGCGCTGGCTGTGCATCCGGACGATGCGCGTTACCGCGATCTGATCGGCACGGAAGTGATCGTGCCGGTGGCGAATCGCCGGATCCCGATCGTCGCTGACGCGATCCTCGTCGATCCCGAGTTCGGAACAGGCATCGTGAAGGTCACCCCGGCGCACGACAAGAACGACTACGAAGCCGGCCTCCGGCACAACCTCGCGCAGATTCAGGTGATCGACGAAGCGGGCCGGATGACGAACGCTGCCGGCGAGGAGTTCGCTGGCCTCGATCGCTTCAAGGCGCGAAAGAAACTCATCGCGAAGCTGACAGACGAAGGCTACCTGACACGCACCAAGGATTACGCGCACTCGGTCGGCGTCCACGGCCGATGCGACACCGACGTCGAGCCGATGGTCTCGCGGCAGTGGTTCGTCCGCATCGAGCCGCTGGCGCGTCCGGCGATCGAATCGGTGCGCAGCCGCGCCATTGAGATCACTCCGCAGGCATGGGAGGCCACGTACTTCAACTGGATGGAGAACATCCGCGACTGGACGATCTCGCGCCAGTTGTGGTGGGGCCATCGCATCCCGGCGTTCTACTGCAGCAATGGACACACGAACGTCAGTGAAGAGGATCTGACGGTCTGCCCGCAGTGCGGGTCGACCGCGATCGTGCAGGATCCCGATGTCCTCGACACGTGGTTCTCCTCGGCGCTGTGGCCGTTCTCGACGATGGGCTGGCCCGACAAGACGCCCGACTTCGAGACGTTTTATCCGACTGATCTGCTGATCACCGGATTCGACATCCTGTTCTTCTGGGTGGCGCGGATGATCATGATGGGGCTGCGCTTCACCGGGAAGGAGCCGTTCCGGCAGGTCTACATCCACGGCCTGGTGCGCGACGAGAAGGGCGAGAAGATGTCGAAGACGAAGGGCAACGTCATCGACCCGCTCGATGTCATCAACGAGGTCGGTGCGGACGCGCTCCGGTTCACGCTGGCCATCAACAACACCGGCCGCGACATCCCGCTCGGGAAGACGGCGATCGCCGGTTACTCGGCATTCGTCAACAAGATCTGGAACGCGTCGCGCTTCGCGCTGATGCATCTCGACACCGGGCTGAAAAGCGCCGGGCCGATCCAGCGCGAAGACCTCGGCACCGTGGAGCGATGGATCCTCTCCGAGCTCAATGCAGCCACGCGCGACGTCAACCGCAATCTCTCCATCTACCGTTTCGATGAGGCCGCGGGTGCTCTCTTCCACTTCTTCAAGCACGAGTTCTGCGACTGGTACCTCGAAATGGTGAAACCGGTCCTCCTCGGCAAGCACGGGGGGGACCACCGCCGGCAGCAGGCCAGGCGCGTGCTGCTCGAGGTGCTCGATCGCTCGCTGCGCCTGCTCCATCCGTTCATGCCGTTCGTCACCGAAGAGATCTGGCAGAAGCTCGGCGGCGTCGAGCCGTCGATCATGGTGGCGCCGTATCCGATCGGCGAGGAAGTGCTGGACGACCCCCACGCTGAGCGGCTGATGGGAGCGGTGAAGGCGATGATCACTGCGGTGCGCAACGCGCGCGCCGAACGCGGCTTCACGCCCAAAGACCGCTTCACGCTTTACATCCGCGCATCGAACGAGCGCGAGGCGACGTTCTTCAGCAACCACGCGTACCTGCTCAACGAGCTGGCGCGCCTGGAGAGGACGATCGTGAACGGCGACGCCCCCGGCGGCGCGCACCACGATGTGATCAACGGATTCGAGATTGCGATCGCGTTCCCGGAAAAAGTGGTCACGGCCGAACAGGCCGCCAGAACGCAGAAGGAAATCGAGAAAAGCCGGAAAGAGCTGGCCTCGCTCGAAGCGAAGCTGGCGAACGAGCAGTTCGTGCAGAACGCGCCGGCGGCGGTCGTCCAGCAGGCGCAGGCGAGGCGTGCCGAATTGCTAGCGCGCATCGAGAAGCTCGAACAGAATCAGTAGGCAGAGCGCAGTTCGCGACTGCGAGCTCCATGATCGAAACGCGCTCCATCGTCTCGCGTCTGCACACCATCGAATCGCTGGCGGTCATCCCGCGCGTTTCCTCGACGAACCAGATCGCCCGGCGCGTTCTCGACGAGTGCATCGAAAACGATCTTTCGCTGCCGCAGGCGATGATCATCGCCGGCGAGCAGTTCGCCGGCCGCGGACGAAACCAGCGCACCTGGTCGTCGCCGGCGAAGAAGGGAATTTACGCGACGACGATGCTGACGCGCTCGGCCGCGGAGCTGCCGCTCCTTCCGCTGGAGATGGCGAACACCGTGGCGACGTATCTCCGCGATGTCTTCGCCGTCGACGCCCGCATCAAATGGCCGAACGACATCGTCGTCGCCGGACGCAAGATCGCGGGCATTCTCATCGAAGCGAGAGTGCAGGACACGCGCGCGCACCTTGCGATCGGCATCGGCATCAACGTCGTGCCGTTCGAGTCCGATCAGCGGCAGAACGCAATCGCGATCTCGGAGGCGTCTCCCCGGGACTTCCGCGGGCTCGACGCGGCAACAGTCGCTTTCATCGAGCATGTCGACAGGCGGCTCTGGCAGTCGATCAGCCGGCAATCCGTCCTCGCCGAGTGGCGCGAGCTGTCGGTTCACCGCGACGGCGATCCGATCACGTGCGTTCTCCCGGACCGCACGGTGAGCGGCCAATGGCGCGGTATCGATGCCGACGGCCGCGCGCTGCTCGAGCATCGAGGCGAGACGATTCGCGTCAGCTCGGGGGAGATCATCCAGACGCAGTGAGCGGGGATCGCGCCCGGTGTCATTCCGGGCGGGGGAACGGCGCAGGCGCCGGTAGAGCAGTGATGAACGTCCGCCGAATGGCACCATTCGACATTGAACATTCAACATTGAACATTCAACATTCAACATTCCTCGTCTTGCTCGGAGAACGGGAATGTTGAATGTTCAATGTTGAATGGTGAATGTTGAATCCTAGCGCCCGCCCTGCGCGGCCTCTTCCGCCGCCTGGCATTGGCTGCGCTTGATGAGAGGCGCATCCTAACTTATTGATTCTAGGAGCGAAACAAAAAGGGTTCATTAGAAGCAAGGGACGGCAAGCCTGCCGTTGCAGCAGGGATGACCCACGTCATCCTGAGCGCAGCGAAGGATCTCAAAATGCAGAGCCGTCGCCGCCGAGACCCTTCGCTGCGCTCAGGGTGACGTGGCGCGACCAGGCGGGTCATAAGAAGCGTAGCGAGGAACCTGGGGGACCGGGGGTCTCGAATCTCACGCCTCGCGCCCCCGCTACGCTCGGGATGACTCGCGCACTGGTAACCTATCGCCATGTCCTCCCTCCTCGTGGTCGACGTCGGCAACACGAACATCGTGCTCGGCGTCTATCGCGGCGACGAGATCGTCGGCTCGTGGCGCCTCGCCACGGCGCGCGAGCGCACGGCCGATGAGTACGGGGTTCTCAGCCTTCAACTGATCGGCAACCACGCGCGCCCCGAGCTCGATGCGGCGATCGTTTCCTCCGTCGTTCCGCCGCTCAACCAGACGATCGCTTCGATGATCCACACATACTTCGGCCTCGATCCGCTGTTCGTCGAACCGGGAGTGAAGACCGGCGTGGCCATCCACGTCGACAACCCGCTCGAAGTCGGCGCGGACCGCATCGTCAACTGCGTCGCCGCGCATGCGGCGTATGGCGGCCCGACCATCATCGTCGACTTCGGAACGGCGACCACGTTCGATCTCGTCACGGCCGACGCCAAGTACGTCGGCGGCGTCATTGCGCCCGGGCTGAACATCTCCGCTGAAGCGTTGTTCGCGCGCGCCGCGCGTCTGCCGCGCGTCGACATCCGAAAACCCCCGTCGGTCATCGGAACGAACACCGTCGTGAACATGCAGGCCGGTCTCTATTACGGATACCTCAGCCTCGTGGACGGAATCCTCGCCAGAATGAAACGCGAAGTGGACGGGATCAGGCGCGTGATCGCCACCGGCGGGCTGGCATCGCTGTTTCAGGGAGAGAGTGAGCACATCCAGGATGTCGATCAGGAGCTCACGCTGAAGGGACTGAAAATCATCTGGGACCGCAACGCCGGTGCGCGGAGGAGCCGCAGCCGATGACCCGCGCGGTCGCAGCAGCCGCGCTGATTGCAGTCCTCACCGCTTCATCGCTCCCGGCCGGATCCCGGATCGTCGCGAAGACGGCGGCGCTGACGACGATCTCACCATATGCGACTCAGGTCGGGCTCGACGTGCTGAAGCGCGGCGGAAACGCGATCGATGCCGCGGTGGCGGTCTCTTTCGCGCTCGCCGTCGTTCATCCGCAGGCCGGCAACATCAGCGGCGGCGGTTTCCTCATCTACTACGAAGCGAAGACGAAGCAGGTCTGGACGCTGGACTATCGCGAAGTCGCGCCCGGCGCGGCGAAGAGCGACATGTTCGTGCAGCGCGGCGGCACCGTCAGCAACGACTCGCAGACCGGTCCGCGCGCCGCGGCGGTGCCCGGGACGGTCGCCGGTCTCGGCGAGATGCACTCGCGCTTCGGAACGCGCCCATGGAAGGAGCTGGTCGATCCCGCCGTCGGGCTGGCGAAGGACGGATTTCGCGTCGACACGCAACTCCTCGACGATCTCCAGGCGGCGAAAGAGAAGCGGAAAATCGATCAGTTCGCGTCCACGGCGGCGCTGTTCTACCCGAACGGGCGGCCGCTCGTGCCGGCATCGACGTTCGTACAGCCGGATCTCGCCGCCACGCTCGAACGGATCGGCAGCGCGGGACCGCATGATTTCTATGAAGGCGATGTTGCCAGGCGCTGGATCGAAGCGACGCGCGGCGCCGGCGGCATCATCGGCTACCGCGATCTGCGCGAGTATCGCGCGATCTGGCGCGCGCCGATCCGCATCCGCTTCGGAAAGTTCGATCTGTACACGATGGCTCCTCCGTCGGGCGGAGGATTGATCATCGGCGAAGTCCTGAACATCCTCGGCGCGTTCGATCTCGCGCGCTCCGGATATCAGACGCCCGCCACGCTGCATCTCATCGCCGAAGCCGCAAGGCGCGCCTACATCGATCGCAACCGATACCTCGGCGATCCGACGACGACCCGGATTCCGTATCGCGAGCTGCTCTCCAACGACCGCGCCGAGCGGTGGCGCAGCACGATCAATCCGAACCGCGCCACTCCGACCGTCACTCTCGCCGAGCCGAGCATCAATGTGGCCGAGGGAAATCACACGACGCATTTCACGATCGCGGATGCGCTCGGCAATGTCGTGGCGATCACCACCACGCTCAACGACAATTTCGGCAGCGGCTTCATCGTGCCCGGTTGCGGATTCTTCCTGAACAGCGAGATGGACGACTTCACGACCTCCCCTGGAAAACCGAACCGCGTCGGTCTGGTTCAGGGCCCGGCGAACAGCATCGAGCCTGGAAAGCGAATGGCCTCTTCGATGTCGCCGACGATTGTCATGGCTGGCGGCAAACCCTATCTCGCGCTCGGAACGCGCGGCGGGCCGACGATTCCGACGACCGTTCTACAGGTCGTCCTGAACGTCACCGTGTTCCGCAAGTCGCTATTCGACGCGGTCGCCGCACCGCGGTATCACGAGCAGGCGCTGCCCGACGAGGTCACTTACGAGCGCGATCGCGCGCCGCAGAAGACGATCGACGCGTTGAACGCGATGGGGCATCCGGTCGTGCCGCGCGATCCGATTGGCGACGTTCAGGCCATCATGTTCGACGCCGGCCGTATCATCGCCGTCGCCGACCCGCGCAACGGCGGCGCCGCCGGCGGATACTAGTGGAGTGTATTGGTTGAATTGGTACCAGATGGCGCAGGGATCGGCGACGTGGGCTAGGCGCGCCGACGCAAGCATAGCGGTGACTATGCTGAGGAGGCGCAACAACGCTCACGGCGTCGAGACCAAGCCAGGTGGTACCAATTTGACCAATACACTCCACTAGTGTGATGACTCCACAAGAGCTGAAGATCGAAGCCGCGCGCGCCGCACTCGCTCACGTACGCAACGGCATGTCACTCGGGCTGGGCACCGGCAGCACCGCTGCGGAGTTCGTCAAGCAGCTGGCCGGGAAACATCTCGATGGCATCCGCGCCACGTCCACGTCGGTGGCCACCGAACAACTGGCGCGATCGCTCGGCATCGGCATGTTTCCGCTCCACGAGATCGCTCCGCTGGACCTGGTCATCGACGGCGCCGATGAAATCGACCCGAAGCTACGGCTGATCAAAGGCCGCGGCAACGCGTTACTCCGGGAGAAGATCGTCGAACAGGCCTCGAAAAAGTTCATCGTCATCGCCGACGAATCGAAAGTCGTGGAACGACTCGGCGTCGGCGTCCTCCCCGTCGAGGTGACGCCATTCGCGCGGCGGGTCCTCGAAGTACGTTTTCACGAGATGGGACTCTCACCGGTACTGCGCCTGCTGGATGGTGCTCCACGGATGACCGACGAAGGGCATGTCACGTTCGATGTCCGCGTCCCGCGCGACATCGACATCGCGGACGTCGTCGCGCGCATCCGCGAGAACGCGGGCGTCGTCGACACCGGCTTCTTCCCCACCGAGGCGAGCGAAGCGATCATCGCCAGTCCGAAGGGCATCCGCACGATGAAGCGGTAGCTTCCGTGACACTTTACTTCGACTCCGCTTCCGTCTTCCGCACCGTCACGTCGAACTTCCACTCGTGGTCCTTGTAAAAGAACGAGACGAGCGATGCGAACGGCTTGTTCAGCGGCTTGTTGATCTTCGTTTCGAACAGCGGATAGAGCGGCGTCGGATTCGCGTAGTGCCACACGAGCTCAGCGTGACCGGTGGTCGGCTCGTTGGGATGCCGTACGAAGTTACGCAGCCCGTCGTAGCGTTTCTCCGCAATCCGTCCGCGGAATGCCGGACCGCGCGCGCTCGGCGTAGTCCCGATGATCGGGAAACCTTTCTGCGTGACTTTGCCGGTGTACGACACGGTCCCGTCGGGGCCATGCGACTCTGTCACCGTCATGTAGCCTGCGCTTTCGAGATTGCGCAGCGTACGGAGCGCTTTCTCGTCGTAATCGTCCTTCGGTGACTTCGAGCTCCACCACACTCTCTGCGGGACCTCGGCGTAGACCGGCTCGGCCGCATACTGATACCGGCTGATGATCTCCTGCGCCTTCGCAGCGGTCAGAGGCTCTGCTTTGTCGCACGAAAGCAGAAAGCACCAGGAGATCGTCGCCACAGCCCATTTCCGCCTTCTGCCTTCTGATTTCTGCTTTCTCATACTTGACTCACTGGCAACCGAATGTTATCTCCGCGCTTCTTGGTTGACCGCACGCTCGACGCGCTGGCGAGGCTATGCCTCAGGCACAGCAAACAGATCGCCATCGCTGCCGTGGTGGTCTTCGTTCTGTCGCTGGCTGCGGCCTCGCGGCTGAACTTCGATCCCGATCTTCTCAATCTCATTCCGCAGAAGAACCGGCAGGTCAACGACTTTCGCAAGGTGCTCAGCGACCTCGGCACGATCGATTACCACATCGTCGTGCTGAACATGCCCCAGGGACGCGATGTTCACGATTACGACTCGCTCATCGAGGATGTTGCCCAGGGTTATCGCAAGAGCCCGCGCATTCAGGACGTCACGTACCGTCTGCCGAATCCGCTCGACTTCGTCGACATCATTCTGCCGCGCGCGCTTCTGTTCCTGACGCCGGCCGAGCTCGACCAGGTTGCAGCGAAGCTCTCGGCCGCAGGCATTCGCGAGTCGGTGGCGCGCAATCGCGCCCTGCTCGAGACGCCGCAATCATTCGCGCTCAAGCAGCTCATCCAGTACGACCCGTTCAACCTCGCGCCGATCTTTCTGCAGAAGCTGCAGTCACTCGGCGGCGGATTTCAGCTCGACACGTCGAGCGGCTACTACCTCTCATCCGATCACAGCACGCTTCTGATTCTGATGAAGCCGAAGCGTCCCGCGCAGGACGTGCCGTTCGGCAAAGAGCTTCTGGCCGAGGGGTCGGTGATCGAGGCGCGGGCGCTGAGCGAGTTTCAGAAGCACGCCGCACCCGGGACTCTGCTGCCGGCGATCGAGCACACCGGCGGTTATCAGATCGCGACCGGCGATGCCGACCTGATCCGGCAGGACGTCATCATCAACGTCCTCGGGTCGGTGGCCGGCATTCTCGCGCTGTTCCTGTACGCGTTCCGCCGCGCGGCGTCGCTCTTCTACGCCGGCGCTCCGATGATCCTCGGCCTGGCGATGACGTTCGGCGCGGCCGGCCTCGTCTACGGCGTTCTCTCGTCCGCGAGCGCGGGATTCGCCGCGCTCCTCGCCGGCCTGGGCATCGACTTCATCACCGTTTTCTACGGTCGCTATGTCGACGAACGCAACCGCGGCGCAACCATGCCCCACGGTCTCGTCGTCGCCATCCGCACGTCGATGCCGGGCATCTTCATCGCCGCGATCACGACATCGGCGACGTTCTACGCGTTCCTCGCCACCGACTTCCGTGGCATGACCCAGCTCGGTTTCCTCACCGGAACCGGCATTCTGTTCTTTCTCCTCGCCGTGGCGTTCCTGCTGCCGGCGCTTCTGGTGATGAGCGAGCGGCATGACGCGAAGCGCGCGCCGAAGCTGTACCTGCACTCGTTCGGGTCCGAAAAACTGATCAATGCTTCGATCAGGAAGCCGCGGGCGATTGTCGTCGCCTGGGTCGTCTTTGTCATTGTCGCCTGCGCGCTCGCGACACGGGTGCACTTCAGCGACAACATCCAGGATCTGCGCGCGAAGGGAAACATCGGCGTCATCAACCAGGCGAAAATCACGGCAAAGTTCGGCCAGTCCTTCGACGCGATGATGTACGTCGTGCAGGGGCCGACGATCGACGACGTCCTGGCCCGGACTTACTCCGCGTCGAGCGAGCTGCAGCAGCTCACCGCCGATCACACCATCGCCTCATTCCAGTCGATCTCGACGTTCATGCCGCCTCACGACCAGCAGCTCGCCGTCATCGAAAAGCTCCGCGGCGGCCGAAACGACCGCTTCAACGTCGAGCGCATCGAACGCACGTTCCGCTCCGCGCTCGACGACAACGGATTCAAGCCGCAGGCGTACGACCAGTATCTGAAACTCTTCGAGCAGGCGTTGACTCCGGCGCAGCCGATCTCGCTGCAGAACCTCGACAACGACGAGCTGCTGAAACTGGCCTCGCGTTTCGTCAAAGAGACAAACGGTCAGTGGATGTCCGTGATCTACGTCTATCCGGTCGGCGGGAAATGGCCGCGCGATGTGCCGCCGAAGCTGATGGCGCTGGCGGATCGCCATCCGAACGACATTCTGACCGGCGTGAACCTCGTGAGCGCTACGCTGCGGCGCATCGTCAAGGCCGACGCCCGGCGCGCGACGATCATCGGCGTCATCGCGGTGGCGATCATCATGTTCGCGAGCTTCCGCAGGCTGTCGCTGACCGCGCTGACGTTCGTGCCGTTCCTCGCCGGCGCCGCCGGCATGCTCGGCCTGATGGCGGTGTTCGGCCTCGAGTTCAACTTCATGAACATCTTCGTCGGCCTGATGATCATCGGCTGCGGGACCGACTACGCCGTCTACATCCTGCAGCGCTACCTCGAGGACCCGAAGGTGTTCGAGACCAGCGCGCCAGAGACCGGCAAGGCCGTCGTGATGGCGGCTCTCACGACGATCGTTGGTTATGGATCGTTCGCGCTGTCGCACTATCCCGGTCTTCGATCGATCGGCTATGCTTCGACCTTCGGGATCGGCTTGAGCGGATTGGCCTCCATCACGCTTCTGCCGGCCATCCTGGTGCTGATGCGAAACGAGGGACGATGAACACGCTTTCGACGACGGTCAACGCTCGCGGCTCGGTGCTGATGAATGTTCTTCTCGTGATCGGTGCCACCGCGGTGATCGCACTCGCCGCGCAGATCGCGGTGCCGGTGCCGTTCACACCCGTTCCGCTGACGCTCCAGCCTCTCGCTGTCCTCCTGGTCGGCGCCGTCCTCGGTTCTGTACGCGGCGCCGCGGCGGCCACGCTCTACCTCCTGGAGGGCATGAGCGGCCTGCCCGTCTTCTCGCAAGGTCACGGCGGCGCGCTATGGCTTCTCGGTCCGACGGCCGGATATCTCTGGTCTTATCCCGCGGCGGCATTCATCGCCGGCTGGCTCGCGGAACATCGCGGCACGGCATCGATCCCGCGTTCGATCGCGTCAATGCTCTTCGGCCTCGCGGTGATCTACGCCGGTGGATGGTCGTGGCTGGCGGTCATGAGCGGTCCGCGCGCGGCGTTCGCGATGGGCGTCGCACCGTTCATCGTCGCGGATGCAGTGAAGATCGCGATCGGCGCGACGCTGCTGCCATACGCGCAGCGCGTGCTCGGACGTTAACCGAGAGCGGACGTCTCGTCCGCAGTCGGCGGGCGTCTCTCCCGGCGACCGTCCCTTTAGCGGTCGAGACGCCCGCTCTCCAATCCTCACCCCGTCTGCGCGACCGGCTCATGCTCCGGCTGCGCCGGCTGGGGCTCGGGCAGCGGCTTCGACTCGCGTCCGGCGCGCTCGGTCGTCTTCTGCTCGGCCGCGCTGCGATCGAGCAGCGCGATCTTCAGAACATCTTCGACATGCTCGACGAAGTAGAACTGCATGTCGCGCTTGATCGGCTCCGGCACGTCGACGAGATCGCGCTCGTTCAGCTTCGGCAGAATCACGGTGCTGATCTTCGCCGCGCGTGCGGCAAGGACCTTCTCCTTGACGCCCCCGATCGGAAGCACGTCACCGCGCAACGTCACCTCGCCCGTCATGGCCACGTTCCGCTTCACGGGACGCCCGGTCAGGACCGAGATGATCGCCGTCGTGATCGTGACGCCGGCCGATGGTCCGTCTTTCGGCACCGCGCCCGCCGGCACGTGAATGTGAATGTCGTGCGTCTCGAAGTAATCGGCCGGGATCCCCTGCTCGTCCGCATGCGCTCGCGCATACGTGAGCGCGGCCTGCGCCGACTCCTTCATCACGTCGCCGAGCTGGCCGGTCAGTGACAGCTTGCCTTTCCCGCGCACCGCCGTCGCTTCGATGAAGAGGATGTCGCCGCCCACCGCGGTCCAGGCGAGGCCCGTCGCCACGCCCACCTGATCGCGCTCGAGCAGCTCCTCGGCAAAGTGCTTCATCGGACCGAGGTACTTGTCGATGTTGCCGTCGGTGATGCGGTAGGTCTGGTCCGCTTTTCCTTCCGCCACCTGCACCGCGATCTTGCGGCAGATCGTGCCGATCTCGCGCTCCAGGTTGCGCAGCCCTGCTTCCTTCGTGTAGCCGGTGATCACCTTCATGATCCCCGAGTCCGTCCACACCACGGCGATTTCGTTGATCCCGTTCTCTTCCATCTGCTTCGGAATGAGGTGCTGCTTGGCGATGGAGAGCTTCTCCTCATCGGTGTAGCCGGAGAGGCGGATGACCTCCATGCGATCGAGGAACGCCGGCTGCACGGTGTCCAGCACGTTCGCCGTGACGATGAACATCACGTTCGACAGATCGTACGGGACGCTGACGTAGTGATCGCGGAACGAGAAGTTCTGCTCGGGGTCGAGAACCTCGAGCAATGCTGACGACGGATCGCCGCGATAATCCGCGCCGATCTTGTCGACCTCGTCGAGCATGAATACCGGGTTCGATGTAGCGGCCTGATTGATCCCCTGGATGATGCGGCCCGGCAGTGCGCCGACGTACGTGCGGCGATGGCCGCGGACCTCCGCCTCGTCGCGAACGCCGCCCAGGGAGATGCGCACGAACTTGCGATCGAGCGCGCGCGCGATCGAGCGACCGAGGGAGGTCTTGCCGACGCCGGGGGGTCCGACGAAGCAGAGGATCGGTCCTTTCATCTTCGTGCCGCGCAGCTTGCGCACGGCGAGGTACTCGAGGATGCGCTCTTTGATCTTCTCGAGGTCGTAGTGATCTTCGTCGAGGATCGTTCGCGCGCGGTTGAGGTCGTGATTGTCCGCGGACATCACGCCCCACGGCAGACCCGTCATCCAGTCCAGGTACGTGCGGATGATCGACGTCTCCGCCGAATCGGGATGCGAGCGCTCCAGTCGCTTGATCTGCTTCTCGATCTCCTCGCGCGCCTCCTGCGGGATGTTCTTCTCCTCGATCTTCTTGCGGTAGTTCTCGACCTCTTCGGCGAGCTCTTCGCCTTCTCCGAGCTCCGACTGAATCGCTTTCAGTTGTTGCCGCAGGAAATACTCGCGCTGCGACTTGTTCATCTCCCCTTGCGCGGCGGAGGAGATCTCCTGCTGCATGGTGAGCAGATTGATCTCGCGCGTGAGCAGCTCGTTGACCTTCTTCAACCTCTCGACGGGATCGATGGTCTCGAGGATGGACTGCGCCTCCTCGAGCTTCAGGTCGAGGTTCGATGCCGCGAGGTCGGTCAGCCGCGCCGGATCGTCCAGGTTCGCCGCGATCACCATCACCTCGGGTGAGATGTTCTTGCCCAGCGAGACCGCGCGATCCAGGTTCTGTTTGACGGATCGGATGAGCGCTTCGACTTCCAGCGGGCGATCCTTCGCCGTCGGCTCCTCGATGCGCGTGATCTTCGCCTTGAAGAACGGCGCGGTCTGGATGAAGTAGTCGATCCGTGCGCGCGACAGTCCCTGCACGAGAATGCGGATGCGGCCGTCGGGCAGCTTCAGCATCCTCATGATGATGGCCACCGTGCCCACGCGGTACAGGTCGTCCTCGCCCGGATCCTCGTTCTGAAAGTCCTTCTGCGCCGTCAGCATGATCACGCGGTTCTCGGCAAGCGCCTGATCCACGGCGTTGATCGATTTCTCCCGCGACACCGACAGCGGCACGATGATGAATGGAAAGATCACCAGATCCTTCAGTGGAAGCACCGGCAGGACGTCCGGGATCTTGATTGCCTCTTCTTTCGCGGTCTCGTTCGCGTCAGTCATTCGTACCTCGTGGGGAGAACCAGCGATCATGCCTGCAACCGCTGTTCCCGCGATTTACTTCAATTGATGCAGCTCCTTCACGAACGCCTCCACGTCCTCGAACCTACGGTACACGGAAGCGAATCGGACGTAAGCCACCGGATCGAGCTCCCGCAACCGCTCCATGACCATGAAGCCCAACTCCTGGCTGGAGATCTCGCGTTCGCCGGAGTCATGCATCGCCGCCTCGATCGAATCGGCGATCCGCTCGAGCTCGTTCTGCGACACCGGCCGCTTGCGACACGCGATCTGCAGCCCGTGCATCAGCTTCTGGCGATCGTACGACTCGCGCCTGCGGTCGCGCTTTACTACCTGGAAGCCGAGGGATTCGATTTTCTCGTAGCTGGTGAAACGGCGCTCGCAGCGGACGCACTGCCGCCGGCGGCGGATGACGTCGCCATCCCGACCCTCGCGCGAGTCGACCACGCGGTCTTCCATGTTGCCGCAGTAGGGGCAGCGCATCTCGGGCCGTATATCACAGGTGGTTGCGTGCGGCGCACTGCACAGCGTCACTCCTCCACCGCCTTGATCTCGCGTACGTCCCGCCACCGAAGCCCTTCATGCACGAATAGGAACAGGCCGGTGACGAGGATAGGGATCGTGCCGACGAGGTGGAACACGATCGCGACCGCGACCGAGCTGTTCACGTCGAAGTCGTAGAAGGTCGTCAGGACGAGCTGACATGCCTTGTGAAAGCCGCCCACTCCTCCCGGCGTCGGCACTGCCAGTCCGAGCGTCGTGATTCCGCTGACGAAGAAACTCGAATCGAACGGAAGCCGGTGATGCATCGCGATCGTGACCAGCCAGAACTGCGCGCTGAGACAGAACCAGATGCCGGCCGTGCAGAGCAGGACCTTCAGCAGCGCCAGCGGCTTTTTCGCGAGCGCGAGCGTTTCCACGAAGGCATCGAAAAAGTGCATCCACGACGCGCGATACCGCATCGGCAGGATCCTGCCCAGCCCTTCATGCAAGCGGCGCACGAACCCGCTGAAGAAGTACAGGCCGACCATGAACGCGATCAGCGCGAACATCACCAGCGCCGCCGCGATCCCGGCGCTCCTGATGATCACGAACGACTTCTCGTTCCGCCAGTCGTTCCAGTGAACGATGATGAAATAGACGTACAGGGCCAGGAGGCTGAAGAGATCGAGGATGCGCTCGGTCAGCACGGTGCCGAAAGCGCCCGACACGCGCAAACCCGTCCGCCGTGACAAGAGAACGGGGCGAATGACGTCGGCGGCGCGGACCGGAAGGATCGTGGAGACCATGTAGCCGATCGCGTTCGCGAAGAATGTCGGATAGAACGGCGGGGGATGCTCGGGATCGAGGATCGTTCGCCAGCGGAAGGTGCGGAGGACCAGGGCGAACCAGTTGACCGCGAGCGTCGTTGCCAGCCAGAAGAAATCCGCCGACTCGATGATGCGCCAGACGACATGAAGGTTGCTGTTCCAGAGGAAAAGGGCCAGGAAGACGATCGTCAGGAGCGCGATCGAAACGACATGCAGAATGCGTTTCAAAGATTCAGAGTTGTATCACACGGCAGGCATGCCGATTGCGCGATGCTGAACATCTACACCAACTCGATTTTTTACAAGCACGACACCGGCTTCGGCCATCCGGAAACGGCGCTCCGGCTCGATGCAGCTCTGGCCGGAGTCGACCGAGCGGGCCTGAAAGATCGCGTCCTGCGCGATGGGAACCTCCATCCCGAGACGAGCCGCATCATCCACAAGACACACTCGGACTATTACGAGAAGGAGCTCGAGGACGCGTGCCGCGGAGGGCAACGCCTCTTCCACTCGCTCGAGAATCCGATCTCCACCGCATCGTTCGCCGCGGCGCATGCCGCGGTCGCCACCTCTCTCGCCGCGGCCGATGCGATCTGGCGAAAGAAGGAAGTGGAGCGTGGATTCGTGATCGCCCGCCCGCCCGGCCATCACGCGGAGCGCGCCGAGGCGATGGGGTTCTGCTTCTTCAACTCGATCGCGTGCGTCGCCGAGTGGCTGCGCGAGCAGCCCGGGATCCAGCGCGTGTTCATCTTCGACTTCGACGTTCATCACGGCAACGGCACGCAGCATCTGTTCGAAAAGCGCGACGACGTCTTCTACGCGTCGATCCACCGCTACCCGTTCTATCCCGGGACCGGCGGCGCCGGCGAAATCGGCATCGGACAGGGACGCGGCTTCACGAAGAACATTCCGCTCGGTGGCGGTGAAGGCGACGTCGCCTACATGCGTGCCGTTGAAGGCGACGTCATCCGCGCCATCGACGATTACCGGCCCGACGCGATCCTCATCTCCGCCGGCTTCGATGCCCATCACCGCGATCCTCTCGGCGGCATGCACGTGACCGAGAAGGCTTACGGCGAGATCACGGCCCGCATCGTCGAGACGGCCAACCGGCACTGCGAAGGGCGCGTGCTGTCCCTGCTCGAGGGCGGCTACGACATGGAAGCTCTGGCCGCGAGCGTCGCCGAGCACGTTATCGCCTTATCCTGAGAGGAACGAAGGATCTCTGGTGCACCCGGCGAGGAACGCGCCAGCGGCATGCTAGTTCCTCGGTGCACTGGAGATCCTTCGTCCGCTTCGCTTCGCTCGGCGTCCTCAGGATTGGACTTCAGCGCTACCCTGACGCCGAGCGAAAGCGAGGCAGAAGGACCTCGAGCGCGCTATCCTGATGCCATGACGGTCGACTACACCAAGACTCCTCAGTCTGCCCAGCCGCAGCGCGGCTGGTGGTCGCGCAACTGGAAGTGGGTCCTCCCGGTCGGTTGCCTGAGCATCATCGTCGCTTGTCTCGCGTTCGTGGCCGTGATCATGGCCATCGTCTTCGGCGCGATCAAATCGAGCGACGCATACTCGACGGCCCTCCGCACCGCGCAGCAGGACCCGCGCGTCATCGCCGCCCTCGGCACACCGATCAAGCCCGGCTTCTACGTCACTGGAAATGTGAACGTGAACAACGACCGCGGCACGGCCAGCATCGACTTTCCGATCTCCGGCCCGAAAGGCAAGGCGTCCGTCCACGCCGAAGCGGAGAAGTCGAGCGGGAAGTGGACCTATTCGGTGATGGAGACGCGGGTGGAGGGTGGGCCGGCGATCGATCTGTTGAATCCTTGACCGTCGCGCGTCACCCAGCCCCCGAACCCGCGCTACGCTGCTGATGAACCGCCGGTGCGCCACGTCACCCTGAGCGCAGCGAAGGGTCTCGGCGGCGACGGCTCTGCATTTTGAGATCCTTCGCTGCGCTCAGGATGACGTTGGTCATCCTCGCTCCAACGGGACGCTTGCCGTTCCCTCGCTACGCTCGGGATGACACAGTCGCAACGATCGCGCGATACAGCTCCTCCAACCTCGTAATCCTCAGCTCACTCGAGAACCCGCGCACCACATGCTGTCGCGCGTGTCGTGCGACAAGCGCGGCCCTTTCGCGATCGCCGATCACATCGCGCAGCGCCGCGAGGAGCGCCTCGTGGCTCTTCATCGGGATCAACCACCCGACGTACGGTGATGACACGAGCTCGCGATTGCCGCCGGCGTCGGTCGCGATCACCGGCTTGCGCATCGCCATCGCCTCGCGGATCGTTCCCGTGATGCCGGTTCCGGCCCACGATGCATCGACGACGACGTCGCACGACGCGAACACGTTCGGCATGTCGGTGCGATATTCGATCGCGCTGACGCGATCCGACACGCCCTTCTGTGCCGCGTACGCCATCACCGCGGACTTCTCGTCTTCGTTGCGGCAGCCGATCAGCGCCAGCTGCACTTTCGGCTCGTCGAGCGCAAGATCCGCGACCGCGGCGATGAGCTCCTTCCAGCCTTTCCAATCGCGCGCTCCGACCTGCGCGATGAGGAACCGATCGTCGGCGATTCCCTTCTCACGGCGGAAGGCGCGCGGATCCAACCGATCGGGATCGAACACCGAGACGTCGGTCCCTGCGTAAACGACGACGACCTTGGCCGGAGGAAGCTTGCCGCTCTCGATCACGACCCGCCTGATCTGTTCGCAAACGGTGACCACACGATCAACGCGATTCGTTCTGTACTTGCCGCGATTCCACACGTCGAGAGGAAACGACACGCCGCGATTGACGACGAACGCACCGACCGGCAGGCCGCGCATCGCCTGCAGCGAGAGCCCATGGGACACTCCCTTGTGCGCGTGAATGACGTCCGGCCGTCGCTCCCGAATGAGCCGCCGCAGCGCGATCGCCGATCGCACGTCGAACTGATGCCGAAGCGGAGCTCCCGCGAAGTCGACGCCGTGCTCGCGGCTCTTTGCCTCGAGCGTCGGATCGGGACGGCTGATGATCGTGACATCGTGGCCGCGCGCGCTGAGACCGGTCGCTGCCTGGAACATCTGGTGCACCGAGCCGGTATTGAACTGGTTGAACTCGAGGACGTGGAAAATTCTCATGCCTGACGCGTGCACGGTAACCGGTGATCCGACGAGCGGCAACCGGTCAGCCGTCACCGTTTCCCTGGCCTGCGCTTTCGCGGTCCTCGCGATCACCCACTGCACCACCGACCACACGCGCCGCGGTTACCTGCGGACGCTTGCTGCGACATACGCCGCACCGCCATCGCACCCGGTCGTGATCGTCGCCGGTTTCGGCGTCACGCGCCTGCTCGATCCCGTCCGGAATCGTTACGCGTGGGGAACCGCGCACGCGACGGTGCAGCGCCGCTTCGACGATGATCTCGACCTGCCGATCGACGATGACGGCAACATCGGCCGCGACCGCCTCGTGCCGCGCGGCTATGTCGGATCGCGCGGACCGATCAACATCGGATGGCAGCTCGAAGAAGGCTTGCGCAAGTTCGGCGGATACGTACCGGGCCGCGATGTGTATCCGTTCCATTACGACTGGCGCCTCAGCGCGCGCCACAACGCGCAAACCCTCGCTGACTTCATCGAGCGAATCCGTCGCGGCGGCAGAGTCGACGTCATCACGCACTCCGCCGGATCGCTCGTCGCGCTCACCTACGTGAAGCTCGCCGGCGGCGGAGACAAAGTCGAGCACCTCGTGCTCATCGCGCCGGCGCGCAGCGGCGTCATCGACGCCTTTCGCGTCGTCGTCCGTCCCGAGCGATTCATCCGTCGCGTCTTCACACCAGAGATGGTCTCGACATGGCCCTCGGTTCCGGAGCTGCTGCCCGACGACGGACGCTTCATCGTCGACGAGCGCGGACGCGCGATCGACTTTGACGCATGGAAAGCGGAGGACTGGACCCGATTCATCGCGCTGGACGCGCAACATCGCCGCGCGTTCGCGCGATCGCTCGATAACGCGCGACGGCTTCGGGCCGAGCTTCGCGACACGCCGCTCCCAGCCGGTGTGAAGCTGACCGTCATCGCGGGCGACTGCGTCGAAACCGCGGGCCGCGTGATCGCCCGCGCCGACGGATCGTTCGTGTTTTATCCCGGTGAGCTCAGGCCGGAAGAGAAAATGCTCGAGCGAACGCTCTTCGAGCTCGGCGACGGGACGGTGCCGGTGAGCAGCGCAACCGCCTCGCCGTCGCCTGTCCTTCTGCTGTTCTGCGACGGCCACCAGGGCCTGGCCGCCGATCCGAACGTCCATCGAGCGCTTCTGCGCATTTTGCGATAGCGCTCGACACGTCATGACACGCCGGGCGCTCCACCTCTGTAGTATCGTTCCGCCCGGCGAACCGGAGGTCGCATGCGCCGAAGTCAGGTCCTCGTTTCCGCGATTCTCGTGCTTCTCAGCGCCGCTGCCGTCCAGTGCCAGGAACATCAGCGTCCTGGCGGCCGGGAGCGGTCGGGCATGCTGCAAAAGCCCGCGCCGAAGGTCGACATAGGCATCCGGCGAGGGAAGTTCATCGACTTCCCGTCTGCTTCCGGGACGGCGCGCGCCTATCTCGCACTTCCCGACGATAAGAACGCGAAGCATCCGGCGATCATCGTCATTCAGGAGTGGTGGGGCCTGAACGAGTGGATCATGCAGCAGGCGGATCGCTTCGCGAAGCAGGGTTACGTTGCGCTCGCTGTGGATCTTTACCGCGGGAAAGTCGCGACCACCCAGGACGAAGCGCACGAGTTGATGCGCGGCCTTCCGCAGGATCGCGCCATCGCCGACCTGAAGTCCGGATTCAACCTGCTCGCGGCGCGACCCGACGTCGATCCGTCGCACATCGGCGTGATCGGCTGGTGCATGGGCGGCGGCGTCGCGCTCGATCTCACGACTGCCGAGCCGCGGCTCGCCGCGACGGTCATCAACTACGGTCATCTCGTCACCGATCCGGCCACGATCGCGCGCATTCAGACGCCGATCCTCGGCAACTTCGGAGCCGATGACCGCGGCATTCCTCCGGCCGACGTGCAGGCGTTTGCGGACGCAACGCGCGCCGCCGGAAAGTCGATCGACGTGAAGACCTACCCCGGTGCCGGTCACGCCTTCATGAACCCGAACAACAAAGGCGGCTATGTGCCGGAGGCGGCGCAGGATGCCTGGTCGCGCATCGACGCATTTTTTGCGAAGCGCCTGCGCGGATGATAAGATCACAAACTCTTGATTTCACACGACATCCCTACGAGTGAGGCATGTGGCATGGGTGAATTCGTCAGCCAATCTCATGCCGGATGCCTCATGCCTCATGCCCAATCGGAGGCAACAGTTGCCCAAGGATAAGCAGCCGCAGAAGGAACAGATCAAGGTCACCGACAAACGCATCTTCACGGCTGAAGGCGAAGTTCGAGAAGAGTTCCGGGAGGACATCAAGCCCGCCGATCCGAATGCGAAACCGGCCGAACGGCCCGCTCCCAAACCGGAGAAGCCGCAGGCACCTCCTGCAGCGAAGCCGGTGGAAGGCAGCCCGACCGGACAGGAGCGCCGGCGGACGCTCGCGGACAAGGCGGCGAACCCGGGAACTCCGTTCTCGAACTTCATCGAGCCGTTGATCGCACAGGCGTACATGAACCTCGGCATGCTGCGCAATCCGTATCAGCCACAGGCGAAGATCGATGCCTCGGCGGCGCGTCAGATGATCGAGATCATCAGCCTGCTCGAAGAGAAGACAAAAGGGAATCTCACGCCTGAGGAAGACGACTTCCTCAGCACGCACCTCGGTGAGCTCAAGCTCGCCTACGTGCAGAGGACGAAGAACATCTGATGCGTCATCGTCTCGTTGCCGCGGCCGTGTTCGCGACGGCGCTCGCCTCCACGGGCGCGCGCGCGGAACAGACTGCGCCTCGCGAGATCTGGCCCCAGGCCACGGCGGCAGCGTCGGCCGGCGACATCGACGGCGCGATCAAACGAACGAACGAGCTTCTCGACACCGGCCGCTCTTACGGCATCAAGACCTTTCCGCCGTACGCTCTGTCCGCCGCATCGATCTCGCGTCAGGCGGACAAGGCGGGGCAGAAGCCGCTCGCCGATTGGGCCGCCAAGACGGCGGACCAGCTCGATCCGGCGTCGCCTGGCGTGGCGTTTCTGGCAGCCGATCACGCCGCCGAACGCCGCGACTGGGGGAAAGCGGGAACTTCGGCCGTCTCAGGGTTCGTGCGGCTCTTCCAGCGCGATCGAACATCGCTTCTGAGCCGAAGCGACATGCTCATCGTCGCCATCACCGCCATTGCAATCACGGCGGCAGTCTTTTCGCTGCTGCTGTTCATCCGCTACTTCCGATCGATGGGGCACGATTTCCGCGAGATGCTCGCCCGCCGGCTGCGTGGCGGATCGGTATCCGTGCTGGCGTTTGCGCTGTTGTTTCTCCCGCTGTTCATCTGGCTCGGCCCGATCTGGCTCGTCTTCTACTGGTTTGGGATCTTCTTCGGTTACGCGAACAAGACCGAGCGCGTGGTGATCATCGTCCTGGCGGTCCTGATGGCGCTCCTTCCTCTGCTCCTCGACCAGACTTCGGCGCGGGTGGCGGGAGTGGACAGCCCGCTCGTCATGGCCGCCATTGCCAGCCTCGATCAGAGCTATCAGCCCGAGGCGTTGCGCCGGGTGGAGGATCTGGTGAGCGTCGTGCCGGACAATCCGACCATTCACCTCCTCCTCGGAAATCTGCAGCTTCAGGAAGGAAACGAGCAGCAGGCCGAAGTGCACTACCGCCGTTCGATGGAACTGCGGGACTCCGCCGGCGCGCACGTGAATCTCGGCAATCTGCATTTCCTCGACAACGACTTCGGCGCGGCGAACACGGAGTACGACCGCGCGCAGAAACTCGATCCTCACCTGGCGATCGCGTTCTACAACGCGTCGGTCGCGAGCGGCGAGATGTACCGGTTCGACCAGCAGGGTCAGAAGCTGGAGATGGCGAAGAAGATCGATCGCACTTACGTCGAGCGACTGGCGCAGAATCCGCCGCCGCAGAAGATCGTGATCTTCCGTCCGGACCTCGACGAAGCGTGGGACGTACAAATCGCGATCGCGCGGCGAGGGAACGCGAGATCGCTGTTCGGCAACTACGCGTATTTCGATCCGGTGACGAGCGCGGCGAATCCAATCACGATCGGCGCGATCCTGGCGCTGATTCTCGCGCTGCTCGTGTGGAACCGGCGGCGCGACTCAGGGTTCGCCGGGGCATGCATCAAATGTGGACGCACGTTCTGCCACCGCTGCAAGTCGGCGAGAGAGAGCGCGACCTACTGCACGCAATGCATTCACATCTACCTGAAGCGTGACGGCGTCTCGCTCGCCACGAAGCGCACGAAGCTCGATGAGGTCCACGATCACCTGACGTCGCTGCAGCGCCGGAACCGCCTCTTCGCCACGTTCCTGCCCGGCTCCGCGCAGGTCCTGGAGGGACGGACCGTCGCGGGCCTCATCGGCATGATCCTGTTCCTGTTCTTCGTCTGCGAGGCGCTGTTCGTGGGACGTCTCGCTCCGGCGCTCGGCCCCGTCGCCGAGACGGCGAAACTCGTCGTCCGCGGTCTGGCCGTCGCTCTCGCGCTCATCACCTGGTTCGTCCTCTCGCTGCCTGTGTACCGCCGGAGAGCGGCCGCCTGACCTATGGCACTGGAAGGCACACTCCGCGACTTCAGCCTCGCCGACATCTTTCAGCTCATCGGGCTGCAAAGAAAGACGGGAGTGCTGACGCTCCGCGGAAAAGACGACACCGTGACGGTGACGTTCCTGGACGGAAAAGTCGTCGGCGCCGATTCGCTGAACCGCCGCCTCGAGAACCGCCTCGGAACGGTGCTGATCCGCACCGGCACCCTCTCGCAGGACCAGCTCAACCGCGCTCTCGAGATTCAGAAGGAGACGCTGCAGCGCCTCGGCTTCATCCTCACGCACTACGGCATCATTTCGCCGGAATCGCTGAAGCACGCCATTCAACTTCAGATCCTGCAGATCGTGTATCGCCTCTTCCGCTGGAAGGACGGCGACTACCACTTCTCGCAGGAGACCACGATCGAGTACGACCGCGACAACGTCGTGCCCATCACCGCCGAGTCGATCCTGATGGAAGGCGCTCGCATGATCGACGAGTGGCCGATCATCGAGAAGCGGATCCGCTCGTACGACATGGTGTTCCGCAAGAAGCTCACCGACCAGGAGATCGTGGTCGTGGGAGCGGACGACGCGGACGAGGTCGACTTCGCGGCGGACGAAGCGAATGCGCGGAAGCGCCGCAGCGCAGGCGAAAAGATCCGCATCTCGCAGGAAGAGAAGGCGATCTACAACCTCGTCGACGGAACGATGACGGTGGCCGACGTCGTCGAGATGAGCGGTCTGTCGGAATTCGACACGAACAAGGGACTCTACGAGCTCCTGACCCGCGACCTCATCGAAGAGGTGCGCGGACGAAGCGCCGCGGCGGCCATCGAACAGACGACTCCGCTCGATGAAACCGAAGTCGCGGAGACGCCGGTTCCGCTGCCGCTGGTCATCATCCTGACGTTGATCGCGATCGCGTCTCTGATCACATCGGTCCGGAATCCGCTGAACGGGTTCCGTCCGCTGACGCGGCCGCTGTCGCCGATCGCCGAGACGAAAAAGGCGATCTCGTTCGAGCGGATCGAGATGATCGGCCAGGCCATCGATCGCTACAACGTGGTCAATGCGCGCCTGCCGGAACGGCTCGATGAGCTGGCGCCGAACTTCATCTCCGCGTCGCTTCTCACCGATCCGTGGGGCAACGCTTACAAGTACATCCCCCGGCCCGAGCGTTACCTCGTCATCGGCTTCGCACCCGACGGCAAAGTCGACACCGATCTGTTCCTCTCGCGAGCAATCGACCTCGGCCCGAGCACGCCAGGACCGACGCGCACCGAGACCGGAACGATCCAACTCCTCGACGAACGGTGAGAGATCGGACGACGTAGGCCGGGCTTCAGCCCGGCAGCCGGGCTGAAGCCCCGCCCACGTCAGGTCCTACGGCACGACGATCCGCAGCTTCTGCGGTGCCAGCGCGAATCGCACCGGCGTCCGCGTCAGATATTCGCCATCGGCGAACACGTCCATCGGGCGTTCGCTCTCGAACGAGAACTCCGTGCCGCGACCTGTCTCGACGAACGGCTTTCTCAGATGTGAGCCCGTGTACGCGAGCGGGAGAGTGACCAGCAACTGCGCGCGCGACGTGCGATGAACGATGCAGAGATCGAGCTCTCCGTCGTCGACCAGCGCGTTCGGCGTGATCCGAATGCCGCTCCCGTACTGCCGCGTGTTCCCGACCGCCGCGAACATGATCTCTTCCTCGCGATCCCTTCCGTTTGCATGAATCCGCACGCGGTGCGGGGTGAATTGCGGCAGAACCCGCAGGATCGCGTAGAGGTAGACCGCCGATCCACTCAGAAAGCGGACCCTCTCGTTCGCGTATCGCGCCACCTCGGAGTCGAAGCCGAATCCGGCCACGCCGAGGTAACGGAGGTCGTTGGCGAGGGCGACGTCGACCAGCCGGACTTTCCCGTGCACGGCGACTTCACATGACTCACGGATGGCGCGAGGAATGCCGACCACGCGCGCGAAGTCGTCGCCCGACCCGAGCGGGATCAGCGCCATCGTCCCGCGACTGAGATCGAACTCGCGCACCGCAAAGTGAAGCGTCCCATCGCCGCCACAGATGACGACGCGATCGTAACCGGCTCTGGAACTCTCCGCCGCGATCCGCGTCAAATCCTCTGGAGAGGAGCTCCCCTGCGCGTCGACGATCACCCCGGCGCGCCGCAGGCGCTCCTCGACCTCGGCGATATGACGGCGCACGCGGCCGCGGCCGCCGGCCGGGTTGTACACGAGTTTCAAGTGCACGGGCGCTGCAAGTGTAATGTGAATGGTGACTAGAATTCGCGTTATGAAGCTCCGCACTCTCCTGCTTCTCCTTGCCGTGGCGCTCGCCTGCAAGCCTCAGGCGGAATCGCAGACGATCTCACCGCCTCGACAGCCGGCGGCCACGATCCCGCCGACGGTCAGCGCATCGCGCCGCACGCCGGTCGTCGTCGTTGCGCACAACATCCTGCCGTCCGTGGTCAACATTCAGACCGAGGCGACGATCCGGCGGCGGGAGGTCGATCCGTACTTCGATCCGTTCGGCTTCTTCGGCGGACAGGACCGCGTCTACTCGTCGCAGTCGCTCGGATCGGGATTCGTCTGGTCGGGCGACGGCATCATCGTGACGAACAATCACGTCGTCGAAGGCGCGTCGAAGATCACCGCCAATCTGAGCGATGGCCGGCAGCTCCCGGCGCGGCTCATCGGCGTCGATCCCGACAGCGATCTCGCCGTACTCAAGGTCGACGCGCGCGGTCTCGCGGCCGCGCCCATCGGCACGTCGTCGGATCTGTTGATCGGTGAGACCGTCGTTGCCGTCGGCAATCCGTTCGGGCTCAGCGGAACGGTCACCACCGGTGTCGTCTCCGCACTCGGCCGATCCGTACCATCGAAGGAAGTTGGTCGCACATTCACAGATTTCATCCAGACCGACGCATCGATCAATCCGGGGAACTCCGGCGGTCCGCTCCTCAACATCGAAGGAAAAGTCATCGGCATCAATGTCGCGATCTACGCGCAGGCGCAGGGCATCGGCTTCGCGATTCCCGTCGATCGTGCGAAGAAAGTGATTCAGGACCTTCTGCGGTACGGGCAGGTGCACAGCGCGTGGATCGGCGCGGTCACCGCCACGCTCACGCCGGAAGAAGCGAAGCGGCTCAACCTGAGAGCATCGAAAGGCGCGCTCGTCGCGCGCGTCTTCGCCGGCTCCCCCGCTCAGAACGCAGGGTTGCGCACCGGCGACGTCATCATCGCCGTCGGAGGAAAACCTGTCGATTCACGCGAGTCGTTCTCGACGTATTCGGCGACGCTTCCCAGCGGCCAGCCCGTGGAGCTCTCCGTCGTCCGCGGAGGCAACTCCGAACGCGTGCAGGTCCGGCCGGCCGAACCTCCTTCCAACCTCGGCATTCGTATCCTCGAGGAGACCGCCGGCATTCACGTCGTCGATCAGGCGCGAAGCGTCGTCATTGACCAGGTTGACCGCGCGTCGCGCGCCGACCGCATCGGCATCACACGAGGCGACGTCATCGTCGGCGTCAACGGGATCGAGGTGCATTCGACGCGTGAGCTCAACGCCGAGCTGATTCGATCAGCAGAACGCTCCTCATACGTCCTGAACGTTCTGCACGGCGGCGTCATCTACGGGCTGACGTTCCCGATGGCGGTGTGATCTGGCAGGCCGGGCTGAAGCCCGGCCTGCGTCAAAACAGCGCCAGCTGCGCGATCTCCGCGCGGGCGGCGACCACGATTCCCCTCCGGTCGAGCTCAGCGCGACGGCGGCCGAGGAGCAGGAAGAGATTGCGCCGGATCCACTCCTGCGACTCGCGGTAGTAACGAAACATCCGCTCATTCGCATGAAAGCGCCGGCTGTGGCTCGCACCGAGCGTGTGGTGCAGGTACTCGTGATGGATGACGGATTGGATGAAGAAGGCGGGAATCTGCCGGGAGTTCAGGAGCGGATGGATCCGGATCTCGGTCGTCACATGGTTGTACGAACCGAGCCGGATGCTCCTTCTCTTTTTCCGCGTGATCTGCTGGCCCCAGCGCACCGCCAGCGGCGGGTGATCGGGAAAGTAGGTGCGATGCACCTCGGCCGCAAGCGAATCGAGGTGATGATGCGTGTTCTCCGGCAGAGGGAGAGGGAACGCGCCCAGCACGACATCATTGTGCGGAGCTTGGCCGATTTTGACAAGACTTCAGCGATCGTCGCGGCTGCCGGCGGTGGCGCGGTCCATGACCTGGCCGATGTTCGACAGCGCCGCAGCCGTCACGAGAGACGTTCCGGCGGCGATCACCTCGTCCCCCTTCTTCATGCCGAGGAAGACGCCGACGCCGAGGCCGACGAGCATCGCGGCAAGGGGGAAGTTGGAGATCTGTTCGCGCCAGCTCTCCGGCAGCAGATTCTCGACCTCTTCGAAGAATGCTTCCGGGCCGTTCTCCGCCATCGCCTGTCCGAGCGAGGCCGCCTTCTCCCGAAACGGAAAATCGAAATCGAGCCCGGCAGCGGCCCGTTCGTGATCGTCTGCGTTACGTGTGGCCATGTGCCCCTTACTCCTCATCCTCGTCTTCCGAGCGGCGCAGGAGAAGCCCGATGACGAATCCCGCCCCGATCGAGATCAACAACGCCTTCCCGGGATTGGAGCGGACGTAGCTGCGAACCTGATCGGTGAGCGCGCTCACATCGACATCCTCGACCTTCTCCCGCACCTGATTGTACGTATCGCGCACGGCACCAGATGCCGCACCATATTTGTCATTCACGTAATCGCGAGCCTTGCCGAAGCGGGTCTCGCTGTCCGGCCCGTCGTCCTGATTTCCTGATCTGGTCTCGTCGTCCATGGGTACCTCCTAGTCGATTGGCACAGCCTATTGCCCGCCGGGGTCAGCGTCAAACGTCCGATTCTCGAAGCGCACCACGTTCGGAACGGACTGCGGGACGGGCGTACCGACGGAGGCTGCAGAGTTCGTGCCGTAGAATCGCGCCCGATGCACGTCCGCCTCGATCACGTCAGCCATCGCTACGGCGAGAGCGATGAAGCGGCGGCCGTACAGGTGCTCGATGACGTGTCCCTCGACATCGCCTCCGGAGATTTCGCGGTTCTGCGCGGTGCTTCCGGCAGCGGCAAGTCGACGCTGCTGAACCTCATCGGCGCCGTCGACCGTCCGACATCCGGCCGCGTTTTCCTCGCTGACTCGGAGACGTCGGCACTGAGCGAAGGGCAGCTCACCGAGCTGCGACGGACGCAACTCGGTTTCATTTTCCAGTTCTTCAATCTGATTCCGACGCTGAACGCATTCGAGAACATCGCCTTCCCCCTCGCCCTGGCCAGGCTTCCGCGTGAGGAGATCTCGCGACGCGTCACGGCCGTGCTGGGTCAGGTAGGGCTCAGTCACCGGGCGCGGCACTACCCGAACGCGCTCTCCGGCGGCGAGATGCAGCGCGTGGCGATCGGGCGCGCGATCGTGCACCGCCCGTCGCTCATCCTCGCCGACGAGCCGACCGGAAACCTCGACTCCGTCAACGGCGCGGCGGTTCTCGATCTGATCCGCGGCATTCACGAGACGCAACGTCCGACGATCGTCCTGGCCACGCACTCCGATCGCGCGGCGTCGTACGGCGACTACGTCATCGAGGTGGTGGACGGGCGGGTGCGACGGTGATCCTTCGCGCGCTCGTGCTCCGGCCGATCGTTCACGAGAAGCTCCGCACGACCATCACGATCGCCGGCATCGCGGTCGGCGTGGCGGTCGTCGTCGCCATCCAGCTCGCGAATCAGAGCGCATTGCGCGCGTTCCGGGAGTCGGTCGACGCCGTCGCTGGACGCGCGAACTATCAGATCGCTTCGGATGCGGTTCCTCTGCCCGAGGACGTTCTGATTCGACTGCAGCCGCTGTGGCAGCGCGGTGTCCGCTTCGCACCGGTCATCGATGTCGAAGGCATGGTCCAGCCACGACAGATTCCGGTGCGCCTGCTGGCGGTCGATCTGCTCTCCGATCTTCACTTCCGCGACTATCGATACGCCCGAATCGTGACGACGCGCAGCGGCGCGCCGGCGACATCGGCAACGATGTACCTCGATCTGTTCCGCGATGACTCGATCGTGCTGCCGGCGTCATTCGCACGCGAGCTGGGTCTCGCGGCCGGCGACACGCTCGAGCTCAACATCGGTGGACAGCCTGCGATCATGACGTTGCGCGGCATTCTCGAGCCGCACGGTCCCGCCACCGCGTTCAATGGCGCGATCGCAATCTGCGACATCGCCACCGCGCAGAAGCGATTCGGATTTCGCGGCCGGCTGACGCGAGTCGACCTGCTCGTGCCGTCCGAAGGGGAGCGCGAAGTGCTGGAGAGCATCCGTCGCGTGCTCCCGCCGGGCGCGCGCCTCGAGCGGCCGTCGCGAAGGAACGAGCGCGTCGAGAAAATGCTGCGCGCGTTCCGCGTCAATCTGTTCGCACTGGCCGGCATCGCCCTGCTCGTCGGCATGCTGCTCGTCTACAACGCGGTGCTGATCTCGATCCTGCGCCGGCGTCGCGACGTCGGAATCGTGAAAACGCTCGGCGTCGCGCCCCGGCAGATCTTCGCCGCCTTCATCGCCGAGGGTCTCCTCTTCGGCCTACTCGGTTCGTTGGGAGGGATCGTGCTCGGCAAGGCGCTGGCGATCGTCATCCTGCGCTCGATCGGCCGCACGATCAACGATCTCTACGTCACGTCGCGGCCGGACGCCATCACGTTGACCGGCGGCGTCATCGCCCTCGGCATGGCCGTCGGAACCATTCTCTCAGTGCTTTCCGCTCTGCAACCTTCGTTCGAAGCGGCGCGCGTCCCTCCGAACACGATGATCCGTCCGGGTCTGCAGCAGCGCGTGAGCCGGCGACGCGAGCGCACGCTCGCCCTCATCGCTGCCGGCTGCTTCGTCGCCGCGATCGCGGTCTCGCCTCTGCCACCGGTGCGCGGCATCGCGGTGGCCGGGTATGCCTCCGTGCTTCTCGTCGTGATCGGATTCTCGCTGCTCGCGCCGGCGATCGTCCGCGCCACCTCCGCTCTGCTGCGACCGCTGTTCGAAGCGGCGTTCGGAATCGTCGGCACGCTCTCCGCCGCTTCGCTGCCGGCGTCACTCCGGCGGACCGCCGTCGCCAGTGCCGCGCTCTCGCTGGCCACGGGAATGATGGTCGCCGTCGCGCTGATGGTCGGAAGCTTCCGCGAGACCGTGCGCATCTGGGTCGATCAGACCGTCAGCTCCGACATGTGGTTGCGGCCCTCGAGGGGACTGTCGAACGCGCAGGTGGCGCTCTTCCCGAGCTCGATCTCCGACGATCTGCGAACGGTGGACTTCATCGCCGCGTTCGATCGCGCCCGCGGCAGGGACATCGTCTACGGCCAGAGCATCATCACGGTGGGGAGCGGAGACCTCGACGTCTCGGCGCGATTCGGCAATCTGCCGATGGTCACGCCGCGATCATCGCGAGGCGCGCTCACCGACGCCGTGCAGCGCGGCGGTGCCGTTGTATCGGAGGCGTTCTCACTCAAGTTTCATAAGCGCGTCGGAGACTCCGTCGCCTTGCCGACGGTTCACGGCATCCGGCAGTTTCCGATCACCGGCGTCTACCGCGACTACTCGAGCGATCGCGGCACGGTCATCATGGATCGCGAGTTGTACGTTCAGTCGTTCGACGACGACCGCATCAACACGGTCGTGCTCTTTCTGAAGAATGGCGTCAATCGAGAGTGGGCGCGGCGACAGCTCGAAGCGCGCTTCGGCCGGAAGTACAACGCATTCGTGGTGATGAACGCGGAGGTGCGCCGCGAGGTCATGAAGATCTTCGATCAGACATTCATGATCACGTACGCTCTGCTCGCCGTCGCCGTCATCGTGGCCGTGCTCGGCATCGTGAATACGCTCGCCGCGCTGATCCTGGAGCGGACGCGCGAGCTCGCGCTGCTGCGCGTGACCGGCATGTCGGCGCACCAGCTACGCGTCATGATCGTCCTCGAGTCCTCGCTCCTCGGCATCGCATCGTCCGCGGTCGGAATCGTGATGGGCTACATCCTTTCGCTCATCCTGATTTACGTGATCAACAAGCAGTCGTTCGGATGGACGATCGAGTTCCACACGCCGGCCGCCATGATCGCGGCATCGCTGATCGTCACGTTCGCCGCCGCGGCGCTCTCGGGACTGATCCCCGCGCGGCTGGCGAATCGGATCCGCCTCGCGGAGGCGTTGAAGAGCGAGTGATCGGTGGACGGTGGACGAGGCCGCGGATCGCGAGAGCGTTGGGTTCCTCTTCGTGGCGTGTTTCGTTGACCGTTGACCGTTGACCGTTGTCAGAGCGGCGCGTCGCGAGTGGCGTGACCATCGCCTGACCAGCGAACCGCCTCGACAACGGTCAACGGTCAACGATCAACGAAAACACGCCACGAAGCATTGAAACGAGCAGCCACGACGCAGGGCCTCGTCAACCGTCCACTGTCAACCGTCAACCCGATCTCTGCCTCAACACCTCGTACAACGCGATGCCCACGGCCGTCGACAGATTCAACGATCGCACGTGCGGCGAATGAATCGGCATTCGCAGCGTCCGGCCGGCGTTGCGTTCGAGAAGCTCGTCCGGCAATCCACCGGTCTCACGACCGAACACCAGCACGGTCCGCTCGCCGAAATCCGCTTCCCAATACAGCCGCGGCGCCTTCGTGCTGAAGAAGAACGGCTCGCCGAGCTCCGGCAGTTGCTCCTCGAACGTGCGCCAGTCGCGCCACAGCCGCAGGTCGACGTACTCCCAGTAGTCGAGTCCGGCGCGCCTCACTTCGCGCTCGTCGAGTGAGAAGCCGAGCGGCTCGATCAGGTGGAGCGTGGCACCCGCAGCGAGGCAGGAGCGCCCGGCGTTCCCGGTGTTCCAGTGAATCTCGGGGTGGACCAAAACCACGTGAAGAGACACGGCGTATGATCTCTCAACCGTGCGCCAACGCGTCGCTTTGCTGCTGATGGCCGTGGCCGTGCTGACGACGTTCGGCGCCGCGCGCCGCCGCGCCGTGCCGCCGTCCCCGACCGGACCGGTGCCGACGTTCAACAAAGAAGTCGTGCGCATCCTCCAGCAGAATTGTCAGAGCTGCCATCACCCCGGCGACATCGCGCCGTTTTCGCTCATCACCTATGGCGATGCGATCGCGCACGCGAGCCAGATGAAGTTCATGACCGGCGCTCGCCAGATGCCGCCGTGGAAACCGGTCACCGGCTGCGGCGAGTTCGATCAGGCGCGCGTGTTGTCGCAGCTGGAGATCGACACGATCGCGAAATGGGTCGACGGCGGCACACCGGAAGGTGACACTGCCGACCTCCCCACCCCGCTCAACTTCGACAGCGGCTGGATCCTCGGACAACCGGATCTCGTTGCCTCCAGTGCCGAGGCATACACGCCGCCGGCAAGCGGCGACATGTACCGCTGCTTCACCATGCCGGCGAACACGACGTCCGAATACGTGTCCGCGATCGACATCCACCCGGGCGACCGCAAGACCGTGCACCACGTCATCGCGTTCATCGATACCAGCGGCGAGTCGCAGAAACTCGACGAGGCCGATCCGGAGCCCGGCTACAAATGCTTCGGCGGACCCGGCTTCACGATCACGAGCCTGGACAGCGCATCCCTCGGCGGATGGGCGCCGGGCGCGCGGCCGGTGATGCTGCCGGAAGACGTCGCGCTGAGGCTGCCGGCGAACGCGCGAATCGTCCTGCAGGTCCACTATCACCCGCACGATCCAAACCCGCTGCCGGACAGGACCGAGATCGGCGTCTACTACGCGAAGAAGACGCCGCAGAAGCTGCTGCGCATTCTTCCGCTCGCGAACACGACGTTCACGATTCCGCCCGGCAACCCGAATTACGAAGTGACGCAAGTCCTTCCGGGGTTCTTCGTTCCCGGCATTCATCTCCGCGTCATCGCGCCTCACATGCATCTCCTCGGCCGGAAGATGAAGGTGGACGCGTTCCTGCCGAACGGCGAAACGATGTGCCTGATCAACATCGACGACTGGGATTTCAACTGGCAGGGGTTGTACCGCTACAAGGAGCCGATCGCGATTCCGGCCGGCACGACGATCGGCATGAGCGCGTTCTACGACAACTCGTCTGCGAACTGGCGCAACCCGAACAGTCCGCCGAAGCCGGTGTCGTGGGGCGAAGCGACGACCGACGAGATGGCCATCGCGTTCCTCGGTTTCACTGTCGACAACGAGAACATCATCGCGGGCAGGAAAGCGGACGTGAGCTGGTGGACGAAGGCGTCGCGGTAAGGACGTGCCCTCACGGCGCCCGGAACGCGCGATCGTAACCGGTCATCTCGACGTACCCATTGCCCGACACCGCCGTGTTCTCGAGCGATCCTGTCGCTCGAACCGCCCCTTCCCAGTAAGTGACCTGCGTCGAGTCGCGCGTGACCAGCTCCTGATTTTCGAGATACGGATCGAGCATCAGGCTCAATCGCAGCGACGGCACTGCGATCTTCCAACGCATCGGGTACGTCGCGCCGGTTCGAGGCGAGCGCCATCGACGCGTCGTCGTGATCTGCATCTGATCGCGACGGATATGAATGACAGTGCCATCGCTCGTCACGAGCGATCCGGATGAGGTCACGTCAGGCGTGCCGTCGCTGCGTCGAATCTGATACAGCATCAGCTCCGTCTCGTTGTCGAGCTGCACGGAGAACCAGTCCCAGCCCTGCTGGTTCTCGCGCAACGCGGAGCTGCCGAATTCGTGATCCATCCACGCCAGGCCGCTGCAGCGCTCGCTCTTCCCTGCTGCGGTGACGGTTCCGCTGACTTCCAGTCGCGTCATCGAGTAGTAGTGCGACGCATACCCGGCCACCGGCGCTTTGATGCTGATCCCGTTCTCGCCGTGAATTGCCGGCGGCTTCCGTGTCTTCAACGTCAGATCGACGGCGTCACCGTTTGTTTTTGCGATCAGGCGCCACGAGCCGTCCGGCGACGTCGTCGCCTTCCACCCTTCGTTGAACACGTCGAGAAAACCTGTCGCCGCCGCCGCGGTGAAGGGAGAAGCACGATTCGCCTTCTCGTAGTAGCGGAAGCGCTTCCCGTTGATATCGGTCAACGCGAAATGCGCGAGCGCGAGGTTCCGAAGATCCCAGCGGCCCCCGGCCGGCACGTCCGGCGGAACGACTCCCACTCGAAAAAACGTCAGCTCGAAGCCGAATCGCCGCCCGCTTTCGGTGTTGAGGTGACCCGTGTAGTACCACCACTCCGTCCGGAAATCCTCGTGGGAGCCATGGTCGCGGGGGAACTCGAACTCGTAGCCGGGAAGGGCGGCTCGGAAGTCCGAGCCGGATGAAGAATTTCGAATGAAGAAGGAAGAATGAAGAAGGACGGCAGCGGCGAGATAGGCAAGGCCTTTCTTCATTCTAAATTCTTCATTCGAAATTCTTAACTCACGAGAGACCTATAATAACGACACACCATGTCCGAGAACGTCACCCTTCCCCGGCCGCGGTTTCGAACCATCGCCACCGAGGTGACGATCCCGATCGATGCGGAGGATCTGATCGCGCTGGCGAAGCGCTACGCCGACCAGGGCATGTTCGACGAATCCATCCATCTCTACGAGATGGCGGAGAAGCTCAAGCCGGGCTCGATCGCGCTGGAAATCAATCTGGCGCGCGTTCGCGATCTGAAAAAAGCCGCCGAGGACGCGCGCTACAAGAGCGTGCGACAGGAGGTCGCGGCCGAACAGGCTCGTGGTCAGATCGACGCGTCGCAGTATGTCGGCCTGGCCCAGTTCTACATGGCCCGCGATCAGACCTCGAAAGCGATCGAGCTGCTCGAGATCGCCAAGCTGAAAACTCCGAACAACTACCGCCCGTACGAGATCCTCGGCCGCCTCTACTACTCGCAGGGACAGTGGGACATGGCGCACGACGAGGTGGAGAAGGCGCGCACGCTCAATCCGTTCGATCGCGGGCTCTCGGAAATCTCCGGACGCATCGCTTTCGAGCGGAAAGAGTTCGACACAGCGCTCAACGATTTCATCGATTCGTTCCTCCTGGCCACCGATCAGAAGGGCGAGAGCACTGAAGCTGTGCGCCGGATGATCAACACCGTCAAGCGCATCGTGAACCTCGATACGAAGGAGCTGAATGCGCGCATCAAAGACCGTGTCGAGCATCTGCAGATGTGCACCGAGCGGCTGGAGCTGCGCAAAGAGAACCTGTTCCGTCTCGAGAGCCGCAAGGATCTCAAGGAGATCACGCACAAGATCACGCGTGACGCGGAGAACCGCGACAACCTGATCACGCTCTCCGCCGAGCTGCGGAGACTCAGCGTGTTCCAGCACATGAAGGACGAGCAGATCTTTCGCCTCTCGAAGTTCGCGCGGATCGAGGGTTATCTCGGCGGTGACTTCGTCTTCCGCGAGGAAGACCGCTCGATGGATTTCTACATCGTCAAGGAAGGGAGCATCGACATCCGCAAGGAGACGCCGTTCGGCCCGCAGATCCTCGGCACGCTCGGGGCGGATCACATCTTCGGCGAGATGAATTTCATCGATCGGACGCATCGCTCCAGCGATGCGGTGGCGACGGAACCGTCGGCCTGCTACACGTTCTCGTTCAGCGCGCTCGATCAGATGATGGACGAGGCGAAGGAGATCGCCGTCGGCCTGCACTGGGCGTTCTGGCGGTCGTTGAGCGAGAAGGTCCGCGACGCCAACGAGCAGCTCAAGCTGTTCTTCCAGGAAGATGCCAAGCGCGGAGCGGGGCGGAAGCGCGCCGAGAGCAAGCGGGAGATGCAGCAGGTCACGATCAAGTCCGAGGACAAGGTCGACCTGTTCAAGGAGCGCGGACTGTCAGCGGCGGAAATGAAGCTGCTGGCGACGTTCTCCACCGAAGAGCGCTTCCGGGACGGATCGATGATCTTCCGCGAGGGCGAGAAGGGCGACAAGCTGTACATCGTCCTCGACGGTCGCGTCCGCATCTCCAAGTTCATCCCCGGCGTGGGAGAAGAGGCGCTGACTGTCCTCGATCGCGGCGAGTTTTTCGGCGAGATGGCGCTCATCGACGACGTGGCGCGTTCCGCCGATGCGAAGGCGCACGAAGCGGACGCCACCGTCCTGTCGATCGACCGGGCCACGCTGAACGAGATCCTGTCGATGGATCCGCACGCCTCGCTGCAGTTCCTCAACCTTCTGTGCCGCATGATCAGCCGCCGCCTGCGCGAGATCAACGACAAGATCGTGCAGTGGAAGTACATGTCGGGTGGGTTCTAGTGGGGTGTAACTCCACTAGGCGCGGATCGTGATTCGCAGCGCCTAAGTGTTCTTCGCCGCCTTCTTCGCGCTGTTTCTGATTCTCTGGAGCGTGCTCTACGCGACGCTGCCGCTTCTCCGCCGGGGGGGCGCGACGCTGACGCGGCGTCTGACCCGCCTCGGCCTGAGCTCGGCGCGCCTGGGACGATGGAGCGATTACGCGCGCGAGCGGTGGAAGCCGTTTCGGGCCTACCTCCCGATCGCACTGATCGTCATCGCCGGCGCAGTGCTCACCGCGTGGGCGGGCGACGGGTTCCTCGATCTCGCTGAGTTGGTGCACAGCAGGAGTCCCGTCCTGCAGAGCGTCGACGCGG
>Ga0210377_10000328_pt1 | contig 44636 bp, 23 predicted proteins | sample PLM4_65_b1redo_FD_155480 | JGI IMG/M metagenome (GOLD analysis project Ga0210377, IMG submission 155480) | Groundwater sediment microbial communities from an aquifer in East River, Colorado, USA - PLM4_65_b1 redo | ecosystem: Environmental > Terrestrial > Soil > Riparian zone | place: USA: East...
GCCGGCGAACTCCCGGTAAAAAAAACCAACATTGCCGCCTACAGCGGAGAACTTACCTATTCCGAGCTGTTCGGCCACAAGAAAGGAGCCTTCACCGGGGCTTACAGCGACCGCAAAGGGATTCTCGAAGAGGCGGGAGGGGGGATCGTCTTTCTTGACGAAATCGGCGACGCTGACCTGAAAACCCAGGTGCAACTGCTCCGCTTTCTCGACAACGGCGGATTCTTCCGTCTCGGCGACAACCTGGAACGCTTCAGCAGGGTGCTGCTGGTGGCCGCCACCAACAAGAACCTCCAGGAAGAGATCAGTAAGGGCAATTTCAGGGAAGACCTCTACCACAGGCTCTCGGAGCTGTCGGTACGGGTACCGTCGCTCAATGAACGACGTGAGGACATCCCCGACCTGGCAATCCACTTCCTCGGCAAACTCTACCGCACCTACCGCGGCAAGGACGAGCCGAGGGACGATGCTCCACTCCTGACTGAAGAGGCCAAGCAGGTGCTCGTCAAACACAGCTACAAGGGAAACATCAGGGAATTGCGCAGCATTCTTCTCAGGGCGCTTTTTTTCCGCAAGGGGAAGCTCATCAGCGGCGAGGACATTCGCCGGGCCGTCACTGCCGGGATGCGCGAAGCGCCGACCGAGGCAGCGGCAAAGCTGACCGAAGAGGTGGCAGACGAGATCATGGCGCAGGTCGGTACCACCAAGGACTTTTGGCAGGCGGTCTACGAACCCTATTCGCAGAACCTTATTTCCCGTGATGTGGTCAGGCTGGTTATAGAAAAAACGAGGTCGGCCGTTGGCAAAGGGATGCCGCAGATCGCCCGGCAACTCCATGCCGTCAGCGGCGACATCAACCACGATGAAGAAGAGCGGAAGCGCTTCTTCAAATTCAAGAATTTTCTCTATAAAACCGTTAAGATTTGAAGGATTATCAATGCTTTTGAATTGTTATGAAATTGGTTGAAAAATAAGCTAGTTATCGCTTGACTTCGACCTTCCATGAAGGTATCCAAAAGTTCAACGAGATCACGCGGGGAAGAACCCCTTTGTCAAAAGGAGCCTCTTAAAGGCACTGGCCAATGTGCAGCCACGCTATCTTCTGGACAGGAGATTGAAGCTTTGGCCTTGTTCCGACTGGATCGACTGCTGCGTGCAGCCCTCCTCGTCCTCACTGCCCGGTTCCGCTGCCAGGCTTTCCTTTCATCCAGCATGGCAAGATACCCGCAGTAAATTACCAGTCCCGCATCGACTATAACGATCAGTTCCATACAGCGCCTCCATATTCTTGATAAAGTGAGGATAGCGTCTGGGTATGACAGAATAAGTCGTAAAAGCGGTGGTGAAAGACGAAGATGATATGAGTAAACGAGACGCAGCCGCTTGTCTTTACAAGCTTCTGTACCATCAGGAGGCTCCCTTCTTCAACAACTCTTACTTATGCATTTAAACAGGCTGATTAATATCTTAGGCTAAAAATGCAGCCTGTCCGTTAAGCACCGGCGCGGCGTCGAAACCAGCTCTCTAGATGAAACCTCCGTTTTCAACTCCTCTCCTCGCCGCGAGTTCCCAAAGGAATCCTCCTCCATCCGACGGAATGCGACGAGCTCCGATGAAGCGGGAGAGGAAATAGGGGGTATTCATTCTGGAAATCATCACTCTCCCTCCTTCGGAAGAGGGGTGAATCATGAGGTCGTTGCCGATATAGATCCCGACGTGCGAGGGGAAGCCTGCGTATGTATGGTAAAAGAGAAGGTCGCCCTTCTGCAGCTCTCCGGGTGGCACATATTTTCCGAGCGCATACTGCTCTCGCGCCGTTCGCGGCAGCGGCAGACTTAGAGATGAAAACAGCTTTTTCACAAAAGCGGAGCAGTCGATACCCGCGTAATTGCTTCCGCCGAAACGGTACCTGATCCCTAGCAGGCCGAAAGCCTTTTGCAGCACTGCGTTTTCCTGGGGGGACAATTCCCATACGAGATATTCTTCTTCTAGTTGCAAGGGGCGCTGACGGAAATCAAGGCGTGAAACGGCAACATCATTCCTCTTGTTCAAGGCTTCTACTTTTGTGACCTTTATATGGGCAGCTTCCGTGTTTGACACTACAACCAGGAACGAAAAAAACAGGAACAGGGAGAAGAGCAGGAGCAAGCGATGACGGAAGGACATTGGTAATACCTCCATTTGTAATTCCAGCGGCCAGAACTCTTCAATCACCTCTTTCCCCCGCTTCATTCCGCTGTAAAAAAGAAGCCGGGTGCAGGAAATATGATCGATATTTCGGCAGCCCGGCTGTCTACAGGGAGACCCATGGGTTTTCCGTCCCATCCTCACGGATGGTTTAGTATTATCGTTTATCGTTTTGAGTTAAAGATTACTTCTCAGAAGTCTACTGAATGCTTTCAGGTTCGGATAGCCGTGAAATTGGAAGCTGAATCCCTAGTAATTACTTTGCAGCCGGAGCAAGAAATGGGACGGTGGTCGGGACCCTTTTCGAGGTCGCCGTCACCGGCTGCGGCCTTTGCCAAGCCCTCGCACAGCTTTACCGCGCGGGGAGGAAGTCGATGGGATACAAGATCGTCGTCTTCGGCACCCCATCTTTGGCGCCAAAGTTGAACTTCTTGACCCTGTCGACTATCTGGGTGGAGAACTCAGGCGCGTTCATATTGCAAGACTCCACCGCGCAGGCAGAGACCGCCCCGCTCGGTTCGATTGTGATCCGCAGCACCATCTTCCCGCGAAGGGTCGGATCCTTACGCAATTCGGTATTATAGATACGGTAGAGCGCAGCCTTGTAACGATCGAATAGAATCTGAATCTCTTCCTCGGTTCGGCCCGGACGAGCCCCAGAGCTAAGTGGCTTGGACTCATTCGCCCCCGGGCCTGCGACCGCACTCTTAACTTGCGTAAAGCCAGCGCCCGCGCGGCCAAGTCGAGCACCGTTGCCCCCGCCGCTGCCGACTTACTGCGGCATTGCCGATCCCCCCGCCGGGCCCTCCTCCCCCCTGCATCGTCACCAGGGAACGGCTCGCCAGGGCCTGCCCGGCCGCTTGGGTAGCAGGGTTGCTCAGACGGGCTTCGCTCCCAAGTCTGGCAACCGGAGTCTCATCAATAAGGTCTTTAAAACTGTCCTTGAACGCCAAGACCCCTGTGTCAGCTTTTTTGGGTGCGGCCATCTGTTCAGCCGTGGTCGCTTTGGGCCGTTCCTGCGTCGGCTTCCCCTGGGCCTTGTCTGTTTGCTTTTTCTCTTCTTTTTTCGCTTCTTTGTGTTTTTTAACCGGCTCCGGCTTCTTATGTTCTTTCCTGACCATCATCGCCAGCCGTTGCGGAATTTCAGCAACGACCGGACGGACCGGCGCCGGCACGGTCACCAGGTGGATGATAGTACTAAGGAGCAAGCTGAGGAGCAACGCAATGCGCAGGGCGCGGCGATAGCGCCGCTCGCTCTCACCATCATGACTCCAAGGCATGACCGGCGGGTGATACGGAACCGGGGAAAGCTCCCGTTCGATGAGAAATTCTTCCTCGCGCCTCTCGTCGCGAGCATGCGCATTGCGAATTTCATCGTACAGGTAGTCAAGTTCATCGAGGCGCTGGTTGCCCTGCGCCTTGAGATTCGCCTGTTTTTCCAGGGTCCCGCGGATTTCCTCGTCGAAGCCGGCGATGCGACTCCGCAGCCGTACGATATGTCCGGCGGAATCCTTAAACTCCGGCACTTCTCCCCAGAAGAGTTGACCAGCTTCCAGTTCGTCGAGTCGGTCGAGGAGATTGCAGACGTCCCTCAGGGCGTCGAAACGCAGCCGGTCGGCAGAAAAGGTTTCAAGCTCTGCCTCTACCGCGCGCATCTCACACTCAAGCTCCGCAAGCGTTCCCCGGACCTGCTCGATCTGGGCGTTCAACGGCACCAATTCCTGCTCTAGTAATGATGTATTCACAGTATACCCGCTAACCGTGCGCCGCCTTCTGGATGACGGCAAGGGAAATCTTTCCGTATCCAGAAGCCGTGCAGGTTGTCATTATTTTTTTAAGCACTTTGAACGGAATCTTTTTATCAGCCAGGAGCGTGATTTCCTTGGTTTCGGTTTCAGCAACCGTCTTTATGCTTATCTCGTTCATACTGCGGTCAATCTCTTCCAGTCGCTCTGTTACTTCATGAACTGTCCCAATGCGGTCATCAAGAAGTTGAGAGGTGCTGATCACGGTTTCGCCCTGAACTATTACTGCTTCGGGGGTGACCGAGATCACCACTGTTCCCCTTGGCTTGGTCTCGACAACGGATTCGGGCAGAGCGAGCCGCTGTTCCGGCATATCACCGTTGAATGAGTGAAAAAGCAGAAAGAACACCAGAACGGAAAGAACATCCAACATGGGTATCAGGTTCAGACTTACATGACGACTTTTGTTATTACGCGCCATCCGTTTCATACGTCTGCTTTCTCTCATGGTGCGTCTCCTATGGATATCTTTGGAAAGAGAACTATTTTCTCGACCTCTTTGCTCCCTTCCGGCCGCACTTCAGCGCCGCGTACCGCATCCATGACCTGAATCAGATGATCGTATTCGACCTTCGGCTCCATCAAAACCGTAGCGTCTTCCTTCTCCGGATATTGGGCTTTCAGACGAAGGAGCATTTCGGTCAGCTTCTTAATATCGTATTTATCGTCTTTATTGGGAATCGCAGCCTCCACGGACGCCCCGTTGGCAATTTCCAGTCCTGCCTTGCGGACAATCACCTCGATAGTGAAATTCGGCTTGTTCGAAGCAGCTGCGCCGGCGTTGGTCGGGACACTCAATTCCATGATCGTAATACTCGTAAAGACGGCAGTGATGAGCAGAAAAACCACCAGAACGGTAAAAACATCCATCAGTGGTGTCAGGTTTAAGAGCTCCATGATATCCGTTTCGAGTGGTTCCTTCTTTCTCCTACGTCTGGCCATGATCGGCTCCTGTCAAATTGGCGCTTGTGTAACATTCGAGATCTGTCAAAATTGACGCTTGGTAAAAGCGGAGATAGTATTGAGCGCCTTTGCCGATGCCATCTCCAGGCTGTTCACAATCTGGCCCGTGGTTGTTGTCAGGCGGGCATGGAGTAGTAGAAGCGGGATCGCGGTCATCAGACCAAAGGCAGTGCAGTTCATGGCCTCCGAAATGCTGGCCGCGAGCAGGGCGGCCTTTTCGGCGGGGCTCGCACTAGCAACCGCGGCGAAGGCCGTGATAAGACCCATGATGGTGCCGAGCAGTCCTAACAGGGTGGCCATATTTGAGAGCAGCGCCAAGTACGGTGTGCGCTTTTCCAATTGAGGAACTATCTCCATCATGCTCTCTTCCATGGCGATTTCTATGTCTTCCCGTCGTCTAACCGCCCCCTGGCGCGCTAACCCCATCGCCAGCATCTGCGAGATGGTCGATTTGTCGTCGTTGACCATTTCCCGGGCCTTGTCGAAATCACCCTCAGCCAGCACCGGATGCACCTGGTCCCACATGTTGCGGTTTTCCGTCATAGCGCGCTTCAGATGGATCCAGCGCTCAACCGCAATAGCGATGCCGACCGCAAGCACGAGTAGAATAGGGAACATGAACAACCCACCCATCTGAAAAAACCTTACTATTGCATACATCTTTTGCCTCCTTGGCTGGTTGACCTTACTGGGTCGGATAATTCCGCAGAATGCGGTGTTTAACGTGAGTTCAAGATTTGGGAGACTGCTGCCGGTGCGGAGGTTTTGCTGCCGACGCTGACGTGGTAGAAATCGAGCTCCCGCATAAAAACGTCCCGATCCACCGGCACATCGTGCTCATTCAACGTTCTATTCAGGTTCGTCTCTACGCCCAGCTCGGAACTTTTCCAGGGAACGATAAAAAGCGACATTGGTGCTTCTTTGTTGCCGAGAACCGACATACCCGTGAGCGTCTTGGCATCTGAGTCACCGGATGCATTAGTTCCAGTAGATCCGCTAGATCCGCTAGATCCATTATCCTGCGCCACGACCATGGCGACCGAAAACAGAACCAAACAGAGGCTGAAAACCAACTTTCGATACATAGGTTACTCCATTCCAGCGGCGACCCACTCTGGGCAATCCGTTCTCCATACCGGCTGATGCCGTTAAACTGCCAATCTAATGTCCCAACCGGGTGTGCAAATCAGCAAGCCATAACTTCACCTGCTCGTCCTTGGGCATCGCTTTGCTATAGATCTCATAATGTTCAAGGGCACAGGCCGAATCTTTCAGATACAGGTCGCAAAGGATTCCGAGATTTTTGTGTATCGGATGATATTCAGGAAAAGCTGCGAGTGCTTTTTCATAAATCGCTCGACCCTCGACAAAACGTCCCGCTTTACGAAACAGCAAACCGTATTCATTGCTCGCCACCGGATGCCCGGGAATAAATTCCAAGGCTTTTTTCAGATGCTGCTCAGCCTGCTCCGGCTTGTTTATCTGTCTATAAACAATCGCGAGATTGATGTGGGGCGCGGTCATTTCCGGCGATTGTGCGATTACTTTTTCCAGCAATTCGATCGCCTTGTCATACTTCGCTTCCTTGATCATGGTGCTCGCTTGATCAAAGTCTGCACGCAACTGCGCGTCCATGCTGGATGGGTCCTTAATCAGAAACCCTTCACGCCCATCAGTGAAGTGCACCACAGAGGGTCCTGTCGGCAGGGGGGGAGACGGTTCAGCTGCTGCGACGGGCGTGGGTTCAGCTGCTGCGGCGGGCGTGGGTTCAGCCGGCTCCACCTTGCCCTTGCCCGCGGTGGCGCATCCTGCGAGCAGCGAGAGACCTATCACCAACAGCAGGTAACCGGCAATCGTTACCATGCGGGAACAACTCCCGTGCCCTCTTCCCCTCATTGCATCATCTCTTCCCGATTTTTCCATGTTTCTTCCCCTTAGCACGCTTCGGAACCGCTGCGGCCTTTTTCAAGGTTGCGTTAGGCTGCGGAACCGCTGCGGCCTGGTCCAAGGTTGCGTTAGCCTGCGGCACTGCTTCCGACATCGGTTTTTCACCCTGAGCTGCAGGAGGGACTGCTGCGCGTGCTGCATCCCCACCCTGCTCAACCGTCGCTGCAGAGGAAGGGTCTGCAGCAGGCGCCTCCCCTTTGACAACTGGTGCCGCTGGCGGTGCCGGCCTTTCGATTTCAAACGCGTAGGTCTCCAGCGTTGCGACAATCTCACTGGGAACTTCCGGCTTGTCGTACCTGGCAGGCACGAACTTGGCCAATCTTTCCAGACTCTTGTCAATCCAGGAGTTGTAGATACCTATGGAGATCAATTCAAGATTCTTCTCGTGGAACTGAATGGCCTTTTCTTCGAACGGATACGCCTGTTCTTCGATTGCCAATTCGTACTCTTGCATTTCCTGAGCATTCAGACCGTCCGGACGCTCGGACTCCGTCAGGGCTTTGCTGAAGTGCGCATAAATCTCTGCAAGATAGAACGTCGCCGCGGCCGTGACCTCACCGACTTCGTACTCTAGGAGTTTATTGAACGACTGTGTCGTCGCCTTCATCCGCTCTTTCTTTTTGCGCAGGTTGGCTTCGAACGGTTTTACGAGCCGGACTTCTGCGAACCGTTCATACGTCTGCTCGGCAAGCACCAGCGCGGCCTTCCCTGCCAGGTATCGGGTCCGCGGGGTACGCGCCTGCCCGGCCGCTGCATCGATCGCAACGATCTCCTTAAGTTCGTCCAGATAACTTTTCTGATCGTTCTCCGCCTTCAGGATTTCAGCGATCTTGTTGCGCATTTCCAGGTTAACCTCGACCGGTTGCGGGAAGTTGCCGACAAATCGGCGGTATACTGCGAGGGCCTGCTTGGTGTTCCCCGTCTGCTGATGCAGTTCCGCCGCAAGCATGAGAGCCCCTCTCCTCACCTCCTCATCCTGGAATTCCCTCTCCACACGTTCATATTCATTAGCAGCGAGGGAAAGCTGCCCATCTTCCTTGTAGACATAGGCAATCTTATTGGTGACTTCCGGCTGCAGCGAATGCCCGGGGAAGAGCTCCCGGAATCCCACCAGGACAGTAGCCGCCATTTTCCAGTCCTTGAGCTGGATCAGGGCGATAGCGGCATCATACTCGGCATTCACCCGGATCTTCGATGTGGAAGCCATGCGGCCAACACGCAGGAAGTGGTCTGCAGCGGCCCGATAATCCTTGAGGGCATTGGCTTGCTCGCCCTGTTTGTAAATCGATGCGGCAAGATTGTCGATGAAGCCTGGCCGGCTTTTGTCTTCTGCGGGGAGCAGTGCCAGAACCTTCACATAGGCGGCCTCGGCCTCGGCATGCTGCTTCAGCTCGTAACAGGAATGGCCGACAACGATCCAGGCCGACCGGAGGACCTCCTGGTCTGCACCCGGGAAGACCTCGATGAGCTTGCGCGCGGCAGCGAGCGCCTGCTCGTAATCCTTCATGTCGTACAGGTCATCTGCGGCCGCCCCAAGGACGATCGCCGCCTTCTCGTGTTCCGGGTAGGTCTCCGCAAATTTGAGCGAACTGCGCACGGTCTCGCGCTTGACTTTGTCTTTCTCCTCTGGGCTAGCCTCGCGTAGATGTTCCCGATAGGCATAAATTGCGGCATAGCCGGCAGCAGACGACTTTTCGTGATGCGGATAGTTATAGGCTATCTTTTCGTATTCCAGCGCAGCTCTGGCGAAGGAGCGGTTTTCAAGCAGCAGATCGGCCAACTGGTAATTGATCGCCGGCGATTCGGCATCCTGCGGGAATGAAACCAGGAACTCCTCATACCAGTGCAGGGCTTCCTGGAAGTTCTCTGCCTTTTCCTTGACATGCTGCGGATCTTGGTACAGCGCGTGGTAATGCTGGGCAAGGTCGGTTAAGTTGGTCTTCAGGAAACCAAGGACCTCGGGACGCGCGCTCGGTTCGAAATATTTCCAGTATTCAGCCTTCAGCCCGTAATTCTTGGCAAATGCTTTTTTTGCATCGATCACAACGCTGGGGAAGCCGCCGGCCATTTGGATTTCAATGACGCGCATATGAAACTGCGGCGAGACCTGGTGGAACGAGTTACGCTTGACGAACGCGTTGTAAGCGGCCGCGGCATCGCTGTACCGGCGTTTGTCGAAATAGAATTCACCGAGGTTGCTGTAGACGCGGTCCTCATAGCTGCGCTTGCCGTTGGTATCAAAGTATTCCATCACGGAGTCAGCGCCACGAAGATACGAGAAGCACTGGCTGATGACCCGGAAGGTGTCATCTACACGCTTGCGTTCAAGATCGTCGTTGGTTTGGGCAAAATCATATCCCGTGGCTACCTTGCGATCCAGCAGCGCAATGAATCGATGCAGGCCATCCTCATAGAGCTCCTGCTTGTAGAAAGTCCAACCGAGCTTGTACAGGGCGAGCTCGTAGTAAGGCGAACTGACACCGATATCCACGATGCTCTTGTAGGCTCCTTCCGCGTCAAGATAACGCTTGTGGGTAAAGAAGTATTCGGCCCGCCGGAACCGCACCTCATCGATGTAGCGGGAACGCGGGAAATCGCGGACCAGCCGATCCATGACCACCATGGCATCCTCTGTCTGCCCCAGTTCCTCATAGGCACGGGACAACTGGTACAAAACCTGGTCGTTGCCCTCGTAAAGCGGGAATTTGTCCAAGAGCTTTTTGTAGAGCGCGATCGCCTCCCGAGCCCCTGCTCTTTCGAGGTTTTCGGTACTGGCTTCGGGAAGCCCGCCCGATTTTCCTTCCTTGGCGGCAAGCTGCGGACTCTGGATCGCCCTTTTTTCAAAATCCTCCTGCGACTCAGTCTGGCCAGATTGCGGGGCCTCGGCCGACTGTACGGCAGAGACCTTCGGGCCTTGGGCACGTTCCGGCGTAGACAGCGCAGGTGCGGAGACCCGTCCGCCGGTTGCCGCCGGGGCAGTCAGGTAACCGTATTCCCTCTCGATCTTCAGGTCGGCAAGACGACGCATCGCCTCGGGAGTCAGCGCCGATTCGGGCGTTTCTTCCAGAAAGCGCTGGTAACTCACCATGGCTTTCTCGAGTCCGCCTTCAATCGCCTCTTCCTTGATCTCGATCTTCATGTTCCGCAACTGGGCAATCGTCTCCCTGCTGCCGCCCGTTTGACATGCGGTAAGGATCGCCGGAATTGCAAAGACTAAAAGAAGGATTCGCTTCATTTGCCACCACTCTTTTCAGTCTGGGCCTTGGTGGCACGGTCATAACTGTCGGCTATGGCAAAACGCGCGGTAATCTGGAACTGTTCCAGCCGTTCGCGGCGCTTGGTCAGTTCATTTACGGCCATAGTTTCAAGCATGTTCCCCTGACGTGCAATCAGGACCTTCACTTTTTCCTGAGCCGACGCAATCAGATTACGTTGGCGGCGGATCACATCGTCATAGCCTTCATAGCTTTGCGTGGCGGCCTGGCGAGTACGGACGAAAGCGTTGTACTGTTTCTTCAACCGGTCCACGACTTCGCTCAAATCCCGATGATTCTTGAAGGTGTCTGTAAGACGCTGGTCATATTCCGTCTCGATGTTCCAGACGAGTACCCCCCGCAAACGGCTGATCCGGTCCTTGATTTCATCGGTTACCGTCCCACCTTTCGCAACCAGAGCCTGTTCCAGACGTCCAATTTTTTCCGTGGCAATCCGTTCCTCCGCAGTAGCCAGGTAATCGGGCCGCGGTGCTACCAGCATGGCATTCAGACGTTTTTCGATCCGATCCCGTTGCTCCAGACGCAGACGCATTTGCGAGTCAAGCTGCCTGAATGCCCGGTCAATCTCGGGAAGCAGCGGCTCGAAATACGCTCGACGTTGTTGGATGATATCCTCAAATGCATCCAGATCCCCTTCCCACGTCGCCAGCTTCTTCTGCAGCTCATCCAGGTCGAGGTAGTTCTTCAGGGATTCCTGAAAATCATGTGAAGCCATCAATTCGAGCAGGTAATAGGTTTCGGGCGCTTCCGGCAGATTGCGCAGCTTGACCACCCAGTCGGAGTCCTGTTTCAACTCTTCTCGCGCCAGGGCCTGAAGAAATTTCCCTTCTCGGACAGACGTTATGGACGCACCGAGTTTGTCGACTTCCTTGCCGAAGGACTCCAGAGCTTTGCCGTACATCACTGCCGCTCGCCCATGGACGTTCAGTTTCCCGTAGGCATACGGCACGGCGAGCAGGGCTTCCTGAACCGCGGGATCGGTGACCTCGCGCTCCGCCAGAATGCTCCAGGGCACGAGTGCTCTTTCGAACAGACCTTGAGAGGCATCTGCCCAGCCCGAACCCAAAAGGGCTCGATTGGAGAAAGGTCCGCTTAAACGCACCCGCTCAAGGACCAGCTTGGCATTTTCACCAGCATTTTCATCCAACAGCTTGTAGCCGAGGACCAGGTTCGACTTGTCCTTGATTGCCAACGTGGACGGGCTATCGCTGAGGATTTGCCCGGTACGGTCAAGTGACTCTCGCCCATCCTGCTCCTTCCCCTCTTTTAACAATGCGATCCCGAGGTTGTAGCTGGCAAACCCTTCAAGACTCTTGGCATTTTGCACGTCATAAAAAATGCGTGTGGCCTCTTTGAGCCGGCCGTTCGCCATGAAGATTTGCCCACGCAAGAATTCCAGGTCGTCGCGAATCCTTGCGGGAACCGTCCCGCGAATCCGCTCCAAGGCATGGAGAGCATTTTCCGGTTGGTCTTTCTGGAAGTAGAGCCGTGCCAACCGATAAATCGCTTCATTACGCACGGGCTCCTCGACATTCCCCTCGATGACCGCGGTGATGGCGCGCCCGGCCCGGTGGTGCATCCGATAGGCCAGCTCGAAATCACCGACGGCAAATTCCGCATGGTTGACATGGTAATAGAGCGTGTCGAGCGCAGGTTCATCAAGCCCGCGGTACTGCCCCAGTTCAGTGTCAAGCCGGGCGACGGCTTGAAACCAGTCCCCCTGAAAGGCATGATAGAGCGCCTCTCCGAAGTAGACATCCTTCAGGCCATTTGAAGTATAGGTATTGGCTGCCAGTGAAGAGGTTGCGAACAGCAGACAAACCAGTATGAGAATCAACCTGGACATGGACTACCAATCCTTCAAAGTGATAGTTTTGCTACCGATTCCAGTGCCGGCCAAGACGACCCCAACGAGTTTTGGACCGATATTCTTGGTAATCGTAAAGCTCTCACCCTTCTGGAAATCTGAGCCTCCCTCGGATTTTCCGATAACGGTCACTTTCAATGCGTGCCCACCTGTTCTGACGTTGCCAACATAGATGCGTTGTACGCCCCCTTTTTTCAGAGCTTCGAGCTCTTTAAACGTATAAAGGTGATGAGCGACCGATTTGCCATCCAACTCGATATCGACGGCATCAAGCCGGTACTTTTCGCCCTCGGCCACAGACACAAAAATTGCGATCTGGGTGTCGGACGGGTACAGCAGCTTCTCTTCAAGCCGGTTCAGTTCCGCCGCAATGGCGAGGACATCCGCCTTGATTTCTTGCACTTGTTCATCCAAGCCCTTTATCTGTTCCTTGGAAGCTTCCTGCGCATAAGCAGGGAAGCTCAGCATCAGCATCGCAATGGAGAGAATAAACCGTCTTAAAAATTTGAACATAGCTGCCTCCATTTGGGTCAAACCGAAGAACCGTTTTTCTCGCAAAGCACGCAGAGGTCGCCAAGAAAGGCAACTTCGCGGGTTTCAAGATTGAATGAATTCCTTTGCGTCCTTTCGCTTTAGGCCCTATGGGTCCTTGGCGAGAGATCGCTTTTGCATTTAGATCGTCCCCACTATATTGATGAACAGCCCCTGATGCCGGTAACTCAGGTCGGTCAGATCGTCAGAGAAGTCGCTGAAGTTGTAGCCGGCGCCGACCTTGATGTGGTCACCCAGATGGCGGTAGAGCCCTAGCAACACGCCGTTGCGCCGATCGTGGGCATCCGGCAGGTCGAGCAGGCGGCCTTCGACCAGCGCATCCCAGCGGTGGAGGAAATGCCAGTCGGCACGCACCACATACAGGTGGGCACGGCTGTCAAAGTACTCGGGATTGACCCGGTCCATGCTTACCTGCCCGAGCCGGTAAGCGTACTTGCCCCCCACGGTCCACTGTGGCGTCAGATCGTACATGGCATCGACCGACGCGATGTGACTGCGCTGAAGAACGCCGGCCGCCGTACTGGTGCCGCTGATCTGTTCCGCTGCCGGCACGTTGTAGAAAAAGGTATACTTGACGAGGACGTTGAGCCGGTCGTTGGTGACAGGGCGGTAGGCATAGCCCATCACCGCCTCGGTATAACTGCCGTCGTAGAACTGGCCCTGCGAACTCGTGCTCTGGGAATAGTCGAATTTGCCGATGAGCCGCCAGTCCGGGGTCAACTGATATTTGAGGCTGTTTTTCAAGAGCCAGGTGGTGCGTTCGACGGTGCTGGTGTCCGGCTGCTCCGAATCATCCACCCGAAATTCCAGGGCGCTGGCTATCTTCAGTTTGTCGAATCCGTAACCGGCGTTCACTCCGGCCGCCGTTCTCTTGATCTTGGCACCCGTCAGATTGTCCTGCAGGGTGCCGAAATCCACTTTGGCCCCGATATTAAGACGATCAGTGGGCGTTAAAGCAACGCCGTAGGAATGGATGAGACCGGTGGGGACATCGCCATGGGTATAGCGCTCTTCCCCATAGACACTGGCGCTATCCGAGTAGCGGGTGCGAAACCCTGATGTCATGGCCCCCTTTCTGGCTTGCACGCCGTTGTCCGTACGCTCGTTCTCCAGGGCATAATTAAGGTAGATTGTGGACCGGTCGCTGTAGAGATACTCGGAGCCGAGCCGGCCGGCCGTGCCGAGATTCCCCTCGGAGACCTCGCCGTTCAGCTTGAAGCGGTCGGTCACGCGATAAGCGCCGCCAACGCCGATCCGGTCGTTCTCTTCGCGATTGCCGGTGGTCTGAACCGACTTCTGCGCGAAAAGGTAGCTGTTCCATCGCGCCTTGGAATCATACAGCACCTTGCCCACCACATCGGTGCGGTCCCCCTCTTCCTGGGTCAGGGGAACCACCGGCGAATGGTCTTCGCGGCTGTCCCGGCGCGTGCCCAGACTGAGCGTCCAGTGCTCTTTCATCTGGTAATTGGCATTCAGCTCGGCAGACAGTGTCTCAAGCCCCTTGTCCACGGTCCGCTGGTCGCCCTTGAGATGCAGCCCCAGACGGTCGGTAACGGGCAGTTCCGCCGTGCCGCCGATCTGAAAGGTGTCCTGATTCGCGACCTGGCCGGGGGCTGAATAACCCGCCTCCAGTACCTGGTTGTATAAGGTGAACCGGCCCCGCCAATTCTTGTTGAGATCCTGCAAGCCGAGGCTGGCATCAACCCGGTAGGCCTCGGCTTCGACATCTTCGGCGTTGCGATAAGAGCTGGTGGTGCTAAGAATGAAACCGCCGTCCAGCGAATTCGTAGTAGTAGTCCCCCTGCGCTCGGCTTCACATTCCTCTGGGGTGAGACCTCTCTTAATGCAGACGTCTATTAACTTCGCTGTCTCTACGACCCTCGGCCCCTTGCTGCGACCGGTTTCGACCTTGACCCAGGTATTGGATGATTTACGGACAGTCACGTCCGCCCCGACCAGGCTCTCATCACTTTCCCCGTCATTGCCCCGGTTGCCGGTGACGCCGACCTTGACATAGTCGCCGATCCAGTAATGGGCCCGGCCGCCAAACGTCATCGTATTCAGGTCCTCGGCCCCGGGCGTGAATTCATAACGAGCCACCAGAAAGACGGGGTTGCCGCCGGTCGAGTCGCTGTGCACCAGGAGATTGTCGGCCGCCGTCGAGTCGAGGGGCTGGGTCAACAGCAGGCGCCCCTGCAGGTAGTCGACGTCGTAATCGAGCACCGGGGTCAGGTTCTTGGTCGCGAGCACGATGCCGGAATCCTTGTCGCGGATCTCGATGCGCACCCGCTCGGAGCCTTGCAGGATGTCCTTGCGGCGCAGGTAGTAGAGGGAGCCGCCGGTGCCCCGGAACTCGTCGCGCCCGGCCACCGTGCCCGGCTGGGCAGCGAAACCGTCCACCACCAGGCGCTTTTCGCCGAAACTTGTGAGACCGGAGGGCTGAAAATGGAGGTTCCCGCCGTAAAGCCCGCGATCCACCTGGGCCAGATCGTTGTCCGTGTAGCCGACCTTGAAATTGCCCCAGAGGCCGTAGTTCCTATCCTTTTGCAGCTTGGCGAAGAACTTGCCGCTAGTCGGCGCGTCTTCCACCACCGTGCTGTCATCGCCGAAGGTCGGGAAATGGTAATCCGTGTCGAGGCGCCTAAACAGCGCCTCGGGCGACTTGTCCAGGAAGTTGGTGAAGATCTCGTCCAGCGGGCCTTCGCGGGTGTCGGCGCTGGCGGTGAGCCCCCAGCCGTTGCCGAACTGCCCCTTGGTGTAGAAGGCCAGCCGTCCCTGGGCGTCAAAGTCGTTGCTGTACTGCGGCTTGTCTGGAGCGAGCAGCTCGGCGGGGCCGTCGGTCTTGTTGGCCGACAGGGTCAGGTCGGCGATGCCCACCGTGAACCAGTCGTTCTTCTCCAGGGCCAGGTCGCGCAGGTAGAGCTGGCCGTTGCCGGACTTGTCGAGCACGGCAACCTCGACGGTGTGGGTCCCCTTGGGGAGGATCTCCTCGGCGATGAAACGCCCCTTGCCGTCCACCGGCCCGGGGTAGCCGGCCAGCCAGACCCGGTGTTCGGCCGGAATGGCGCTGCCGTAAGCCTGAATCGTCCCGCCGCTAAGCGGGATGTTCCTCTGCGCGATGCGGCTGCCGCCGTAGCCGGCCAGCAGTTCGCGGCCCGGATCGGCCGCGGCAACGGCCGCATCGACCTGGTCGATCACCCAGAGCGGCTGGGGGGTGGTCTCGTCGTAGTTGCCGTCGGCATCGTAGACGCGGACCAGGTATTTGAGCTGGCGGGCCGGGGCCGCGAAGGATTCGAAAGCGGCGCGCCATTCCGCCAGCCCTTCGCCGTCCATGGGGACAACCGCCATCGGGGTGGTGCTCACCGACTGGGCCTCGTCGAACACCCTGACCTCGGCCCGCTTGATGAAGCTGTGGTAGTTGGTGTAGAGGCGGAAGCGGACCAGGTTCTCGGCCAACTCGGTCTCGGGAAGGTCCTGGTAACGGATGCTGCGGGGCCAGGCGGTCACGTTCAGCCTGGGCTCCGCCTTCAGGTTGTCATACTTGAACTCGATCTTGGCGCGATCGAGGGCCAGGTCGGTGCAGCGCTGCAGGTCCGGAATGCTCTTGTGGGGATCGTCCACCGGCTTGCCGTCGACCGAGATGCGCAGCAGGTTGAGGGCGAAGGGGTCGGCCATGTTCACCTCGCGGTTCAGGCGGACGATGTCCACCCCCTCATAGTCGTTGAGGGCCACCAGCTCGTCATAGACGATCTGCACCTCGACCCGCGAGACCCCCGACTGGGTGAAGCCGGTGTTGACAACGTCGGCGGACTGGACATAGCCCTTCCCTTCGAACTCGGGCTGGTTCCCGCCCGGCCCCATCTTCTCGCCCACCGCGCTCATGGCCCGGCGGGCGCGCGCCATAGACCAGCCGATATCGTCGCCGTAGATCGCAGCGGTGCGCCGGTCCAGCCGCTCGTTGCTGATGTAGCCGACAAAGCGCAGGCGGACCTTGGTCCTCCCCTTGATCTCGTCCATGAGCTGGCGCAGCCGGTCGGTGTAGCCTGCGGGGAGCACCGGGTCGCCGTTTTCGAAGAGAATGGGAGCGATCGGGCCCGAGGGGGGATCGTAGACCTTGGTGACCGTTTCAGCGCCGGCATCCTCCGGGCAGAGCTGCGGCTCGTCGGGCAGCTCCTGGAGCGCGTCGTCGTGCCAGAACTCGACTAGGACGCGACGGTTCATGGCCCTCCCCTGCGACGTCTCGTTGGTGGCCACCGGCTGCGCGGTCCCCTTGCCGTCGCTGTCGACCGCGACGCCGGAGAGCTTCAGCGCGTCGTGGACGGCGAGGGCAACGCGCCGGGCCACCGCCTTGGACAGCCCGACCTGGTCGCCGTAGATGCGCTCGTCGCGCCCTTCCAGCGGGGCGTTGTCGCTGTAGGCGATGAACTTGACGGCGACGTTCTGCTTACCCTTCAGGTTGGTGAGCGCCTGCCTGACCTGCTGCAGATACTCTTCCGGCACCGTCACCATGGCCGCGTCGTACTGCAGGAGCGCGATCAGGTTCTTGACGCGGGAGCGATGGGAATGGCCTTCCTGGTAGCGCATTTTGCAGACCGTCTCGGTGCGGCAGACCTTGATCCGGTTCACCTGCCGGGGGACGATCACTTCCTTCTCCACCATCTTTTCGCCGATCTCGTCGTACCAGACCTCGACCTCCACCCGCCGGTTGAGCGCCCGCCCATCCTCGGTCGCGTTGGTGGCGACCGGCTGGCTCTCGCCCACCCCTTCATAGGAGATGGCTTCCGGGCCAAGACCGAGGGCGCGCTGGCAATATTCGGCGGTGGTGCCCGCCCGTTCCCTGGACAGGCCGGTGTTATCGCCGTATTTCGCCTTCAGGGGGCCGATGAGCTGCTGGGGGTCGGCGTGGCCGACGAAGTGCAGGCGCACGTTGAGGCGGCCGCGCATCTTTTCCAGCACGTCGCGCAGCAGCGTCACGTACTCCTCGGTAATGTCCGCCTCACCGGTGCGAAAACGGATGGGGGGGACCAGATTGGCCACCTTGATCGTCTTCACTTCCTTCTCGGCGACCCGGCGTTTCTCCGTGCGGTCCCCCTGGTCCTCGCCAAAAACGGCAGGATCGAGGAGCCAGGGAGTGAAGACTCTGTCCTTAGGCAGGTGCGCCTCAGTCGTCTCACCGCGGGTAGCAGCCTCCCTGGTTCCCGGGCTGGCCTTCGCGGCCGCAGCAGGCGCAGTCGCCGCAGCTACGGCGGTCTCCGCTCCGGCCACGAACACAAGGAACATTAATGTCAGGGCGATACAGCGCTTCACAATTACTCCCACCCATTTACCATAAGAGGTTAAGTTGCCTTTCTTCCCCACGTCTCAATCCCGATCACCGTTAAGACTCTCTCCCTCCCCTTCAAGGGGAGGGTCGGGGTGGGGATGGGGTATGACCGCCGCCCTCCCCCATCCCCCTCCTGTCCTCCCCCTTGAAGGGAGAGGGACGCGTACAGCGGAAGGTCGTAGCTGGCTCTTCGCATCAGGGTGGCGCGCCCAGGCGCCAGAAGATCTCGGTTTCGATGGTGAGGGGATATCCCTCATCCCACTTGCCGGCGATCTCTTTCTTGAGCGCCTCGAGGCGCTTCTTTACCAGTCCTTCGTCCTCGACCTCCGCCAGGTACGACAGCCGCAGCATTGAGGGCGCTTTCCGCAATTCCTTCAGCAAGAGATCGATTCGCGGCTGCCACTGCGGGCGCAGCTTGGTGCTCTTGGGTTCGAACGCCCCGTTGGCGATATCCATGGAGACCACGTGATGGATCGTGGCGCCGAAGTCGAGGCGCAGCATCTTGCCGCGCGTGGCGCGCGCCACCAGCGGGTTCTCACTGGTCACCCGGTAGCCGGTGGGGAGGGTACGCTGGTCCAGCTTGAGGATGAAGTTGCTGCCGCGGTCCTGGTCCGGGACCACCGCGCAGGTGATATGGAAGCGCCCGTACTCGTCGGTGGTGGCGATCAGGCCGCGGGCGGTCACGGTGCGCACGCCGGGCAGCCCCTTTTCACCGGGATCCTGGTAGCCGTTGGCGTTGGCGTCGTCGAACACCTTGCCGATGACGTCGGTGCAGTCCAGGTCCGGATCGGCAATAACGCGCACGGTCGTCGCGGCAACTCCGGAGGCAACGCTCCCGATGGTTTTGTTCAGCACTTGGGCGCGGTTCACGTATTCCCCCTCGGAGACCCCGGAGCCGACAATCATCAGGAAAGTGATTTTTGTCGGTTCGGGCTTGCTGCTGAGATGAGGAATTTCCCAGATAATCTGACGCGTGTTCAGCACCGCCTCGCTCTTCTCCCCGTCCAGGCGGGCGGACCCTGCCACGTATTTGAAGCCGAGCGGGAAGGTGTCGACCACGCTCAGGTTGGTGAGCGTAACTCCCAAGTTGTTGCTAAGGGTGATCGTGTAGGGGACCAGCTGGCCGCGCGTCACGTTGACGAGCCCTGCGGTCTTCGAGATTACGACCGCCGTGTCGAGCGTCGGATCGATGGCGATATGGTTGTTGTAGATCTGGCCGTATCCGGGCTCAGCCTTATCCAGCGTGATATGGAGGTAATAGACAGTCCCCTTTCCCTCCGTCACCGAGACAGCCGGTGCCAGCTCCGAGTCCTGCGCTTCACAGAAGTTAGGCGTGCCCAGCACCGCATCCGCCGCACTGCCGGGGCAAGCCGGGACAGAGAAAGACGCGGTGCTGTCATACGGGCGGAGCAGTTTCGACACGCCGGCCATGAACCCCGAGGCCGGCGGAGTTACCTGGATCAGGTACTCCCCGCCGGAGGGACAGGAAGCATCGCTGAAGTTCAGGTCGAATTTATAATGGCCGCTGCTCGGCGTGACCTGCCCCTGCTGCGCCGGGTCGTTGAAGCAGCTGCCGGCCAGCGAGGTCATGCTCGCGGCCTGGACCATGACCAAAGTGGCACCCGCAACCGGGGTGCGCATGATCGAGTTGTACACCACGCCGTTGGGGGTCAACGGCAGGTTGAGATCCTGCAGCACGGCGCCCGAGCCGGCGACGATATTCGAGATGCGCTGCATGCCGTTGGTGAAGGCGGAACTACACCAGCCGAGCATCGCCGTGTTGGCCGCAGCACCCGGCGCCCGGAAACGGAGCTCGTACTGGATCGCGGTGCCGGTGTTCGGCGTGACTCCGCTGAAATGGTAGGAGCCGTCGGTGCCGGTAGCTACCGTGCCCACCAGCCCCCCGTTCAGGTACAGCTCCGCGGTCCAGCCGGCCAGCGCCAGCTCGCCGCTCTCCATGGTGTTGTTGAAATTAGCGTCGTGCCAAACCCAGCCGTTCAGGCTCGCGCTCCCCGGCATGCCGCCGACGGTAACGGAGGCGCTGGCGCTGCCGATCTGTGTGGGCGAATCCCAGCTCGCCTGCGCGGTGTTGGTGACCACGCTCCCGCTCGCCGCGTTGCCGTTCAGCTTGACCTGGAAGCGCAGCACGACCGAGCCGGCAGGGACCAGCGTGCCATAATTCGCGCTGATGACCGGGGCGCTGAAGCTCACACCGTTGGGAGAACCGTTCAGCACCGAAGAGTTGGCGACATAGGCGGCTTGGCCCAGGAGCGGGGTCAGGTCATCCGTCAGCACCACGTTGGTGGCCGGGACCGTGCCGATGTTGGTGGCCCGGATGGTGTATTCCAGCAGGCTCCCCGGCAGTGCGGCGCCGCCGCCCACTACCACGACCGACTTGGTGATGGAAAGCTGCTGCGCGTTGCCGACCGCGATGACGGTCGGCTGGTAGCCGTTGGTCGGGTTGCCGTCGGCATCGGTCAGCAGCGTCGGCAGTTGCGCGGTCGCCACGCTCCCCTGGTTGCTGATGATGGATCCGGTCACCACGCCCGGGTTGACCTGTACTTTGAAGGTTATTACACCGGTGCCGCCTGCCGCCAGGGTTCCGCCGGTTGAGGGGGGCGAAGGCGGAGTGAGCCCGGAGGAGATGACACCGATGCCGCTGGCAAGGGGCGTTACGCCGGGGCTGGGATCGCTCACCGCCACGCCGTTCAGCCGCACCGAATTGGCTACATAGCTGGTGTTGGCGGGAATGGCGTCGGTCAATACCACGCCGGTCGCAGGAGTCGCCCCCGAGTTGGTCATGGTGATGGCGTACTCGAGCAGGTCGCCCGGATCAACGGAACCGTTGCCGTTCACGTCCCCTACGAGCTGGACCGTCTTCAGCGCATAGACCAGCGGCAGGTTGCCCACCACAACCGTGGTCGGATCGTTCGGCACCGGCGTCGCCGGGTTGTCGGAAGGTTGTTCGGGGAACGGCCCGCTCGCCGCGCCGAAACCATCGACCAGCCCCTGGTTGGAAATCAGGGTGCCGACCACCACGTTCTTGCTGACCTGGACCTGGAAGGTGATGGTGGCAACATTCGTCGACGTGCCCGCGTTCGCGGGCATGGCACCCGCCGTGGGATTCGCGGGCGGGTTGATCGCCATGCCGTTTTGCAGCGCGCTGACCCCGGCACTGGGGTCAGCAACGGCCGCCCCGTTCAGGGTGGTGCTGTTCGCCAGATAGGTGGTGTTGGCCGGCACCTGGTCGCGCAGCGTCACCCCGGTCGCGTTCTCGCTGCCGGTGTTTTTTACCGTGATGGTGTAGCGCAGGATGTCGCCCGCCATGACGGTGAGGCTGCCGGAGGTGACGTCCTGCACCGTCTTCAGTACCTGGAAGGAAGGGGCCGAGGCGATCAGGGTCTGGGTCGGATTGGCGCTTCCGGTGAGGGAAGGATCGTCGCTTAGCTGCGACGGCAACAGGGGCGAGCCGATCTGCGCCTGGTTCAGCACCAGGGAGCCGCTGTTGATCACCGACGCCAGGGTGGCCTGGAACTCGATCACCAACGTGTCGCCCGCCTGCCCCTGGGGTGCGACGCTCAGGTTGCCGATACTCACAAGACCCGTGCCTTTGGTACCGCCCGTCGCCGTGGTCAACGTGGTGTTCGCGCCTGCCGGAACGGTGAGAAGCTTCAGGGTGCCCGGCGCAAACATGGCGGGCGTGTTCAGCTTGTCGAGATCGTCGGTCAACGTGAAGTTCGACGCGCCCAGCGAGCCGACGTTCTGAATCTTGAGCGTGTATTGCAGCGTCTCACCGGGCTTGGCGTTGGCGTCGGACTGACCGGCGGTCACGTTGTAGACGGTCTTGGTAAAGGTCAGCAATGGCGCCTGGGTGGTCACCGTGAAAGCGTCCTGATTATCCAATACGCCGGGTGTGCCGTTGGTCAACGGGCCAGTAACGGTCTGTATGTTGGCCGGTGCGGTGACGGCCGAATCGGCGCTTAACCACTGCATCGCGCCCGCAACGTTGGTCAGGGTAATACCGCCGGCCGTATATGGATCGAGCGAGGCGCTATAGGTGACGATCAGTCGGTCCATCGGCGGAATTGCAGTCGCGGACGACTTCATCGCAACCGTCAAGGTGCAGGCAGGCGCACCCGCGAAGCTGACGGTAAAGTCCGTGCCGCTCACCAGTGAAGCGGAGACAGGCGTAACCCCGTCGGCCTGGTAGATCCGTGCCGTGACGTTGGTCGGCGCGGAGCCGCACATGCTGCCCGGAGATGGACTGGTCACGTTCGGAAGCATGTCCGCGAGGGTCGTCTGCCACGCCGTGCTGCCGCCAGTATTCTGAACATTCAACGCAAAGGTGCCGGGCGCAATCGCGCTTATCGTGTTCGGACCGCTTTTCTGCATGGTCAGAGCAGGGCCGACGATGGTGATCGCACCGCTGGCGCCCGGAGCGCCGTTTGCCTGGGTGCTCGCGGCGTTATTGACGCTGTCGTAGGTGTAGGTCGCCGTGTTCTGGAACTGCTTGCCCAGGGTGTTGGTGGCGGAGTTGCTGAGCACCACCGTGACGTTGACCACGACCTGCTGCCCGGCGGGGATGTCGATGCCGCTAGTGGTGTCCTGGATCACGAGGTTGGTGGCGGTGCCGGTATTGACCGGGGTGAAGGCCGGGCCGGACACCCGCTGGGCGCTGACAAAACTCATGTCCACGCCGGTAACCGAAGAGCTCAAATTGTCCAGGATGCGCACGTCGTACATCGCCGTGGGCTGCGGCGAAGCTGGAACCGTGATGCTGTAGGAAAAGGGCTGGCCGATCGCAGCCGTTGTTACCAGGGCCTGCTTCGACAGCGCCGTCGCCGACGCACTGGTCAGCTGGACAGTGGCTGCACTGGTTGGACCGTAAACCTGCCGATTGGTGACCGTGCTGGAGGTCGGCACATCCTGACTGTCGAAAGAGTAGTACGTCGTAACCTGCGCCTGGTTGTTCAGCGTCATCCCTGCGCCGAGACCGGTGTCGGCCTTGACCTGATAGGCCACCTGCAAGGTCTGGCCCGGCGGGATGGCATAGAGATCGGGGGAAACCGCAACATCGAAATTCCAGGTCGCGACACCGGTGGTCGAACTATACGTCGGGGACAGCGTGGGAAGCGTCGTCGTTTCCAGACTGGTCGCGGTGTCAACCAGCTTGATGCTGGTGGTAGTCACACCTGTCTGGCGCAACCCCACCGGCAGAGTATCGGTCAAGACAGTGTTATATGCAGGCGCTGCGCCGCTGTTGGCAGTCTTGACGGTATATGTAATGAGCTCGCCGGCCGTGATGACGGTGCCGCCGTTTGCCGGTGCCGCGCTTTTGGACACGTTCAGCATCGGCTGCCAGACATTGATAGTCGCGCTGGCGGTCTTCGGCGTCGCTGCAACGCCGTTAATGGCGTAACCGAGCGTGGCATTGTTGGTCAACTGCTGCGCCGTGGGCGACTGTGCCAGCGTGTTCTTCACCACGTGTGCGCGGTATTGAATGATTAAGGTATTGTTGCCAGGGTTGTTGTCGACGACGTTGGTGATGTTGCCCAGGTTCCAGGTCAGGGTGCCGGTAGCGCCCGGCGCAGGCTGGGAGGCCACCGTGTAGGTGAAGTTGCTGCTCCCCGAAGCAGGGGCGATGCTCACCACGCTGTCGAAGGCAAGGCCGGTCGGCAGCTGATCGGTAAGCACCACATTCTGGGTCACCCCTTCGCGCAGGGTCTGAGCGAGACTGTAAACGACCGTGTCGCCGATGCGCAGGGTCGAGTCGGTGCCGGTGCTCGGTGCGGCGGTCCAGGAGTCGGAGACCACCGATTTGGCGAAGGCGGTGGGGTCGAGCGAGAAGACGGTGGCGGAGGCCGGGCCGGAGCAGTAATTATTCGGGGCGGTCACATTGGGGCAACCGGCGCCGGTACGCTCGCCGGTGATCGAGCCGCTCAGCGAGGTCCAGTCCACGTAGGCACTGTTGGTGATCGGCGCGCCGCTGGTGGCCAGCACGCTCACCTGGTAGGTCAGCATCAATGTCCCGCCGGCAGGGATGTCGAGACTGGCGTCACCGTTCTGGATCCCCCAGGCCACGGCGCCGCTGGCCAGGACGACCGGAGTCGTTATAAAACCACTGATCGGAACACCGTTGATCTGCGCCGTGGCCGAGCCGGGAACCAGCGCCACGTTCGCCGGCAGGAAGTCCATGACGTCGGCCTCGTACGCCTCGGAGCCGCCATCGTTGGTAATGGTGACCGTATAGCGGAGCACGTCACCCGTTCCAGCAGCAGCAGTTGCCGGTTTGGTAGCCGGCATGGCGTAGCTCACCGTCTTGGCCGCGGTCAGGTGCGGCTCGACCACCGTCATGCTGGAAGTGGTTGCCGCACCGCCGGTCGCCTGCGTCAAGCTGTCGCCGTTTAGCTTGTCGTAGGTGTATGACGCGGTGTTGGCGAAGGTCACGCCGTTGCGGTTGGTGGCGCTGTTCTGCAAGACCGCCGTCACCTGGATCACCGCCTGGCCGCCGGCCGGGATATCGATACCGGTGTTCAGGTCTTGGAGAATGATATTGGTAGCAGTGCCGGTATTGGTCAGGTTCCAGTTGCCGCCGGATATGACCTGCGCGCTCACAAAGGTCATGTTGGCCGCGGCGAGTCCCAGATTGTCCAGGATCCTCACGTCGTACAAGGGCACGTTGGTGGGGGTCGCAGGCACCTTAATGAGGTAACTGAACTGCTGGCTGATTGTCGCTGTGGCCGGTGTGGGATTCGCCTTCGACAGCGCTCCGGGCGCCTGGATCGTCACCGGGGTAGGATCCCCTCCCGAACCGAGCAGTACCGTGCCGTTCATGTACGGGTCATCACTGGGGCCGGACCACGCGTTGCCGTTCGAGTCGGTGCCGGCGAGGTTCGCCTGATTGGAGATAATAGTGCCGTCCATGAGGTTCGAGTCCAGCGTGGCATCGAAGTCGATCTGGATCTGCGAAGTGGTAGTAGCTCCCCCTGGCAGGTTCAGGCCGGTGATGGTAATAGAGCCTGGAGTCCCGCCGCTAGGTTGAGTGACGCCTGTTGAACCGCCCGCTGGTGTGATAGTAACGTTGGAAATCGAACCCAATCCCGTAGGTAAGTTGTCGGTGATTGTGATGCCATTGAGCGCTGGCCATGTAAAGTTCTGGAGCAGCAGGGTGTAGTGCAGCCTGTCACCCGGAAAGGCTGTGGTGGCCGGGTAGGTGCCGGTGGTCAGGTCCTGGACCGTCTTCTGAAAGTAATAGCCGGACAGCGCCGCTGTAACCTGGTAGACGTCCTGGAAATCCAATGTGCCCGGCGAGCCGTCGGTGATCGTCCTGTCGTACTCGCGACGGCCGGCAAAGCTGCTGTTCGCGCTGAACCACCTGGTAGCGCCAGCGATATTGGTAAGCGTCGAGCCGGATGCGACACCGGTGCTGTCGATCTGTGCCTGATACTTGACGATCAGACGCTGGGTGGGGCCGATCTTGGTGGTATCGAGCAGGGTCAGGGTGAGCTGCCCGGGAGAACCGCTGCCACCGCTCCAGGCGAGCGTAAAGTCGGTGCCGTTTGTGAGCGGTGCCGAGACCGGGGTGACGCCGTCCGAGGCAAAGATCTGAGCGGTGACTGTGGCCACGGGCGAGACGGCGCTCATGCCGGCCGGGACATGGTCGGTGATCGTGGCATTCCAGGCATCGCTCCCCCCGGTGTTCTGGACATTGAGCGTGTATTTCACCTGCGAATCCACGTTGATGGTCGTCGCCGAGCCCGTCTTGGTGAGCGTAAGATTGGGCTCGACGACGGTCATCGGCAGCGTCGTGCCAGGCCAGGCCTGGAGATCGGCTATGTCCGCCGTATTGATCGTTTTGTTGAACCACATGTTGGCAGAGTTGCTGAACTGCGTCCCTGCCAGGTTCACGGTCGTCGGGTTGTTGTCGAGGACAACGGTGAGGTCGATCTCAACGTTATATCCAGCCGGGAGCGAGGCCAGAGCCGGATTATATTCATAGGAAAAGACAAGATGCTTGGTAGCATCCGACAGAATGCCGGGGTGATTGGAGAGCCAGGTACTGCTTGCCCCCAGCGTTAGTGGTGCGCCTCCGTTCAACGGCGTTCTGGCGCCGGTACTCGGGTTCACCAGATAGGCCGTGTTGCTCACATAGCTGAGAGCCGCACCTGTCGTGGTGAGATCGTCGGGGATAACGACATTCGCGATATTGGTGTCGTCGGCGTTGGCCATATACCCAAAGGTGCCCGTGGCATCCAGTTTGCCCAAGAGCGGCACGGTGATCGTATAGGTAAAGGGCACGCCGATGGCAGCAGTAGTCTGGGCCGGTGGGTTCTTCTTACTGACTGCATCCACCGGCACCATAAAGGCCTGGCAGGAAGGACTGATGTTGTTGAACCCACCGGGCGCCCAATAGATCCAGAAGTCTGATTGGGTCGGGTCGTTACACGACATGTTGCCGTAGTAGTAAACGTTGGTGAAAGCGATGTAGAAGGATTGCTGTCCGGGGAAGTTAAAATTGATGTTGGTGATGGGGAAACCGCCCATGGACTGCGGAAAGTTCTTAACCGTGCAGTTCATGTCGATCCCGAACGTGGAGGCAGATTGGACCTTCGCCAAGGTAGCGGGGTTATAACCGTCAACGACTCCGCCAAACTCGGAGCAGAAAACGCCCGCAGCCTGCGCCCGCGAGGCCGCGCCCAGCACCAGGAGCAGAAGAGCAATGACGATATTGAAGCGAAGTGAGTAAATTTTCATGGTTTTCCGAGTGACTCCGTAAACGAAAAAACCCGCGCCATAGCCGATGATTCGACTGATAGCGCGGGTTTCACTTGCCCCGTAGGGATGAGACTTACCGCTTTGTTTCTATTCAATTCTGCCAGCAGAAATAAATTCTATGCGCCAGCATCATGCTTTGTTGGCGAAAGTGAAGAAATTATTTCAGGCGTTCCTGCTTCGTCACATCGGACACCCGGTAATCGGCGACATTGATCGTTACCTGGAGACACGGCGCGGAGAGTAGGCCAATCTCCTTCATGCAGTCGGTCAGCTTCCGCTTCCACTCCGGGTCAAGGCCCGATTTTCGTATGATCTTCTCCATGGCTATACCTCGTAGACCGATAAAAAAAGGAGCACTCTCATCATCCGAGGATGAGAGTGCTCCTTGTCTCGGTAACATACCGGGTGCCAGGATGCATATCTCATCTCTTCGGCAACCCGGCTATCCTTTTAGGTCAGGACCCGTGGCTTTGCGTCACCAGATTGCTCTGGTTTTGCCCGTTCGGAGAACGTTTTGAAGCTTAGATCAAATCGATGAACACCTCATACTGCGCTTTTCAATAAAAAACTACCTGCACATTCAATAAAAAAAGGAGCGCTCTCATCTTCCGAAGATGAGAGCGCTCCTTGTGTCGGTAATAACCGGCTGCCAAGATGTCAACTCATCTCTTCGGCAACCCGGCTATCCCTTTAGGTCAGGATCCGTGGCTTTGCGTCACCAGATTACTCTGGTTTTGCCCGTTCGGAGAACGTTTTTTCATTACTTAAATCGAATAAGGTTTCTTTTATCAAATGCCCCAAAGAATAGCAACAATTTTTTTTGGCTGAGCAGAATATTTTTGCTCTTCAAGTGATTTTCGAGAAACTGTTTACTGTTGGCGTGACGTTCCCCCCCAAAACTGACCCCAAAAGTTGTGTGAGACTTTCATAATTCGAAAGGACCATAATGAAGAAATCACAGGGGTGGATGCAGAGTCACTCCATGACAGTTATGGTTACAATAAAAAAACAGCGCTCTCATCTTCCGAAGATGAGAGCGCCCTTGTGTCGGTAATATACCGGGTGCCAGGATGCATATCTCATCTCTTCGGCAACCCGGCTATCCTTTTAGGTCTGGACCCGTGGCTTTGCGTCACCAGATTACTCTGGTTTTGCCCGTTCGGAGAACGTTTTTTTCATTGCTAAATTGAATGAATTTCTTTTATCAAATGCCCCAAAGAATAGCAACAATTTTTTTTGGCTGAGGGGCACTTTCCTTGAGGGTAGAGTTGCGCCATTTGGTGATGAATTGTTGAGATGTCATGAGAGATACCAACCGATAGGATTTGTGAGAGAATATAGCAGAAGTTCCACGGATTGTGGGGGAAATTGCACGTAATTTCGAGTCAGGTCTTCATATGTTTTGAATGAGGGAAAGTTGGAAGTCCCCTGCCTTTCCCAAACACCTGCTCATTCTCGAAGTAGCTCAATCTCAACAAAGGAACGGCCCCTGAACGTTTTGGTCAGGGGCCGTCTGTACGGGCAGAGATATTTCTCTGGTAATTACATGATCACCAGTTTGTCTGCGATAAGCGCACCGGTTCTGATGACAAGATTACCCTGGATGGTGGTCAGGCCGGCGGTGCTGATGAACCCGCTGTCGAAGCCGCCGGTGATGCTGATTGTGGCACCGCTGGTATTGATGTTCACTGCTTCGGTGAATATCATGGCCTGGAGCTTGATTGTAGTTGTTGCACCGGCAGGGATTGCGGCAAGCGCGGCCGTTACCGTGTCATAGTAACTGGTGGTGCTGCCGATCGTCACCGCCGTCTTTCCGCTAGCGGGCAGCGAAGTATTTACCGTCAGCGCCTGGGTAACGGTACTTGCAGCGTTATAATTGGCATCGCCACCCTGGCTCGCAGTGATGGTGGTTGTCCCGGCGCCGACGATGGTGACGGTCGCACCGTTTATCGTCGCCACGGCGAGATTGCTGCTACTGTAGCTGACCGCCAGACCGCTGGTCGACGTGGCAGTCAACGTAAAGGGTGCGTTGCCGACAGTTTTAAGCGGCAGTGGGCCGAAGGTAATTGTCTGTGCTCCTTTGGCAATGGTCAGCGTAGCCGTGGCGCTCCCCTGGTAATTTGGGCTGTTTACCGTTGCCATAACCGAATAGGTTCCCACAGCAGTCGGTGCCGTGGCAGAATCGTTATAGGTTAAGACCACCGGCAAACCGCTCGGGACCGTTGTCGCCGATGCCGCCAGCGGTGTTCCGTTATAGATGGTGTTAAGGTTGCCAAGCGTGACCGTGGCAGTCCCCTTGCTGACGGTCAACGTTTGCGGCACTGCAGAAGCTGCATTGTAGTTGCCATCCCCCCCTTGACTGGCGGTAATGGTGGTCGTACCGACACCGACGATGGTGACGGTCGTGCCGTTTATCGTCGCCACGGCGGGGTTGCTGCTCGCGTAGCTGATCGCCAGGCCGCTTGAAGCAGTAGCGTTCGGATTGAAAGGGGCATTGCCATAGCTCTTGGCAGGCAGGGCACCGAAGGCGATAGCTTGACTTGCCCTGGCAATTGCCAGTGTTCCGCTGGAACTCCCCTGATAGTTGGTGTCGTTGATGGTCCCGAGGACACTGTAGCTGCCGGCGGCGGTCGGGGTAGTGGCGGAGCCGTTGTAACTGAACGTTACGGCGAGACCTGGCGGATTCGTTGTTGCCGTTGCCGCTTTTGCGTTGCCGTCATAGGTGGCGCCGAGGCTGCCGAGAGTCACCGTGCCTGCCGCTTTATTGACTGTCAGCGTCTGGGATATGGGGGGCGCATCATTATAGTTGCCGTTGCCGTCCTGATAGGCGGTTATAATGGTTGTCCCGGCGCCCCCTATGCTAACCGAATAGTTATTGCCTTTTTTGCTTACGGTGGCAACGGCTGTATTGCTGCTCGTATAAGTGACGGCAAGGTTACTGCTGGCACTGGCGGTAAGGGTAAAGCTGGCATCACCGTAAGTCTTCGCGGATAGTGGATCAAACGTAATGGTCTGGTTTCTTTTTGCAATTTCCTCCGTTGCCGTGGCACTCCCCTGGAAGTTGGCATTGTTTACGGTGGCCACTACGGTATAACTGCCTACGTTGGTCGGTGCCGTGGTGGACCCGCTATACGTTATGACTACTGCCAGACCGGCCGGTATTGTCGTCACCGTCACCGTCTTCGGGCTGCCATCGTAGGTAAAGGTCAGTTCTCCGAATAATATCGTCGCCGATGCCTTGTTTATAGTCAGTGGCTGGGTAACAGCCGGTGCCGGATTGTAGGTGGCATCACCCCCCTGGCTGGCGGTAATGGTAGCACTCCCGGCACCGACGATGGTTACCGTACTACCGCTGACCGCGGCAACGGACGTATTGCTGCTCGTGTAACTTGCTGGCAGGCCGCTGCTGGCAGTGGCGCTGAGGATAAAGGACGGATCACCATAGGTTTTGGCCGGCAATGCGTCAAAGGTGATGGTCTGCTCGGCCTTGGTTACGGTCAGTGTGCCATTGACAAAACTGAAGCTGTAATTAGTAGCGGCAAGGGTTCCGGCAGTAACGATAATGGGATAGGTTCCCACCGGACTGGTGGCAGTAGCGGCGGTAGACAGCCCGGGTGAACCGGACAGCACCGCTTGGGTGTCGCCGTTGATAAAGCCGCTGTAAGTGGCGCTGAAAGCGGGATTCTCTGCTCCGTACACACGGTTGGCGTTGGCTGCCTGAACAATGAGGGTCGCCTTGTTGACGGTAAGTAACTGGGCAACGGCCGGTGCCGGATTGTAGGCGGTATTACCGCCCTGGCTGGCGGTGATGGTGGTACTCCCGGCGCCGACAATCGTCACAATACTGCCGCTGACCGTGGCAACTGCGGTATTGCTGCTCGCGTAACTTACCGGCAGGCCGCTGCTGGCAGTGGCGTTAAGAGTAAAGGACGGATTGCCGTAGACCTTGACCGGTAGCGGTGAAAAGGTGATAGTTTGGTTCTGTTTTATCGTGTAATTCTCACTCCTGACAGTCTCGCTGTTCCCCGCCGTGTCTCGGGCAAAGAATTTGAGGTTGGTGGTGGCCGGAATTGCTATTGACCCTGAATATACAGGGGAGGAGATAGTTGGGACGCTGCCGTTGGTGGTGTAGTAAATGGTGGCCGGTTCATTGGCCGTCAGCGTCACGTTCTGCAGCGATGAATACGTGCCGCCAGCCGGGGAGGCGGTGGTGACCGGAGGAATTGTATCGAGGTTGAGCGTGTAGACGACGGTCTTCACCGCCTCGCTGTTCCCCGCCGTGTCCCGGGCGAAAAATTTCAGGGTGGTGGTGACCGGAATCGGTATTGCTCCTGAATAGACCGATGAGGCGATGGTAGGCGCGGCGCCATTGGTGGTGTAGTAAATGGTGGCCGGTTCATTGGCGGTTAGCGTTACGTTCTGTGCCGAAGTATACGTGCCGCCTGCCGGGGAAACGGTGGTGACCGGTGGGGTAGTAGTGGTGAAACTCCAGGAATAATCGGCAGCCGGGTGGGTTCCTTCCAGGGAGCGAACGCCACTGTTCACGGTGGCAGTCAGAGTTGTTGCCAGGGGGAGCAAACTATCAGGATTGAGAGTGACACTGTTGTTAGCGGTGCTGTAACTCACAGCGGCTGCAACGGGCTGTACATAAGGATCTTGCGGCGTAGTGGCCTGGCCGATTTTATTGTCTCCCCAGCCGACCAGGGTGCCGTCGTTTTTCACGGCAACGGTATAACTGTTTCCCGCGGCGATACCGACTACCCCGGAGAGACCTGCAGGCACGGTGCTTTGGCCAAAATCATTCGCCCCCCAGGCCACCACCGTACCGTCACTCTTGAGAGCTACCGTGTGGTAGTAGCCGGCGGCAATGGCGCTGACATCGGTCAGACCTGGAGGGACCGTGCTCTGGCCCTGCGTATTTTCACCCCAGGCAGACAGGGTGCCGTCGTTCTTCAGGGCAACCGAGTGGTAGCCTCCGGCAGCAATGGCAATTACCCCGGAGAGTCCGACCGGTATCGAGCTTGCGTTGTAGAAATTACTGCCCCAGGCGGTTACGGTGCCATCCTGCTTCAGCGCCACCGTGTGGGCGGACCCGGCGGCGATTTTCGCCACCCCTGCCAACCCGGCCGGCACCGTGGTCTGGCCATCGTAATTCAGCCCCCAGGCAGCGACCGTGCCGTCATTTTTTATTGCCACGGAGTGATTGTCACCGGCGGCAATGGCAGTCACTCCCGTCAGGTCTGTTGGCACGGTTGTCTGCCCGTAGTTGTTTCTTCCCCAGGCATTTACCCTGCCGGAACTGCTGAGGCTGATGGTATGGGCAAGCCCGGCGTCAATGGTGCTCACTCCGGAAAGGCCCGCGGGTATGGTAGCCTGCCCGTTGCTGTTATAGCCCCAAGCGAAAAGTGTACCATCGCTCTTCAGCGCCACCGTATGGCTGCTTCCCGTGGCAACAGCAGTTACCCCCGAAAGCCCGGCTGGAAGTGTGGTCTGGCTGTTAGAGTTATCTCCCCAGGAGATTACAGTCCCGTCGTTTTTCAGCGCAACGGTATGGTAGTAGCCTGCGGCAATGGCCGCTATTCCGGGTAGGCCGGCAGGGACATCGGTCTGGCCATAGGTGTTGTCGCCCCAGGCGACGACGGTGCCGTCTCCTTTGAGGGCCACGCTGAAGTACATTCTGGCTGCAATGGCGATTACTCCGGAGAGACCGGCTGGCACGGAAGTCTGCCCTTTATCGTTGGCGCCCCAGGCAACGACTGTTCCATCGGTTTTCAATGCCACCGAATGGTTCGCTCCTGCCGCAACGGCGCTTACTCCAGAGAGGCCGGGTGGAACCGTCGTCTGACCGAAATTGTTATAACCCCAGGCGATAACCGTTCCGTCGTCCTTTAGAGCAAGCGCATGAGCGGTGCCTGTGGCTATGCCGGTAACCCCGGCAAGGCCGCCGGGGATGAGCGTCTGCCCATGGGAGTTGTCTCCCCAGGCAACGACGGTTTTGTCGGCGTGGAGAGCGAGCGAGAAATCCCCACCCGCAGCAATGGCAATTACCTCTGTAAGCCCGGCCGGTACCGTAGACTGACCCCAAGTATTTTCACCCCAGGCAACGACAGTGCCGTCATTCTTCAAGGCTAGGCTGTGATTAGCTCCTGTGGCAATGGCTTTGACGTCGCTGAGTCCGGCCGGCACAGTGGTCTGGCCATTGCCGTTATAGCCCCAACCGATAACAGTGCCAATATCCTTAAGCGCTAACGAGTAGTTGTACCCGGCCGCGATGGCTCTGATCCTGACCGGTTGAGACAGGGTAACGCTGCCGGGGGTTATGGTCGCCGGTTCCAGTGGTTCGCTGAAGGTCGCGGTGATCGCGGTGTCTGCCGGAACTTTAGTTGCTCCGGCTGCAGGAGCAGTTGTCGTAACGGTAGGCACTGGCGACGCGGCTGCAGGACCGGCAAAGAGGCCCAACAATGCCAGGATGAACAGCACCAAGAACCAGCGTCGAAAAGATCCTCTTGCGAACATTGAACAGCCCATAGGTAGTAGTCCCTCCGCATAAAAAAATGCTAGATAACGTTTCAAGCGTGCTTTCGCGGCACCCCGATTATCAAAGTCTACGCAACGCCTTGAAAGCAAGAACACATAGACATTGTATTAACCCATTTGAATTATGATGCAATTATTAGGCCCCAGCACAAAACAATATGTTATGAAGGAGGCTGATGTACCGCTAGCTACGATACCAATCGGCAAAACCCGACGAAACAGGGGCCTGAAAGCTAATGTGAGGAAGGAGATGGATTCTTACCTTTGAGCGCCTGTTCAAGAATCTCAAGGTTCTTGGTCGCTTCGCTGTTGCCTGGGTTAAGGCGTACTGCAGCACGGAGTTCGGCAAGGGCCTCGGGATAACGCTGCAGCTTGAAGTAGACGATGCCGAGACTGTTATGGGCCGGATCGTAATCCGCACTGAGGTGGATTGCTGCTCGTAATTCCTGCTCTGCCTCAGGAAGTTTACCTTCTTCAGTCAGAATTTTCCCGAGGTTATAGTGCGCTGCTGCATTGCCCGGATCGAGGCGTAGCGCCTGCCGATACCAGAGGGCTGCCTCCTCCCATTTCCGCTGACGATAGAAAATAGTACCAAGGTTGATATGAGCAGCCGGATCATTAGGATCGAGGCGGATGACTTCTTTGTATTCCTGTGCTGCATCCACAAAAAGACCGCGCATCTGATAGGCATTGCCAAGATTGACATGAGCCCGCACTTTCAAGGGACTCTTGGCGACAATGTCCTCCCAGAAAGTCACTTCATCCCGCCACACTGCATTCCGGGCGGCTGCTGTACCGGCCAGAACAAGCACCGCCAGAACAAGCAGGGGCAGCACAAGGCCGGCGGCAGGAGCTGTTTTTCGCTGAAAATGACGTTTGCAAGAGAACAGGGCAGTGACAACCGCGGCAAAAAAGCCCACCGAGGGCAAATAGAGGCGATGTTCGAAGATAACATCAGGAAGGGGAATGATGGATGATTCAATGATTAATGACGTAAAAAACCAGAAGATACCAAAAGCAATCAGGTTGAGCTCGGGTTGTCTTTTGTGCCGCGCACGGACGAGAAGATATGCTGCTAGTGCAAGGATGGCGATAATCACGGCGAGTGAAGCGAGGACGCTCGGAGATATCGATGTGAAGACAGGATAGTCATAATCAACGTTTTGGCCTACCGGCACGAAGAGGAGTCGCAGATAGGTGAGCAGCACCCGAAACTGGGTGAGCAGGTATTCCCCGCGGGAAATTTTAGTTGTCAATGAGGTAAGTTGCGAGAACAGCTCTGCCAGGTTTCCTCTGGCGCCCAGAGTCGGAATGAGTGCCAGAGGTACGAACAGTGCCGGCAGAAACAGGAGCGACAGGGGAAGTACTTTTTGTCGCAGACTGCCGCCGAAAAAAATGACTTCGACTAACAGTATCGTCAGCGGCAGGGTAAAAGCAATTTCCTTGGTGGCCATGGCAAGAAGAGCCGTCCCGAATGCGGCGGTGCCGATGGCTACTGCTGTTTTCCGCGACTGGCAGAGGCGAGCGGCAAGGTAGAGTATATGGGTGGCAAGATAAAAAAGCGTAGCCAGACTGGTTGCCCGTTGCGAAATATAGGTAACTGCCTGAGTCTGGATTGGATGGCAGATAAACAACAGCGCTGCAAACAGCGCAATCAGTTCTTTTTCCCTGTTACTGAAATCTGCGGCTGCCAGCACTGGTGTTTTATGAATGAGGCTCAGGAAGGTGTAGACAAGCATGCCCGTTGCCAAATGGATGCAAAGATTGACAACATGGTACCCGGTTACGTCGAGGCCATGGAGGCGGTAATTGAGAGCCAGGCTGAGGTAGTTGATAATCCGCGAGTTGAGCACAATCTGAAATTTGCGTGTGATGGAATTGTTGGTGATGGATGTTATGTCATCAAGGACGAAGGGAGCGTTGAGTGTGTTGGCGTAGACCGCTATGCCGGCGATACAGATCAGCAGTAGGTGAAATGCCGGGCTGAAGAGAAAAGCAGGGATGCCCCTTGTGGAGGCAGCAGCGGGTTGAGTCGCCAAGGATTTTGCCGCGCGCTTGGTTGTTTTCTTCTGGCTCATCGGTTCTGCGACTCCTTTGCGAAAAAGATGAAAAGTACAAATAAGACTTTATACAATGCCTAGCCGTCGCATACTAATAGGCTTTTCCAACTTGCTATCAGCGGAGACCGGTTAACCTTACCGTTATTCCTCTTCGGAATAATTCCCCACTCACACCTGAGCCCCACGCTCTCTGGGCGCCGATTTCCAGGTGGATGTCCTTGGTCGTCAGGCGATAGGCAACAATATCCACGCTTAAAGCTTTAAATCAATCGCCTATTTTTTCGGAAATGAGTGTTTAAAATTGGAAAGGGAGCGCAATACTCTACATTGCCCTCCCTCTTAATGAGTCATACGAAGTCGCAATCAAACGCTAACTGTGTTGGGCTCAAAGTCGTCTCCTCAGCGTACTGAAACGTACGCCTTCGTTGCCTCCTCCTTGCCGCCTTGTTATCATTTTGATTGCACCTCCGTATCAGTTGGTCTGGTTTAACACGAAGCTATTTGTAAAGCAGCTGAAGTGCCTGCTGTGATTCTGCATGCCCCTGGTCGGCAGCCTTTCTGTACCAGCGTCTCGCCTCCATGTTATCCTTTGGAACGCCGTCTCCCTGGTAAAACATGTTTCCGAGTTTGAACTGGGCCTCGGCATCTCCCAGCTCGGCAGCCTTTTTATACCAGCGTGCGGCCTCGGCCTCATCCCTGGCAACGCCAAGGCCATTTCCGTACATGGCAGCAAGGATGAACTGCGCCTCGACAAGACCCTGGTCCGCAGCCTTTGCGAGCCAATTGACTGCTTCTTCCTCATCCCTGGCAACGCCACGCCCTTTTCCGTACATAGAACCCAGGCTCAGTTGCGCCTCGGCATTTCCCTGCACAGCTGCCTTTCTGTACCAGCGGACTGCCTCGGCCTCATCCCTGGCTACGCCACGACCGTCTTCATACATGATACCAAGGATGAGCTGTGCCTCGGCATGTCCATGACCGGCTGCCTTTCTGAGCCAGTTTACGGCCTCCGTCTCATCCTTGGCAACGCCAAGCCCGTTTCCGTACAGGGCGCCAAGGATAAACTGTGCCTTGACATTACCCAGATCGGCTGCCTTTCTGACCCAGCTTGCAGCCTCGGCCAAATCCTTGGTAACACCACTCCCTTTTCCATACATGGCGCCAAGGCTGAGCTGAGCCTCGGCATTTCCCTGCTTGGCAGCTTTTATGTACCAGTGGATGGCTTCGGTCTTATCCACTGCAACGCCACGGCCATCTTCATACATGATGCCAAGGATGTGCTGTGCCTCGGCATTTCCCTGCTCGGCAGCCTTTCTGACCCAGCTTACGGCCTCGGCTTCATCCTTTACGACTCCACGGCCATTCCCATAGAGGGTGCCAAGTATCAGCTGTGCCTCGGCGTGCCCCTGGTCGGCAGCCTTTCTGTACCAGCGGACCGCCTCGACATAATCCTTGGCAGTGCCACGACCATATTCATACATGGCGCCAAGGATGACCTGAGCCTCGGCATTTCCCTGGCCGGCAGCTTTGCTGAGCCAGCGAACCGCCTCGGCTTCATCCTTTGCAACGCCGCTGCCTTTTCCATACATCGAACCAAGGTTGAGCTGTGCCTCGGCATTTCCCTGCTCGGCTGCCTTTCTGTACCAGCGAACCGCCTCGGCCTTATCCCTGGCAGCGCCACGACCATCTTCATACATGATGCCAAGGATGAGCTGCGCCTCCGTATGCCCCTGCTCGGCAGCCTTTCTTGCCCAGTGCAAGGCTTCGACCTCATCCTTGGCAACGCCAAGGCCATTTCCGTACATGGCGCCAAGGATGAATTGAGCCTCGACAAAACCCTGTTCGGCAGCCTTTCTGACCCAGCGTGCGGCTTCGGCCAGATCCTTGGCAACGCCACTTCCCTTCCCGTACATTGAACCAAGGCTGAACTGTGCCTCGGCATGCCCCTGCTCGGCTGCTATACGCAATTCTTTCAGGGCAGTCTGATAATCACCTTTTTTATACGCAGCAGTGCCTTTGTCAAACCCGGCAAAGAGCGTTTGCGGCATTATCAGCAGCAGAAAGAAAATGGGAAATAATACGTAACGACACATATTTACATTTTAATTTAAAGCGACATGTCTGGCAACTGAATTTTAGTTAGCCGGTACTCTTAAACGTGGGAGGAAGTCCATAACCAGCCCAATCCCACCGCTGGTCAACGGGGGGGCCGAACTTTTTTATTTCCCGCCGGCTTTAAGCCCATCCAGCAGCTTTGCCTTCTCTTTCGCATACTCTTCCGCGGAAATAGCGCCCCGCTCAACCTTGTTCTTCAAGGCCCGGAGCGCATCTTCCAGTGCTGCCGCCGGATCGGTGTACTTTTTCTCCGCTCCGGCCGCGCCATGGGCTCCGCCCCGCTCCCGCAGGCGGCTGGCCTCGGCCTTGATGTCGACCAGGTCCATCTTCAGTTCAGCGTTACCGTACCAGTGGGTATAGGCCGGGTTCTGGTGGTAGGCTCCCTTGATGGTCCGGGCATAGTCGTACTTTTTCATCTTGAAGAAAAGCCTCTCGATGTGGGAAGTGTCCTCATAGAGCAGCTGGTTGTCGGTGACCAGCTGCTTGCCGCTGAGGGGGTGATCGGGGCGCTGGTCTGGCATGGGATCGAGGAGACCATGGTCGGACAGATCCCAGATGATCTTCTCCGCCTCCTTGAGGATGACCAGGCTCTGGCTGCGGACGGCGTCACCCCGTGCCAGTTCTTTGCGGGCAAACTCAGGTGCGTGGCACTGGCTGCAGATCCCGAGCATCTCCCTGCGAGCCGGTTCAGCCTGCTTCGCCGGATAGGGAGAGCCACCGGAACTCATGGTAATGCCGAAGGTGACATTGTGGCTTCCCTGGGGCATGTGACAGGTCTGGCAGGTCGGGCCGCCGGCGATGCCGATTGTGGCGTTGAGGGTTCCGTGGAGGGACGTCTGCCACATCTCCCACTGGGGATGGTCCGGGCCCATGTGGCACTTGGCACAGGAGTTGGGGTCGCGAACAATCTTCAGGTCAGTGTAGTGGTTGGTGTGGCAGGAGGCGCAGGAACTTTCGACACTGTGGCAGTAGTTGCAGCCGATCTCGCCCATCTCACTGCTCTGCTTGAGGAAGCGCCCGCACTGGACCCCCGACAACGGCGCGGTGCTCCCCTCTTCATGACAGAAGCGGCATTCGGCGGGATTGCGGTTGGAGAGGTTGCGGGTGCAGCCCCAGCCGGAATGGAGCCCCATACCGTGACGACTCGCCTTATGGTCGCGGAGGGCCTTCTGGTGGCAGGGGCCGCAGACCTTCATATCAACTTTCGCCTCACCCTTGACGATCTTGTCATGGTCACTGCCGTGACATTTCTCGCAACCGACCTTGGCCCGGGCGTGGGCGCTCCCTTCCCACTGGCGAACGGCGGCCGGCGTCTTTTCCCGGTGGCAGGGGATACACTCTTCAGCAGTCGCCTGGCATGCCCCGGAGAGAGCGACGCCGAGGGCAAGCGTCAACATAATAATTCGTTTTTTCATTGAGGGAACATCCTTTCTTTGGCGGCTTGATAGTCGGAGGCGGAAATGAGCCCTTCGCTGCGCAATTTGCGCAGGGTGAGCAGGCGACCCCGATCTACCGGCAACGCACTGTCAAGGGGTGCTTCATGGAGGCCGGAAACCAGGTAGAGGTTGCCGTCATACCTGATCAGGAGTCGCCCTCCGCCAGGGGCAAAGGCCCCCTCGCATGTTGCGGGAAAGACGACGACTTCGCTTCCGTCCCGGTAGAGCCGCCCGTCGATGAGGGCATAGCGGTTGGCGGGGGAAAGGGCAATGGCGGCACGACCGGGAGAAGGGAAGGTTGCCAGTTCCCGCTCTCCCCAGGGATCGCGCCAGTGGCTTGCAGTGATACCATCTCCGTAGAGAATACGTTCACCATCGGCGGAATAGACTGCTCCGGCAGAGGCAACACCGACCTTTGCCGCTTCCTTTTCGGCACCGCTCTCCAGGTGGCGAAGGACTATCTTGAGGGATGGTGAGAACGCCGGCGGGTCGATGAGCCGGCTGAAGACGATTTCATCCCCAAGGGGAGAAAGGGCAATGGTTAAGGTGTGATCGAGGCTTTTCACCGGCCATTTAGCGATAAACGGCCTGACTGTAGTTTCGCTGAGAATAGTTGCAGCCGGTTTACCGATGCCGGACCAGCGGTAGAGGATCCCCTTGATATTGGCGCCGAAGGAAAATTTCTCTGCAGTTATGGCAGCAATAAGTAATTCATCGGCGGAGCGCCATACCAGTTTTGTAACGTGGCCGGAACTGCCCGCCTCGCTCAGAACCTCACCGTCCATGTTAAGAATGCGCAACGTGGTATCTTCCCCCTGGGGAAAAGCGGCAGCCAGGTGCTCACCGTCGAACGCCCAGTCAAGGGTGGAGGGTGCCGGGCCGAGTGGCCGACTGCTGTCGCTGGCGGGGTCATAAATCTGAAGGGTACCGGAGACCAGGGCAATTTTAGTCCCTGCAGGGTTCCAGGCAAAGGGAGACATTGGATCGACACGGGTCAACCTGGTCACGACAACCCCTGCGGGAAGGGTGCCGACAACAGGGAGTCTGGCGCAACCGGAGAGACAGGTTAAAACCAGGATGAAAATACAGGCGGTGACGCGTTGCAGAAGGGGGTAATGGTTAAGGATTGGCATTGGGCGAGCTCCCGGGGAGGTGTTGGACCATTCCCGCTTAGTGCCCGTGAACTCTTCTCCGCAGGTAGCTGAGAAATTCTTCACGGGAGAGGACCTTTTTCCGTACCAGATGGTCCACCTGGCGACTCATGGCGTACCGTTCCCCCTCCTTCATGCTGTCTTTCAGGAGGATGAAAAAGGGGATGTTCCGCGTCTGCGGATAGAGCCGGAATCTCTCCAGCATTTCAAAAGCCCCCATATCCTGAAGCATGAGAGTGCTGAAGATCAGGTACGGATGACTGATCGTCGCCAGTGCCACCCCCTCTTTCCCGGTATACGCATTAATCACCTCGAAACCGAGCAGTTCCAGAGCCTTGGCAACCTTTTCCTCCCCCTTGCGGGAAATGACGAGCACCTGGAGATCATAGTCCTCGATATCTTCCGTCAGCCCCAATACCGCCAGCCTCTCGACCAGATAATCGGTCTCAACCGGCAGCGTAAAAAATCCGGCAACGGGGAAGACTTCTCCTACCTTCCCTTCCTCACTGAGGTAGAGGGGGAGCACGGGAATGTCGCGGGTTTCCGGGTTGGTTTTGATATCGAGGAGAATCCCCCAGCCATCCCTGGAATAGGGGGAAATGTCGAGCAAGATCCCCAAGGGTTTGCACTCTGACAATTCAGCCGCTGAAGCCGTCCTTGCCCAGTAGTTGGCCTCCGCCAGATAACTGCAGACCAGCGCCCCCCGCTCCACTTTTTCGCCAAGGCCCATAATCCAGAGTTCACGCTCTTCGCATTCTTTCATATCCGTTCACCGTCCGGTCAGTATAATTTTTTAATAAATAGCACATTTCACATTAACCGCAAGAAAAACTTTCACCGGGACTGCTCCCACCATTGAAAAGAGTCATGTTCTGTGGTACTGAAACAGTAGCCGGTGAACAAGAGCCAGTAAAGCAATCAGCCAACAATTAGACACTATCTTTAAAGAAGGGGCTTCAGATGAAAAGCAGCGTCTTTTTCACTGACATGCGCGCCGGGCACAAGGAGAACCTGTTTGCCAAGATCGGCAGGCTTCTTCAGCAGTGCGGCATCAGGGAGCGGATCACCCCGGGGGACCTAGTGGCGGTCAAGGTCCATTTCGGCGAGCGGGGCAACCACACCTTTGTCCGCCCCATCTTTGTCCGGCGGGTCGTGGATGAGATCAAGGAGGCTGGCGGCAGCCCATTTCTGACCGACTCTTCAACGCTCTATCCCGGCGAACGTAAGGAGGCGGTCTCAGCCTTGACCTGCGCCATTGAAAACGGCTTTGCCTATGCCGTCGTCAATGCACCGCTGATCATGAGCGACGGACTGAGGGGGCACACCGTCGTTGACGTCGAGCTTGCAGGAGAACTTCTGCACAAGGTCAGCATCGGTCGGGAGATTGTCGAGGCAGATGCCCTGGTGGCCGTTTCCCATTTCAAGTGTCATGAACTGACCGGTTTCGGCGGCACCCTGAAAAACCTCGGCATGGGGTGCGCCAGCAGGGAAGGGAAACTCGTCCAGCACTCCACCGTTGCCCCGCTGGTGGCAGAAAAGTTCTGCACCGGCTGCGGTATCTGCCTGAAGTCGTGCGCCCACGACGCCATTGCCGTCATCGAAGGTAAGGCGAAGATCGACCCGAAAAAGTGTACCGGCTGCGGCCGCTGCATCACAACCTGCCTGCAGAAGGCGATCAACATCCAGTGGAACGAGGCATCCGACCTGGTCATGAAAAAGATGTGCGAATTTGCCAAAGGGGCGATCAAGGGGAAGGAGAACAAAACCATCTACCTGAACTTCATCACCCAGGTCTCGCCCGCCTGCGACTGCTACGGCCATGCCGACGCCCCGATAGTCAACGACATCGGCATCTGCGCCTCCACCGATCCGGTAGCCCTCGATCAGGCCTGCGCCGACCTGGTCAACGCCGCCCAGGGGAACCGGAACACGGCCCTTGCCAGTGGCCATGAACCGGGGGGGGACAAGTTCCGCGGCGTCCATCCGGAGATCGACTGGAAGGTGCAGCTGGAACACGGAGAGAAGATAGGACTGGGGACACGAGAGTACGAACTGGTCAAGATCTGAAAAAAGGCCGTGTCACCACGGCCTTGAAGATTTATCCCACGAAACGCCCCACCCAAGGGATCGCTGCCGAGACATACCTTTCATTTTTAGGCTCGCCGCATCCTGTCATTCCACAAGAATAATCGGCTTTCTCTCGTGCCGCAGCGTGATGCACTCACTTGAAGTACTCCGAATGGATCGAGCCTGCCATCGTTGCCATTCCGAACAGCGTTGCAAGCGAGAGGGCAAAGCAGGCAATAAAGAACCAGGCGGCACGCACCCCTTGCCATTGATAGAAACGCCGCAGGTGGAGATACGCGCCAAACATGAGGCAGGTGATAAGCGACCAGGTTTCAGTCGGGTCCCATCCCCAGAACCGGCCCCATGACTGATATGCCCAGATCGAGCCGGCCAGCATGCCGATGGTCCAGAAAATGAAACCGAAGCCGGCAAAACGGTAGACATATGCGTCGATCGTCTCAATTGCCGGGAGCCGCTGCAGCCAGCCGCTATCTCTTCGATGCTTGAGCAGGTAGAAAACCGAAAACGCAAACGCGATTACCAGCGTTGCGAGTGAAATCTTGTAGAGCGCAATGTGGACAATCAGCCACACACTCCGGAATGTTGCCGGCAGGGTGCGGATTCCCGGGTTGAAAAACATCGATAATGCCAACAGCAGGAACGCGGCAGGGAAGGCAAGCAGGCTCGTCGGCCTGATGCGTGGGTAGCTCCGAAGAAAGACGAAGTAACAGACCAGAATCATCCAGGCATCGGATGAGAGCACCTCGCTCGGTGCCATGTAAGGGCCATGCCCTACCTCGGCCCAGCGAATGGCGATAACGATGCTATGCAGCGCAAGACCGACTCCGGCAAGCCAATAACTGGTCCGTTCCAGACGATCCTTCTTGAAGAGCACTCCGGCTGCGTTGGTAATCGTCGCCAGGACATAGACGATGACCACAGACCAGTTGGCAGCGACATAAAGCTCCAGTGACAATCTCATCAAGATACTCCCTTTTGCAGTTTGGTTGCCATCTCGTCCCGTTCATCCAGAAAGAAATCCTTAAACGAGGTCGCCTTCCAGTAGACCCGGTAGTGCCCGTCCTGCTGCCGGATGCCGACAAGCTCCCGTGGTGGGGTCATGTAGTGAAGGAGGCCGCCCAGCATGATGATCGCAAACCCCGCGAAGATCACCGGCATGCCGCCAATATCCACGATTATCAGCTTTGCCCACTTCTCCACCTCGTTCAGCTCTACCCGATAATCCCCCAGCATGCCGGAACTGCCTCTTGTCAGAGTTGTTCGTGCAACCTCCTTTTTCCCGTCGGTAATACGCAGGGTAAGCTCAGGATTGGTGCTCAACATCGACTCTTTTCCCGCATCGGCATAGTACTTTGCAGAAAGCAGATATGGTGCCCAACTGACAGCAAAGTCATCGCTATATCCGGCCTTTGTCAGGCTCACCGGTTGCTGAATCGCAATTTTTTCGGCATGCATAACCCCGGCCCTATCAGTAAACGTAACACTGAAGGCATCGCCATACTGGGCAGCATGGTATATGCGCAGGCCATGGTACCGTAAAATCCGGTTAATTGAAGCGGTCAGGGATTCAACCCGGCCGGACCCATCTGTAATGGAAATCTCAGAAGATACCTCTGCCGGTTGATTCTTGCTGTCAAAGCTCACCCTGACCTTGTCGAGCCGGATAGTGCCGGGCAGCTTGAGCGGAGACGTCAAAATTCCGTGCGCGGAGGCATTCCACGGCTGCTGATTGTCACACCGCTCCCCCTCGGTCAGAATGAGCGCACCCTGTCGGCCGGTCAATGCCACATAACATGATACCATTATCACCAGAGCCATCCCGACATGCAGCAACAGATTGCCGAAATATCCCCAGGGGGCTCTGATAAATTTAAGCTGCTCAATGGAACCTGTCTGAATAAAGCGATAACCATAAGAGCGGGCAATGGAACGCAGGCACTGTTCCGATACCGATGCTGCCACTTCCTCCCCGGCGCCAATGCCGGTGGCATAGAGCTTTCTCCGGGCAACAGCCAGCTGCTCACAGGAAGAAACCCCGAGTGCCAGGGCGGCAAACAGAATGGCCGCAGCAAACCATGGTTGTGCATAAATCCTGTGCAGATTGACGCCATCGACCAGCCACAACAGACTCTCGTGTCCCCGGCGCCAACCTTCCATTCTTTCCGGAGTCGAGTCCATTTCCTGTGGGATAAGCGTAGAGAGATACATCACTCCCGCAAGCACGAGGATAAGGCTCAAGGAAAGACGGCGGGCCGTCATGAATTGTTTTACTTTATCCACGTATCAATCTCTCGTTCCACCATCTCGCAGTCTGTGGGCTCTTATCTTATCTACAGGTAAACTATACCGTATTTACCCTGCTTCACCAAAAAAATATATTTTACTGTCCGGTTCGTACGGCACTTCCGCAGATACAAACTGGCGTGAAGGGCTTCCGGACAAACACGGCCTTGACAGTATATTGATCGGGAGACGGCCTGCCTCGAAATAATCCGCAGTTAGACGCAAAAAAGCCCCGGTTCCAAGCGGAACCGGGGCTTCTTTGCGTCAGACAA
>Ga0210377_10000329_pt1 | contig 44615 bp, 28 predicted proteins | sample PLM4_65_b1redo_FD_155480 | JGI IMG/M metagenome (GOLD analysis project Ga0210377, IMG submission 155480) | Groundwater sediment microbial communities from an aquifer in East River, Colorado, USA - PLM4_65_b1 redo | ecosystem: Environmental > Terrestrial > Soil > Riparian zone | place: USA: East...
CCCGACCGTGTCACCTCACGCACCGGGCTGACCGGAGCGACTGAATTGAGAATCGGGAGAGCGATGCTGCAGGTGACGTATCAGGATTATCTGGACCGGTGAACGGTGAACGGTGAACGGTGAACGGTGAACGGTGAACGGTGAACGGTGAACGGTGAACGGTGAACGGTAAGGGTCTACGAGGACATGTGGCGCTTGATCATTTCTAGCAAGAGCTCCTGACACCGCTTGCAACGTCGAATGGCATCGACCGCGAAATCTCCCGGAAGGATCCCTTCCTTGAGCCCGGTTTCCCACAAGTCCGCCGCCTCCATGGAGCTCCCCCACGCCATGGTGAGGTGATAGGCGTATTTGCGAGGGGCCAGGGTACAGCCCAGCACGATGTTGCTCTGCACCGACAACGCCGCCTTCTGCAGGTGCTCGAACAGCGGGGCAGCCTCCTGCTTCCAGTGGGACCGCGCGACGAGGAAGGCGGCCGTCGTCACGTTTCGCGCTTCCTGCCACGGCTCGAGTTTCCGGTAGTTTCGCATGCTTCAATGTGAAGGCTCCGGCACCGCTCAACCCAACCAATTCGCCGCCCGCAGGTTCAACATCCCGCGCACCGCTGACCTCTCACCTCTCACCGCTCACCGCTCACCTTCACTGAAACATGCTCCGCGCCACAAACCACACATTTGCCGGTCTTTCCGCCAGCCGCCGCATGTACCACGGGAACCATGAGCTCCCATAGCTGATCAGGGTCTTGACCGTCTGTCCGCGGGCGGCAAGAGCTTTCTGCTCCGCCATCCGGATGCCATAGAGCATGTGGATCTCGAAGCCGTCGCTCGTGACCCCTGCCGACTTGGCCTTGGCCACGATCCGCTCGACCAGCGTCATGTCGTGGGTGCCGAAGATGGGAAACGCCCCCCCCTTCGCCGCGGCATCGAGCAACTGCGAAGCGAGCTCGTAGTACGCAAAATCTGTGTCCCGCTTGGCCGGAAATGCCACATGAGCCGGTTCCGCATACGCGCCCTTCACCAGGCGCACCGTAGGTCGGATCGGGAGGAGGGCGGCAAGATCCTGTGGAGTCCGGCGCAGGTAGGCCTGCATGGCAAGTCCGACCTTTTCGTGCTTTCCCCGAAGCTTGCGATACAGGGCGAGGGTCCGGTCCACGTAGCTCGAGTCTTCCATATCGAGCCAGAAATAGATTCCGGTCGCCTCGGCCGCACGGGCCAGGGTCTCCAGGTGCTCGGCGCAGCGGCTCTGCGAGAAATCCAGCCCGAGTTGAGTCGGCTTGACCGAGACATGCGAAGGGAGTCCCCGCGCCTTCACCTGATCGAAAACCCCGAGGTAGTGGTCCCGCACCGCGTCGGCGTCACTTTCCGCGGTCAGATTCTCGCCTAGCTTGGTGAGCACGGTGCCAAGGCGGTCGGCCGCCAGCGCCTGCGCCGTGGCCAGCGCGTCTTCGAGTTCCTCGCCCGGCATGAAACGCTTCACCGCCCGCTTGGCAAAGGGGCGCGTCATGACCCGCTCGGCGAGCCAGCGGCTCTTGGACAGGCGGAGCAAGGTCTGTCTGGCAATGGACATGGGCCGGAACGTACTGCCACTATCGGTATCTTTCCACCATGCGACCCCTGAGCGGTCTTACCTTCGATAACAGCTACGCGCGGCTGCATCCCGCGTTCTTCGAGGTCGTCGATCCCACGCCGCTTCCCGATCCGCTGCTGGTCGCATTCAATCCCGACGCCGCGGCGCTCATCGATCTCGATCCCGCCGAAGGAGGACGACCCGATGCGGCCCGCTACCTCTCCGGCGGAATGCGGATTCCCGGCGCCGAGCCGATCGCACAGGCCTATGCCGGCCACCAGTTTGGTGTGTGGGTTCCGCAGCTGGGCGATGGCCGCGCTTTTCTGCTCGGGGAGGCGCGCAACGGCAGCGGGGGGTCGTGGGATCTGCATCTCAAGGGCGGCGGACAGACCCGGTGGTCCCGTTCCGGCGACGGTCGGTCGGTGCTGCGCTCCTCCGTCCGCGAATACCTCGCCTCCGAAGCGCTGCACGGACTCGGGATTCCGACCAGCCGGGCGCTCAGTATCGTCGGCAGCCCTCTTCTCGTGGAGCGCGAGACGGCAGAAACCGCCGCGACGATCATCCGCCTTGCCCCGTGCCACGTTCGCTTCGGCACCTTCGAGTACTTCGCGACCCGCGGAGCGGCCGATCGGCTGCGGGAGCTTGCCGACTATGTAATCGAGAAACACTTCGCGTCGGGCGGAAATGGGCACTTTGCTCCGGGTGACACCCCGCGCTATGCGAGCTTCTTTGCCGAGGTGTGCCGCCGGACCGCACGATTGATGGCCCGGTGGATGGCGGCCGGCTTTGCCCACGGCGTGATGAACACGGACAACATGTCCATCCTCGGCATTACGCTCGACTACGGCCCCTACGGCTTTCTCGATGACTACGATGCCGGATTCATTTGCAACCATACCGATACCGGCGGGTTGTACGCGTTCGACCGGCAGCCCGCAGTGGGCATGTGGAATTGCGCCCGGCTCGGCGACGCGCTGATGACGCTCGGCCCGGACCCGGCGGCCACCGAACACTGGCAGGAAGCGCTGGAGTCCTATTGGCCTGCCTTCGTCATCGAGTACGCCGACCTCATGCGAGCCAAGCTCGGACTGACTGCCGCTCGCGAGGAAGATGCCGCGCTGCTGCGGGATTTGCTGGCGTTGCTGCAGGAAGGGCGCGTCGACTATACGCGATTCTTCCAGGAGCTTACACACGTCAACGGCCAACCCCGTGCGAGGCTCGGGGGGGACCGGTCCGCGGTCCACGGGAGAATGACAGGGATGTTCACCGACAGCCCTGCCGTCGATGCGTGGCTGGGTCGCTACGAAACCCGGCTGCAGGCGGAGGGAAGCGACATTGCAGAGCGGCGCGAGCGAATGCGGCGAGCAAATCCCAAGTATGTGCTGCGAAACTGGGTCGCGCAGGAAGCCATCGAAGCCGCCCAGCGCGGCGATTACGAGCTGGTGGAGGCGCTGCGCCGGCTGCTTGCGGCACCGTTCGACGAGCATCCGGGGATGGAACGTTTTGCCGAGCCTCCGTCACCAGCGGCGCGGCATATCGAGGTCAGCTGCTCGTCCTGACAGTCGGAATCTCCTGGAGGTGAGCCATGTGGATCCTGGGCCTCATGTTTCTGGCGGTCGCCTCGCGGCAGCAGCCCGCCGATCCGCACCCGACGTTTACGGTGGGAACGGCCACGGCACAGCGGGGAGAAACCCGCTATGGCGCCCTGCCGGTCCCGGCTGGGGTCGACTCGGGCAGCAGCATTCCGGTCGCGGTCGTACATGGCGCCTCGCCGGGGCCGGTGCTCGCGATCACCGCGGGTTCCCACGGGACCGAGTACGCCTCGATCCTCGCGCTCCACAAGCTGATCGCCACGCTGGACGCCAGGCGGCTCCGCGGGACGGTGATCATCCTCCCCCTGATCAACGTCTCGTCCTTCGAGCAGAGAGTTCCCCATCTGAATCCGGTCGACGGGAAAAACATGAACCGGTTCTACCCTGGCAACGCCACCGGCACCCAGACCGAGCGGGCGTCCTACCTCATCACGAACGCGGTGGTGGACCAGAGCGACCACCTGATCGATCTGCACGGGGGCGATCTCGACGAGAGTCTCCGCCCCTACAGCTACTGGACCGTCAGCGGCAATCCGACGCAGGATTCGATTTCTCGCGGCATGGTACTGGCCTTCGGGCTCGATCACATCATCATTTCCACGGACAGACCCAAGGATCCCGCCGCCTCGCGCTATCTGGAGAACACCGCGACGACCCGCGGCAAGCCATCGATCACCGCCGAGGCCGGCTACGCGGGCACCGTCATGCCGGCCGATGTGGATGCACTGGTCAGCGGCTGTCTGAATGTGATGGGATACCTTCGGATGCTCGACCGGCCTGTGCGGCCGGTCACACGACCGGTCTGGATCGAGCGGACCATCACGGTTACCAGCGACTCGAACGGCGTCTTCCACCCCTTGGTGGTACGGGGCCAGTCCGTGGCCACCGGCACCCGGCTGGGCTATGTCACCGACTACCTCGGGCGAACGCTTTTCGAGGTGACCGCACCGGAATCGGGGCTGGTACTCTACGTCAACGCGCTGCCGACGATTGCGAGGGGAGGGACTGTTGCGAGCCTCGGTGTGGTACAGCGACCGTAGTCACCCCTCGTCCGCCACACCACCGGCGCGAGCGACCTGGTCGGCTTTCACCTTCTCCGTGTCGAATTTTCTGGCGCTTGCCAGCATCTGCGCGATGATGGCATCGGGATCCGCCGCCCCCCGCTTGAAGCGGAGCGGATTGATTCGCGCCAGCACGAACGCCTTGAGATAGGGACTTTCCAGGCCGCGCGTCCGCAACCGCTTCACCACCTCGACGACGACTGCGTCGAGCTCGAGCAGTTGTCCCGCCCGGTCACGACGGGTTGCCAGCGCGCGGGAGAGTTTCGCCGAGCCGAATATCTCCGTCCGCTTCAGGACCGGGTGGTAGGCCCCGCCCGAGAACCGTCCGTTCTGCTGGTAACAAAGTCCGAGGGTGAGCAGCGCGGGCTCTTCGAACTCGGTGGCGTAGTCTCGTTCCGGACGGTCGTCGATCCCGCACAGCGCGTCGGCCAGCCGGATCACCTCCATGGCCCGCTCGCGAATGTTGTGCGCCTTCTCGGTGTTCAGCACTAGGATCCGGTGCGCCACTTCCGGCTCGGGAACCACGAGCGCCACCACCGACCGCACACCCATCGAGCGCAGCGCGGCCAGCCGATGGTGCCCGTTCGGTGTCCAGTACGTGCCTCCCTCGGTCCGCACGACGATAATCGGATCCACGAAGCGTCCCAGCTTCTCCATCGCGCGGGCCAACCGGGTGACGTGCGGCTCGGACAGGTCGCGCTGATACGGGGTCGGCTCCACTCGCTCGATCGGGAGCGCCGCGATCACCTGCCAGAGGCTCCCCAGCGGCTCGCGGTATGGCCCGATGACCGCGCCGCCGTCCCCTTCGATGGCCTCCATGAGACGCATGATCGCTGCGGGCGGAACCCCGCCTCCGGCCTGCCGCGCCGTCAGACCGCGCGGTTCCGGCTCCGTTTTCTTGCGAGTGCGGCGCGGCTGCTTTCCCTCCGATGTCTCGGCCATGCCTCAGGAAACCGGGGGCTGGAGGCCCGGACGGGCCGCGAACGGCACCGCCCCTTCCGATGATTCCAGCCGCTGCCTCTGCTCCAGCACTCTGGGCCAGGCCTGTTCCTGGAGTCGGCGCAGCTCGCTTTCGAATCCCGGCGTCCTGCGGACCTTGTCGAAAAGGCCCGATTGAACGAGACGCTGGTCGATGCCGACCGGCGAGCGCTCGAATGTGAGGCGCACGAACTTCAGCGTCTGCTCTCCGTCCCCGAGCCAGGCATAGTAGGTCGCCAGCTCCTGCGCGAGCACCACATCGGAGTACACCGCTCCGGCGTCGCCCGGCCTTTCCGCGGCCCGGTGGAGCGAATCGACCAGCCGCGCCGCCTCGGCGTCCCGACCCACCCCGCGAAGGCAGAGTGCCTTGACGCCGAGGTAGGGCCATAGATCCATGGGAGCGCACTCCCCGGCGCGCCCCTGCAGCAGCAAGGCCAGCGCCTCCACCTGCCTCGGGCGCCGCAGCGTGGGTTCCGTCTCCAGCGTGCGCCGCGCCGCGTCCGCCGCAAGATCGTATCGCCGGGCGACAAGCGCGGCGAGCGCCAGCGTCAGGTGGCGTGCCGAGGAAAGCGGGTCCAGCTCCAGCGCCCGCTGCGACTCCTGGAGCGACCGGTCGATCTCCCCCTGGCGCAGCAGCATGAGCGCGTGCCACCCCGCCACATCGGCCTCGGACGGCCGCATGGCGATGGCCCGATCGAAATCGGCACGCACCTTCTCGAGCGGGGCATAGGCCAGATACTCGATGTAGGCACGGAAGGCGACCGGATCGCCCCGCGTCGGATCGAGCCCGATGGCTCGATCCGCGAGCGCCAGCGCGCGCGCGGCGGTCGGGTAACTCGGCATCGTGGTGCGATAGCCGTAGCTCAGTTGCAGCGCCAGTGCGGTGGCCAGCCGGCCGACCGCTTCGGCGTGGCTCGAATCGAGGCCCACCGCATTTTCGAAATGGCGGATTGCCTCGGCGACGCCTTCCGGCGTCCGCCGCCGGAGTGCACGCTGACCGGCCAGGTACTCTCCGTGCGCGCCTTCCCGGCGCGCGCGGGCGGCATAAGTGTCCCGCGGCAGCTTGGTCCCGGCTCCGAGCAGCGCGTGCGTCACGCGGGACACCACGTCGGCGTCGATGTCCTCGAAATTCGTCGAATCGGGGGTGTAGCTCGCGACCCAGAGCTGCGCCTGCGTGGCGGCCGCGATGAGCTGGACGGCGACTTCCGCGCCGCGGCCGCTTCGGCGCGGCACGAAGAGCACGAAGTACTGCACCCCGAGCGCTTCACCGATTTCACTGAGCGTGGGGGTACTCCCGCGCCGGAGGAAGGCGCCCACCGACATGTAGTTCACCACCTTGAGTCCTTCGACCCGGCTCAGGTTGTTGCTGATGTGATCCACGAGGTCGGCGAGAGTCCCCGCGACGGCCGAGTCGGGCCGGAAGTATTCCGGGGGAAGCACCGCCACCGACGCGACCTGGTCGCCGGGGACGGGAACCGCAGCGTCTCCCCGGCGCGCGAGCCACCAGACCACGGCGGCAGTCAGCACAATCGCGGCGGCGACGAGCCGGACCGGGCGCACGCGGGACGGGCGCGCGGAGACCGGAAACGCCGCCGTGTGGTTTCCGCTGGGAAGATCCTCCAGAGCCAGCATCAGCGAGTGCGCGCTCTCGAACCGGTCGTCGGGCCGCTTTTCCAGACAGCGCATCACGATCGCGGCGAGCCCGGGGGAAACCGAAGGCTGGCGCTCCCGGATCGGCACTGGGGTTTCGACCGCTTGCGCGACCAGGAGTTTCTGGATGGTGGCGGCGTTGAACGGGCGATGGCCGGTCAGGAGCTCGTAAGCCAGGACGCCGACGGAATAGATGTCCGCCCGATGGTCGAGATCCTGCTCGGCGGCGGCCTGCTCCGGCGCCATGTAGCCGGGTGTGCCGAGCGTCACGCCCACCCCGGTGACCAGGCCGTCCGCGAGCGCGGGCATCAACGCCTTGGAGACGCCGAAATCCGTCACCAGCGCGCTCTTGCCGACCAGAAAAATGTTGTCGGGCTTGATGTCGCGGTGCACGATGCCGTGGTCGTGCGCGTGGGCCAGCGCATCCACGACGTCGCAGAGTATTCGCCGGACCTCCTCCTGCGGAAGCGGTCCGTCCCGGTTGAGCCTGGCGCGGAGCGTGTCGCCCCGGATGTGCGGCATGGTGTAGTACGGTCCGCGGGCTCCCCCGGAGTACTCGATCACACCCGCGGCCAGCACCGGCACGATGTGCGGATGCTGCAGTTTCGCCGCGTGCTGGATCTCCATCCGGAAGCGCTCGACGCTGAGCCCCGCCATGAGGTCCGGCGGCAGGAGCTTCACCACGATTTCCCGCTGCAGCACGTCTTCGCGGGCGACGAAGACCCGTGACATGCCCCCCGCGGGCAACTCGCGGATGACCTGAAATCCGGACCCGAGGGTCGTCTGGAGGTCGTCGCGCAGATCGGTGGGCACGGGAGCGGAAGGGCCGCCCTGGGGAAGGGACCGCGGAATGTACCCGGCGCGCCAGATGGGCGCCAGCAGCGCGCGCCGGCTCGCTTGACATGCCCGGAGCGAATCGTACGTTCTCAAGGCCACTTGGCGCGGCGAGCGACACCGCGCCGGGCGACCACCGGAGGATCCCACGCCCAAACGCGCAAGACCCCAGCCGTCCCGCGCGGAGCGGGATGGGAGCCTCGCCCGGCGGCAATCTTCCCTGTTGCGCCTGAGCGCGGCCATCGCGTCGGCCCAAACCGAGACCGAGGTCTGCCGGGCCGCGGTGGACGGGCTCCACGATGAAGCGCTCGGGTACGACTTTCTTGGCGTCTTTCTCCTCGATCCCGAATCCGGCGACCGCGTGCTCGGCGCGGCGATCGGGTGGGCCGATATCCCGTCCGACATGCGCGTCCCCCCCGGGAAGGGCTTGAGCGCGCGTCCGGTAGCCGACGGCCGACTTCGCTACACCCCCGATGTGACCCAGGAGACGGAATACGTTCCCGGCCTCGCCAGCGGCTCGGAAGTGGATGTCCCGCTCAAGGCCGGCGACGACGTGCTCGGAGTGCTGGTCGTGGAGAGTCGCGAGCCCGAGGCGTTCGGACCCGCCGATCTCGAGATTCTCACCGCGGCGGCGCAGCACGCCGGGATCGCGCTCGGCCGGATCCGGCTCCTCGATGAGCAGCGCCGTGTCGTCGACCGGGAGCGCCATCGCGCCGACGAGCGGGAGGCGCTGCTCGCCACCATTACCGACCTCTCCGCCGAGCTCGAGCTGTCCCGTCTGCTGGAGGCCGTGCTCAGCAGGGCGGTGACGCTGCTCGGCGCCGCGGGCGGCGAGCTGGCCACCTTCGATGAGGCTCGGGGCGAGTTGGTCATCGCCGCCAACCACAACATGCGCGAGGACTCCCGCAACGCGCGGCTCAAGCTGGGCGAGGGCGCGATGGGCCATGTGGTCCGGACCGGGGAGCAGATGATGATCCCCGACTACCAGACGTGGGAGGGTCGCTCCCGCCAGTACGCGCGAATCGACGCGCATGCGGTCGTGGTGGCGCCGCTGCTGATCGGCCGGCGCCCCGTGGGAGCGATCAACGTCTGGCACGAGGATCCCTCGAAAACGTTCAGCGAGGCCGACCGCCGCCTCCTCAATCTCTTCGGGCAGCAGGCTGCGATCGCGCTCGAGAACGCGCGCCTGTTCACCGCGGGCAGGAGAGAACGCCAGTACTTCGAAGTGCTGGTCCGGAACAGTCCCGTCGCGATCGTGGTCCTGGACGTCGAGCACCGGGTGCTTTCGTGCAATCCCGCCTTCACCGCCCTCTACGGCTATCGCCAGGATGAAGTCGTCGGCCGGAACCTCGACGATCTCATCACCACGCCGGAAACCCGGGCCCAGGCGGTCTCCTACACCGTGCAGGCGGCGGAGGACCGCACCGTCCAGGGCATCGGTCAACGCCGACGGAAAGACGGCACCATGGTGGACGTCGAGGTGCTCGCGGTCCCGGTGGTGGTGGACGGTGAGCGCACCGGAATGATGGGGATCTATCACGACGTCAGCGAGCTGCTCAGCGCCCGGCAGGTGGCGGAAGCGGCCAATAGCGCCAAGAGCCAGTTTCTGGCCAGCATGAGCCACGAGTTGCGGACGCCGCTCAACGCCATCATCGGTTACAGCGAGATGCTCGAGGAAGAGGCGGCCGAACGAGGGCACGCCAGCTACGTCCCCGACCTCCGGAAAATCCGCTCCGCGGGACGGCATCTCCTTTCGCTGATCAACGACGTGCTCGATCTCTCCAAGATCGAGGCCGGGAAGATGGAGCTCCATCTGGAGACTTTCGAGCTGCGCCCCGCCGTCGATGCCGTGGCCTCGACCGTCGCGCCTCTCATCGAGAAGAACGGCAACACGCTGCGCCTCGAGCTCGCGGGCGACCTCGGCGCGATGCGGGCGGACGTCACGCGGGTGCGCCAGATCCTGTTCAACCTCCTCTCCAACGCGAGCAAATTCACCGAGCGCGGTACCATCACCCTGCGGGCGCGCCGCGAGCGGAGGTCCGCGGCCGACTCGATTGTTCTCACCGTCCTCGATACCGGAATCGGGATGACTCCGGAGCAGCTTGGCCGGCTCTTCCAGGCTTTTTCGCAGGCCGAGGCCTCCACGGCGAGCAAGTACGGCGGCACCGGGCTCGGCCTCGCGATCAGCCGGATGTTCTGCGAGATGATGGGGGGCGAGATCACCGTCGCCAGCACGCCGGGTGCAGGGACCGCGTTCACCGTCCGGCTCCCGGCCGAAGTTCGCGATCAGCCGGAACCGGTCACCCCCCGGCCGGCCGCCGCAGCGGGTGACACCGGGAAGGTGCTGGTGATCGACGATGATCCCGCGTCCCGGCAATTGGTCGCTCGCATGCTGGGCAAGGACGGTTTCCAGGTCCTCGAGGCCGCGAACGGCGAGGAGGGGATCCAGCTCGCCCGGTCGGAGCGGCCCGATGTGATCACGCTCGACGTGCTGATGCCGGGCATGGATGGCTGGGGTGTGCTGTCGGCGCTCAAGAGCGAGCCCGGGCTCGCCTCCATCCCCGTCGTCATGCTCACGATCACCGACGAGCGCAATCTCGGATTCTCGCTCGGCGCCGCCGAGTATCTCACCAAGCCGATTGAACGCGCCCAGCTGAGCGCCGTGCTGGCGCGCTACCGCCGGACCGCGAGCGCCGGCGTTCTCCTGGTCGAAGACGATCCCGATACTCGCGCAGTGCTGCGCCGCACGCTGGAGAAGGAAGGTTGGCGCGTGACCGAAGCCGAGAATGGACGGGTGGGACTCGACCGGGTTGCCGCCGACAATCCCGATCTCGTCCTTCTCGATCTCATGATGCCGGAGATGGACGGTTTCGAATTCCTGGACGGCCTCCGTTCCCGCGGCGCGGCGGACTTACCCGCCGTGGTGGTGATCACCGCGAAGGAGCTCACCGACGCCGACCGGCGTCGGCTCAATGGCGGCGTCCGTGACGTGGTGCAGAAAGGGTCGCAGGACATCGATCGTCTGATGGCCGAGGTCCGCAGCCGGGTGGCCGCCCATGTTCGGCGTCCCCGCGCGGAGATGCCGGCGTGACCACCGGACGCCCGAGCCCCGACCTGCGACCGGACGTGTCGCACGGCCGCCACCGGGAGGCCGCCCTGTTGCGGCTCAGCACGGGGATCGCTGCGGCGGAGACCGAGCGGGACATCTGCCAGGCGGTCGCCATCGGGTTGCAGGACGCAGCCCTCGGTTTCGATTTCGTGGCGGTCCTGCTGGTCGACGAGGCAACCGGCGATCGCGTGGTCATCGCAAGCCGCGGCTCGGAGGGCGCTCCTCCCGGACTCCGGGTTCGGCCCGGTCAGGGCCTGAGTGAGCTGCCTCTCCTCGATGGCCGGCTCCACTATGCCCCGCAGGTGACCCAGGACACCCGCTATCTCCCCACCCGCAACGAGGGCTCCGAGGTCGACGTTCCCCTCCAGATCAACAAGCAGCTGGTCGGAGTGCTCGTGGTGGAGTGCGACCGCCACCATGCATTCGGCGCCGAGGACTTCGAAGTGCTCCGCGCCGCCGCCAATCAGGCCGGGATTGCCATTGGTCGTGCCCGGCTGCTCGCCGCCGAGCGCCGCCGGGCGGACGAGCAGGAGGCCCTCCGCGCCACGATGGCGGATCTCTCCGCAAAGCTCGAGCTCGGCGAGCTCCTCCAGGCGGTGCTCGAGCGAGCCGTCCAGCTGCTGCGGGTAAGCCACGGCGAACTCGCCATCTTCGACCGTGAGCGCGAAGAACTGGAGATCGTGGCCAGCTACAATGTCGGCAAAAAGGACACGACCGGCACCCGCATGCGGATGGGCGAGGGTGCGATGGGCCACGTGGCCCTGACCCGTGAGCCGTTCATCATCCCCGACTACCAGTCCTGGGTCGCGCGCTCCGACCAGTATGCCCAGGCCGCTTTTCACGCCGTCATGGTGGCGCCCCTCCTGATGGGGCGGCAGCTGGTGGGCGCCATCGCCTTCATGGATCAGGACCCGACCAGGAGATTCGGAACCGAAGACCTGCGCCTCCTCGACCTCTTCGTACCCCAGGCCGCCGTCGCCATCGAGAACGCGCGGCTCTTCACGGTCGAGCGCCGGCGGGCCGAGGAACAGCAGGCGCTGCTCGACACGATGAAGGATCTCGCCGGCGAGCTCGAACTCTCCAAGGTGCTGCAGCGGGTGCTCGAACGTGCCGTCGGACTGCTCAGCGTGACCGGCGGGGAGCTCGCCACCTATGACGGCGCGGCGGGAGATCTGGTGATCGTGGCCAGCCACAACATGGGGACCGATGCCGTCGGCACCCGGATCGCGATGGGCGACGGGGCGATGGGACGGGTCGCGGAGACCCGAGAATCCCTGATCATTCCCCGGTACCAGGAGTGGGAAGGGCGCTCGTCGAAGTACACCCAGACCACGGTACAGTCGGTGATGGCAGCGCCGCTGCTGATCGGCACCCGGCTCGTCGGAACGATTGCGAGCGTCCACTCCGATCCGGACCGCAGACTCACGACTGAAGACTTGCGCTTGTTGGAGCTGTTCGCGCCGGAGGCGGCGATCGCGATCGAGAACGCGCGCCTCTTCACCCGGGCCCAGCACCAGCAGCAGTACTTCGGGGAGCTGGTCGCCAACAGCCCCGTCGCGATCGTGACCCTGGACACCCGGCACATCGTCGTGTCCTGCAACCCCGCTTTCCTCGAGCTGTACGGATATGCCGAGTCCGAAGTCATCGGCAATCACCTCGATGATCTGATCACGACGCCGGAGACCCGCGCGCAGGCGGTGCAGTTCACCGAGCAGGCCCTCGACCACCGCCCGGTTCGCGCCATCGCGCAGCGGCGGCGGAAGGACGGCACCCTGGTCGACGTGGAAGTGCTCGGCGTGCCGGTCGTGGTGGACGGCGAGCTGGTGGGCATGATGGGCTTGTACCATGACATCACCGAGCTGCTGAAAGCACGGCGGGAGGCGGAATCGGCCAACGCCGCCAAGAGCAGCTTCCTCGCCAGCATGAGCCACGAGTTGCGGACGCCGCTCAACGCCATCATCGGGTACAGCGAGATGCTCGAGGAAGAGTCCGAGGAGCGAGGCCATCCCGAGTCGGTGGCGGACCTGCAGAAGATCCGTGCCGCCGGCCACCACCTGCTGGCGCTCATCAACGACGTGCTCGATCTCTCCAAGATCGAGGCGGGCAAGATGGAACTCCACCTGGAGACCTTCGAGCTGCGCCCCGCCATCGACGCCGTGGCCTCGACCGTCGCGCCCCTCATCGACAAGAACGGCAACACGCTGCGCCTCGAGCTTGCGGAAGACCTCGGCGCGATGCGCGGGGACGTCACCCGGGTACGCCAAATCCTGTTCAACCTGCTCTCCAACGCGAGCAAGTTCACCGAGCACGGCAGCATCACGCTTTCGGCACGGCGGGAGCCCGGGTCCCAGGGGGGTATGATGGTGTTCACCGTCCAGGATACCGGGATCGGCATGACCCCCGAGCAGCTCGGGCGACTCTTTCAGGCCTTTTCGCAAGCCGAAGCCTCCACCTCGAGCAAGTACGGCGGCACGGGGCTCGGCCTTGCGATCAGCCGGATGTTCTGCGAGATGATGGGGGGTGAGATCACCGTCGCCAGCACGCCGGGCCAGGGGACGGCATTCACCGTCAAACTCCCCGTCGAGGTTCGCGCACCCCGCGAGGCGGCGCCCGCACCGACCGGCACGAAGGTCCGCGGCGAAGCCGGCACCGTCCTGGTGATCGATGACGATCCCGCGACGCGCGAGCTCCTGGTGCGCATGCTCGGCAAAGAGGGGTTTCGAGTTCTTGAAGCGGGGAACGGCGAGGAGGGCATCCGGCTCGCCCGGACCGACCGGCCCGATGTGATTACGCTCGACGTGCTGATGCCGGGGCTCGACGGGTGGGGCGTTCTGGCCACGCTCAAGGACGACCCCGCTCTCGCGGCGATTCCGGTCGTCATGCTCACCATCACCGACGAGCGCACGCTCGGCTTCGCGCTGGGCGCCACGGAGTATCTCACCAAGCCGATCGAGCGCGCCCGGCTCTCCGCGGTGCTGGCGCGCTATCGACGCGCGCCGGACGCCGGTGTGCTGATCGTGGAAGACGACGCCGATACTCGCGCGGTGCTCCGGCGCTCCCTGGAAAAGGAAGGCTGGCGGGTGAGCGAGGCCGAGAACGGGAGAGTGGGGTTGGAGCGCGTCGTCGCGGAGCATCCGGCGCTTGTCCTCCTCGATCTCATGATGCCGGAAATGGATGGCTTCGAGTTCCTCGAGGGCCTCCGCGCCCGTCCCGCCGACGGTGCACCCGACGTGGTTGTGATCACCGCGAAGGAATTGACCGACGACGATCGCCGGCGGCTCAGCGGGGGAGTGTCGCGAGTCTTGCAGAAGGGAGGCCAGAGCGGCGACGACTTCGTGGCGGAAGTCCGGCGTTGTCTGTCCGCCCAGCGAGGTGCGCGCCGATGACCGGACACCCGGGACCGGCTGCGCCTCATCCGGGCGTAATGCGCTCGGCGCTCCTTCGCCTGAGTACTCGCATCGCCGAATCGCCGGACGAAGAACGCATTTGCCAGGGTGTCGCCGAGGGCCTCATGCACGAGGTGTTCGGCTTCGACGGCGTCGGCATCTTCCTCGCGGGCACCGAGTCCTTCGAGCCCGCCCTGATGGCCAGTGCCGGGCGATTCGGTCGGGACCGCGACGATCTGTCCGAGCTGCGGCTTCCGCTCCGGATGGATCAGAGCGCCATCGGGGAGCTCGTGGTCCAGCGAGGCGGCGGCGGCGCCTTCAACCAGAGCGATCTCGAAATCCTGGCGGCGGCGGCCACCCAGGCGAGCATCGCCCTCGGCCGGGTCCGGCTGCTCGCGGCGGAGCGCCGTCGCACCGGCGAGCAGCGTGCGCTGCTCGATACCCTCGCCGATCTCTCGAGCGAGCTGCATCTCGACGCGCTCCTCGAGGCCGTGTTGAACCGCGCGGTGGCACTCCTTGGCGTCACCGGTGGAGAGCTCGCCGTGTACGACGAAGCGACCGACGAGCTGGTCATCGTCGCGGCGCAGGGAATCGGCAAGGCGTCGATCGGAACCCGGATGCGCCGGGGCGACGGCGGCATGGGGCACGTCGCCAGCACGCACGAGCCGTTGATCATCCCCAACTACCAGCAATGGGAAGGCCGCTCCCAGCAGTACACCCACAGCACCATCCAGGCGGTGGCGGTCGTCCCGCTGCTCGTGGGCGCGCGTCTCGTCGGCGCGATTGCCGCGGTGCACTCGGATCCCTCCCGCAAGCTCGGCGAGGCCGATCTCCGGCTGCTCAATCTCTTTGCCGCCCAGGCGGCGATTGCAATCGAGAACGCCCGGCTCTACTCCGCCGAACGGGACCGTGCCACCGAACAGCAGGCTCTGCTCGACACGCTGGCGGATCTCTCCGGACAGCTCGAGCTGTCCCGCCTCCTGACCGCCGTGCTGGAGCGCGCGACCACGCTGCTCGATGTCACGGGAGGTGAGCTCGCAATCTACGACGAGGACACCCACGAGCTGGTGATCCTGGCCAGCAATCTGCCGGTGAGCGGAGTCGGAACCCGGATGCGGCTCGGTGAAGGGGCGATGGGTCGCGTCGCCCAGACCCACCAGCCGATGATCATTCCCCGATACCAGGAGTGGGAAGGACGGTCGGATCACTACATCGAGAGCACGATTCAATCGGTCATGGCTGCTCCCTTGCTGATCGGCGATCGGCTGGTGGGGGCCATCGCCAGCGTCCACGACGACCCGACCCGGCATTTCGGGGAACAGGAGCTCCGCCGGCTCACCATGTTCGCGCCCCAGGCGGCGATCGCGATCGAGAATGCCCGCCTCTTCACCGCGGAGCACCGCCGGGCCGAGGAACAGGAGGCCCTGCTGGACACCCTGACCGATCTGGCCGGCGAACTGGAGCTGTCCAAGGCGCTCGAGCGGGTGCTCGGGCGAGCGGTGTCGCTGCTCGGCGTGACCGGTGGCGAGCTGGCGACTTGGGACGAAGCCCACCGCGAGCTGGTGGTGGTGGCGAGCAATAACATGGAAACCAACGCCCTCGGAGCCCGGATGAAGGCGGGCGAAGGCGCCATGGGCCGGGTGGCCGAGACGCACGAGCCGCTGATCATCCCCCGCTACCAGGAATGGGAGGGCCGCTCCGACCAGTACACGCAGAGCACCGTCCAGTCGGTGATGGTTACCCCGCTCCTGATCGGGAGCCGCCTGGTCGGGGCGCTCGCGAGCGTCCACTCCGACCCCGAACGCATTTTCGGCCCGCAGGACCTGCGATTGCTCCAGCTCTTCGCGCCGCAGGCGGCGATCGCGATCGAAAATGCCCGCCTCTTCGATTCCTCGCAGCGTTACTACGAGGCGCTGGTGCGCAACAATCCTGTCGCGATCCTCAATGTCGATCTCGACGATGCCATCACGTCATGCAACCCCGCGTTCGAGCGACTCTTCGGCTACTTGGAGGCCGAAGTCATCGGGCGCAATCTCGACGAGCTCTTGAACACGGACGAGACGCTCCAGGAGGCCCGCGCCTACACCAAGGAAACCGTCGCCGGTGGGAAGGCCGCCGGCACGGGCCGCCGCCGCTGCAAGGATGGCCGGCTCGTGGACGTCGAGCTCCTGTCCGTGCCGGTCGTCGTGGCCGGCGAGCGGGTCGGGATGATGGCGCTCTATCACGACATCAGCGAGCTCCTGAAAGCGCGCCGTGAGGCGGAAGCCGCCAATTCCGCCAAGAGCCAGTTCCTGGCGAGCATGAGCCACGAGCTCCGCACGCCGCTGAACGCCATCATCGGATACAGCGAGATGCTCGAGGAGGATGCCGCCGAGCGGGAACAGCTCGACTCGGTCGCCGACCTGCAGAAGATCCGGGCCGCGGGCCGCCACCTGCTGGCGCTGATCAACGACGTGCTCGACCTCTCGAAGATCGAGGCGGGTAAGCTGGAGCTCTACCTGGAGACCTTCGACGTCACGGCGGCGGTCACGGAGGTGGCCACCACCGTCGAGCCGTTGATTGCGCGTAACCGGAATCGTCTGGCGGTGCAGTGTGCACCGGACCTCGGCACGATTCATTCCGATCTGACGCGCGTCCGTCAGGTCCTGCTGAACCTCCTCTCCAACGCTTCCAAGTTCACCGAGGGCGGCACCATTACCCTCGCGGTCGAGCGGACTGGCGGCCACGTGCTCTTGCGGGTCGCCGATTCCGGCATCGGCATGACGCCGGAGCAGATGGGCCGACTCTTCGAGCCGTTCTCGCAGGCCGAAAACTCGACCACTAAGAAATACGGCGGCACCGGCCTGGGGCTGGCGATCAGCAAGCGGTTCTGCGAGCTCATGGGCGGGGAGATTTCCGTGGCGAGCGAGCCGGGCAAGGGGTCGACGTTCACCGTCCGGCTGCCGGAGGACTCGGCCCATCCCCCCGAGCCGGTGGCCGCGGCGGTGCCCGGCGCGCGAGGCGCCGGCACGGTACTGGTCATCGATGATGATTCGGCCGCCCGGACCATCACGCGGCGGGTCCTCTCCCGCGAGGGCTACGGCGTGGTCGAAGCGGCTGATGGAGAGACCGGGCTCCAGCTCGCCAAGGAGCTCCGCCCCGATCTCATCACGCTCGACATCCTCATGCCCGGAATGGATGGATGGACGGTGTTGGCTGGACTCAAGGCCGACCCCGCCCTCGCGGCGATTCCGGTGATCCTCCAGACTATCGTCGAGGATCGCAACATGGGATTCGCGCTCGGCGCCTCGGAATACCTCACCAAGCCTATCGATCGAAAGCGCCTCGCCGCCCTCGTGAAGCGGTATGTACCAAGCCCGACGGCGGGGCCGGTGCTCGTCGTGGAGGACGATGCTCCCACGCGCGCACTCCTCGGACGTGCGCTCTCCAAGGCGGGATGGATCGTGGCGGAAGCGGAGAACGGGCGGGTTGCGTTGCGGCGCATCGAGGAGTCCCGTCCCGCCCTCGTGCTTCTCGACCTGATGATGCCGGAGATGGATGGCTTCGAGTTTCTCGATGCGCTCCGCCGGGATGAAAAGGGGCGCGGGATTCCGGTGGTCGTCATCACCGCCAAGACGCTGACCGACGCCGACCGTCGCCGGTTGAATGGTGGTGTCGAGCGGGTGGTGCAGAAGCACGCCCTCGATGCGGACGCGCTGCTCGCCGAAGTCCGCGCCGTGGTGGGCGCACGATGACCCGGAAGTCCAATGGGCACGCCGCGCGACGGCAGGCCGCCCTGCTCCGGCTCTCGGCCGAGATTGCCGCCGCGCCGGACGAAGCGGAGGTCTGCCGTGCGGTCGTGAACGGCCTCCGCGACCCGGCGCTCGGCTACGTCTTCCTGGGATTGTTCCTCGTGGACGAAGCCACCGGCGACCGCGTCCTCCAGGCGAGTGTGGGCTGGCCCGACGCTCCGGCCGGATGGCGGGTCCACCCCGGCCAGGGGCTGAGCGAGCGCCCGCTGCAGGACGGCACGCTCCATTACACCCCCGACGTCACCCGCGAAGCGGGGTATCTGCCCAGCCTCAATAGCGGCTCGGAGGTGGACGTGCCGCTCACGATGGGGGGGAAGGTATATGGCGTGCTGGTCGTGGAAAGCACCGAGCCGGATGCCTTCACCGGAAACGACCTTGAGATCCTCACCGCCGCCGCCACCCAGGCAAGCATCGCGATCGGCCGCGCCCGCTCGCTCGCGGGCGAACGTCGCCGGGCCGACGAGCAGCAGGCGTTACTCGATACCCTGGCGGATCTCTCCGGCCAGCTGGAGCTCAGCAAGCTCCTCCAGGCGGTGCTTCGGCGTGCCACCTCGCTCCTCGGCGTGAGCGGGGGTGAGCTCGCCATCTATGACGAGGCGAGCAAGGAGCTCGAGATCGTTGCCAGCCTGCACATCGGCGTGGACTCCACCGGAACCCGCCTGGCGCTGGGCGAAGGCGCCATGGGGTATGTGGCGACCACTCAGCAGCCGATCTGCATCGAGGAGTACCAGGACTGGCTGGGCCGGTCGGGCAAATACTCCGGCGTCGAGGTCCATTCGGTCATGGCGGCGCCGCTCCTCATCGGGCAGCGCCTGGTGGGTGCGTTCGCCTGCGTGCACGACGATCCGGCCCGCAAATTCGGACCCGACGATCTCCGCCTGCTCAACCTCTTCGCGCCCCAGGCGGCGGTCGCCATCGAAAACGCCCGCCTGTACACCGCCGCCCAGCGCCAGAAACAGTATTTCGAAGACCTGGTGCTCAACAGCCCGGTGGCGATCGTTACCCTCGACACCCGGCACGACATCGTGTCCTGCAACCCGGCGTTCGAGCAGCTCTACGGGTACCGTCAGGACGAGGTGATCGGCCGCAATCTCGATGAGCTGATCTCGACCGCCACCACGCGCTCGGAGGCCGTCGCGATCACGCAGCATGTTCTCCAGGAGGGCGCGGTCCGCAGCATCGGCCGGCGGCGCCGCAAGGACGGCACCCTGGTCGATGTCGAAGTGCTCGGAGTGCCGGTCCTGGTGGAGGGCAAGCTGGTCGGTCTCATGGGCCTCTACCATGACATCACCGAGCTGTCGCGTGCCAGGCAGGCGGCCGAGGAGGCCAACAGCGCCAAGAGCCAGTTCCTCGCAAACATGAGCCATGAGCTCCGGACTCCGCTGAACGCCATCATCGGCTACAGCGAAATGCTCGAAGAGGAAGTCGGCGACATCGGGCATGAGGAGCTGGCCCCCGACCTCCGGAAGATCCGCTCGGCCGGGCGGCACCTGCTGGCGCTGATCAACGACATCCTCGACCTTTCCAAGATCGAGGCGGGCAAGACCGAGCTCTACCTGGAAGAGTTCGAGATCGCCGCCATCGTGGACGACGTGGCAACCACCATTCGGCCGATGGTGGAAAAGAACGCCAACCGGCTGGTGATTCGCGCGGAGGCGCCGGGAGTGATCCATGCCGATCTGACCAAGGTCCGGCAGATGCTCCTCAATCTGCTCTCCAACGCCTGCAAATTCGCCGAACGGGGCACCATCACGCTCGAAGTCGAGCGGGTAGCCGGCGACCCGGGAGATGAGATCCTCTTCCGGGTCTCCGACTCCGGCATCGGCATGTCGCCGGAGCAGATGACGCGTCTCTTCGAGGCCTTCGCCCAGGCGGAGTCTTCGACCAGCAAGAAGTACGGCGGCACCGGGCTCGGGCTCGCCATCACCCGCCAGTTCGCCCGGATGATGGGTGGGGACGTCACGGTCGAGAGCCGGCCCGGCGAGGGATCCACCTTCACCATCCGCCTCCCGGCACGGGTACGAACCGGCGGAGAAGGCGGTGACGATGGCCCTCCCGTGGAAGGCTCGGGCCGGGCGGGCACCGTGCTCGTCATCGACGACAGCGCCCAGGCTCGCGAGCTCATCCGGCGGTTCCTGACGGACGAGGGCTTTCGCGTGATCGAGGCCGGCAGTGGCGACGCGGCGCTCGCACTCGCGCGCCAGCATCCCCCCGATGCGATTACGCTGGACGTGCTGATGCCCGGCATGGACGGCTGGGCGGTGCTCGCCGCGCTCAAGGCCGAGCCCGCGCTCGCCTCGGTGCCGGTGATCATGGTCACCATGCTCGATGACCGGGACCTGGGATTCGCGCTCGGCGCCTCGGAATTCATGACCAAGCCGATCGATCGTGAGCGGTTCCGCGCGCTCCTCGCCCAGTATCGCCGGGCCGAGCCGGGGGACGTGCTCGTGGTCGAGGATGACCTCCCGACCCGCGAGCTGTTGCGCCGGCTCCTCGCGGCCGACGGATGGTCGGTCACCGAGGCGGAGAACGGTCGCGCGGCCCTCCGTGCGCTCGAACGCGGGACACCGTCCCTCATCCTCCTCGATTTGATGATGCCGGTGATGGACGGATGCCAGTTCGCGGCCGAGCTTCGCAAGCGGGAGCGGTGGCGCGGCATCCCCATCATCGTCATCACCGCCAAGGACCTCACTGCGGAGGACCGCCGCGCGCTCAACGGCGACGTCCAGGGCGTTCTGCAGAAAGGCTCCTTCAGCCGGGAGGACTTGTTGCGCGAGATTCATCATCTGATGGGCACGTCCGTCGCCGCGCCCCAGCACACGAGGTAACCGATGCCGAAGATCCTGCTGGTGGAAGACAATGAGATGAACCGGGACATGCTCTCGCGGCGCCTGCAGCGGAAGGGCTACGAGGTCGCCCTCGCGGTGGACGGTCTCCAGGGTGTGGCGATGGCTACCACTGGCGGATACGACCTCATCCTGATGGACATGAGCCTCCCCGAGCTCGACGGGTGGGAGGCCACCCGGCGGGTGCGCGAAGCGGAAGCCGGACACCGGGTGCCGATCATCGCGCTCACCGCGCACGCGATGTCGGGCGACCGTGAAAAGGCGATGGCCGCCGGCTGCGACGACTATGACACCAAACCGGTGGAGCTCGAGCGCCTGCTCGGAAAGATCGAAGCCCTGCTCGGGAAGCAGGCATGAGCGGACTCACCACGCCGGAGGCCGTGGCCGAGCTGCGGCATGAGCTGCGCACGCCGCTCAATCTCATCATCGGCTACTGTGAAATGTTGCTCGAGGATGCGACCGACCCCGGTCAGCGCAGCGCGCTGGAGCAGACGCTGGCGGCCGGACGCGATGTGCTCGAGCGGATCAACGCCACGGTCCCTCCGACGCGGGGGGAAATCAGCGAGGCGGATTTCGCCGCGCTGCGGGACGCCCTGCGCGAGCCTCAGGCTCGGATCGTCACGGCGACGACCGCGCTGCTCGCGGCGGACGGCGGGATCGATCCCCAGTTCGAGCGGGACGTGCGGCGAATCCGCAGTTCGGCCGAGCGGCTGCTCACGGTCGAGCTGCCATCCGGCCGGGGCGCCAACCACGTTGCCGTCACCATCGAGCATCCGGCAACCGGTTCCGCCGCCGGTCCCGCGGTGCAGCCGGCCCACATCCTGGTGGTGGACGACCAGGAGGACAACCGCTCGGTGCTGGAGCGGCGGCTCCGCCGGCAGGGTCACACGGTGGAATCCGCCTCGGGCGGCCTCTCCGCGCTCGAAATGCTGGGGCGGGAGCGGTTCGACCTCGTACTGCTCGATGTGCTCATGCCCGACCTCGACGGGCTGGCCGTCCTCGAGCGGATGAAGACGGATCAGGCAACTCGCGACATTCCCGTCATCATGATTTCGGCGCTCGACGACGTCGCCAGCGTGGTCCGATGCATCGAGCGCGGCGCCGAGGACCATCTCCCCAAGCCGTTCGATCCCGTGCTGCTCCGGGCGCGCATCAGCGCCTGTCTCGAGAAGAAACGGCTCCGCGATGTCGAGCTCGAGTACCTCCGCGAGGTGGGACGGGTGATCCAGGCCGCGACCGCGGTCGAAGCGGGCAGCTACGAGAACGGTGCGCTCGCCCAGGTCGCGCAGCGGGGCGACGAGCTGGGGCGGCTCGCGCGGGTGTTCGACGCCATGGCCAATCAGGTGCGGGCTCGCGAGGACCGGCTCAAGGAGCAGGTGGCCGCGCTGCGGCGCGAGATCGGTGAGGCCCGCCAGACCACAAGGCCGTCCATCCGCCGCGGGGCGCTCAGCCTTCCCACCGGCGAGCTCTTTGCCGGGCGGTTCGAAGTCCAGGAAGAGATCGGCAGCGGTGGAATGGGCATGGTCTATCGCGCGCTCGACCGCGAGCTTGGCGACCAGGTTGCGATCAAGACCCTCCGCCCCGAGCTCCTGCAGGATCTCTCGCTCGTGGAACGGTTCAAATCGGAGATCCGGCTGGCGCGCCACATCTCCAGCAAACACGTGGTCCGCACCCACGACATCGGGGAACGGGACGGGGTGTACTACCTGACGATGGAGTATGTCGAGGGGATCACGGTTCGCGAGCTTCTGGATACCCGCGGGAAGCTGGGAACGGCGCCGACCCTCGCGATCGCGACACAGCTGGCGCAGTCCCTAGTGGCCGCGCACGAGCAGGGCGTGATCCACCGGGATATCAAGCCGCAGAATCTGCTGCTCGACGCCTCCGGCGTGCTCAAAGTGATGGATTTCGGCGTGGCACGGCTGGCCGGTGGGAACGCGAACCTCACCGAAGCCGGCATGCTGGTGGGAACGCCGTCCTACATGGCCCCTGAGCAGATGCTCGGCGAAGCATTCGACCATCGAATCGATCTGTACGCCGTGGGCGTGGTGCTCTTCGAGTGTCTGGTCGGGCGGCTGCCGTTCGAGGCCAATTCCGCCGTGGCACTCATCGCCCGGGTGTTGCGCGACGCGCCGCCTTCGCCCGCGATACTCGATCCGGAGATCCCTCCGGCACTCTCCGACCTGGTCGTCCGTCTCCTCGCCAAGGATCCTGCCCACCGGCCCGACAACGCGCTGGAGCTGGTGCGCCTGCTCGCCGATCTCGGCTAAAGCATCGCCCCTCGGAATTACTTTCCGGAGCCCATGTCAGACGATCTCGCCCAGCTTCGCGCAGCCCTCGGGGACCGCTACACCGTCGAGCGGGAGATCGGGGCGGGCGGGATGGCCACGGTCTTTCTCGCCCGCGATCTCAAGCACGACCGGCTGGTGGCGATCAAGCTGATGCGTCGGGAGCTCGCCAGAGTCATCGGCTCCGATCGGTTCCTGCTGGAGGTCCGCGTAGCGGCGCAATTTTCCCACCCCCACATCCTGGGACTCATCGACTCGGGCACGCTGCCGCCGGGGACGGACCCGGCGGTGCCGTATTACATCATGCCCTATGTCGAGGGCGAGACCTTGCGGGAGTACATGAACCGCGAAGGCGCCCTTCCCATCGAGGTCGCGCTCCGGATCACCAGCGAGGTGGCGGATGCCCTGGCCTATGCCCACTCGCGCGACGTAATCCACCGGGATATCAAGCCCGAAAACATCCTCCTGAGCGACGGGCACGCCTTGGTCGCCGATTTTGGCGTGGCGAAGGCCCTCGCCACCGCCGGCGGCCAGACACTGACCAGTGCGGGAATGGCCATCGGAACCCCGGCTTACATGAGCCCGGAGCAGGCCACCGGACAACCGGTAGATGCGCGCTCGGATGTTTACTCGCTGGCCGTAATCCTCTTTGAAATGCTGGCCGGCGAGCCCCCCTTCGCGGGAGCGACTCCGCAAAGCATCCTGGCGCGTCGCCTCCACGAGCCCCCACCCCGGGTGCGGACACTTCGTGCCACAGTCGCACCCGACGTAGAGGAAGTCGTGGTGCGGGGGATGGCGCTGGCTCCTGCCGATCGCTACGGCAGTGCCCGGGAACTTCGGGACGCCATTGTTGAGGCCCGGGAGGGGCGGAGGACGCCGATGCCCGGAGCGGCCCGGCGCTTGGTACTCGGCATCGGGATCCTCCTGGCGCTCCTGATCGGAACGATGCTCTTCCGCGGGAGGATGGGCGCGGGTCCGGCCGAGACCGCGGTTCGCTCCCTCGCCGTCTTGCCCTTCCTCAATACCAGCGTTCTTGCGGACGACGAGTATCTCAGTGACGGCGTCGCTGATGAGTTGGCCATCGCGCTCGGCAAAACGCCTGGGCTGCGCCTTGCCGCCCGCAGCTCGACCTTTCGGTTCAAGGGGAAGGCTCTCGACGTCCACGACATCGGGCGCCAGCTCGGCGTCGCGGGGATCGTGGAAGGGACCATGCGCCGCGCCGGCGATCAGATCCGGCTAAGCGCCCAGCTGGTCAGTGTCGCCGACGGGTTGACGCTCTGGTCGGATACCTACGAGCGGTCGGCGAGCCAGGTGCTTCAGGTGCACGAGGAGATCGCCACTGCAATCCGTGGCGCGCTGGGGATCACAGCCCGAGCCAGCGGCACGGGCCGCGGCACCGGCACGACCAGCCCCGAGGCCTACGAGCTCTTTCTCAAGGGTCGGTACTTCTGGAGCCGCCGGGACCGGGAGGGCTTCCGGAGAGGGATCCAGTATTTCGACCAGGCCATCGCGGTGGATCCGGGCTTCGCCCGGGCGTGGGCGGGGTTAAGCGACAGCTACAGCCTCTCGGGCGGATTCGGATCCATCCCCCCCGCGGAGGCCTACTCCAAAGGCCGGGCGGCTGCCCACCGGGCCCTTGCCCTCGACAGCACACTGGCCGACGCCCACACCTCGCTGGGCTTCATCAATCTGTTTTACGACTGGGACTGGGATCAGGCGCGGCAGCGGTTCGACAAGGCGCTTGCGCTGGATCCGCGATACGCCGAGGCCAGGCTCTTCCGCGCCTGGTACCTCGCGGCGATGAATCGCCTCGATTCCGCGGTCCAGGCCCTGCGGGGGGCCGTGGCCGAAGAGCCCGTTTCCCTGATTCTCAACGCGCGCCTCGGGACCATGCTGATGCTCGCAGGACAGATCACCGAAGCGATCGCCCAGCACCGGAGAACATTGGAACTGGATTCCGGCTACGCGATTTCCCACCTCGATCTCGCGCGGCTGCTGGCCGATCAAGGCGACCTCCCCGGCGCGTCCCGGGAATTGGCTCTCTCGAGTGATACCATCGGGACGTTTGGAGCGGGCGTGCGCGGGTACATCCTCGCCAAGGCCCGGCAGCGGGATCACGCACTCCAGGAAATCGAACGCCTCCGATCCGACCGGGAGAGATCCTCTGTGGTGGCGTCGCCGATCGCCGCCATTTACGGGGCGCTCGGCGACATGGATCGTGCGTTCGAGTGGCTCGACCGGGCGTACGCCGATCGCAATTGGACCCTGTTTTTCATGCGAAGTGACCCCATGCTCGCTCCGCTGCGGGCGGATCCGCGTTGGGGAGCCGCCGTAGCGCGCATGGCGTTCCCCCCGTGACCTCCGTCATGCCGCCGGCTCTCCGCTCCGTCCTCCGGGAGCTTGCAGAAACTTTCATACCCGAAACTGCCGGCGCGTCCGATGACCAATGGGCGGCGCTCGAAGCGCGCGTCGAGCAGGCACTCTCGGTGCGGGACCAGGCGATGCGGCGCCAGCTCGGCCTCTTCGTCCGGGTGCTCGCCGCCGCCGCGCGAGTCCGCTATCGGACCGGACTTGACTCGCTCGAGCCCGCCCGGCGCACCGCCCTGCTCGACTCGTTCGCCCGCTCGCCGGTCCTGCTTTTTCGGCGCGGCATCTGGGGCCTCCGTACCCTGATCATGCTCGGGTGGTATACCCAGCCCTCCGTGATCGCGGCAGTGGGATATCGCGCGGATCCCGCAGGCTGGGACGCCAGACGATGAGGACGGTGCGCTGCGATGTTGCGATCGTCGGCACGGGCGCCGGAGGAGGCACGGCGGCGCTCGCACTCGCCCCGCTGGTCGCACATGGCAAGCGCGTGCTGGTGCTGGAGCGCGGACCGCGATTCCAGGATGGCGAGTTTACCGGCCGGGAGCTTGAGATGGCGGGGGCGCTCTACGCGGAGGAGGGCGGATTCCTGACGAGCGACGGCACGATGACGCTCGCCTTTGCCCGCGGGTACGGCGGCTCGACGCTCGTCTACACCGGCACCTCCCTGATCGCCCCCCCGCGGGTCCTCCGCGCCTGGGGAGTCCCCGGCATCGATCCGGAGGATATGGCCCGCCGCTCCCGGAAATACGTGGAGCAGAACAACGTCCACCTCCTCGAGCAGGAGCTGCAGAACGACAACAACCGGCTCTTTGCTGAGGGCGCCGCCCGGGCGGGATTTCACCCGGAACAGTTCCCGCTCAACCTCCGCGGCTGTCGCGGGTCGAGCCTCTGCAATCTGGGTTGTCCGAACAACGCGAAGCAGGGCACCAACCGGGTTCAGCTACCCGCCGCCGAGCGGCTCGGCGTCGAGGTGGTGACCCGCGCGACGGTGACGCGAATCGAGGAGCGTCGCCTGCACGCCGTGGTGACCGAGCGCCCGGCGGGCGCCAAGGGCGCCGTCCCGGAGTGGGAGCCAGGTGAGTATGTCATCGAGGCCGGTCACGTCGTGCTCGCCGGAGGGGTGATGGGTACGACCCCCCTTCTGCTGAGCAGCGGCCTCCGCGGACTTCCCCCGCGCACCGGCGAGGGATTCACCTGTCATCCCGCGCACATCCTCGTGGGCGAGCACCCGTCGTCGATCACGAACGACGTCGGGCATCCGAAAAGCTGGTTCGTGGACCGCGCGGCGGAGGACGGCTACGTCCTCGAGACCTGCATGTACTTCCCATTCATCACGGCCAAGAATCTCACCGGCTTCGGCGCGCCGCACAGCGCCCTGATGCGCGCGTTCCCCAGACTCCAGATGATCCTCGTACTCGCGTGCGACCACGCGACCGCGGGGAACCGGATTACGGTGGATCGTCGCGGCGCCCCGGTAGCGCACTACCGGTTCACCGAAGCGGTCATCGAGTCCATGATCCGGGCTACCAGGGCATCGGCGCGAATCTTCTTCGCGGCGGGCGCGCTCCGAGTCCACGCGCCCTCCGCCGAGCCGACCCTGGTGGAGGCGCACGAAGTACCGCACCTCGAGGAGCGCATCCACGCCCGCCACTTCCGGACCGGACAGATCTCCATTTCCGCGGCCCACCTCATGGGTGGATGTGGCATGGGATCGAGCGCGGCCGATTCGGTCACCGACGACCGGGGGCGGGTGCACGGGCATCCCTGGCTCAGGGTCGCCGACGCGAGTCTCTTCCCCGACGCGCTCGAGATCAATCCCTACCTTACAATCATGGCGCTGGCGGACCGGGTGGCTGAAGGTCTGCTGGCCGACATCGCGGGTTAGCACCTCTCGGCCGGGACGGCACGGGATCCTTATGAAGCTCACGGGCGGCGAAATCGTGGTACGGGCGCTGGAGGACGAAGGGATCCGATTCACCTTCGGGATTCCCGGCACCCACAACCTCGAGCTCTATGACGCGCTGGCGGATTCCGCCGGCGTGCGCCCGGTGCTGGTCACCGATGAGCAGAGCGCAGGCTTCATGGCCGACGGCCTCTGGCGGGCCTCGGGGTCTCTCGGGTGCGTGAATATCGTTCCCGGCGCGGGGCTCACCCATGCGCTCTCGGGAATCGCCGAGGCTTACATGGACGGTGTGCCGATGCTGGTGCTCGGCTGCGGAATTCGGAGGGACGCCCGCTATGCCTACCAGTTGCACGACATCGATCAGCTCGCGATTGCGAAGCCGGTCACCAAGGGCGTGTTCAGTCCGCGGAGCGGAAGCGAGATCTACGCCGTCATTCGCCAGGCGTGCGCGCTCGCCCGGTCAGGAACGCCGGGGCCGGTGATGGTCGAAGTGTCGGTGGACCTGTACCTGACCCGGCACGACGTCGCCCCCGAGACCTGGCGCGCGCCGGAGGCCATGATGCCTCCGGTCGCCGCGCCGGGCGCAGTCGCCCGCGCGCTGACGCTGCTGACGGCGCCGGGCGCCAAGCCGCTTCTGTACGCGGGATTGGGTGCGCAGGGTGGGTGCGCTGAGTTGCTGGAGCTGGCCGAACGGCTCGAGGCACCCGTCGCGACGACCATCCAGGGCAAGGGCGTCTTTCCCGAATCGCATCCGCTCTTCCTGTGGAATGGACTCGGTGCGGCCGCTCCTCCGTTCGTGCGCGCGGTGGCATCCGAGCGGACCGTGACGATGGCGGTCGGCTGTCGATTCAGCGAGGTGGGCACCGGGAGCTATGGGTTCACGCCTCCGGGCTCGCTCATTCACGTGGACATCAATCCCGAAGTCCTCGGCCGGAATTTTCCCACCGAGCTCGCGATCGCCTCGGATGCGACGGCGTTTCTCCGCGCCCTACTGAAGGAGCTCATCCAGCCGCCCAACCGCTCTCCCGCCCAATCGCCCGACCAGAGCCTCCGCTCGCGCATCGCTTCCGGCCACGCCGACGTGCGTGGCGCCTGGCACACCCATGCAAGCGACACCCGCGTCACGCCCGCCGTGCTGCTCGAGGCGCTCCAGCGGGTTTTTGGTCCCGAGACGATTTTCACCGCCGACAGCGGCAATGGAACCTTCCTCGCGATGGAATGCCTTCGCCTCGAGCGGCCCGGCCGGTTTCTCGCGCCGGTGGATTACTCGTGCATGGGATATTCGGTTCCCGCGGCGCTGGGCGCGCGGCTCGGGAAGCCGGAGGCACCGGTGGTCGCGCTCGCCGGTGATGGAGCCTTCCTGATGACCGGCCTCGAGCTGCTCACCGCGGCGAGCCAGGGATTGCCCGTGGCGGTGATCCTGCTGCGCGATCGGGAGCTGGCGCAGATTGCGCAGTTCCAGACCACCGCGTTCGGCCGCCGGATGGCCAGCGCGCTTCCCGATTACCACGCCGGCAGCATTGCCGAAGCGCTCGGCGTCGAATGGCTGCGACTCGATGACGACGCCGACGTCGAGGAAGTCGTTCGGGCGGCGCAGGCGACGGTTTCGGCGGGACGACCGGTCCTGGTAGACACCGCCATCGACTACTCGGGAAAGACCTGGTTCACCCGCGGCGTCGTGAAGACGATGCTGCTTCGGTTGTCGTGGCCGGATCGCTTGCGATTCGTGGGGCGCGCTCTGCGGCGGCGGCTTGGCGCCTAGGGAACCTCCGCAAGGGCCATGGCGGGCCGCCGATGGCCGTGGAGCAAGCCCGGAGCTCTCGACGCGCGGGTTAGCTCCGAGCGCTCAACCAGGTGGCCCACAGATAACCCGGATGAAAAACTCGGATGGTCCCTCCCCCACATCTCGCGAACTCTGCGCTGGAGTTGAAGGACTTGATGGCTCGGGATCATCCGTTCTACATCGGTGGCATCTGTGGGGCCCTTGAGCATCGGACAGTGGAGTCCGCCTGCCGGGAACTTCGGTCCTCCGAGCCCCGCGATGACCTGTTGCAGCGCTTGCTTAGCCGCGAAAGATGCCGACCGATTCGGTCAGATTCATGGCGGCGCTGGCGAGGTGCTGCGCCGACGCGGTGATCTCCTGCGTCGACGCATTGAGCTCCTCGGTCGAGGCGGCGATCTGCTCCGCTGCCGCCGCGAAGTCTTCGGTGCCGGTGGCCAGCGTGCGGGTGCGACTGGCGATCCCGTCGATCAGCTCCCGCACCTCGGACGCGGCATGGGAGACGTTTCGGGTCCACGCGTCCACCGCGTCGGCTTCCGCCGACACCACGCGGAGCCCTTCGACCGCTTCGCGCGCCGCATCACGCGCCTGAAGACCGCCCCGCCCCAGCCGGAGCAGCCGCTCCCGCGCCGTCGTCACCCGCCCGGCAATGACCCGGACCGTATCGCTGGTCGCGGTGGCGGCCGACGACGCCTGGCCTGAGAGCTTTCGCACCTCGTCCGCCACCGTGGCAAACCCGTGTCCCTCGTCTCCCGCGCGTGCGGCCTCGATCGATGCGTTGAGGGCGAGAATGCGGGTCTGCTTCGCGACGGTGCGCGCCTGATCCACGAATCGTTCCAGCTCATCCGAGGCTTCGGTGAGCGCCTCGGCTTCCTCGGTGCCGAGCGCGACCTCTTCCGCCAGTCGATCGAGCGCCTCCACACTCGCTTCAAGGCGTTCCCGATGGGCGCGCGCGAGCGCGGCCAGCGCCGCATTGCGCTCCACGGCCTGCAGGGCACCCCCCGCGACGCCTTCGGCAATCGCGAGAATCCGCGCCGCGTCGTCGGCCACCGCGCGCACCAGCGCCGCCTGCGCGATGGCCCGGTCGGTCAGCTCGGCCGTGGTCCCCGCCACTTCCTCGGTGGAGGATACCATCTGTTCTGTGGCCGACGAGATCTCCTCAGCCAGCGCCGCCGAATCGGTTGCCGCGCTGCGGATCGAGCCGACCAGGCGGTTGAGCTCTCGCAGCATCCGGTTCAACCCGTCGGTGACCGCGCCGCCACCGACCCGGCTGATCTCGTCCTTCGACACCGAGAGATCGCCGTCGGCGACCCGGAGCGTGATTGCGGTCACCGCCGCCAGCGGCTGGATGATGGTGCGCTCGAGCCAGGAGAGCGCGATCGAGATGATCAGGAGGCAAAGGAGTGCGAACGCCGTGAGCTGATACTCCAGCGGCCACTCGACCGCGCCGGACAAGAAGAACCAGACCACGAGCGTGAGCGCGGTCGTGGCGACCGCACCGCCGGCCTGGACGGACCGGCTCAAGGGATTTCGGAAGAGGGCCATGAGGCTAAGGATAGTATAGATTTCCCCCATGAGCGAGCATACCGGCGGCCACTACCGGCCCGATGCGGTCGAGGCAAAATGGCAGGCCCGCTGGGCCGAGCGGGGGACCAACCAGCCCGACCTCGACCGGGCTCCCCGGCCATTTTACAATCTGATGATGTTCCCCTACCCCTCGGCTGAAGGGCTGCACGTCGGGAACTTCTTCGCCTTCACCGGCGCCGATGTCTTCGGCCGTTTCAAGCGCCTCCAGGGTTACCAGGTCTTCGAGCCGATGGGCTACGACGCCTTCGGCATTCACAGCGAGAACTTCGCCATCAAGATCGGAACCCACCCGGCCGAGCTCATCCCCAGGAACGTTGCGAATTTCCGCCGTCAGCTCATGCAGCTCGGCGGCATGTTCGACTGGCGCCACGAGCTCTCGACCACCGATCCGACGTATTACAAGTGGACGCAGTGGCTGTTTCTGCAGCTTTACCACGCCGGCCTCGCTTACAAGAAGAAGGCAGCGGTCAACTGGTGCCCGAAAGACAAGACCGTGCTCGCCAACGAGCAGGTGATCAACGGCGCCTGCGAGCGGTGCGGCACCCAGGTGGAACAGCGGCTCCTGGAGCAGTGGTTCTTCCGGATCACCGAGTACGCCGAGCGGCTCCTCGCCAATCTGGACGACCGGGCCAAGATGGACTGGTCCTCCTCGACAGCGACCGCGCAACGCAACTGGATCGGGCGGAGCGAAGGCGCCGAGATCGAGTTCACGACGGATGCCGGGCCGCTGCGGGTTTTCACCACCCGGCCGGACACCCTGTTCGGCGCGACGTTCATGGTGCTGGCCCCCGAACATCCGCTGGTCGACGCACTGACCGCGCCGGAGAATCGACCGGAAGTCGAGACCTACCGGAAGGCCGCCGCAGCCAAGGGCGTGGTGGCGCGAAAGGTGGGCGACAAGGAAAAGACCGGCGTCGCCACCGGCGGTTTCGCGGTGAATCCCGCGACCGGGGAGCGTATCCCGGTCTGGCTCGCCGACTATGTCCTGATGGAGTACGGCACCGGCGCGATCATGGCGGTGCCCGGACACGACGAACGCGACTTTGCCTTCGCCACCCGGTACCGGCTTCCCATCGTGCGGGTGCTCGCGGGGAGGGAAGAAACCGGTGCCACGCCGCTGCCCGCGGCCGCCACCGAGACCGACGGATTCCGGCTGGTCAATTCGGGCCGGTTCTCCGAGCTTCCGTCGACCGAAGGCCTTACGGCCATCGTTGACTGGCTCGAGGCAAATACAATGGGCAAGGGGGTGGTGCAGTACCGCCTCTACGACTGGTGCATCTCGCGCCAGCGGTATTGGGGCCCGCCGATCCCGATCATCTACTGTCCGACCTGCGGCACGGTCCCGGTGCCGGAGGCCGACCTCCCGGTAGTGCTGCCGATCCTCGAGGAGTTCCGTCCCGACGACTCCGGCGTATCCCCGCTGGCGCGGCATGAGGTGTGGTCGGTGGTGCCCTGCCCCCGGTGTGGCGGAAACGCCCGGCGGGAAACCGATGTTTCAGACACCTTCCTCGATTCGGCGTGGTACTACCTCCGGTATCTCGCGACCGAGTTCGACGACCGCCCCTTCCACGACGAGCGGAACCGGCGCTGGCTCCCGGTGGCGAGCTACATCGGCGGCAACGAACACGCCGTGCTCCATCTCCTGTACAGCCGGTTCATCGCGATGGTGCTGCACGACCAGGGGCGGCTCGCGTTCGAGGAGCCGTTCCGGAAGTTCCGGGCCCACGGCACCATCGTGAAGGACGGCTCCAAGATGTCGAAGTCCAAGGGCAACGTCGTCGTCCCCGACCAGTATATCGCGCGGTGGGGCGCCGACACCTTCCGTACCTATCTGATGTTCCTCGGTCCCTATGAGGAGGGCGGCGATTTTCGGGACGAGGGGCTGGCCGGCCCGCGGCGTTTCCTCGACAAGATCTGGGAACTGGTGGATCAGGCCGAGCGCCGGACGCTGGCCGGCAGCGAGCTCCATCAGGGAATCGTGATCAAGTGGAATCAGACAAAGAAGAAGGTGACCGAAGCCCTGGAATCACTCTCCTACAACACCGCGATCGCGGCGATGATGGAGCTGCTCAACGCCATGCGGGCCGTGAACTGCAGCGAGCGGAGAATCGTGAAGGAGATGGTGCAGATGCTGGCCCCCTTCGCGCCGCATTTCGCAGAGGAGTGCTGGGAGCGGCTCGGCGCCACCACCACGATCTTCGATTCCGCGTGGCCGGAGTGGGACGAAGCGCTCACCCTCGAGCAGAGCGTCGAGATCCCGGTCCAGGTGAACGGTAAGACCCGTTCGCGGGTGCAGGTGCCCCGCGGGGCGACCGAGAGCATGGTGCTGGCCGCCGCCCTCCGGGACCCGCTCGTGACGAAGTTCGTGGACGGGAAGCAGCCGGCAAAAGTGATCTACGTGAAAGACCGGCTGATCAATCTGGTGATGGTCGCGGGAGAGGTGAGTGGTGCGAGGTGAAGCTCCACCTCTCGCCTCTCACTCCACCTTGAAGGTGGCCAGCATCCCGGCTAATTGGTGCGGCGCCACGTGGCAATGAAAGAGCCAGGTCCCCGGATTGTCGGGGACCATGTCCGCCGTCACCATCTCCATCGTTGTCAGGCTGAGCACGTCGGTCCGCATGTGATTGGCCACCACCGTCTGGCCGTGCCAGTGCGGTGCGTGCATCTCGAAGTTCGAATTGGCAAAGACATACCAGCGCACCCGTTCGCCCCGCTTCATCGTGAGGCCTTCCAGGTGGCCGAAAGAGAATCCGTTCATCGACTCCCTGAGATTGGCCAGGTAATGGAAGTCCGAAAACGTCACCCCGCGCGGCACCTTCTTGGGGGCCAGCGCATGGGCGTTGATGTTCTCCTCCAGGTACCAGCTCACGTTCTCGTCCGCTTCCAGAAACGCCACCACGAATTCGCGGTCCACGTCGGTCGGTGAGCCATCGGCCCGGGCCTTCCCCGGGGCGGTGACGATCATCGGGCCGATCAGGCCGGCGTTGACGTCCTGCTCCTCGTGGGTATGTGAGTGATACATCCAGATGATGGAGCTCTTTTCTCCCGGCGCGGGACCGGCGCGCTCGGGAATCGCCCAGGTATACAGGTGCGTCTGGCCGGGAGCCACTCCGTCGTCCCCCTTGTTGGCGTCGCCGCTCCCGTCGTCGTAGGGCGCCCCCTCCGAGTCCTTGTGGTAGAACACGCCGTGCGGATGCATGCTGTAGGGCCGGTCGGCCTTGTTGCGGAAGACCACCCGGATGGTATCGCCCACGGCGCCGCGGAGCAGCGGCCCGAGAATGCCGAGATGCTCCCATTCCGGCGGCCGGGTGCGCTGAGTCGTGAAGGTGGAGTCGGTATACTCCCGGAAGATCGCCTTCCGATACACCCGTCCGAGAAACTCCTGCTGCGGCGCCATGATGAAGCTGTCGATCGCGGTGAAGGGCTCGCCGGTAATCCTGTTCGAGCCGCTGGGCGCGTAATCCCAGTCCACCACTTCGGCGGCGACATAGTAGGTCCGCGTGACCCCGGAGCCGGCGGTCGCGGCGCATCCTGCGAGGAGCATCGCGAGCAGCGCGGGTGTGATCGGGGTCCGCTGCCGGGAGGGCGGTCTGGTCATTCGGTACCTCGCGTGACTGGCCGGAGGATGACCTCGCGAATCTACCGGCCCTCCCGCCGATGTCCAGCGGCGACGCCCGTCAGGGAACGGCCGACTGCTTCAACGCCTCGATTCGGGCGTCGGTCTCCCCCTGCCCCATCTTGGCTGCGGCTTTCCGGAGTTCTCGAAGCTGGTCCTGCTGCCGCTGGGTCAGCGCATTCTTGATACGAATCAGCAGCTGGAGCTGGGAGCGCTTCATCTCCCGCTCCAGGTCCATGAGCCGATCGGCCTGCGCCAGCGCGGCGGCCTCGTCCACCCGCAACGCCTCCATGGTCTTGACCAGCTCGTGGTGCCGCTCCGCCAACTCGAGCTGCCGGTCGAGAATCTCGCCCTGTGCGGCCTTGATGGAGTTGACGATCGAGGTCCGTTGGGCCGCCTGCAGCGAGAGCTCGGATGCGAATTTCAGCACGAGCTGCGGATCGAAGAGAAGTCTGGCGAGGGGATCATCGTCAGGCTTGACACTTTGGGCGGGGGCCGCCGTGGCGAGCGCCGCCAGCGCGAGGATCGGAAGCAGGATGCGTCGGATCATGATCGGGGACTCCTTGAGTTGTTCGGCGGGCCGAACGCGCCGCCGTGATCGAGTGCCTTGAGCGGGGAGCCTGGGGGAGCTTCATCAAGCCGGAGTACCGAGGGGAGCAGTCCAGGTACCCAGGCCGGGAGCAAAAACTCGGTGGGGCTGCGCCAGCTCATGACCTCACGCGCCAGCTCGGCCTCCGCGCGCCGCGCGTGGGTCCGCCCCAGCGAGACCAAAAGGAGCACGAGACCTGCGATGGCCACGGCCAGGAACGCGGGAATCGCGGGGGACCGATGCCCCGGCCCAGGCCTGCCCTGGAGTACATCCCGGAACGCCGGCGCACGAGCACGCTCCCTCGCTCGCTGGACCTGAAACGTCTCGCGCAACCTCGGCTCGTCATCGGTCATGTGATGCCCCTCCGTCGAGCATGGCGCGGAGCCGGGCTTTGCCGCGCTCGTAATGGGTTCGGGCCGTCCCTACCTTCGTCCCCAGCACGCCCGCCGCCGCCTCCACGGTCAGCTCCTGGTAGAACACCAGGTGCAGGACGGCGCGCTGCCGGGCCGAGAGCTGCGCGAGCGCATGGTGGAGCCGCGTCGAGATTTCCTCTTCCACAAGTGTCCGCGACGCATCGGTCTCGAGCCCAGCCCCGCCCGCGCTGCGGTCGAACCAGCGCCGGAGCCGTGTCAGTCGCAGCCACCCCTTCCGGCGCTCCTCGAGTGCGGTCCGGCGCACCACGCCGAAGAGCCAGGTTCGAAAGCTCGAGCGACCGTCGAACCGGGCGCGCCCGGCGAGGATCCGCTCGTAGGCGGCGTGCAAGGTGTCCTCCGCGTCCTCCCGGTGGCCCGAGGCGCAGCGCAGGGCCCAGGCAAAGGCGTCGGGATGCAGGCATGCCAGCTCGGCCTCGAGATCGTCGCGATTCATCGGCACCCCGTGTATTCGATGAGTGCCTCGAAGAGGTCCGCCATAGGACAGGCCATCCCGAAGAGGATATACTACGGGACTTCCCGCTCACCTCTTCCCTCTCACCGCTCACGGCTTTCATGCCAGAGGCCGCCGCCAGCCCACGGTTCCGGTCCCTCGCGCAGGTTACCGGCCCGTTCCTGTGCGTACTACTCATCCTGTTCGGACCGGCGGAGCTTACTCCAGAGGCGCGGCGCACCCTCGGGATTGCCGCCTGGATGGTGATCTGGTGGATCACCGAGTGCGTCCCCATCATCACGACCTCCCTGCTGCCGCTGGTGCTCTTTCCGCTGCTGGGGGTCTCCTCGACCAAGGACACGGCGCTCCCCTATGCGAACGAGCTGGTGTTCCTCTTCATGGGCGGATTCTTCCTGGCCGCCGCCCTGGAGCGCTGGGAGAGTCATGTCCGGGTCGCATACCGCATGGTGCTCGGGATCGGACTGTCGGGCCGCCGGGTCGTCCTCGGTGTCATGCTGGCGACGGGTTTCATTTCCATGTGGATATCCAACACCGCCACCGCCGCGATGATGTACCCGATCGCGCTGGCGATCGGCGCCCTCTTTGCCCGGGACACCGCCGGCGACAACGCCCGCACCTCGCTGATGCTGGGGGTCGCCTACGCCGCCTCCATCGGCGGCATGGCGACGATCATCGGAACGCCGCCCAATCTCGTCGTCGCCGGAGCGATCAAGGAGCTCACCGGCACCTCGATCAGCTTCGTGCAGTTCATGGCGCTGGGGCTGCCGATCACCCTGCTGCTCCTTCCCTTCTGCTGGTTTCTCCTCGTCTTCGTCAGCTTTCCCGGCCGGGCGCGCATCGAGGGCGGAGCCGACGGGATGCTCCGGAGCCGACTCGAAAGCCTGGGACCGATCCGCGGGGGAGAGGCGCGCGTGCTCGCCATCTTCTTCTGCACGGCCCTCGCCTGGTTCCTGCGCGAGCGGAAGGATTTCGGGGGCTTCTCGATCCCCGGCCTCGTAGATCTCTTTCCCCGCCTCTCGGACGCCGCGATCAGTGTCGCCGCCGCGGTGCTCCTGTTCATCGTTCCGGGCGCGACCCGCGATGGTGAGCGGCGGCCGCTGCTCACCTGGGCGGAAGCCCGCACGATCCCCTGGGACGTCCTGCTCTTCTTTGGCGCCGGGCTCACCCTCGCCAACGCGATCGAGACGCACGGCATCACGACCTGGATGGGCACCTGGCTCGAAGGACTCCGGGGCCTTCCACCGGTGGTGATCTACCTCGGCCTTGCGGTCACCGTGCTCGTCCTGAGCGAGCTGGCCTCGAACCTGGCCGTCGCCGCGATGATGATGCCGATCGCGGCCGCACTCGGCCAGTCGGTGGGCCAGCCGCCGGTGCTGCTGATGCTGGTGGCCGGGTTCGCCTCGTCGACCGGGTTCATGCTCCCGGTGGCGACGCCCCCCAACGCGATCGTGTTCGGCTCGGGAATGATTTCGGTCCGGCAGATGGCGCGGGCGGGAATCCTGCTTGACATCGTCGGCGTCCTGCTCATCGTGGCCGTGATCACCTTGGTAGCCCCCCTGGTGTTCGGATTCTAGCCTCCCGAGGCCTTCGATGCCGATTCGCCGCGCGTCGCTCGAGGATCTTCCGCACCTCGTCCCGCTCTACGACGGGTACCGGCAGTTCTACCGGCAGCCGTCCGATCCCCGCCTTGCCGAGCGGTTTCTGCGCGAGCGGCTCACCCGCGGGGACTCGGTGATCTTTCTCGCCGAAGACGACTCCGGACCCCTCGGGTTTACCCAGCTGTATCCGATCTTTTCCTCGATCAGCGCGGGGCCCGCCTGGGTGCTCAACGATCTCTTCGTCACGCCCGGCGCCAGGAGGGGCGGCATCGGGCGCGCGCTCCTCGAGCGGGCGCGGGTCCACGGAGTGGCGACCGGCGCGCGCTGGCTTTCTCTCTCGACCGGGCGGAGCAATGTGGCGGCTCAGCGATTGTACGAATCGCTCGGATGGGTGCGCGACACCGAGTACTACCACTACGAGCTGCCCCTCGCGTGACCGCTGGAACCACAGATGTCACAGATGGACAAGAGTTTACTTCTGACAAACGCGTCGCGTTCGAATGTGGTAATTTGTTCAATCTGTTGTCATCTGTGACATCTGTGGGCCACTGAGCAAGGAGCAGGAACCCGGCCGAACTGTGGATAACAGGTCCGATCGACCAGTGCTCAACGGTGAGCCAATGCGCCAGATCATCACTGCGCTCCTCCTGATCCTCCCCACCACCGGGTTCGCACAACAGCGCGCCCGCGCGCTTGGTGTGGCACCGGGCGCGCTCACGCCGGGGCCGCGCAACGCGATTACCGATGTCGCCGGCGTGCGCGTCGGTCACGCGACATTGCGGCTCGGTGATTCGGTGCGCACCGGCGTCACCGCGATTCTTCCCCACGGCGGCAATCTCTATCTCGACCGGGTTCCCGCCGCGATTCATGTGGGAAATGGATTCGGAAAACTGGCGGGATCCACCCAGGTCAATGAGCTGGGCGAGCTCGAATCGCCGATTCTCCTCACCTGCACCTTGTGCGTCTGGAGAGCGGCGGATGCATTGGTCGCCTGGATGCTGGAGCAACCGGGAATGGGCGCGATTCGCTCGATCAATCCCGTGGTTGGGGAGACGAACGACGGGTTCTTGAACGCAATCCGGTCGAGGCCGGTCGGCGCGGAACAGGTGCGGGCCGCGCTCGCCTCCGCGGACACCGGTGCCGTCGCGGAAGGGAGTGTCGGCGCCGGGACAGGAACGGTGGCCTTCGGCTGGAAAGGTGGAATCGGAACCGCGTCGCGCCTGGCAGGGACGAGCCCGTGGACCGTCGGGGTGCTGGTGCAGGCCAACTTCGGGGGAGATCTCCTGGTCATGGGAGTACCCGTCGGCCGGCAGCTCGGAAGGTTGGGCACCGTCCGCTCGGCGGCGCCCCGGCAGGACGACGGATCCGTCATCATCGTGGTGGCAACCGACGCACCGCTCTCCGACCGGAACCTGCGACGGCTGGCCAGCCGGGCGATGATGGGTCTGGGCCGCACCGGCTCGTCGGCCGGCAACGGATCCGGCGATTACGTCATCGCCTTCTCCACGCATGCGTCGGTGCGGCGGGAGTCCCGGGCCCTGGAGCTCACTCCGCGAGAGCTTGCGAACGGCGAGACGAGCTCGCTCTTCCAGGCGGCGGTTGAGGCTACTGAGGAGGCGATCTACAACGCGCTCTTCATGGCGACGACGGTGGAAGGGAACGGCAATCGTGCCGAGGCGATCCCGCTCGAGGAGGTCAAGCGCATCCTCGCGAAACCTCCGAGATGATGGTGCTCGGGCTTATGGCTTGAGCCAGAGCACGTGCACCGTCTCGCGCTCGACGGCGGCGCGGGAATACACCAGGGGGAAGTACTCTCCATCCGCCCAGAGCGGCACCAGGTTGCCGTAGAACTCGCTCCCCGGCTGCCCCGATTGTCCCGGGACGCTCGTGGCGGTGGAGTTGTCGAAGTCCGCGAAATCCACCACGATCCGATACGACGCGCCGCTGGTCTGCCGGAGATTCCCTCCTCCGGTCGCGTTCACCGTCGTGCCGTCGCCCCCGCGCGCCACCGAGGGGAGATCGAAGGCCGCCGCGAGCGGATGCCGGAAACTCGCGCGGTGCACCGCGCCCCAGCTCCAGGTGCCGGGACTCCCGCCGGGCGACCTGCCCAGCTCCCCGAGCGCCTCGACGAAGGCCGCCACCGCGATCGAGTCCCTGACCCCGGCCGGCCGCGCACCGAGCGCCGAGTCGGGCCGGGTCATCAGGTGGATGAGAGTGCGGGTTTCCAGCGAAACGCCGGGGGTGGCGGCTGCCTTCCCAAGCCAGCGTCGCAACAGCATGGGACGGAGACTCCGGACCCAGGCCGAATAGATGAGCGGGGCGGCCTGCTCCCGCCGCATCACGAAATCCCAGTCTCCGAGCAGGCGCGCAGCGGAATCCGCTACGGGCGCACGCGCTGCTCCCGGATGCCGGCCGAGCGCCGCGAGCAGCACCGGAACCATCGCCCGGGCGGGGAGGGAAAGCTCGTCGTGCTGCAGTCGCTCGAAATCGGCGCGAGTCAACCTCGCAGAATCGAGCAGCACGGCAGCAATGCGGTCGAAACGGAAGGGATCGGCCCAGTCATAGTTGAGCGGCGCGGTGTAACCGGCCGGCAGGATGTTGTGGTTGGCCGTGGCGATGAACCCGGATGGGGGATTGAACGCCGACGGCAGCAGCGCGGCGGGGAGGAACCCCTGCCATTCGTACTTTCCGTCGCCGGGTACAGGAAGCAGCCCGCTCCAGCTCCGGATCGGCATGAGGCCGGCCGCAATCCAGCCGATATTTCCCTCGACATCCGCATAGACCAGATTCTCGGTTGGGAGCTTCCACCGCGCGGCGGCGGCGCGGAACTCTTCCCAGTCGCGCACCCGGTTGAGGGAGAGCTGCGCCAGATATCCCGCCGTGCCGGGCTCGCTGCCGACGAACCGGAGCGCAAAGGCGCGCCCCCGGGCAGAGTCCTCACTGACGATCGGCCCGTGATGGGAGAACTCGAGCCGAACCGCCCGCGGCGCTTCTCCCCTCACGCGGATCGTGTCTGGCACGGTCTTGAGCGGGACCCACCGCGCGTCGTGCCAGGTACAGCGCGGCGCGGTGCCCGCGCGCGCGGCACGCGATCGGCGGAATCCGGGGCAGACCGCCATCCGCTCGACATAGACGTCCTGCTGATCCATGCCAACGATCGTGAAACCGAATCCCACTCGCCCGTTGTGACCACCGGCGACTCCCGGCAGTCCCGGTTCTCCCGCCCCGATGACATCCCAGCCGGGACCGACGAGGTGTGTGAGATAGCGCAACGACGGCAGCGACACCGACCGGTGCGGGTCGTTCGCCAGGAGCGGTTTACCGCTCGCGGTGCGGGCGCCGCTCACCACCCAGTTGTTGGAACCTTCGAGCCGTTCGAACGGAATAGTCGCATCCGCCGCGGCCGCGCCGAGCGATCCGGTACCGATCCCCCTCAAGTCGAGGCCGGGCACCGGATCGAGCGCCCGCGGCGGATCGGTGGGACGGAGAGCCTCCAGGCGTGAGCGGCCCAGCGCCGCGAGCAGAGCGGCGCGGCGGACCTCCTCCAGAGCATTGTCCGTCATCGCGAGCGCCCCGAGACGCTGGAGCGGCACCGTCGCGTCCCACGGCTCCGGAAGAAATCCGAGCAGCGTGAATTCGATCGGCGGATTGCCCCGCGCCTCGCCAATCCGCGCATTTACCCCTTGCACGAATGCTTCGAGGATCTGCCGTGCATCGGGAGCGTAGCTCATCCACTCGAGCTCGCGATCGCCCCGGTACATCAGAAGCCGGGCGATGCGATCGCGCTCCACGAAAGAGGGACCCAGCACTTCGGCGAGCCGCCCCTCGCCCGCGCGGCGCCACATTTCCATCTGCCAGAGGCGGTCCTGTGCCGCCACGTAGCCCTGCGCGAAGAACAGATCGTGGGCCGTGCGGGCGTAAATGTGAGGGACGCCCCAGCGATCACGCCGGACTTCCACCGCGCTGTCGAGTCCCGCGACCACGATCTCCCCGTCCACCTTCGAAAGCCGGGTCCGGGCGGAATCAAGCAGGGGATGCTGAGCGAGAAGTACGGGGGCCACGGGGGCAAGTGCAAGAAACAGCAGGCTGAGCGAGAAGAGCAGCCGCATCGGGGCTCCGGGGTGTAGACGGGGAGTATGGAAGAAGGCTAATCTCCGTAGCAGGCCGCCCGCCACCGGAGGCAGAAAATGCGTCAGCCAGCGTCCGTCGTCATACTCGCTCTCTCGCTGCTCGCGCTGGGATGCGAAGGCGAGCTGATCGATCGTGATCTGCCCACCACGCCAACCTCACCGCCGCCTTCTCCTCCCTTGCTCGCGTTCCGGGTGGGCGATGTCGGCGCCGAAGGGGTCGCGGACATGACCGTCGATCCGGTCGGCAACGTGTACCTCGCCGGCACCTTCGCCGGCACCGTGGACTTCGATCCCGGCGCCGGAGTAAACCCGCTCACCAGCCTCGGTGGAAACGATGTCTTCGTGGCGAAGTACTCGTCGGCTGGCGCCTTCATGTGGGTCGCGCGAATCGGGGGGACCGGCGCGGAGCGGGTGACCGGCCTCGTCAGTGACGCGGCGGGGAATCTCTACCTCGGCGGAGCGTTCGAGGGGTCTCCCGATTTTGATCCCGGCACCGGATCCCAGGTCCTGACCAGTCTTGGCGGCGAGGACGGATTCGTGGTCAAGCTCTCCGCGGCCGGTGTCCTCATCTGGAACCGCCGCATCGGGGGTCCCAATGCGGATCAGGTGAGCGGAGTGGGCGTGGATGCCCTGGGCCGCACCTACGCGGCGGGAAATTTCAGCGGCAGCGCCAACACCCTTCCCGCCGCGGGGCCGACTCTCGCCAGCAACGGCAGCGCGCAGGACGCCTTCGTGATGGGCCTCGACGCGACCGGCGCGATCACCTTCGCGTTCGCGGTCGGCGGCTCCGGGGCCGACCGGGCCAGTGCCATCGCCGTGACGACGGGTGGAACGGTGATCGTCGGAGGATCATTTAATGGGAGCGCGAGCTTCCTCGCCGGAAGCACGGCGACGCAGCTCACTTCCCTGGGAGGAGGAGATGCGTTCCTCGCCGCCTACTCCGCCGCCGGGGCGCTCCAGTGGGCTCGGGCGCTCGGCGGCCTGGGGGAGGAGGAGGTCCGCTTCGGAGGACTCGCTCCGGACAACGCAGGCGGTGTGGTGGCCACCGGAACCTTTACCGGCACCACCGACTTCGACGGCGGGAGCTTGGTCGCGAGCCGGACCAGCCTTGGCTCCACCGACTGGTTCGCCGTCCGCTACGATGGTGCCGGCAGTTTTCTCTCGGCGTTCTCGGTCGGGTCGGTGGCGGAGGACCCGGCACCCCGTCCCGCGGTCGATCCCGACGGCGGCGTGCTGGTGACCGGCGCCTTCAGCGGGGCTGTGGATTTCGATCCCGGGGCCGTCACCCGGATCATCGCGAGCTTCGGCAGCGGAGGAGCGACCGATGTCTTCACGGCGAAGTACACCTCCGGCGGGGGTCTCGTCTGGATCAGCCGGTTCGGCGAAGGTACCAGCGTGGCGGAGCGGCAGAATCGCGGCATCGGCGTCCTCCCGTTTCCAACCGGCGGGATCCTCGTCTCGGGCCAGTTCTTCGGATCCCCCGACTTTGATCCCGGCACCAATGTCTTCCGGCTCACCAGCCTGGGGAGCGCCGATGGGTTCGTCGTCCTGCTCACCGCCGCGGGTGCGCTGAGTCTCACGCCCTGAAGCCCCAGGTCCCTGCGCCCGGAGGGGCCTTCGCTGCGAATTCCTTCCAGCTCGGTCATCCGGGAACTAGCTTCCGCCCGATGCCTGCGCATTCGCTGCCAGACTCGCATCCCGGCCGGATCGCACCGCTCCAGGGATGACATATCCGGCGTCGGCCTGCGGAACGTGCGCGCCCGCCTCGAGCACCTGTATGGCGCCGGGCACGGACTGGTGCTTGCCGGTGGACCGGGAGGCGGCGCGGTGGCGACCGTGACCCTCCCCTGGCACCTGGCACCGGTCAGCGGCCCGCAGGCGCCGTATGAGTGAGCCGGTTCGCGTCGTGGTCGTGGACGACGAGCCGCTCGCACGCAGCGGCCTCGCCGACCTGGTCCGCAGGGATCCCGACCTCCTCGTCCTGGAGGAATGTGGCGACGGGCGCGCCGCGGTGGAGGCCATCCGCCGTCTCACCCCTGACCTCGTGCTGCTCGATGTCCAGATGCCCGAGCTCAACGGCTTCGAGGTGCTGCAGCAACTCGATCCGGAGCACCTCCCAGCGGTCGTCTTCGTAACGGCGTACGACCGGTTCGCGGTCCAGGCGTTCGAGGTGCACGCGCTCGACTATCTCGTAAAACCGTTCGACGACGACCGATTCACCGCCGCGATGGAGCGTGCCAAGGCGACGGTGCGCGGCGCGGCTCTCGGTGAGCTGAGCCGGCGGATTCTCGGCCTCCTCGAGCAGCTCCCCGCGGCCTCGACTGCCTCCAAGCGATTTCTGACCCGCATCGTGATCCGGGTCGCGGGACACGTCTTCTTCGTGCGCACAGCGGACATCGACTGGATCGAGGCCGCCGACTACTGCGCTCGCCTCCACGTGCAGGGGAAAACCCATGTCATTCGGGAATCGATGGCCGGACTGGAGCACCGCCTCGATCCGGCGCACTTCTTCCGGATACACCGGGGCGCCATCGTGAATCTGGACCGGATCAAGGAGCTGCAGCCCTATTTCAAGGGCGAACAGGTCGTCGTCCTGCAGGACGGCACTCGGCTCAAGCTCAGCAAAAGCCGCCGGGGCCAGCTCGAAACCCGGCTGGGTCAATCGCTCTAGCGGTTCGCCGCCCATCCGGCGCAGCTCCTTGCACCATCTAACACTCCCGCTGCAGATCTCTCGTCAGTGACGAGGGGACCGCTAGCTTTCCCATTGCACGAGTCCGTCGGCAGGTCGTTTCAACCCAGTGAGGAATCATGTCACTGCTTCTTCTCGCCGGCCTGGGTGCGGTCGTAGCCGCCTCCGCTCCCCCGGTCCGCTCTGCCCAGGCCGGCCAATCGCTCATCGTGACCACCGGCTGGCTGGCCGATCATCTCTCCGACAAGGGTCTGGTCCTCTTCCAGATCGGCGACGCGAGATCCAAGCCCGCCTACGACGAGGGCCACATCCCTGGCGCCCAGTTTCTGAATCCCTCCCAGGATCTCTCCACGCCGCGCGTGGAGCGAGC
>Ga0210377_10000330_pt1 | contig 44578 bp, 44 predicted proteins | sample PLM4_65_b1redo_FD_155480 | JGI IMG/M metagenome (GOLD analysis project Ga0210377, IMG submission 155480) | Groundwater sediment microbial communities from an aquifer in East River, Colorado, USA - PLM4_65_b1 redo | ecosystem: Environmental > Terrestrial > Soil > Riparian zone | place: USA: East...
TTCCCCAGGGAACCTCAGTCGCCCTACGGGCTCCTTTGTTTCCCTGGGATGCTTTAATCTTTGAAGCTATCATATAGATTTCTCCTCCCCGCCCTCTACTCTAATTTACCACAGGGGAGGTGTCTCAGTTATATTGACACAGAGGGCTCCCGCAGCTGCCTCAGCAGGTGCTAGACTCTGTGTTGCTAGAATCACCGACGAGAGAAGATTTGGCAAAAGCCGTCAATCGGATTTCTTTCGCGAGAGACTTAGCGGATCTTGCATTTCAAATAACTCCTTGTCTTGGGTTGTCCATAAATGCAGTCAGTACTTCCTGCAAGAATAATGATATAGAGCTGTATTTGCTCGCTTCGAGCGTGATGTCACAACCAATCCTTTCATTGCGTGCAAACAGTAATGCTGAAAGCTATTCGCTAAATAGGTTTCATTTCAAGATGCAGGAGTGGTTGTTGCAGATGACTTCTAATAAGAAGCAAGCCGCGGAAAAGATTGATGATGCTAGGGCAGTGATGCAGGGTCTTGAATCACGCATAAAGAGAACAATATCGGAAATCGACAGCATATCTCTCGACAAAGTAAGATCCGTCATAGATTCTAACGAATCTGTTGCCATTTTGGCTCATGACAGGGATGATAATCTATGCTGTGCAGAAATCAATAAGCAAAGCTTGGTTAGCCTTAAGATATTAGATCAGGCGGTTTGGTCGTCAAGCAAGTTCGAAGAGTGGCGTAAGTTCTATCCGAGAAGCTATGGCGAATGGTCGCCGCCAGTAGGACCATTTGGGAAAGAATTGCCAACTGTTCAAACGGTAAGGACCTCGGTCGAAGGTGTTTCAATCGGGCATTTTAGTGGTAAGAAGCTATTGATCATTCCTGATGCTAAAACGTTCGGCTTTCCGTTTGCGCTGTCGCCAAATGGTGGCGATTTTCTCGGGGAAAATGTCTCGGTCGGAATTGCACCATCGGTGTCATGGCTGATATCAACAAGATCTAAGCCCTTTTCACCCAGTTTAAGAAAATGCGCATGGCTGGGATCATCGAAAAGTCAAGACTTGACGCTTCTATATTTAAGAGATAGATTAACGCCGACATTGCATAAATTTCAGTTTAATATTATCGCTACTGAAAGCTTGGAGAGGGTAGATGGATCGGACATCGTACTGGCGATATCACATGGAGGGGTGGGTATTGCCGATCATTTTAGAGGAATATCTGACGACGTTAAAAACTATTCTACTGAAGAGTTTGCAGACAAATTTAAAAAATGTGGTTGTATAGTGCTGTTTATTTGTAGTTCAGGCCGAAGCGACAATAAGATAGGGACCATGGAAACATTGGGTGTAGTATCAGAATTGCTTCAAATAGGGGTTAGATCTGTGATTGCACCTCCTTGGCCGCTTCATGCATATGTAGCAGAAACTTGGTTGTCTCCGTTTCTTGAAAATATTCATTCGGGCAATAGTGTCGGACTGTCGTCGAGCATAGCATCAAGGGAAGTCCGAAATAGATTCAATAATCCATGCGCTTGGGCTGCATTTCATGTTTACGGTGATCCCGAACTGTGCCCGATAAAAGTTTAGATAGAACATTCTTGGATGTTGTTACTTACGTTGCATAGCGTTTGAACGATCATGGAATCAATAGGGTCACCCATTTAAAAGAATCATAGAAAGAATCATAGGGTCACGTCTTTTATTTTGGTGTTCCGAGGATCTGGCGGCTACAAGAACATGTAGTCAGGGGGACGTTCTTGTTGAAATTGCGCCGGAGAATAATCAGCATGAAAAACAATATGCCTCTTCTTCTCATTATTTTTTCTCTCTTCTTCACGCCGTCCCTCTGGGCTGCCGAACCAGCCGTTCGCAAACCGGTGGCGGAGATTCTCGGCAAGGCCGTGTACGAAGAAGACCTTGTCCCTTCCAAGACTGACGCGGAACAGAAAGCGAAGCTTTCTCCCGCCGACTACCGGGACTGGCGCGAGCGCACACGGCAAGGGGCCTTGCGGGACCGGGTCTGGTCAGCGGTCTTTAGCGATTACACAGAGAAGAGGAAGATCGAACCCACCTCCGCTGAGATCGATTCTCAGATCAGGCAACAGAAGAAATTCATGGCCGAGGACAAGATCCGGCGCGAGAAGCAGCGGGAAGAGCTGGCCGTTGAGCTTAGATCACCCGGCCTTCCCGAAGCGCGGCGCAAGCAGGCGCAGCAGCATCTCGATACCCTGAACAGTCTTCGTGAACACGATAACAGGATGGAGCAGGAACGGAAAGACCCCGGCAAGGCGAAGATGTGGCAGGATGCGGAGCAGCGCGTCAGCAGGCAGTGGGTAAAACAGTGGAAAGTGAACCAGGCGTTGTACCGCGAATTCGGCGGCCGGCTCATTTTCCAGCAGGCGGGGTGGGAGCCGATTGACGCGTACCGTGCGCTTTTGGACCGGTACCAGGCGAACAAGGGCTTTGTTGTTCATGATCGTTCCCTGCAAGACGCGGTCTACGGCTACTTTCAGCACAAGTTCGTGTATGCGGACGAAAAGAAAGCTCAGTTCTATTTCGAAAGACCCTACTGGGAACGAACGCAGGAGGAAATGAAGGCGGCGGGGTTCTGACCAGCCGAGAAAAACCATGGTGCGATTATGTATGCGGAGTTGAGGGACACGCCAAACATGAAAAGGGGAATAAAAAAAGCCTTGTGTTTTTCCACCACAATATGCATAATAGTAGAATGAAAGTGGTGGAAAAAGACAAGGTTATCAGCGGCATGCTCCGCGACGAATTCAAGCGGTGCCATGAAATGCTCGCCAGCCTGCAGAATGCCCTGGAAGAGCTTCCCAAAGGGGTTCTGAGTGAGCGAAAGAAGCGATACAAGGAGAAAGCCTATTCTTACTATTCCTTGAAATACCGCGATGGGAAAAAGGTCGTCAATAAGCATATACCCAGCGATCAAGCGCCGGCATTGCTGAAAAAACTTGAGCAAAGAAAAAAAATCGAAAAAGAGGCGCAGGCGTATAAGAAAAAAATCGACTATGTATCGAAAATGCTGAAAGCCGGCAAGTAATGAATAACATGCTTCTGTCGATCTCGAATAAGAATATTTTCCCATCCCAGGTACTGGAGCTTTTTCAGGCGCTACGGTAGAATTGTGGGGGAAAAGAGGGGTGCTTGGAGTGTATACTACGGCAAACAAAGTGTTACGGAAAAGAAAGGATAATCATTATGCGATCCGCGCCGATCCGTTCATTCGAGTATAAAAACGCTTTCCTGTATATCGTGATCCGGGAGGAACCGGAATTGAGCCCGGACAGCTACCTTTACTGCTGCGGGATCAATCTTTCACGGTTCTGCCGGCTCTCCTGGAGAAAAGGCGGCATCTGCTCCAATCCGGCAGTCAGAGGGATCCAGCTGCTCCGCACGCATGTTTCCGCTTTTGCTGCCAAACAAGGCATGATCGCAACAAAAGCGAAAAATATGGACGGGGCCCCCATCACTCCTCACGGCGAGGGATGGTATCATGAACGTCCTCTCCGGCTCAAACAGGCCAAGCCCGAAAAAATCCGCAAGCTCCTCGAATTCAGCGTGATGGACCTGGTGAGGACCGTCCTGGTTGTCTGCGTCCCTGACGCCCGGATCCCGGCTGCTTTTCCCAATGCGGTCGAGATGCAGAAGTACCTTGAGTCGCTGTCGGTGGCAGAGGAACGTGAGCGAGTAACGGCTTATGAAAGGGAAAATCTTACCGGGAAATCCGGGTGAAAAGAACCTGAAGAATGATCGAGACCGGCAGTAAATGCTTCTTTACTTAGCCTTCAGCATCTGGTATTTTGCCCCCATGAATAATCAAATGCCACTTCAGGAGATGCATGATTATGCTGCTTGCGGTCTGTACTATATCCTACCGCTGCTTTTTGTCGTTGTATGGATACTAGCTTTTCTCGATGTTGCAAGCAGCGAGTTTAAGGAAAAAAAAGACAAGTATCTATGGGTCGCTCTTGTAGCGATCGCCGCTCCAATCGGCATACCTCTTTATTTTTTTATTGGACGGGATAAGAAGAGGGGCAGGGAAAAAATAAGCCGTGCCAGCCAGGTATAACTCACTGTCAAGGAAGCGGCGCAGTGAAAAGCTTCTGAGGCTGCTATAACCAACTTCAAGTTGATCGAGGTCCTCCATGGAACTCCTTAATCATCTCCGCGCATATCATTTTTTAGCCGGTGTCCTGGCAAGCCAGCAGCACGATCTCTTCTGCGGCCAATGCAGCGCATGGAACAACACGCTGAACAAGGCCCGGGAAGCGCTGACGCAGTTCGAAGCAGAACATGGGGCCGAACTTCGCGACCTTTCCCCGGAGGCCCTGTCGCTCCTGACCGGGACCCGCAGCCGCCTGGCAGGCCTTGCCAATGCCGCGAATCCCACAGGGCAGAAGAAGGCCGGCAACTGCAAACTGCCTGAAGGTGTCTGTTTTGTGAAAGCCTCCCGCGCAATCCTGGAAAAAGTCTGAGCCCTGAAGAACCAAAATGGATCTTCCGTGTTTGGTGTGGGCAGATAAGTACCCGCTGCCTCATGCATCTTTGTCACCTTTCTTGCGTGCCCAAGCAAGGTGACGCCAAAGAAGGGCACCCGGCGGAAATTCTTAACGCCAGGCTCGGTCGTCCTCGGTACATTTCGGAAACTCGCCCTTCGGGCTCAGACAGTCCGAAATGCTTCACCCTCGGACTCGGTCGCCCGGCTAAATTTTCGCATGGGAAGCTTTTAGTGAAACATCTTTAAACCAACCCCGCATGTCCACGGAGCGGCCCTATGAAATTTTTGGGCACCCGTCTTGGCCTAAAGAAGCGTCCCGCAAGGGCGAGCGCGCACTGTCTGAGGCCGACCTGTCCCGACGAGGTCGGGGAGGCCGAGTTTGCGCGATCGAGCGGATGTGGCCTTAGACGGGTCAAAAATTTCATTAAGGCTGCGAAGGGGATATGCAAGAAAATCGATAAAGAGTAAAAAACTACCCACACAAAACCCGGAAGATCCATAAAAAAGACAGGGTCGAGAACCACCTCCCCAACCCCTCCTTGCCAAGGAGGGGCTAAAATAACGTTTCAGTTGTCCAAAAACGAGGTAATTCATGTCCATCCGCATGCAGGTCTTTTCCGATTACATCTGACCCTTCTGCTATATCGGCGAGGGCATCGTCGAAAAGCTGAAACAGGAATTCGACCTCGAGGTCGAATGGCGGGGCATGGAGATCCATCCTGAGACGCCTTCGGAAGGGACCCTCATGAGCGCGAGGTTCCCGGCCGAGGACATCAAGCGCATGATGGGGCACCTGCGTCTCATGGGTACGCCCTTCGGGATCGCCTTCGTGGACCGGCCCATGCTTTCCAACTCCCGACCGGCCCTCCTGGCAGCGGAATTCGCCAGGGAACAGGGCAAATTCCAGGCGTTTCACGATGCGGTGTTCGCCGCCTATTTTTCTTTTGGCCTCGATATCGGCGATCTCGATGTCCTCCGGCAGATCGCAAGCGATGTCGGGATCGACGCCGATGCGCTGGCAGGTGCTGTTAAAAGCGGGAAGCACCTGCCGATGCTCGAAAGGACGAAGGAAGATGCCGCACGTCTGGGCGTGACCGGCGTACCCACGTTCGTTATCAACGACAAAAGAACGATTGTCGGCGCGCAGCCCCTTGACGTCTTTCGGAAAACCCTCCGTTCCGTGTGATCTGCCGCTTTGCCTCCGTTGTCAGAACCTTAAGGCGAATAAGATAGCTCCCTCCGACCACCCTTGCGTCTCAGCGTTCCCGAAAATGGTATAATCACTGTATGCCGGAGAATACGCATGGGAGTGAATCGGGCGGCTATTCAGAAAAGGACCTCATTCGCATGATCCGCAAATGGGTGCCGAAGGAGCGCGTGCCGAAGCGGGTGCGGATCAAGGACACGGCGGACTTCTTCCGCGTGGACTACGATGACGTGGTCGTGCTCGACAGCGTGCCCTATTTCGTGAGGAACAACGAGCGCGAAGGCAGGTTCGGGATAGACGATGAGCAGAAGTTCTGGGTCAAGCGCGCCAAGAACCTCCTGAACGGCGACGTCAAGATCCTGAAATGGGTCTTCCGGGAGCGTTTCGAGGCCCGGATCGGAAACCTTGTTTTCGACTGCGTGCGCAGCCCGCAGAAAGAGGCGCGGATCCTCGAACTGGTGAGCGGCAAACCGGCGTTCATGCAGGGAAAGACCGTGCTCGATACGGCAGGCAATCAGCTGCGCATCTTGGACTACATCAGGGGCAAGACCCTGGGCCAGGTGGCGCTGGAACTGGGATCGGGCCATGAAGATTACTTCCATAATCATTTTCCCGCGCTGCTTGCTGAGTTCATGGGGCTCGTCGAGGCGATCCAATTCCTGCACGACCATAATGAGAAGCACGGCGACATCAGGCGCGACCACATTATCAAAGACGATTCCACGGGGCATTACCGCTGGATCGATTTCGATTTCAACTACCGCCACGGTGAGAGCCGGTTCGGCTACGACCTGTTCGGCCTCGGGAACGTGCTCCTGTTCCTTACGGGACGGGGCGATGTGACTACCTATCGGCTCCTGCGCGAGCGCCCCGACGTGTTCGACCGCCTTACGGGGGACGATGTGAACATTGTCTTTCATAACCGGGTGAACAATCTAAAAAAGATATACCCCTATATCCCGGAAAAGCTGAACCGGGTGCTGATGCACTTCGCCGCCGGCGCACCGGTGTACTATGAGGAAACGCAGGAGCTGCTCGATGATCTGGGAGAGCTGTGAATCGATTTCGGATTGCGGAATAAAAGGCAGGGCGTCTCCCGCAGGGTCGCTGAGCCGCAGAGAAAAAAAGTTTAAAAAGATTTGAGGCTTCCCCGCGCTCAGCGTCTCGACTAGAGGCGCCTACTTTTGGCTGCGCGAAATATTTTTTCATCGCTTTTAATGAAAGGAGTCTTTGTATGGATACCCAGCCTGAGAATCCCGCTAAAGACAAACACCTCCTGATCGCGGTGGACGAATCGGACAGCTCGCGCCGTGCCGTGCTGTACGTGGCCGACTTTCTCGGCGGGTTCCCCGGTTTCACGGTTTCTCTTCTGAGCATCATACCCGAGCCCGAGCAGGATTTTTACGAGACCGAGGCGGAGCTGAAGGCGTGGGTCGAAGAAAAAACCGTCAAAGCGAATACCTTGCTGGAGCATTACCGGACGATCCTGATCCAGTCCGGTTTTCCCGAGGATAAGGTGCGTTTTCACGTTTGCGTGGGTGATGCAAAGTCGCTGTCTGACGCCATTCTTGCGATCCGTTGCGACCTTACGTGCTGCACAGTGGTCGTGGGCCGCCATCACAAGTCCAAGACCGAGGAATTCCTCTTCGGCAGCACCTCGAACCGGCTTGTCCACGAAGCAAAGAACTGCGCTGTCTGGGTGGTGGAGTAGGGTGATGAAAATGCGGATTGCGGAATGCGGATTGCGGAATGGGAAACTGAAGCACAACAGAGGGGCAGGGTACCTAGAGACATATGATGTGCAAGAGAAATTGCTCATAAGGAGAAACAGATGAGTCATCACACCTGTCCCTGGTGGCTGGGTTACGCGCTTGCCAATCCGTTCCGACGCATCATGCATGAACCGGAAAAGATACTCGCACCCTTTGTCCGCGAAGGAATGACCGTGCTTGACCTCGGCAGCGGTATGGGGTTCTTTTCCCTGGCAATGGCTACGCTGGTGGGAGCGCAGGGGAAAGTCATCTGCGTCGATCTTCAGCAGGAAATGCTCGAGGCCCTTCGGAAACGCGCCGAGCGCGCCGGGCTTTCGGAACGCATCCGCCTCCAGCGGGCAACTGAGGACCATATTCACGTGACAGATCCGGCTGATTTCGCCCTTGCCTTCTGGATGGCGCACGAGGTAGCGGATGTGCGAAAGTTCCTGGACCAGATTTTTTCTGCGCTGAAGCCGTCGGGAAGCGTGCTCCTGGTCGAACCGCGCATCCATGTTACGGAGCGGGAATTTCAAAGGATCGTTGCGCTTGCCCGCGACACCGGGTTTACGGTTGGAGAGGCCCCCCCGGTGAGTATCAGCAGGTCGGCGATCCTTAAAAAGAAGCCGTAACGTGATAAGCTGAAGCAAAAACCTTGGAACCGCAGGGGCGCAAAGGTCGCGAAGGAAATCCTGAAGGTCTTGTACGAAGGCTTCGTCCTATTGGTTTTTGACCTCCTTCGCGTTACTTCGCGCCTTCGCGGTATCCCGGTTATGCCCACAGCAAGAAACAGGGGCAGGGCGGGATTATCCCTGTCAAAGGTTGATGAATTCGTAAAAAGTCGTCATTCCCGCTTGTCGGGAATCGTAGTGTTTTTCAACGTACTGAAAAGAAACGATTCCGGACAAACCGGAATGACGTCAAAAGAGGGTTTATAGACTTCTTACGAGACCATCAAAGGTTGATGAATTCGTAAAATGTCTGTTAAGCCGTCTTTGCGAGCGTAGCGAAGCAATCTCGTAGTTCGTATCTGTCTGATAAATCGAGATTGCCGCGTCCCCCGGATCGTGTCCGGGGCTGAAGGCGCTCCTCGCAATGACAGCAATGGGGATTTCTTGCGAAACTATCAAGGTTATATTCTCTGGTTGTGGCCAGAGGCCAGGCTATGCTATAGTATTACCGGGTAAACTACATGAATTAAAGGAGAACGATCCATATGTCTTTACAATGGAGTGAAAATCTTGCATCGGGCTCGTCGGATATCGACACCCAGCACAAGGAACTGATCGTACGCGTGAACAGCCTGCTTCTCGCTGTTGACAAGGGGACCACGGCCCGGGAAGAGATTGCCAAGATCGTCCAGTATCTGACTGAATACGTAGTGTTCCATTTCGGAAACGAAGAGAAGTATATGGCGAAATACAATTACTCCAGCGCCACGGCGCATAAGGCCCAGCACGAACAGTTCGTGAAGACTTTCCTGAAGCTCAAGGACCGGCTTATGATGGAAGGCATTAATGCACCCCTCGCGCAGGAGGTCAAGGACCTGTGCGTCGACTGGCTGGTCAACCATATCAAGTATTCCGACCGGGCGCTTGGTATGTATTTGAAGATGAAAATGTAGGAGAACAGAGAGCGGCAGTTTAAAGGGTTGAGAGCTTTTCTCAGCCCTTTTTGTTTTTCGGGAGAAGCAAGCCAAAGGGCAAGATTTTGTCTCGCAAAGTACGCAAAGGCCGCAAAGGGAACCATGGATCTAATCCTTTTTTGTTTTAGGTTTGTCAGGCAATCCGGGGGAAATAATGGTCGGAACTTATTGGTGGTTGGTTGGCGCAAAAATATTCTTTTCGGGTCCCTGGTTCCCGATCTTCCAGATAGTCATGATCGTCTGGGACCATAGGCGGCACGGGGACTGGCGCAGCACGATACTGGCGGTCGTCTGGCCGCTTATGTGCATTTCCATGATCTATGTGCTGCAGGGGAGCATGGACCCGCCCTTGTTCGGCATTCCCCTGGCCATGCTGTTCCTGACAGCGTGGTGGAGGAATATGTGGGTCTTTATGCCCGGCATTGTTCTCTACTTCGTGACAAGCGCCGCCGTGCTCATTGTCTCGGCGCAACAGGGCTCTACGGTCCATTGGCCTTTTCTGCTGCTCTGGCCCATATCTTTTGCGCTCCTGTTCATGTGGCGCTATCTGAGAATGCGGGCGTTGTTCATGGCGGAGCATGCTGGGAGAAACAGAGGCTAAAGAAAAAGGCGTCTCTCGCAAAGGCGCAAAGGACGCCAAGAAAAGCGTACATCACGACTTGTTTTTGGTTTTAAACCACAAGAATTCTTTGCTTCATGGTTCCCTTTGCGTCCTTTGCGCCTTTGCGAGAAAAATTCTTGCTGTTGATCCTGGTCAGGAGGTCCCTTATGAGCGAGCGATCGTCGATAATGCAATCGCAGGTTCTTATGCTTTCTGGACGGAAAGTGCACTTCTGGAAGGGCGGTTCAGGCCCGGTTCTATTGCTGCTCCATGCTGCATGGGGAGATGCTGAAATGTCCTGGAGCAGGGTATGGGAAGAGCTCTCGCGATCGTACACCGTCATTGCGCCCGACCTCCCGGGGTTCGGTCAGTCGGAAAAACTATTTACCCCCACGCTGTCAGGCATGGCATCGATGCTGAAGGAACTTCTGAGTGCTCTGCATCTCGACCGCGTTACGGTTGTTGGAAACTCTTTTGGCGCAGGAGTGGCCATCAAGTTCGAGAACGACCATCCTCAGATGATCTCTCAGCTTGTGCTCGTGGACGGCGGATACATGCCGGTCATTCCCGGCTTCATGAGAAAAATTATTTTGTTGCCCGGTGTGAATCAGGCATTTCGAGCGCTTATCCGCAACGTTACTTTTTCCAGAAAGACATTGAATCGGTCCTTTGCAAACCTTCCCAAACTGCCTGCCGGCTTTCTCGAAAAGATAGAGCAGACCACCATGGCCTATTCCAGGATCTCCTTTGATACGATCATGAACCATAGTACACCGCTCTCGAAGCCGACGGCTCCGACCCTGCTCATCTGGGGCGCAGAGGACGGACTGGCGACGTTGAAACAGGCTGATGCGATCCAGAAGTGGATACCCGAAGCCAGGCTCATCACGATCGACGGCGCAGGCCACATGCCGCAGGTGGAAAAGCCGGAGGAGTTCGTTGCGGCGGTGATGGGAAGGGCAAAAACGTAGCCTTAACCTGACACAGGCTTTTACCACAGAGGCACGGAGCCAGAAGTAGGCGCTTCTAAGCGACACGGAGAAATGCAATATTCAGCCGAACAAAAGGAGATGCTCTAAGCCGTGTCAAATCGTGAAAAAGACCGCATAAGACGCTGGTTAAAGCAAAACTTAAAAAGCGTTCCCTTGCCGACCTCCATCAAGGAAGCACGGGCCAACCTCGAAGGACTTTCAAGCTGGGTGCCGCTGCCGCCTGATACCAGGGTCGAGGCGGTCATTGCAGGAGGTGTGCCGGGCGAATGGGTCGGCGCTCCTGGTGCAGCTTCGGACCACGTCATCCTTTGTCTCCATGGCGGCGGCTATACCATGGGGTCGAGCAAGGCGACCCAGGTGAACGCATCCTTTCTCTCGGCTGCCTCGGGTTGCCGTGTGCTGGTCATCGACTACCGCCTGGCGCCGGAAAATCCCTTTCCTGCCGCGCTTGAAGACACGATCGCTGCTTATCGCTGGCTGCTTGAGCAGGGCATTTCGCACAGCCGCATCGTTCTCGTCGGATTTTCCGCAGGCGGCGGTCTCGCCCTGTCCGCGCTGGTCTCGTTGCGCGATACTCATGTCGCACTCCCGGCAGGCGGCGTGCTGATCTCGCCCTGGACCGACCTTGCTGGCACCGGGGAGTCGGTTGTAACCCGCGCCGAGGCCGACCCCTGGCTTACCGATGAGATGAACCGCTTTCATGCAGCGCTCTACGCAAACGGAAGAGACCTGCGCCATCCGCTCATCTCGCCGCTCTATGCCGACATGCAGGGCCTGCCGCCGCTCCTGATCCATGTGGGCAGCGACGAGATCATGCTGGATGATTCGAAGCGCGTGGCGGAACGGGCGAAGTCCGCCGGTGTCGAGGTGACGCTGGAGGTATGGGAAGGGCTGTGGCATGTGTTCCACGCTTTTGCGTACCGGCTGGCGGAGGGGAAGCAGGCTATCGAGCAGATCGGGGAGTTTATTCGGAAGAAGCTGGGGTGAAGTGTATTGTTGAATTACTTAGAAGACCATCCATTCTAAAAAAGTCTTTGTACACGGATCAAGGCGGATAAAAACCGGATAAGATCGGATTTAACTTGCTGCAGGGTCCCTTCAGGTCCCTCCCCCTTTGATGGGGAGGTTAGGAGAGGGTGATGCGTCACGTACGCCGGAGGATTCACCCTCCCCTTAGTCCCCTCCCATCGAAGGTGGGGAGAGCTAAAGGTGAGCTCTTCTCCTTTGTCGTTATCCGCCGTTATCCGCAGTTCATCCGCTTCTTCCGTGTCAAAAGATCTTTTTGCGGTTATCCGTCCCGCTTTTCCTTGCCACCTGCGTGAAATTCCGCTACAGTAGATCTAACTGGTACTTTAACGATCTCACGAAGGAGAGACTATGCAAAGCAAGAAAACACGGGGGAACCGGGGGCTTATCATTGCCGCTATTGTGGGCTTCCTGCTTCTGACCGGCTCGCGCCAGATCATCGCTTTTATGGCAGACTGGCTGTTCTTCCACGAGGTCGGCTATGATGCCGTCTTCAGTAAGACCTTTCAGGCAAAGATGCTGACCGGTTTTCTGTTCGGCGGGGTCGCGTTCCTTGTTTTCCTCATCAACCTGACCGTTGCTCGGCGACGCGCCTTTCCGCTGCGCGGTGTGAACCCGCTTTGGCAGAGTGCGCCGCAGTTGCAGCACCTCGACCTGGACCGGATCATGGGGTGGCTCGTTTTTGGCGTGTCCGGCGTTATCTTCCTGCTCTCGTTCACCGTGGGTACGCAGTACTGGGAGCAGGCGCTGCTTTTTCTGAACAGCGTGCCGGCGGGCCTTGCTGACCCGATCTTTAACAAGGACATTTCGTTCTATCTCTTCACCTATCCCTTTGTAGACATGCTGAACACCATGGTGCGCAGCATGCTGGTGCTTGCCGCCCTGCTGACCGCTGTCCTCTATCTTTCCCGGGGGGGCATTGTGTGGCTCGGCAAATTCCTTTCCGTGGACCCGGCAGTGAAACTCCACCTGGGGATACTGGTGTCGCTGTTTCTGCTCAGCCTGTCGTTCAGCTTCGCGCTCGACCGCTTTGGCCTCTTGACCACGGAGCACGGCGTGCTCTACGGCGCGTCTTATACCGATGTGCATGTCCGGCTCATGATGCTGTCCGTCATGGCAGTGCTTTCCCTTGTTATTGCGATCGTACTGCCGTTCGTTGCACCGCGACGGTCCTTTGTGGTGCCGCTCATTGCCCTGGCCGTGCTCGCCGGCGTTTATTTTCTGGGGCTCAAGGTCTATCCCCAGACGGTCCAGAGCTTCCAGGTCTCGCCGAACGAGAGCGTACTCGAGCAGCCCTACATCGCGGACCACATCAAGTTCACCCGTTACGGCTATGGCCTGGAACACATGGAACTGCAGCCCTTTGCCGCGAACAAACAGCTGAGCTTCACGGACATCAGGAAGAATATTTCCACGATCCAGAACATCAGGCTCTGGGACGAAGACCCGCTGCTCAAGACTTACAGCCAGCTGCAGCAGATCAGGACCTACTACCACTTCAGCGACGTGGACAACGACCGCTATACCGTGAACGGCAAATATCTGCAGACAATGCTGTCCCCGCGGGAGCTGTCCTACGCGGACCTGCCGAACAAATCGTGGATCAATGAGCGGCTTGTGTTCACCCACGGTTTCGGCCTTGCCATGGGGCCGGTCTCCGGCATTACCAAGGAAGGGTTGCCGGAGTTCTATATCAAGGACATCCCGCCGGTTTCGAGCGCAGGGCCCACGGTGACCCGTCCCGAGATCTACTACGGCGAAAGCCCCAATGACTACGTGATCGTGAACACCAAGACCAGGGAGTTCAGCTATCCCACGACCAAGGAGAATGTCTATACCGTCTACTCGGGAAGCGGGGGAGTGCGGCTCTCGTCGTTCCTGAAACGGCTTCTCTATGCCTCCTACTTCGGGAACCTCAAGATCTTCCTGTCCAGCGACGTGACCGACGACAGCCGCATCATCTATAACCGCACCATCCTGGACCGCGTGGCCAGGATCGCGCCGTTCCTGTCCTTTGATCCCGATCCCTATATGGTCGTGGGCGACGACGGCAGACTGTCCTGGATGATCGACGCCTATACGCAGAGCAGCAGCCTTCCCTATTCAAAACCGCTTGCCGGCGGCGCCAATTATGTCCGCAATTCGATCAAGGTGGTCGTCGATGCCTATGACGGCAGCGTCATGTTCTATGTGGTCGATCAAAAGGACGTGCTGGCCCGGGCCTATGCCGCGGTCTTTCCCAACGTGTTCAAGCCGCTGACGGAAATGCCCGCCGATCTCCGGAAGCATATCCGCTATCCGCGGGGCCTGCTTCAGATCCAGGCGAGGATGTTCACGACCTTCCACATGACCGACCCGGCGGTGTTCTACAACAAGGAAGACCTCTGGGAGATCCCGTCGTACCGCGAAAAGACCATGGAGCCCTATTACCTCATCACCAAACTTCCGGGCGACAAGGCGGAGGAGTTCATCCTGCTTCTGCCCTTTACGCCGTCAAAGCGGGACAACCTGGCTGCCTGGATGGCTGCGCGGTGCGACGGCGAGAACTACGGCAAGGTCACGGTCTTTACCTTCCCCAGGGACCGGCTGGTCTTCGGGCCGCGCCAGATCGACGCGCGCATCGACCAGGACTCCTACATCTCGCAGCAGCTCACGCTCTGGGGACAGAGCGGTTCCGATGTGATCCGCGGCAGCCTCCTGATCATCCCGATGGAGGACTCGCTCATCTATGTGCAGCCGCTCTACCTGGTGGCCACGGACAAAGGGGGCCTGCCGGAGCTCCGCAGGGTCATTGTCGCCTACGGGAACGATGTGGTCATGGAGGAAACGCTGGATGCCTCGATCCAGCGCCTGTTCAGCGGCACGCTGCCGAGCATGCGGATGACGGATGACGGCCAGGCAACAGTCATTATCACCCCCAAGGAGCTGGGCTCCCGGGCGCTGGAGCAGCTGCGCAAGGCGCGCGAAGCGCTCCGGAAGGAAGATTTTGCCGCGTACGGCAAGCACCTGAAGGAGCTGGAAGAGACGCTTCGGGGAATGGCGAAGTGATAAAAAGCGTTTGGCCGCAGATTTCGCAGATGGACGCAGATGAAATCTTATAAACGCAGATAATTCTGTCCAAAAGGGCAATACTGTTTGCCACATAAAGCACAGAATGCACAGAGAAGAGCTTGAAGGTTTTTAAAAATCTGTTCTGGTTCTTTCCTTCCTCTGTGCCTTTTGTGACTTTTGTGGCAAAACAATTTTAGACTTGTCCGGCTTAGGCTTTATCTGCGAAAATCTGCGTCGCTTAGAAGCGCCTACTTTTGGTATCTGCGGCCAACGTCTTTGTAGTACCTGAGGTGTCCATGCACAAGAGCGAACAAGACCGGCGCCTCATCCAGCTCGAACACGAATATTCGGACCTATTCACTCCTTATAGTTCATAATATCCGCATTTAAAGCGGTGTTTTAAAATGTCATTTTTTTGTATGTGCTTTTTGTCCTGATTTTATGCCCCTTTAGCGAGCCTCAATTCCTAAAACATCGTAAAATTCAACTATATGTTGTATAAAAATCGCCTTGACAGTACAATATGTTGTGTTATACTCCTTAAGAGTTCGCGTTAGCTAGTAGAGTGATTTCTATTGATTTTTCTTCTTCCAGCTTAAAATCAAATATCGTAATAGGCAACACCTTAGGAAAACACATCAGGGCAGGGCCATATGAACATCTCGCTAAAAAACTGTTTTACTTTGGCAAGTCAGTCGGGTAAGTTGCAATATAATGCATAATGCCGGGGCGGTCATAAGATCGCCCCGCATTGATTTGTATTTATAATTTTTATTCCAGGGAGGAAAATTTATGAAAAGCGCTGCATCTGCTTCAGCATCCGGCACGGGTCTGAATCTGTCCGAGAACTGCCTTAAGGTTCTTGAAAAAAGGTATCTTAAGCGGAACGAGGACGGGACCGTGGTCGAAACAGCCGTGGACATGTTCACGCGCGTGGCCAGGACCATTGCCGATGCCGACCGGGCCTACGGCAAGTCCGATGCCGAGGTCGGGCAGACCGCAGCCGAGTTCTACCGGCTCATGACCTCGCTGGAGTTCCTGCCGAACAGCCCGACGCTCATGAACGCGGGCCGCGAACTGGGCCAGCTCTCGGCCTGTTTTGTGCTGCCCGTGGGCGACTCCATGGAGGAGATCTTCGATTCCGTGAAGCAGGCCGCGCTGATCCACAAGTCCGGCGGCGGCACGGGCTTCTCCTTCTCGCGGATCCGGCCCAAGAACGACGTGGTCAAGTCCACCAAGGGGGTTTCATCCGGCCCGATCTCGTTCATGACCGTGTTCGACGCGGCCACGGAGACCGTGAAGCAGGGCGGCACGCGCCGCGGCGCCAACATGGGCATCCTGTCGGTGGACCACCCCGACGTGCTCGATTTCGTGACCTGCAAGCAGCAGAACGACAGGCTCAATAACTTCAATATCTCCGTTGCCATGACCGACACCTTCATGGATGCCGTGGAGAAGGACACGGACTACGATCTCGTGTCTCCCCGGAACCGCGACGTGGTGCGCACCTTAAGCGCCCGCCGCGTCTTCGAGACCGTGGTGAACATGGCCTGGAAGAACGGCGATCCGGGCATCATCTTCATGGACCGCATCAACCAGTACAACCCCACGCCGCATATCGGCAAGATGGAGTCCACCAACCCCTGCGGCGAGCAGCCGCTGCTTCCCTACGAGTCCTGCAACCTGGCCTCGGTCAACCTGGCGAAGATGCTGGCGCCCCACGGAAAGGCCGTCGATTTCGACAAACTGCGCCACACGGTGCAGCAGGGCGTCCATTTCCTCGATAACGTGATCGACGTGAACCGCTATCCCATCGACAAGATCGACAAAATGACCCGCTCCAACCGCAAGATCGGCCTGGGCGTCATGGGCTTCGCCGATATGCTGCTCGAGATGGGCATTCCCTACAATTCCGAAGAGGCGGTGAAGCTCGGCGAGCAGGTCATGCAGTTCGTTACCGACGAAGGCCGGAAAATGAGCGAGGAGCTTGCCCGGGACCGCGGCCCCTTCCCGAACTTCAAGGGGAGCATCTACGATAAACCCGGCATGGCGCCCGTGCGGAACGCCACGGTGACGACCATCGCGCCGACCGGCACCTTGTCCATCATCGCCGGCTGCTCCAGCGGCATCGAACCGATCTTCGCGCTTTCCTACATCCGCAGGGTCATGGACGGGGCCGAACTTATCGAAGTGAACCCCATCTTCGAGCGGGTCGCCAAGGCGCGCGGCTTCCATTCCGACGCTCTGATGAAGGAGATCGCCGAGCACGGCGGCTGCACCGGCATCAAGACCGTGCCCGAGGACGTGCAGCGCGTATTCGTCACGTCCCACGATATCACGCCTGAGTGGCATATCCGCATGCAGGGCGGGTTCCAGAAATACACGGACAATGCCGTGTCCAAGACCGTGAACTTCCCGCACAGCGCGACCCAGGACGATGTGAAGAACGTGTATATGATGGCCTACAAGCTGGGCTGCAAGGGCGTGACCATCTACCGCGATGGTTCGCGCGACGAGCAGGTGCTCTCTACCGGCGCCACGGACAAGGCACGCAAGGCGGCGGCAGCTGCAGCGTCCCATCCGGTCACGGTCGCTTCCGCCTCGCCGGAGCTTGCCGAGGAGAAGAAACCGCGCCACCGGCCCGCCCTTACCACGGGTGTCACGCAGAAGCTTCCCACGGGCTGCGGCAACCTCTATATCACGATCAACGAGGACGACGAGGGCATTTGCGAGGTCTTCTCGACCATGGGCAAGTCCGGCGGGTGCGCCGCCAGCCAGTCCGAGGCGGTCTCGCGTCTGGTATCGCTGGCCCTCCGGTCCGGCGTTTCCATCGATTCGATCATCAAGCAGGTGAAGGGCATTCGTTGCCCGTCGCCGGCCTGGGTCGAGGGTGGCTCCATTCTGTCCTGCCCCGATGCCATCGGCCGGGCGTTGGAGCGCTACACCAAGGACGCCAGTCACAAGCATATGCCGAAGCCCAAGGCCGCATCCCAGCAGAACGTCGGCTATGCGTCTACGGACTGCGGCGCAGGAACAGGGGACGGCAAGAACCATCTCGGCATCTGCCCGGAGTGCCCGGACTGCGGTGGGCTGCTGGAGTTCGGCGAGGGCTGCGCTTTTTGCCGCGGTTGCGGATTCTCCAAGTGCGGGTAGGGGCGGACTGCGTCCGCCCGGATGCATGATCCAACAAAGCGGCGGAGTGTACGATACCTTCCAACAATTGCTCCGGAGGCATTCTTGAACGATTTCCCTCGGTATCTAGCTTGAAAAGTTCCTATGCATAACACCATCCGGGAGGGTTTTCTCCCGGTTTTTTTACACATAGCCCGGTTGGGAAATATGCTTTAACTTGTTGTATGTAAAGGAGATATGCTATGAAACTCGATGATGTGATCCTGGAATTGTACCGGCTGGCAGAGACCAGAGAATGGGACGGTGCAGTAACCGATGAGGCGCTCTCCTCCGCCATCGAAGGGATGGAGCAGATATGGGAAGTGCATCAGTCAGACAGAATGAAGAGCGCTATGGTCATGGCGAATAAAAAACAGCCGAGGCTGTGGTCGTAAGCGCATCAAGACCGCTTAAAAACGACATAGTTCTTGACATTTTATTAATATGATTCTACAGTAATATCAAGCGCACACTGCATGAACGCGCGGTTCTCCGAGTATTCTCACGAAGCTACCGTCATTGATCAGTGACCACGCCCCGCGCGACGCGCGGGGCCATCAGCTTACCAAGGAGGAGAATGCATATGGGTATCGAAAGAATTATGCAGTATGAGTGCAGGGTTTGCGGCAGAAGGATCGATGTAACGAGGACCGGGGACGTGTACGAGGAGCCGGTGTACTGTTGCGGCATGGAAGCCGCCGGTGTAAAGGCGCCTGAACAGTTTGGTCTTGCGACAGCAGCACCGAAGAAGCCTGCTGCCAAGAAGAAACCGGCAAAAAAGGCTGCAAAAAAGGCGACAAAAAAGGCTGCAAAGAAGCCGGCCAAGAAAAAAGCTGCTAAAAAGGCTGCAAAAAAGCCGGCCAAGAAAAAAGCAGCCAAGAAAAAAGCGGCAAAAAAAGCAGTGAAGAAAAAGGCCGCGAAGAAAGCCGTAAAAAAGGCCTCGAAAAAGGCGAAAAAGAGAAGATAACATCATATCGCGATTATCCTGAAAGGCCCTGGAGAGGACTCCGGGGCCTTTTTTATGTGCGGGACCCGCAATCCTAGAAAGAGCATTTGGACGCAGATACCGGGAAGTAGGCGTTTCAAAGCGAAATCTGATGAACGCGGATAAGGCTGACATCCGAAGGGCTGTATTTTTTTTGCCGCAAAGGAACGCAAAGAGATGAGGCCCTGGACAGAATACCGCATACAATGTTCCCGTTTTCACGTTATTCTTTGTGATCTTTGCGTTCTCTTGCGGCCACATGCATTTCCGGGCATAAATATATTGACTTCTCTTCCGTCAGTCCGTAGGATTTGTCCATGAGTACTATCGATTACCGCGAACGCCGTATCCGGAAACTTGCAGGCAAGGCCATTGGCGATTTCGGGCTGATACGGAACAACGACCGCATTCTCGTTGCTTTGTCAGGCGGCAAGGACAGCTGGACCCTGTTGCGTGTCCTTACGAGGCTCCAGGAGCGGGCACCGATCAGTTTTTCGCTTGTGGCGGTCACGGTCCATACCGGCTTCCCGGGATTCCAGACCGGACCCATGGAAACCCATCTCCGGGAGCAGGGGTACGACTATCGGATTGTGAGGGCGCCGGTCCATGAACTGATGCTCGAAAAACTGGGGCCTGACGATACCCCCTGTTCGCTCTGCGCCCGCATCAAGCGAGGCGTGCTCTACACCCAGGCCCGGGAGCTCGGCTGCACCAGGATCGCCCTGGGGCACCACCGCGAGGATTTTATCGAGACGCTGCTGCTGAACCAGTTCTACAATGGCAAGATAAAGGCCATGTCTCCGCTGCTCACCGCGGACGACGGCCGCAATATCGTGATCCGGCCGCTGGTGTACGTGCCCGAGGACGAGATCATCCGCTACGTCGCAGGGGCGGGTTTCCCCATTACCTGCTGCGCCTGTCCTGCCTGCGGCGATCAGGACCTGAAGCGTTCCAGGATCAAGCATCTTCTCTCCACCCTGGAGCACGAGCAACCCGGGATCAAGGCCAGTCTCCTGGCAGCGCTTGGCGCCGTCGAAAGCAGGCATTTGTTCACCAGGGCGACGGTGCCGGAAGACGCGATGCAAGCTGTCCCCAGCGGCAAGGCAACTCGTGGCAGGAATGGTATAAAGGATTGACATCCCGCGCGTCCATAGCTTATAATTGCTAAAATATTTTTTGTTGGGGGCATGAAATAGTGTGAAACGGAGGGCCCATGGCTGAAAAGAAAAAACTCGGTGAATTTTTAAAAGAAGCTGGCCTCATCGACGACTTTCAGCTCCAGACAGCACTGTCGCACCAGCGGAACTGGGGCGGCAAGCTGGGATCCATCCTCGTTGAAATGGAATTCGTGCGCGAGGAGGACCTTGCCAGGGTGATCGCGGAAAAAATGGGCATCCCCTATGTGGACCTGTTCGATCCTGAAATTCCGGCGGCATCGCTCTCGCTCATCAAGGTCGATGTGGCAAAGAAATACGGGGTCGTGCCGGTAAGGAAAGAGGGTAGTACGATCGTGATCGCCATGTCCGACCCGCTGGATATGGAGGCCATCGACGACCTCAGGTTCAGCACGGGCCTTATGGTCAAGCCGGCGCTGGCGCTTGAGTCCGAGATCAAAGACGCTATCAGAAAATATTACGATGGCGAAGAAGTGGTCCGTAAACCGAAGGAGGTCCCGTTCGTCAAAACGGGCAAGATGGAGATCATCTTCGGAAGCGACCTCATGACGAACAGTAGTGAGGTGCAGGTTGCGACGGCCGCCCAGGACGAGGCTTCCCGCCAGGAGTCGCAGGAGGACCGACTTCGCCTTGACGCGCTGATCACCCTGCTGATCGAAAAAAAGATCATTAACCGCGAGGACCTGGTCAAGATGATCTATCAAAAGAAGATCGGGTTGTAGGCGTTCAGGAAGGGTGTACATGAAGACCTACCGGGATTTTATCAGGATAACGACAACAGACAAACGGGAGATCCGTGACATTACCAGGGAAGTGTCCCAGATCATTGCGAAAAGCGGTGTGCAGGACGGAATGGTCCTGCTGTTCCCGCACCACACCAGCGCATCGGTCTACGTGAGCGATTCGGACGCAACGCTTACCGAGGACTTCATGGGCCTCATGGAGAGGATCGTACCGGTCGGCGAGTATAAGCATGACCTTACCGATGCCAGGAAGAACGGCCGGGCGCATCTCATGTCGCTCCTGTCCGGCCACAACCTGACGCTTCCGGTGACCGAAGGGGCGCTCGATCTGGGCGTGTACCAGACGGTGTATTATGCCGAGTTCGACGGCATGCGGGAAAAAGAAATTCTGGTCAAGGTCATGGGCGAATGACGCCCAAGACGGACGGAAAACGGAGTTATCCAATGAAACAGCAGGTGTTTGCGATCATGCTCGCGGCGGTGGCAGCGGTTTTTCTCAACCAGCCGCTCTGGGCCCAGGAACAGAAGGGGCCCCGGATAGAGGTCAAAGAGGCAACCTACGACTTCGGCAAGGTTGTCGAGGGGGCCAAACTGCAGCATGTGTTCGAGGTGGGGAACACCGGAGATGCCGCGCTCGATATTGAGCGGATCCAGCCTACCTGAGGCTGCACCGCCGCGGTGATTAGTTCTAATCACCTTGAACCGGGAAACTCTGGCCGCATACAGGCAACGGTGGACACCACCGGCAGGAGCGGTATCCTGGTAAAGAAAATATCCATCTACTCCAATGACCGCATAAATCCGGTACGGACGATCGTTATGACCATGGACATTATCCAGAAACCCCTGCCGTAGGAGTCGGTTCTCTGGCCTGCTGTGGTTCGGCGAAATGGCAGCAGTGCGGAAAGCGCTGTTCTTCCTGGCATCTTCTTTCTCCAATGCCCAGGGCGCCAGGTGCCATCGTATTATTTTCTTGACAATTTTTAGCCCCGTGTGCTAATTTCATAGGGCTTTTTGACCAGAGTCACCTTAAGGAAAGGCAGTACTACGTGAAACAGCACAGACATCCGCACTATCCCAGCGACACGCCAACCCCGGGCATAGGTCCCGTCCCGGCGGGCCTGTGACTTCTTCGTTGTGACAGAAACCTTTTGTGTTTCAGCGCTTGTGTACGATAATACAAAAATTTAACGCATAATTGCTATTTACCCGTAAGAATTGGAGGAATTCCCATGCAGAAAAAATATCTCCTTGCCCCTGGACCGACACCGGTACCGCCTGAAGCGCTTTTGGCCATGGCCATGCCGATCATTCACCACCGGGCACCTGACTTTTTGCCCGTGCTCGAGTCCGCGAAAAAGGGCCTTCAGTGGCTTTACCAGACCAAGAACGACGTGCTGATCCTGTGCTCCACCGGCACCGGCGGCATGGACGGCGCGGTGTCAAATTTCCTGAGCCCCGGCGACGACGTGCTGGTGATCAACGGCGGTAAGTTCGGCGAACGCTGGACCAAGATCTGCCAGGCCTATGGCATGAAGGTGGAAGAGATCCTGGTGGAGTGGGGCTATTCCGTGAAGGCCGAGCAGGTAGAGGCCAGCCTCAAGAAGAACCCCAAGATCAAGGCCGTCTTCGTCCAGGCGAACGAGACCTCCACCGGCGTGTACCACGACATCAAGTCGATCGCCGCGGTCGTCAAGAAGACCGATGCGCTCTTTGTGGTCGACGCGATCTCGGCGCTTGTTGCCCATGACATCAGGACTGACGAGTGGGGCATCGACGTGGTGATCGGCGGTTCCCAGAAGGGCGTGATGCTGCCCCCGGGGCTTGCTTTCGTTTCCGTCAGCGACAAGGCCTGGAAGATGGCCGATGTTGCGAAGACACCGAAATTCTATTTTAACTTCAAGAAAGAACGTGAGAACCTGTCCAAGAACCAGACGACCTGGACGTCTCCCGTGACGCTCATTATCGGCCTGAACGCGGCCATCAAAATGCTGCAGGACGAGGGGCTCGAGAACGTGCTCAAGCGCCACGATAAGCTCGCCCGGGCGACCCGGGCGGGAGCTTTGGCACTGGGCCTCAAGCTCTTCCCCAAGGAAAGCCCGAGCAACGCGCTTACTGCCATCGAAGCGCCGGCAGGTGTGGACGGCCAGGCGATCTACAAGGACCTGCGCGTGAAGTACGGCATCACCGGCGCAGGCGGCCAGGACAAGCTCAAGGGCAAGATTTTCCGCATCGCGCACCTGGGCTATGCCGACACTTTTGACGTGATCACCGCGATCGCCGGCATCGAAATGGTGCTCAAGGGCCTCGGCCATCCCGTGAAGCTCGGCACCGGCGTGGGCGCGGCGCAGGAAATATTGATGAAGTAAGTTGCGACAAGCACAAAATTCGAATATCGAAATTCTAAATAAAATGCAAATCGCAATGCTTTAAACAATTGCCATTTGGGTCTTCGATATTATTTCGGATTTAGAGTTTCGTATTTCGGATTTGATCCATAAGGAGGTTCCATGAAGGTTCTGATCAGCGACAACCTCTCGCCCATCGGGGTGGAGATATTAAAGAAGGCCGGGCTCGAAGTCGATGCCCGGAGCAAGACCTCCGTCGAGGAAATCGAGAAGATCATCGGCGACTACGACGCCCTGGTCATCCGCTCAGCCACCAAGGTGAACGCCGCGCTGCTTGAGAAGGCTGCGAAGCTCAAAGTCGTGGGACGCGCAGGAAGCGGCCTCGACAACGTGGACATCCCGGCTGCCACCAAGAAGGGCGTGGTCGTCATGAACACGCCCGGCGGCAACACGGTCACCACGGCGGAGCATACCATCGGCATGATCTTTGCCTGTGCCCGCATGATCCCCCAGGCCTACTCGTCGCTCAAGGCAGGCAAGTGGGAGAAGAAGAAGTTCGAGGGCATCGAGCTCTACGCCAAGACCCTGGGCATCATCGGCATGGGCGCCATCGGCGGCGTGGTCGCGAACCGCGCCATCGGGCTCGGCATGAAGGTCCTGGCCTACGATCCCTTCATTTCCCCGGAGAAGGCGAAATCCCTCGGCATCGAACTGGCCGACCTGCCCACGATCTACAAACGGTCGGATTTCATCACCGTGCATACGCCCAAGACCAAAGAGACTGCGAACCTGATCAACAAGGACACTATTGCCCAGATGAAGGACGGCGTGCGCATCATCAACTGCGCCCGCGGCGGCATCGTGAACGAGACGGACCTCTATGAAGCCATGAAGAGCGGCAAGGTCGGCGGAGCCGCCTTTGACGTGTTCGAAAAGGAGCCTCCGGAGAACCATCCGCTGCTCACCCTCGACAACTTCATTGCAACACCCCATCTGGGCGCGTCCACCCTGGAGGCGCAGGAGAACGTGGCCGTGGCCGTTGCCGAGCAGATCGTGGATTATCTCATTGCCGGGACCGTGCGGAACGCCGTGAACGTGCCGTCCGTTCCGGCAGACCAGCTTCCGACGCTCAGCCCCTACATCAACCTCGCGGAGCGCATGGGCCTGTTCCAGGCGCAGCTCTGCGAAGGCGGCCTCACCCAGGTAGTCGTGGAGTACAGCGGCGAGGTGTCGAACCTCAAGCAGGAGCCGATCACGCTGGCGGCGCTCAAGGGCCTGCTGACACCCAGCGTCAACGAGAACGTGAACTATGTGAACGCGCCGCTCATTGCCAAGGACCGCGGCATCGAGGTCAAGGTCTCCAAGTCCACGGACACCACCGAGTACACGAGCCTGATCACGATCAAGGTCAAAGCAGGCGGCAAGGATCTTGCCGTTTCCGGAACGCTGAACAGCAAAAAAGAGTCCCGCATCATCCAGGTGGACAACTTCCCCATGGAGACCGTACCCGAGGGCGACATGCTGGTGCTCATGAACAACGACAAGCCCGGCGTCATCGGCGGCATCGGCACGCTCCTCGGTCAGAACGGGATCAACATCGCGCGCATGCAGTTCGGCCGCGAGAAGCAGGGCGGCATGGCCATGTCGGTCGTGAGCATCGACAGCACCGTGTCCGATGAGCTGATGACGAAGATCAGGCAGATGCCGAACGTACTGTCAGTGAAGCAGATAAAAATATAGCTTTCCGCTATGGCGGAATGAGGAGTACTCATGCCAGTATTAGTCGTCGTCGGCGCCCAGTGGGGCGATGAAGGCAAAGGGAAGATCATAGACCTGCTCACGGAGCGGGCTGACGTGGTCGCGCGTTACCAGGGCGGCCACAATGCCGGGCATACCGTGGTGGTGGGTATGAACGAGTTCATCCTGCACCTGATCCCCTCGGGTATCCTGCATAAAGGCAAAAAGTGCATCATCGGGAACGGTGTGGTCGTGGACCCTGCGGCGCTCCTGGAAGAGATGGATGCCATGGCCAAGCGGGGCATCAAATTTGATAAAAACCTGCTCATCAGCAAGAACGCCCACCTCATCATGCCGTACCACAAGGCCCTCGATGTGGCGAGCGAAAAGCTGAAGGGCAATAAGAAGATCGGTACGACCGGCCGGGGCATCGGGCCCGCGTATGCGGACAAGATCAACCGCAAGGGCATACGGATGGCCGATCTCCTGGACGAAAAGGTCTTTCGCGAAAAACTGTCCTGCAATACCGGCGAAGCGAATTTCATGCTCGAGCGTTTCTATAACGCGCCGCTGGTGAACCAGGACCAGGTCTATGACGAGTACCAGGGGTACGCCAAGAGGCTTAAGAAATACATCGCCGACACCACGCTCTATCTCAGTGAAGCCATCGCCGGGAAGAAGAAGGTCCTGGCAGAAGGCGCCCAGGGAACGCACCTTGACGTGGACCACGGCACCTATCCCTTTGTGACCTCGTCGAGCCCAACGGCCGGCGGCGCCTGCACGGGGCTCGGCATCGGGCCGAACACGATCACCGAGGTCCTGGGTATCGTCAAGGCATACACGACGCGCGTCGGCAGCGGCCCCTTTCCCACGGAGCTCAACGACAAGACCGGCGAACTGCTGCGCGAGCGCGGCAAGGAGTATGGGGCGACGACGGGCAGGGCGCGGCGGTGCGGATGGGCCGATACGCTCATTATCCGGCATGCCGTGCGGGTGAACGGCATGACGAGCGCGGCCATCACCAAACTGGATGTGCTCGATACGCTTGAGGAGCTCAAGATCTGCGTTGGCTATAAGTACAAAGGGAAATTGTACGAAGAGATGCCTTCGGAACTTGCGGTGCTCGAGCACGGCGTGCCGCAATACATCACCATGCCCGGCTGGAAGCAGACGACGATCGGCATCAAAAAATACGAAGACCTGCCGAAAAAGGCCCGGACCTACGTGGAAAAGCTCTGCAAACTCAGTGGTGTCAAGCCGTCCATCGTTTCGACGGGCCCGCGCCGCGACGAGACGATCATTCTTGAGCGGCCCTTTCAGACGGTAAAAAAACGGTAGGAGGGCGCTTTTCGAGAAGCGCGCGGAAGGCATACCGCCCTTCGGCTGCTTTGCCTTGTACCTGCAGTGTCTTGTTTTTAGTTGACAACAGCCCGCTTTCTTTGCTAATATACGCCTCTTCCATCGAGGTCGATGGGCCGGTAGCTCAGTTGGTAGAGCACCGCCCTTTTAAGGCGGGTGTCCTGGGTTCGAGTCCCAGCCGGCTCACCAGTTATTTGATTTCGAATTGCAGATTGCGGATTTCGGATTATGTAGAAAAGGCAGATATTATAAATCCGCAATCCGAAATCCGCAATCCGCAATACAATGTCCCCATCGTCTAGTCTGGCCCAGGACACCGCCCTTTCACGGCGATAACGCGGGTTCGAATCCCGCTGGGGACGCCATTTTATCACGCAAGAATCAGCGCATATACAGCGCTGATTTTTTTTGCGCAAAGTTCATGGAAATAATTCAATGTGCTTCGAAGCCGCAAGCCTGGAATGCTAAGCTAGTCGGTCTGTTGCGGGTGTCTGAAATCCTGCACCTCCTGAAGCAGGAGCTTCACAATCGCGCTGTTAGGGGTGCCAACGCCTTGATTTGTTGTAAAAGCGGCTCTGTTCCTGGCCCGGGCATTGCTGTTATAATAAAAAGAAAAATTGAGAAAGGCGGCGTCCATGAAGGTAGCGCATTTTACGGTAGATAAAAATCTGTGCGGCGAGTGTTCCCTGGCACTCAGGCGGTTCATTGGCGGCATGGATGGCGTGGACTCTATCGAGGTGGAGAGCGGCAGGATCGCGGTAACGTTCAACGAAGCCGAGATCGAAGAGGAAACCCTTTCGAAGATCACGAGGGACAGCATCGAAAAACTCGGATACAAGATCGAGGCATGATCATGCGGGTCGGGGCCCGGAGGGGCACCAACGGGTTCAGTTCGGGTTGTTGAGCGGACTTTCCTCACGGAGTCATTCTCGGAATGGACCCTCTCCTGTTGCAATGCACAAGCGGTTTCCTCGCTTGCGATGCATAATACCTGCGTTGCTTGACCGAAAGGCTGTAGCTTTCTGCAGCGCATTGAACGCTGAAAATCCCGCTACAGCTCCCTTCAGGAACAGTCTCTTCTGCAGACAAGCCTCCTTGCTTGACAAAAGATATAGAGATGTTAATCTGTAGGCACTCCTTCGCGACCGGATGCCGGCGGTGCGATTTTATGATATCGGGAAGGACATACTGCCATGGACAGAGAGGTCCGCACCATTATGGTCGTGGATAGCAGCACTTCGATGCTGTTCTTTCTCGGATTGCTCCTGAGGAGATTTGAATACCGGGTCGTGACGGCCCGCTCCGGTGAAGAGGCGCTTCACCGGATGGACGAGTCCCTTCCCTCGGTCGTTCTGAGCGATGTGGCGTTGCCGACCATGAGCGGTGTCGCCCTGCTCAAACAGATCAGGGCACGGCCGGACTGCGGGGCCTTGCCCGTGATCATGCACACTACCGAGGACGACCCCGGGATCAAGGATACCTGCATGCAACTGGGGTGTGCTGCCTACCTCCTCAGGCCGGTGGAGCCCGATCTGCTCTATAGGACCATACAGGCTGCTTCAGAATCCGCGCCGCGCGCGAGCATACGGCTTCGCACGTCTCTTAAGGTCATGGTTGGGGATGGATCGGTATTAGGCGGGGCGGCCAGAACAGAATATGCAACAGCGCTTTCCGAAGGAGGGTTGTTCATCACGACGCACTATCCGCAACCCCGGAACGCCGTGACACCGCTCAAGATCACCATCGATGACCGGGAGATCATTGCGAAGGCCCTGGTCCTGTATATCAACGACCAGGGGGAGGAGCCCTCCATGGAGCCCGGTATGGGCATGAAGTTCGTCCAGATAGCGGATGCTGACCGGGCACTGCTGCGACGTTTCATCAGGGAACAGCTGACCCATGATATCGCTGATCACGGCCAGGAAAGGTCGCAACCGACCACGTAGCATTCAGGCTCACGGGCATCAGGTCCCCTCTTGATCATGAAAAATCAGGCTACAGAACAAATAAAGAAGCAGTGGCTGGTGTTCATTGAAGCGCTGTCGTCGTTCCGGCGGAATAACGATCTGACCGCTGCCTCGTCGCTCGCTTTTTCGGCCATGTTGGCGCTCATCCCTACCTTGTTCCTCCTTACCTATCTCCTCAGCCTGGCGGTCGGCTCCTCAACGCAGGCGCTGGCGCGAACGCAGGAGCTGCTGATGCGTTTGCTCCCTGCCTACAGCCAGGACATTGTGAAGGAAGTGCGTCTTCTCGCTTCCCACAAGGGGGCGGTAGGACTGGTGAACACCGTTGTTCTTTTCTGGACCATGACGCCCTTTGTGGCGGACATGCGGTTCGTGCTCGGAAGGGTTTTCAGACAGAGGACGAGCAGGCCGTTTCTGTTCGAAAAGCTCTTTGACGTCATTGTCAGCATGGTTTTCCTGGTAGGGCTCGCCGCTGTCATGGTCGCCGGTATCGCTTTTCAGCTGCTGGAGAAAGAGAACCTGGCTCGTCTGCTGCCCCGCAGTCTGGAGACCGCGGCCCTGTTCCTGCTGGTCACCGCCGTTGTTTTCGTCTTCTATTACATATTCTCTACCCGGATGCGCAACCGCTATCTTCTCGCCGGGGCGGTGGTCACTGCGCTCATCTGGTTTGCCATGCGGCCGGCCTTTCATCTCTTCCTGACCTTCAACCCGGGCTACGGTTTCGCCTTCGGCTCCTTCAAGTCGCTCTTTGTGGTCATCATTTGGATCTATGCTTCCCTGGTGATATTTCTGCTCGGCGCCGAGATCGCCGCGAGTCTTCACCAGCATGAGACCGTGTTCATAAAAAAACTGATGCAGGGGAAGCGGAATGTCCCTGCTGCGGTGTATGAAAAATATGTGCGGTATTTCGATAAAGGGACCGTCATCTTTCGCGAGGGCGACCCCGGCGGCGAGATGTTCTCCGTGCTGAGCGGAACGGTGGCACTGCACCAGAGCGGGGGGCCGATCGCCGAGATCTCTCAAGGAAAATGTTTTGGTGAAATATCGTTCCTTTTAGCGTCGACCCGGCTGTCGACGGCCATCGCGACCGACGACGTGGAGCTGGTAAGCGTCAACAATGAGAACGTCGCTCTGCTCTTGAACGAATATCCTGAGTTCGTGGTGGATATGCTGCGCGAGATGGCGCTGAGACTTCGGGGGGCGGGTAAGCTGATCGACTAGGGAACGGAGCCGCGATAACGAAACAGGGCGCGCGGAACGTTCTCGCGGACAGCATGATGCTGCATTCTTGTCAGTTGTTGCCGCCGGTTCCGGGTGCGTTGACGGGGGCTGCTGCTTTGTTCTTCATCTGTTCGTACAGGGCCAGCAGGGGTTTGGTGTCCAGATCAAGGGCCTTGGCATAGAGCTTTAAATAGCCTTTGTCGAAGACGCTCGGGATGACTTGGAACTTTCCTTCTTCCATGGCCTTGAGATAGCGGGCGCTGATGCAGGTGCTTCTTGCGATATCGCCGATCTCCAGACCGCGGGCCAATCTTCCTTCCCGTAATGCCATACCGATCTCACGCATGGTTTTCCCCCGGGCCGTTAGGCTGAGAATAAAGCGGTAAAGCGTATCAGGATGTGAAGGGCCAGCCGAGAACTATGGCCCGTTTGATCGACGATGTACAATGTAGGTATCACGAAACGTACATAAAATCAACGTAAAATTCAAATTTTATATTGGTATACTTATGTGGCAGCAGGAAGCCACAACATATTGTGGCAATGTTTCCCGGACCCCCTTTATACTGTTTTTCCGGCCTCCTGACGCACCTGAAAAATCCATGGTCTCTTCAGTTCTTTCGTATTGATATACAGACTGCGATCATGCTATAACCACGCAGGCAGGGAGCCTTGAGCAGAAGGGAATATATGGCCACGCTTTTGATGGGGTCGGCGCAGAAAAACAACAAGCTGTATGCGTGGGCGTCAACGCTCGCCGTTATCACGATCTTCTACAACATCGCCGAAGGTCTTGTCTCGGTCTTTTTCGGGATTGAAGATGAGAGTATGTCGCTCTTCGGGTTCGGTCTCGACTCCTTTGTCGAGGTCGTGTCCGGCGTCGGCATCTGGCACATGATCCGCAGGATCAGGCGGCATGGGGCTGAAGATCCGGACCGATTCGAAAAGACCGCGCTCAGGGTCACCGGAAGCGCTTTTTACGTCCTTACCGCCGGGCTGGCAATCACGGCGATCATCGATCTCTATCGCGGTCACCGGCCGGAAAGCACCTTCTGGGGCATCGTCATCTCGGTCGTCTCCATCCTGTCCATGTGGCTGCTCATTCGCGCCAAGGTTTCGGTCGGGACGGAGCTGAACTCGCCGGCCATACTGGCAGACGCGGCCTGCACGCGGGCCTGTCTGCAGCTTTCGGTGGTGCTGCTGGTCGCAAGCCTGGGATACCGGCTTACCAACATCGGCGGCCTTGACTCGGTCGGTGCGCTGATCATCGGAGGCCTGTGCTACCGGGAGGGGAAGGAATCGTTCCAGAAAGCGAAAGCGGGAAGTTTTGCCTGTACGTGCGGAGGGAGTTGCGGTGCCGAAGGCCGGGAAAAGGAACCTCCAGGCATTTCTTCATGAAATTCAAGATCGACCTGCACGTTCATTCAAAATACAGCACAGACAACGATGCCGATCCGGAGGAAACGGTCCTGTGTGCCATCGAGCGCGGCCTGCAGGGCATCGCGTTTACCGAGCATTATTATTACGGCGCTTCTGAGCCGATCGAGCCGCTGCGCGAACAGTACCGGGACCGTATCATGATCTTCCGCGGAGTCGAGTTCTCGGCGCGAGAAGGCCATTGTCTGATCTTTGGCGTTGATACGGACAGCCTGTCGCTCAAATACGCTCCCATCAGGGAGATTATCAGCGTGGTCGCGCAAAAGGGCGGCGTCGTGATCCCGTCTCATCCCTTTCGGTCGGTGAACGGTGTGGGTGATCTCGTAAGGAGCGTTGAGGGAATCTGCGCTCTGGAAGGCTATAATGGCTGCAATTTGCACGGCTTCAACGCCCGGGCGATTGAAGCCGCCGCGGCGCTGGGACTCCCTTTTACCGGGGGCTCTGACGCCCATGCTCCGCAGGAGGTCGGCGCCTGCTATACGGAGTTTGACGATGCCGTGACCGCTGAGAACCTTGTTGGACTGCTGAAGGCAGGGAAGTACCGTGGGATCGATACCCGAAAAATATCGAAGATAACTATGAAATTCTAGCGCACCCATAAGAGCGGTGAACCTGGATACGGCAGTTGGCCACAGAAGTCACAAAATTCACATAGGAACATCTTCTTAACGCAAAAAGCATAGTCACCTTCCTGGTGAAGCGCTTTATCAGATTATTTCCAGCTTTTTATGTGCTTTATGTGCATTTTGTGGCTGAACTGCTCTTAACTGTCCTGCTGCTGTTCCTCCAGCCTGTAATGCTGTATCCGTTTTATCTCCCTTAGTTGACCACAAGCTGCTGCCACCCCTGCTTATTGAACACACAGAGGAGTCAAAGAAGAAATGCAGGTCAGGAGTGCGAGGGAAGCTGCGAAGGAGCAGAAGGAAGTTTTTCGGTACGGGCGGGTAGTGAACCTTATCCGCCGATGTGATAGGCGGTCAAGGCTTTCTCGATGCCCCAGGCCATGGCAATACAGAACGGCAGGGTCAGCACCCAGGCCATGACAATCTTGCCGGCAATGCCCCAGCGGACGGCAGAGAGGCGTTTTGTAGCGCCCACGCCGAGGATGGCGGTCGAGACGACATGCGTGGTGCTGACCGGCATGCCGAAATAACTTGCCGCCATGATGATGCCGGCCGACGAAGTCTCGGCGGCAAAGCCATGTATGGGTTCGAGCTTCAGCATTTTAACACCGAGGGTCTTGATGATCTTCCATCCGCCGAAGATTGTGCCGAAGCCCATGGCAAGCGCGCAGGTGATGACGACCCATGTCGGCACATCGAGCGTATCGATCTTGCCGGAGGCGAAGAGCGCCATGGTGATGATGCCCATGGCCTTTTGCGCGTCGTTGGAGCCGTGGCCGAAAGCCATGAACGAGGACGACACGATCTGGAGCCGGCCGAAGTACTTGCTGATGGTGCCGGGAGAAAGATGCCCGAAGAGAAAGAGGATCAGCTTCATGAACGCGTAGCCGATGACGAACCCGAAAAGGGGCGAGACCAGGAGCGACGTGAAGATCTTCATGATGCCGTCGCTGTTCAGGATACTCATGCCGCCGTGCGCCGCCGCCGCTCCGATGAGTCCGCCGACGAGGGCGTGGGACGAGCTGACCGGCAGGCCCATGAGGATGGTGATGAGGTTCCAGATGATGGCCGAGAGCAGGGCCGCGATGATGACCTGGTCGGTGATGCCCGCGGGGTCGACGATGCCCTTGCCGATGGTCTTGGCGACCGCCGTGGTCAGGAAGGCGCCGAGGATGTTCATGAACGCCGCGATGGCGACCGCGGCTCCGGGCGACAGGACCTTGGTCGACACCACCGTGGCGATGGCATTGGCGCAATCGTGCCATCCGTTGGCGATGTCGAACAGCACCGCAAGGACGATGATGAGGATAAGGAGCTCAGGCATGTTTCAGGACGATTCCTTCGAGAATGTTGGCGATGTCCTCGCACCGGTCCGAGGCGTCCTCAAGCAGTTCGTAGATGTCCTTCCACTTGATGATATAGACAGGATCGTGGGGCCCGTTGAGGAGTTTGCCCAGGGCGTCGCGGTACTTGCGGTCGATCCGGTTCTCAAGTCGGTTGATCTCGATGCAGTGTTCCTGCACATGGGCGTAGGATTTGGCGCGCAGTTCCCGAAGCGCTTTTTTCAGGATCCCGGTGGTCATCTGCAGGTCTTCGGCGATCGAGATGGCTTCCGAGGTCGGTTTGTCTATCCGGTAGACCATCATGCGGTCCGTGGCGGCCCAGAGCAGGTCCAGCACGTCATCGATGCGCGAGGCAAGGGCATGGATGTCCTCCCGGTCGATGGGGGTCAGGAAGGTCTGGTTCAACTCCTTCATGATGTCGTGAGTGAGCATGTCTCCGTCCTGCTCGAACTCGTAAATTGCCTTCGCCTTTTTTTCAAAATTTTCGAAGGTGGTGAAATTGGTCAGAATGTCGACCAGGACGTTGGACGAGCGCGAGAGGTTTTCAAGCGCCCGGTCGAAGATCTCGAAAAAATCGATGGATTTAGGGAATAATGACATAGACGGTGTGGTACTCCTTTGATCAGATAGCGTACAGCAGCGGTTCCTATGGTTGATGCAGGCAGAAGGATAGCATAAACGCTTTTTCCGTGCAACTGCAAAATGATTATCCTGGCATTGTTTTTGTTAGTGATTCCTCTATGAAGAAGACGGGCAGGGGAAAGGGGCGTGGATAAAACAAACGGCGGTGCCAAGGCACCGCCGCGAAGAGGTCAGCTGATCAGCACGAAAGGCTAGATCGGCTTTTCTTTAAAGCACTTGTCGCAAAGATACATCATGCCGCGCACCCTGCCGGTCGAGGTCATCATCTTCGCCGCCTGCATGGGCTTGCCGCAGCACTGGGGCACGTTAAGATTAATGATGGCCTTCTTCGTGGCTGCCTTAGCTGTTTTGCTCATTTCTGCCATGGTACATTACCTCCCTGATATAATCGCGTAAACCCGTGCATTGTAACCATACCGGCGGAAATGTCAAGGAAAATCTGTTTTTTACCGGCGCGCAGGTGTGTATTCCCGGTCACGTGAGCGATAAATGGCTTGACAGGAACAGGTGTTTGATCTATAAATACTTACTGTCGTGGATATCTCCATCAAGCAGAACCACTCACGTCACCGTTCCACCTTATACCTATGGAAGATCATAAACTAAGAGTGTTCTGCGCCGTTGCAGAAACAAAAAGCTTTTCAAAGGCATCGGAGCTCATTCATCTTACCCAGCCTGCGGTCAGTCTGCAGGTCCAGGCCATGGAGGAGCTGTATGAAACGCGTCTCTTTGACCGGTCGGGTAATTCCATCAACCTGACCCCGGCCGGAGAGATCCTGTACAAGCGCGCCAAGGAGATCCTGGCCCTCTACGCCGAGGCGCAAAAGAACATCAGCGAGATCACCGGATCGATCAAAGGCTCCCTGTCCATCGGCGCCAGTTCGACCATCGGCAACTACCTCCTCCCGTCGATCATCTCCGCGTTCAAGAAAAAGATCCCCCAGGTCAGCATCTCGCTCGTGGTGAGCAACACGAAGATCATCACGGAGCGGCTCAATGCAGGCGAGATCGATATCGCGCTGGTCGAGGGAGACGTGAGCAAACAGCGTTTCACCGTCGACACCCTGCTGTCCGATGAGCTGGTCGTGATCATGTCGCCGGCGCATCCCTGGGCTGAGCGGCGCAACATCCCGGCCATGGACATCATCAAAGAGCCGCTCATCCTGCGGGAAGAGGGGTCCGGCACGCGCCAGGTGATCCTGAAATATCTGGAAGAGCACGGGATCAAACGGGACAGCCTCAAGGTCTCGCTCGTCCTCGGCAGCACCGAGTCCATCAAGAGCGCCGTGGAAGAGGGCGTCGGCATTTCGATCGTCTCGGCCTGGGCAGCGCGCCAGGCGATCAAGTACGGCGTCCTGAAGGCCATGACGTTCAAGGACATAAAATTCCACCGGAACTTCAGCATCATCTCGCCCAAACGCAACTACTGCACGCATACGGCCAAGGAATTCCTGAACTTCCTCAAGGTCTACCCCATCAAGCATCCGCTGCCCTAAAGCCGCAGGGCGCGCCAGTTCTGAACTTTCGTTCGTTCACGCCCCCGTCCATTTCCTATTTTTCCACGCAATTCACCATTGTACTTCATGCCACGATGCAAAGCCGTCTCTGCGCCGCAGCGCCCGCCTCTTTTCTGGACTTTTATGAGCGTTTATAGTAAGGTTTTGGTTATTCAAAAAAATAGTAATCTTTAATCCTAAAAAGAACAGTTCAGCCACAAAATGCACATAAAGCACATAAAAAGAGAGCAATAATTTAATAAAGTGCTTCACCAAAAAGGTGACTCAGCCAGGCGCGGGTGGCGCAGATCGAGTCCGGCGTCGGCACGGCGAAGGTCACCTTTGATGTGCTCTTCAACATGCTGGTCGCTTTGGGACTTGATTATAAAGTGGTGACGAGGAAGGCGGCATAGGGGTTCTGCGGCGCGCGGCGGGTTCCACGACCGAAGGGGTCATGTGAAAATCGAAAGTGACATGTTCGATTTTCATGGTATACTGAGACCATGGTAAAACGCGAAAAACTGGTACGGGAAGTTCGTTCGGCACTCAAGCGGAGCAGGGCCGTTGCGCTCACCGGGCCGCGACAATGCGGCAAGACCACGCTTGCCCGGCAGCTCGTTTCGGCCGAATCTCTCAATTATCTCGATCTCGAAGACCCGTCAAGCATCGCGCGGCTGGACGAGCCCATGACGGCTTTGCGCGGCCTGAAAGGGCTGGTGGTCATCGACGAGGTGCAGCGGAGACCTGACCTTTTCCCGGTGCTTCGGGTGCTCCTGGACCGGAAACCTTTGCCCGCCCGCTTCCTGGTCCTCGGAAGCGCTTCGCCGGAACTCATGCGGCAATCCTCTGAATCTCTGGCCGGCAGGATCGAAACGATCCCCATGAGCGGTTTCAGTATGTCCGAGGCCGGCCAGGGTGCGCACATGCGTCATTGGCTGCGCGGCGGCTTCCCGCCATCTTTCCTTGCGCGGACCGAACCCGACAGTCTGGCATGGAGAAAGAATTTTATCCAGACGTTCCTGGAACGGGACCTGCCCCAGTGGGGCATCGGTACGCCTTCAGCCGCCTTGCTGCGATTCTGGACCATGCTTGCGCACTACCATGGCCAGATCTGGAACGCAGCGGAGCCCGCGCGTTCCCTCGGCGTGAGCGAGCCCACGGTACGGCGCTATCTCGATATTCTCTCCGGGGTATTCATGGCACGCCAGCTTCCGCCGTGGCATGCCAACCTGAAAAAGAGGCAGGTCAAGGCGCCGAAGATCTATTTCCGGGACACCGGTCTCCTGCATTATCTGCTGGGCATCCGTTCGGAAAAAGACCTCTTGAGCCACCCGAAAAGCGGCGCGTCCTGGGAAGGATATGTGATCGAAGAAACGATCAAGGCGACCGAACCCGATGAGGTCTATTACTGGGCAACCCACGGCGGGGCGGAGATCGACCTGCTCCTAATGAAGGATGGACGCCTTTTGGGAGTGGAATGCAAGCGCATGGATGCGCCGAGGATGACGCCGTCCATGGGGACCGCTCTGGAAGACCTGAAGCTCGAACAGATCGCCGTCGTGTATCCGGGCAGGTCGCGGTACTCCCTGGGAGCGCGCGTCGCAGCGGTCCCGCTGGAAGCGGTGGCGGAAGGGATGAAGGGGTTGTTCCCGAAAAAAATGCGGGCATGAAATGCCCAATGTCAGGCCGCAAGACCCTATTGAGGTTCTCAGGCCATTCCGCGGCGAGCTGGACATCATCGATAAGAAGCTGAAGGAGATATGACCATGGCTTGGACACCTGTCATTTCTGACAGGTGACATCGAGTGCTCAATAAGCTACAATTCATGCAGCAAATTGTCGCGGGCGTTCCCTCTTGCCGATAGCAACGATCCACGATGAAAACCTGATGCAATTAGGTGCGCAGGTCGGACAGAAGTTGGGAGATGGGCCAGGGAATAAAGACTTGTGTTGGCGGAAAAGTCGAAACACCAAAATAAAAGACCTGACACTGCAGGCTCCTGCTGCAGGCTCCTGACACTGCAGGCTCCGGTGACATCGAGTACTAAAAGAAGTAATGTCAAACCGCAGGAGCTGACGACCGCGATTTCACGATTGGAAAAACCCTAAGAGGTCTTACAAATGGAAATGCCAACCGAATCACCACGCCCCGTGGGGTTATCGCAGCGCTCCTGGTATAGTGCCTCTATCTCTGAATTTCTGCAAACCCAGCCCGATGCTATTATCGGACGATTGGCTACAAACGGCGACTTTGCTCTAATTCCAACACAGAAGGATGCTTGGTTGGCGCAGATCGGTTTGCTGCAAGCTCATCTCGTCGGTTTGACCGGCTCGTTGTTTTTCGAGTTCAATATTCCTCGTGTCGGCAGACGGATTGATGCGGTGTTACTGATAGGACCTGTTGTCTTTGTGATTGAGTTCAAAGTGGGCGGAACAATATTTGAGCGCGCAGCAGTGGAACAAGTGTGGGATTACGCATTAGACTTGAAAAACTTCCACAAAGCCAGTCATTCCGTATCGATCGTTCCAATTCTTATCGCTACCGAAACCATAACAGCTTCATCGCTTAAACTACAAGCCGACGAAGACAAGGTCTATCGCCCGATTTTACTACATCCCGGCAGATTTCGCGCAGCGGTCGATATGGCCCTGCTAACCGTGATGGGTGAATCGTTTAGTCAGCAACAATGGGCAAACGCTCCGTATCTTCCCACTCCTACTATAGTGGAGGCCGCAAGAGCTCTTTACGCGCAGCACTCGGTCGAAGCCATAGCACGTTACGATGCAGGGGCGCAGAACCTGCGGGTCACATCATGCCGTGTTGAGGAACTGGTGGATGAGGCTAGAGCAAAAAAACACAAGCTCATTTGCTTTGTCACAGGTGTACCCGGAGCTGGAAAGACACTAGTAGGGCTAAACGTGGCTACTCGACGCCGTGACAAGAACCAACCAACACACGCCGTCTTTCTTTCAGGTAACGCCCCACTTGTCGCTGTTCTCTCAGAAGCGCTTACCCGTGATGAAGTTACACGTCAAAAGAATCTAGGAAATCGAGTACGAAAAGGAAAAGTTGCGGAAAGCGTCAAAGCTTTCATCCAGAACGTTCATCACTTTCGCGACGAGGCTTTGCTTGATACTGGGTCTCCGCCTGCCGAACATGTTGTCATCTTCGACGAAGCACAACGCGCGTGGAACTTGCGGCAAACCGCGAATTTTATGCATCGAAGAAAAAATCACAAAGGGTTTCTCCAGTCAGAACCTGAGTTTCTGATATCTTACATGGATCGCCATACGGATTGGGCTGTTATCGTTTGCCTGGTCGGTGGCGGACAAGAAATCAACATTGGTGAAGCCGGCATAGATGCCTGGCTTGAAGCTGTGAATACGAAATTCCCTCATTGGAATATGCACGTCTCATCGAGACTCACCGACAGCGAATATGCGGCTGGCAGGGCATTGGAGACAGTTGGACAGCGGCAGAATACCTATTTCGATGACTGCCTCCATCTGTCCGTCTCAATGAGATCGTTTCGAGCAGAAAACGTTTCGGACTTTGTAAAGGCGCTACTCGATTGCGAAAGAGGTCTTGCAAGTAAAGCGTTTGCACAATTGACAGATCGCTATCCGATCGTTGTCACCCGTGACTTAAGTCTGGCCAAGCAGTGGATACGCGCCCGCGCCAGAGGAACTGAACGGTTTGGTTTAGTCGCCTCCTCGAAAGCCCAACGCCTTAAGCCCCATGCTATTGATATTCGCGTGGATGTTAATCCAGTGCATTGGTTCCTAAACGATAAGGACGATACTCGGTCGAGCTACTACCTCGAAGACGCGGCAACCGAGTTTCAGGTTCAGGGGTTGGAGCTCGATTGGGCATGTGTGAGCTGGGATGGGGACCTGCGTTTCACCGGATCCGGATGGAGCTTCCATGACTTCCGCGGCGACCGTTATTGCAACATTGCAAATGCCGATAATCGACGCTACCTACGCAATGCTTATCGAGTTCTTCTCACGCGTGCTCGGCAAGGGATGGTAATTTTTGTTCCGCCGGGTGACCCTAGTGATCCAACACGGTCGCCTATGTTCTATGATTCAACATACCAGTATCTTACAGAGGTTGGCATTCCCACACTACGTTGAGCAACGGTGCAGAAAACATCTTCAGCAGCACGGGATTTCAGGTCAGGTATTGAATGTTTGACCTTCGCTTTCGCCTTTTATATTCCATCGTGACCGCCCCTATATGGGTTTTTGGGGTCTGACTTTAGAATTGACATTCTCCTATTAGCGACACCCATGAGATGCGAACTCCTAGCGCAGTCTCTTCGGTTTGACGCTATGCAGTTATGGTGACCATGTTCTTCCCCCACCCAAATAAAAAGCTCCATGACCACTTTTCCCTCAAACCCTACCAGGGCTCAAATCCCTCCTCATCCCGCTTTCTCTTTTTCGGTCTTGATGCGAACTACGATCCGGAGATAGAAGACAAGCCATACTTCTCCGAAATAATTTCCTACCTCGAAGACGGTGTCCACTATTTGAAACGGCGCGGCGTGCATCATCCGTTCCGGCTTCCGCACTATCGAGGTGACGGTGCATTGTATCATCGGCGGTTCGCAGAGATCGGATTCGGGCCTGAGCATGCGGAGCAGGTTTCGTTTGTCGAGCTGATCGATGTTCCCACGTACGGCACGAGCAAACTGGTATTGAATGACTTGAAATCCACGCACATAGACCGTCTCCTTGATTGGGTGCAGAACGGCAGCGCGGAATTTATCTTTATTCCGATCGGCGTTGCCCGTCTGCTCAAGCGTACTTCGCAATTCTCATGGCTTCCGGATAGATCAATGGGACACTACAAATCCTTGCCCATCCTTTTCCGCTCGGATAGCAAGACCGTGTTCTCTCCATATCATTTCTCGTGCATTGGCCGCGGCTGCCTGAAGAAGGACCGCGATCTTCAGGTCAGGGATATTGGAACGCTTATCAGGAACTCCACTCGGAATCTATAGGGTCGGGTCTCTTTTGTTGCATTCAGCTTCGATGGCAACGTGACAATACTATGCCTACCTTCCTTGGTCATGCAGTATCCGGGCTTGCCGTTAATGCCCTTACGCAGCAGAAAAGTTATTCCGTGCGGATTGCGGTCATATGCGCCGTTTGCGCTGTGGCTCCGGACCTCGACGGGATAGGTTTCAGACTCGGCATTCCTTACGGGCATTGGCTCGGCCATCGTGGTTTTACTCACAGTGTGCTTTTTGCCGTGCTTCTTGCGCTGCTCTTTTCGCTGTTCACGAAAAAAGAACCGTCAACGAAGATCCGCCTGCTACTCGCTGCCTCATTTTTCCTATCAGCTTTGCTGCATGACGTCCTCGACGCCATGACCAACGGAGGGCTGGGCGTTGCTTTTTTCTCGCCCTTCAGCAATACGAGGTATTTTCTGCCCTGGCACGCGATAGAAGTTTCTCCCCTCAGTCCTGCGCGCTTTTTCTCGCTCAGGGGGCTGACTGTCCTGAAAAGCGAGTTTCTCTGGGTCATGGCACCGTCGTTTGTTGTCATGATTCTCTCGCGGTTTATCCAGCATACCCGGATGAAGAGTACCTGAAAAGGTGTGATCATCGCTTTAATACAAACGCGTTTAGATTCGTTACCGTTTTCGCCCCTCTCCTTTATCCTCTCCCCAGCGAGGGAGAGGGCTGGGTGAGGGGGATCCATTCAGGATGTAACAATTATTATTTCGTTTGTATTAGAAGACGATCCAAAACTTAGGCGAGCACTGGCAGCAGCGTCGAACGTCAGTTTCTATCGATATCAAATCAACTTTAAGTTGGAGAATAATTAGGGTCAAGTCTATTTCGTTGCATTAGGCACTTGAGGCCCCCTCTCCGCATAGAATGCCCCTGCCCGTGACCAATCCTTTCGGGATTGGACCCACGAGCGGAGCGATGCTAACCGCTTGATTCCCTTTGCTCCGGCACTTCAGAAATTTGCTCTTCAAGAACTGCGCTTGATCAATGCTGCCGCTGCTACGGTGTTGTGAAAATTATCGTTGGAGAAGTTGACAATTCTCCAAAACTCGGGCATTATAGGTCTGACCAGTCTGACTATAATGGAGGGAATGATGAATACTTGGCAACTGCAGGAAGCAAAGGCCCGTTTGAGCGAGGTTATTAAAAAGGCCGCGAAGGATGGGCCGCAAAGCATCACGGTTCATGGGGCATCCACTGCGGTGGTAATCTCGCAGGAGGAATACGACCGGCTCAAGCATCCCCGGGGGAGCTTCGTCGCATTTATGCGCCAGTCACCGCTCTATGGCCTGGAACTCGATCTGAAGCGTCAGCAAAGCCTGACGCGGGAGGGCGACATCGCATGAGTTATCTGCTCGATACGAATATCCTGTCCGAAACGATCCGCCGGGCTCCGAACAAATTCGTGCTCACCTGGCTGGAAAAGATCCCCGGTGAAGCTTTATTTGTGAGCGTCCTGACACTGGGCGAGATCCGCAAGGGCGTCGAGGCGGTTGAGGATAAAAAACGGCGCGAGAAATTACGGCTGTGGCTGGAACACGAACTTCCTGCATGGTTCGAAGGCAGGGTGCTTCCTGTGGATATCGCCGTTGCTGACCGCTGGGGCCGTATCCTGGCTGAGGTCGGCCGCCCGGTGCCAACCATCGACAGTCTCCTCGCGGCAACTGCATTGCATCATGAGTTGCGGCTGGTCACCCGCAATGCACGGGACTTCGAGTATCCCGGCCTCGAAGTTATAAACCCCTTCAAATAAGAGACGAGAATCTATAAGGTCGAGCTTGCTTGGGTCATGGAGCTTGCTTGGGTCAGACTTAAAACATGAGTTATTGACTTCCTCACCTGGCTGCTAGACTCGCCGTTGGGACCACTTGACATAAAGCTTGACTTATACTTGACTTTTGGCTAAACTTTTCACATGACGTATACCCCTCAATTCACGATCTCCTCGGCACTGCTCTCTGAAGTAGAACAAGTAGCAGTGTTGCGAGAGCGGATTCTGAGCGCTGTGGTTGATCTTGCATGGATTCCCGCACTCCAGAAAGATACCCGCACCCGCAATGTCCATGCTTCCACCGCAATCGAGGGGAACCCGCTGACCCTTGAACAGGTTCGTGTCCTGGAGGAAGGACGCGAACTATCGGCTTCCGACACGCGGCACAAGCGGGAAGTTCTCAATTATTTTGCAGGGCTTCGCTTTGTGGAAAAAAATGCGACAAAAAAGATCATCCGTCAGACTGACGTTCTGGAGCTTCACCGGCTTCTGGCTGGAGAAGTGATGGATCAGGGCGAGGCTGGAAAGTACCGGATGATTGCTGTCCGGGTCGGGCAGTATCGACCTCCCGCGGCTGATGCCGTTTCAGGGCTGATGTTCGAGTTGCTGGAGTGGTGGAATACGACGTCGAAACAGCTCTCGCCGATCCTCAGTTCGGCCATCCTGCATTACCGGTTTGAGTCCATCCATCCCTTTGCTGACGGAAACGGACGAACAGGCCGGGCGCTTGCTCTGTGGGAGCTCTATCGGCGAGGCTTCGACACTCATCATATTTTTTCGGTGGATGAATATTACTGGGAAGATCGTCCAAAATACTATGCTGCGCTGGACGGTGTGCGGAAGGCCGGAGAAGACCTGACCACGTGGCTGGAGTATTGCGCGGCGGGTCTCAGGCAAACACTCGAACGGGCATGGCTGCGGATTCAAACATTTCAAGTAAAGTCTTCCGAGAGACTGGTCTTACGACCGCGACAGGAACAGCTTCTTCACCTGCTGCGCGATCATGGAGGCATGGCACCCGGGGAAATATGGAAGGCATTGAGCGTGTCCCGTCAGGGTGCAATGGATCTATTGCGACCGTTGATCGAGGCGGGGCTGGTCGAGAAAATTGGCGGAAAAAAGACAGGGCGTTACGTTTTACGAAAGCTATGAACGAATCAGAAGCCTGCGATGAAATGATCTTGCCCGCATTGAAGTCTAATGACCATCTTAGGAAACATCTTGGGGTCAGGTCCATACTCTTGGACTTTAACTTTATTACGGGAATCTATAGAGTCGGGTCTCTTTTGTTGCATTCAGCCCGTTTCGCTAACCCTTGAGACCGCGAAAGAAACGCAGCACCAAAGAGATCAGGTGCATCATGCAAAACAAAAAACAACGGATAACCGACCACATGGCCCGCTGGCTGATCTTTGTCGTATTTGCCTGCCTCGTGGCAGCGCTGGCAGCGGTACTTTCCGGCAATTCCTTTCCGTACCAGGCCCTTGTGATCCAGGTATTGCTGGGCGGGTTCATCGGCGGCATCACGAACTCGATCGCCATTACGATGCTCTTTGAAAAGAAATGGTACCTGCCGGGGTCCGGCGTCCTGCTCAAAAAGCACAAGGATATCGTACGTTCCCTCGCACGGACGGTGGAGACCCATCTGGTGAACAGTGAGATGCTCCAGGCGGAAATGAAAAAGCTGCTCGCCCCGGTCAATGCCGATAAAGCCGGGGAGATCATGAATAGCATTATCGACGAGTTCCGCGGCGACGTTCGCGATTATCTGCAGTCGCAGCCGGTCCATGATGAGATCCGCGATGCGCTCAAGGCCAGGCTCGGGTTTCTCGGAAGGTTCCTGAACGTCACGCGCATCAAGGAATATGACGAGATGACACACGCGATCGTCGGGGAGCTCCGCGAGAGAATAGACCGGCTGCAGGTGTCAAAGGAGCTGGTCGACAGGACCCTAGAAAAGGTCGGTACGCTTGAGGATTTTCTGTTCCGGCCGAACAACGAACTTGTCCTTCGCCATTATCAAACGGAAAAATCCATCGCGCAACTGTTCTTCGACAAGCTTGATATACAAAGCATGGTCGCGGACAAGCTCGAGACGTATGCTCCGGCGAGGGTGCGCGACATTATTGCAGAGAATATACGGTCGCACCTGCTCTGGCTTGAGGTTTTCGGCGTCCTGCTGGGCATGCTCTTTGCCGGAGCGCTCTATTTTGTGCTGCGCGCCGGAGGACCTATCGGGGGCCTTTAGGCCCACAACCCCTGTCTTGCCCACTCCCCACGCCCCTGGAATCTATAGGGTCGGATCTCTTTTGTTGCATTCAGCTTCGATGGCAACGTGACAATACTATGCCTACCTTCCTTGGTCATGCAGTATCCGGGCTTGCCGTTAATGCCCTTACGCAGCAGAAAAGTTATTCCGTGCGGATTGCGGTCATATGCGCCGTTTGCGCTGTGGCTCCGGACCTCGACGGGATAGGTTTCAGACTCGGCATTCCTTACGGGCATTGGCTCGGCCATCGTGGTTTTACTCACAGTGTGCTTTTTGCCGTGCTTCTTGCGCTGCTCTTTTCGCTGTTCACGAAAAAAGAACCGTCAACGAAGATCCGCCTGCTACTCGCTGCCTCATTTTTCCTATCAGCTTTGCTGCATGACGTCCTCGACGCCATGACCAACGGAGGGCTGGGCGTTGCTTTTTTCTCGCCCTTCAGCAATACGAGGTATTTTCTGCCCTGGCACGCGATAGAAGTTTCTCCC
>Ga0210377_10000331_pt1 | contig 44508 bp, 41 predicted proteins | sample PLM4_65_b1redo_FD_155480 | JGI IMG/M metagenome (GOLD analysis project Ga0210377, IMG submission 155480) | Groundwater sediment microbial communities from an aquifer in East River, Colorado, USA - PLM4_65_b1 redo | ecosystem: Environmental > Terrestrial > Soil > Riparian zone | place: USA: East...
ATCGATGCGGAAGTAGCCGTGGTCATCCGACCTCGCCACCGCGGTCAAACCGCGCACGGAGACCTCGGCGCCTGCGACCGGCAACGCCGAGGTGACATCGAGTACCCGTCCGCGGAGCGTTCGTGTGGCACGGTCGGATTGGGCCATGACCGGTCCGGCCAGCGCGAGTGAATGCACCAGCAGGCACGCCATGGCGGCGCGATGCAATGAGTTCATGACATCCCTTCCCCCGGACCACGAAACGCGTGCTCCGGCTAGAGCCGAGCTGTGTGTTGGGTTTGCGGGTTAGAGCGTCGGGAGGGGCGGCGCGCGGGAGGGGGGCAGCCGGTGAGAGAATCCGGCGACGAACGACGTGAGGGTGCCGCAGAGGACGACGGACGTCGGGTCGGGCAGGCGGACTTTTGTGGCCGGGACATCCGGGGTGGGTGCGGGCGCCGAGTTGCGCCAGATCCGGCACACGTCGTCATGGTCCTGGCCGCCGCGCTGCTCGTAATGGTCGCGGTGGCCGTGTCCGGGAGCGGAGCGGTGGGTGTGCTGATACGCTTCGAGCGCAGTCTGACCGGGTCCCCCCGTCAGCGCAGTGAGCTGGAGGACCAGCACCACCAGTCGCTGGACGGGCCGAAGCGCGGCGATCATTCCCGCGCCCTTCGTACCGTCCACGCCATCAGCTCGAGAACACACGAGTTACTCGGCACCTTCGGTCACTTCCATTTCCCGAAACGTGGCAACGATACCGGCGAGGACCAGGAGCAACCCGCAGGCGCAGACGATCGCTGCCCCGGTCGGGAGATCCAGCCAATACGACGCCACCAGTCCCAGCAAACTCGCAGTCGCGGCGACCCCCCACCCGATCACCAGCCTCGCCATCCACCGCGTGGCCAGCATCACACCACAGACCGCCGGCACGATCAAGTACGCGAACGTCAAGAGCACGCCCGCCACACGCACGAAACTCACCACGACCAGCGAGAATGCAGCGTAAAACAGAAAGTCCCACAGCCGGACCTTGATCCCCTGCGAAAACGCCGATGCGGGGTCGGAGGAGATCAGCGCGAACCGCTTGTGGAACGCCGCATAAAACCCCGCCAGCGCGACGAAGATGGCGGCCCGCTGGCCGACCTCCGCCCCGGTGACATTCAGGATATCGCCGGTCAACAAGTGCTCGAGCTCTTCCTTGCCTCCCGCGACGCGGCTCAACAACAGAATCACTCCCGCGGCGGCGACCACAAAGGTGATGCCGATGATCGCTTCCTGCGGAACGGGGTGCTTTTTGCTGCTGCGCGACCAGCTGAAAAGCGCCGCCCCCAGAAACGTCACACCGAGCGAAATCCAGAACGTGATGCGATCATTGAACTCGTACCCCATGATCAGGCCCACGCAGGTGCCCAGCGTGGCCACCTGGGCCAGCGCAAGGTCCACGAAGATCACCTCGCGCTTCACCACGTGCAGTCCGAGATAGACCAGGAGCGGTGGCAGGATGAGGCACGCCGCCAATGGCCACCGCATGACCTGCCAGACCACCGCGAGATCGGCGGGCATCATTTCTTCTCCCCAAGCGCGGTGGCCAGCGTTCGCACCATGAAATCCATGAGCGCGAAATAGCCTTCGGTTCCCTTGATGGCGCCCGGCTGCTGCCCGATGTCCAGCACCACGGCATTGGTCTGACGCGCCACGGTTTCCGCCGTCTTGCGATTCTGGTATGGCTGCACGAGGATCACCCGCGCCCCGGTCGCCTTCATGGTGGAGATGACCTTCGCCAGATGCGCCGGCGAGGGAGCGATACCCGGCTTGGGCTCGAGGGTTTCAACAACCTCCAGCTTGAATCGCTCGGCCAGATAGACGAAATCCTTGTGGTAGGTCACGATCTTCCCACCGCGGTACGGCGCGAGCTGCTTCTGCCACTCGGCCAGCTTCGCATCGAGAGCGGCATTGAATTTCGCCAGGTTCGCTCTGTAGAGCTCCGCCGATTTCAGATCGATCTGCGCAAAATGGTCTGCCATCTGCGCGACGATGAGCTTCACATTCAGAGGATCCAGAAGGAAATGCGGGTTTCCGTACGGATGCACATCGCCCCTGGAGCGATCGAACGTCGCGGGAATTTCGAGCATTTGTACGCCGTGCGACGCCACGATGCGGCCCGGGGCGCCGGCGGCGATCTTGGAGTTCCGGGCGCTTTCCAACAGCGGCGGCAGCCAGCCGATCTCGAGCTCCGCGCCGCCTTCAATAAGCACGTCCGCGCGGTTGAGCGTGACGATGTGGCTGGGCTTGGCGTCCACGAAGTGAGGATCCTCCGTCGGCTTGGCGAGCGCCTTCACCTCGCAGGCGGGACTGCAGATTTCCCGGGCCAGCGCCGCCAGATCGGGTGTTGTGGCCACGACGCTGAGTTTGCCCGCGAACGAAGGCATTGCCGGACCCGGCAAGGCGAAGAGCGCCACCGCGGCCAGTTGAAGTCGAACAATCGTAGTCATATGGATACGGTCGCTTTCAAAGTGCTAGAATTTGTGGGCCGCATGCGCACCCAGCAGGAACTCGAACTGCATCCAGACCGAGTGATCGCGGCCGATGCCCTGGCGATGGTCATAGTTGTATTGCAGCCGCAGTTTGGAAAATTCAGTCGGATACCACGTCAGATTGGGCGAGAGCCGAAAACGATCGGCCCGAAGGTCCGAATCGAATACGGCCTCGTTGCCGCTGGCGAACTCGCCACGCAATCCCGCCACATATCGCGGCTTGATCCCCCACAACACCTGCGAGTAAAACCCCCGGTCGCTGAGCGTCTCGGCCGAAAGCGTGAGCGCGGGATCATCGGCGGATATGCGCTCGGCCGCATCGTACCGGCGGTAGAGGAATTCGGTCTGCATGGAGACGAATGGGAAGCCTTGCGCCGCCGTCGCGGACTTCCATTTCCAGTAGACGTCGGCACCATAGATCCGGGTGCGGGCGCGAGGCCCGGAGCTATTGGGGCCGAAGGCAGCCGACGCCCCCAGCAGCAGCGTTTGAGTGTCGGTCAAGTCGATCGAGGTGGCGATACGCGGGACCAGCAGGAAGTCCTGCAGTCGCGCCACCTCGCGCTCGTCGGGGACTCCCCCATGGATCTCCGCGGACTCATCCGAGCGAAAGCTGAAGGCCGTGCCGCCGGCGCTGTTCAGAACGCTCACCATGGCCTCGGTGTACCATGAGGTCGGCACCAGCCAGGAGACTCTCGCCCCCTGGCTCCGCAGTCCGTCGGGGCCGAACATGCGATTGAGCACCAGAGGCTGGTCCACGAAGGACCACGAATGGGGATGCTGCGTATTCTGGCGGCCGAACTCGGTGAAAAACTGCCCGCCCTTGATCTGCAGATTGCCGGGCAACGAGGTGGTCAGGACATACGCCTCCTCCAGCTCGAGCCCGGTTTCGGCTTTCTTGTCAAGTTTGTAAACGATATTGCTGAAACCCTTGAAGTAGGGGTCCACTGCTCCATCGAGCGCAAGCTCCACGTTGGGAATCGTAAAGCCGCGGACCTGAGGGTCGTGATCACCGAGCTGGAGCGATCCGACATTCCGCTCGGTCGACCAGCCGAAGTCGGAAAGTGAGACGAACCCGAGATTCATATAGGCGCCGGCCGTGCGAACCTGCTGGGCCTGGGCGGCAGCCACGGGCGCGGTCATCGCCTCGAGCTCGCGCACGATCCGGATGGAATCGGCCCGCGCCCGGGCGGCGCTGTCGGCGCGGGTACTATCTGGACGCTGGGCGGATGACTGTTGGACGCCCAGCACTGCCACCGTCATCGCAATGATCAGTGCTCGCATGTTTCCCCTTCCGGTTGACTTCTGAACCACTCAAGCTGACGGCGTTCAGACGGAAAGGGGCGGTGCTCGCGACAGGTGGCTGGAGGAGGGGAGTGCGGACCGCGGGGCCGGAATTGCCAGCGTCAGGACTTCATCGCCCGGGGCGGCCACCTTGAGGGCGGGCGTGCCGAGCGAGGGGGAAAGACGCGATTCGTGCGCAATGGAGCGCACCGAGCACCCATCGGCATGACAGGCGCTGGAAGCTTCGAAGTGGCTGCGGAAGATCTCGGCGTTGGCGACGGCTTCGTGGAAGACCAGGGCATCCACCGTCGGCAGGCGACCGCCACCCACCGCCACGACGGCGAGCAGGAGGATGGAAACCAATCGGCACAGCAGGCCCCTAACCATATGATGAATCTACTCCTACCGGCCTCGGAACGCTGAGCGCGGCAAAGCGGCGACCCCGGATCACGTCGGGCGCCTGAGCGGGCCTTCGACCGGCAGGATGAACCAGAAGGTGCTCCCCCCTCCGACGATCGACTCGGCGCCGATGGTCCCCCCATGCATCTCCACGAATTGCTTGCAGAGGGCCAAGCCGAGTCCGGTGCCCTGTTGCTGCCTGCTGGCGGAGCTGTCGACCTGGCTGAAGACCTGGAAGAGCTTGTGCATATCCTCGGGCCGGATGCCGATGCCGCTGTCCCGCACCGAGACCCAGACCGCGTCCCGTGACACCAGGCGGCTCTCTTCGCCGGCCCGCTCCGAGGGAATCGCGAGGGGGACCGGGGTGCACACCGCGGACAGCGACACGACGCCTCCCTCCGGCGTGAACTTGGACGCGTTGGAGAGCAGGTTGAACAACACCTGGCGCACCCGGGTATGGTCCGCGACGACCAGGAGCGGCTCCTCGCCCACGTCGATCGTCGCCGTCTGCCGCTTGGCCGTCCGGAGGCTCGTGGTGTCGGTGACCGCACCGCGGATCGAATCCCGGAGATCGAGCCGAGTCAGGTGCACCGTCATCCGCCCGGCCTCGATCTTGGAGAGGTCGAGGATGTTGTTGATCAGGCCCAGGAGATGGCGACCGTTCCGCGCGATCGACTCGAGAAAATCCCGCCGCTGATCGGCCGTCACGTCGACGTCCGGCATCAACAGCATCTCCGAAAAGCCGATGATGGCGTTGAGCGGGGTCCGCAGCTCGTGGGACATGTTGGCGAGGAACTCGTCCTTGAGCTTGGTGACCCGGACCAGCTCCCGGTTCTTGTCCGCCAGCTCGCGTTCGTTGCGGCGGGTTTCCTCGAGAATGGTGGCGCGATCGAGCCCCACGGCGACCTGCTCGGCCAGCGCGCTGAGCAGCGCGATGTCGTGCTCGCCGAATGACTCGCCGTCGACCCGGTTGTATGCGCAGGCCGTCCCGATGACCACCCCGGACGACCGGAGCGGCACGCACACCGCGCGCTCCAGGTTGGGTGGCAGCGTATCCACCGGGAAATTCCGGGGATCGGCGTCCATGTCGTCGCAGGTCACCGCCTGGTCGTTGACCACCGACCAGCCCGCAAGCGACCGGTCCACCGGAACGAGACTTCCCTCGGCCGCCCGGAGCAGTCCCGCCCCGGCGAACACACGAAGGAATCGCCCCTCCTCGACCACGAGCAGGATGGCGGCGCCTTCGGCCTCGAGCAGGCCGGTGGCGAGCTGCACCACTTCGCCCAGCAGCTCGCCGCTGCTCCGCACACCGAGCAGGATGGATCCGAGCCTGCGCAGGAGCTCGAGCTCCCGATTCCGGGCCGCGGCGGCCGAGATCGCTCCTTCCAATCGAGCCCGGCGCTGCCGCGCCAGAACGTCGCCACGCCGGATGGCGAGAAACCCGCCCGCCGTGGTCAGAACGGCAAGGATGAGTCCGAGCCACTGGTCCCGATAGGAGAAGTAAATCGCCAGCCAGCCGAGCAGCAGCGCGAACGATGTGATCCCGGCAGGCCCGGACAGGCGCCGCAGCAGGACATCACGCTGCCGCGTGCTCACTCGGCGCCGAGGCTCATGCTGGACGGCTGGACGGCTGGACGGCTGGAAAGCGAATCGAAGTTTCCCTCATGGATTGGCGGGCCGGATGTCGATCTCACTGACCAGCGCATGCGCCGGCATCCGGAGCGCGTCGAGGATGGCCCGGGCGACGTCCTCCGGCTGCAGCATCCCCCCCACGGCCTCCGCGGGACGGCGGATGTTCCGGATCAGCGCCGTGTCCACCGAGCCGGGACAGATCGCGAGCACCCGGACGCCCTCCTTCCGAACCTCCAGCATGAGGCTCCGGCTGAATCCGAGCACCGCGTGCTTGGACGCGACATATGCCGTTCCCCCCGCGATGGCGTTCTTCCCGGCGAGGCTGGCCACGTTTACGACGACACCGGCCTTCCGTTCCCGCATCCCGGGAAGGACTTCGCGGGTCACCAGGAACAGACTACGGAGATTCGTGGCCATGGTGGCATCCCAGTCCTCCAGCGAAAGCTCGGAGAACGGACGGAAAATGGCGATGCCGGCATTGTTGATGAGGGTGTCCACCGGGCCGAGCTCGGCGGTGACGGCCTGGACCAGAGCGCGCACCGATTCGGGATTTCCAACGTCGGCGGCCCGTCCCGCGGCCGTGATGCCGTCCTCCCGAAGATCTGCAAGCAGTGCCTCGACCCTGGAGCCGGTGCGGGCACAGACTCCCACCTGGTAACCCGCGCGTCCCAGCGCAAACGCGACGGCGCGGCCGATTCCTTCGGTGGCACCGGTAACCAGCGCAGTGGGGGTGGGCATTGCGAGAAACCTAACTGAGTGTCGAATAGCGAGTAGCGGAGCGCGATGCGGTTGTTCCGCCTCGCTCTTCGCCCTTCGCTACTCACCGGCGACGGCAGCGCTCCCCTCCTCGACGATGGTACCGACCGAGCCCATGAAGGCATCGTACACCTCCGGCCGCCACCACCCGCAGCACCGCGCCAATTCCACCAGCGCCTCCTCCCGCGACATCGCCTTCCGGTAGCTCCGGGTGGTGGTCAGGGCGTCGAAGACATCCACGATCCCGATGATCTGAGCGCCCAGCGGGATTTCCTCTCCGCGTAGCCGGTCGGGATATCCGGTCCCGTCGAGCTTTTCATGGTGCCATCGGATGAGCGATTTCAGGTCCCACGGGAACTCGACCCCATCCAGCAGCTCCACGCCGTACACGGGGTGGAGCTTCATGATCTCGAACTCGTCCTCGGTGAGCCGCCCCGGCTTGTTGAGGATCTCGTGGGGAACCCGGACCTTCCCGACGTCGTGGAGGTACGCACCGAGGCGCAGGGTGGTTTGCTGCATCGTGTCGAGCCGGAGCGCGCGAGCCACGGCCACGGCATAACCCGCCACCCGCTCGCAGTGACCGTAGGTATAGTGATCGGCGGATTCGATCGATTGGCCCCAGTCCCGGACGACGGCGAGATACGCCCCCTCGAGCTCGGTCATCTTCCGGCCCACATTCACCATGTCCACCCGCGCATCGAGGCGGTTGAACAGGCCATGAGCCGTGTTCAGGAGGGTGAGCGCCTCCTGGTTGCGTCCGGTCGCCTGATAGAGCCGCGCCAGCTCGCTGGAGGCCTCCGCCTGACCGAGAATCCATCCCGTCTCGACGGCGAGCGAGCAGGCGGTGCGCAACCGGGCATCGGCCAGCGCAGGGCGGCCGGTATCGCGGAACACCATGCCGATGAGGCGGTAGGCGTCGGATTTGTCCATCCGCGCGCCGATCTGCTCGAAGGTCGCCAGCGCCTTCTCGGCCCGGAGCATCGCATCGCCGTATTGCTGGCGGGCGTGACAGACCTCGCCGAGATTGAGGTGACAGAGGGCCTCGAGGTAGACGTCGCCGGCCCGAGCGGCGATGGCGATGCTCCGCCCGAACGATTCTTCCGCTTCGCCGAGCGCGCCGCGCTGCGTCGCCACCATCCCCAGATTGTGATAGGCGATGGCCGCACCCCGCTCGTCTCCCGCGAGCTCGAATGCCTTGAGGGAGCGCCGGTAGTGGAGGGAGGCGCCGGTATGGTCGCCCTGGATGTTGGTGAGGATCCCCAGATTCTGCTCGATCCGTCCCCGGAGCGCCGCGCTCGATCCCGCGAGGGTCAGCGCCTCGGTGTATTTCGATCGGGCAGCCGTGATTTCTCCCTGCTCCACGTCGAGTCCGGCCAGCGAATTGAGCGCTTCCCCCGCCAGGATGAGGTCGCCGAGGTCGAGCGCCTCCCGGTAGCTCCGCTCGCAGAACTCTCGCGCCGGGCTCGCCTTTCCAAGACGGTGATGGACCACACCCAGCCGTCGCAACGCCTCCACGAGGACCGCGCGCTCGCCGGTTCTCTCCGCCACCGTGACCGCACCCTCGTACGCCACAACCGCGTCGGCCATGCGGCCGGCGCGGTCGTGGTCACCGCCTTCCCTGAGCAACGCCCCACCGGGACGGTGCTCAGGATTGGGTGCCGGAGGGGGGCCGGCGGCGGCGGGTAAAGACATGCGTCCTAGAACGCGATCGCGTAGCGGGAAAAGTGCTTCAGATCGCCGGTAACCATCTTCTGATCCGAAAGGTCCACCGACTTCAGGATCTCCAACAGGTTGAGCAGTTCGTCGGTGTAGGCGATCTTCTTGGGCAGGAGCATTCCAATCCCGCCGCAATTGCGGTAACTCATGGTGAGCGCCGCGGTCTTCGCGAACTTGAGCCCCTCGGGACTGAAGCGCACCGAGTTGACATTGCCGGAGACGACTTCGCCGGTGATCGTAATTGGCTGGGACACCGCGCCCTTCGGGATCACCAGCCGGTGTGGTCCTACATCGACCACGCCGCCGGCCGATCCGATCACGACCGACGTACGGCTCGCCGGGAGGGGGGTGCAGCTGAGCAATACCCCGGTGACTGTCGAGGTCAACCCGCCGAGCAGGGAGGCCTGTGCCTGGGGCTCGAGCGGGCTCGCCGGATCCCCGGCGCATCCGGCGGCGATGACTACGCCGAGGATGGTATTGAGGAAGCGGGGTCGGCGCATTGTATCTCTCCAGTGTCGTTGTGAGTGAAGAACTGTCAAATTCTTTGGCATATCTACGCGCAACTGCCGTGCCCACAACAAGATCGCAAAGCAGAATATTGACAGTTAGTCTGTCTTTACCCTCACCTCATTGTCGCCTATGCGGTTAGTCCCCTGCAGTCCGTTGCGCTCGGAGGGGCATCCGCGGATGTCGGAGCAGCCAGGCAGCTTTTTCCGTAGGGGCCAGACTTCGGGGCGCGCACAGGCTGTGGCGGCCAAGCCACGGTCTCGGGCCATCGTATGGCTGATTCTCGGCGCACTCACCGCCTGCGGCCGGAGCGGAGGAGAATGCCCCCGCTGCGACACGCTGGTGATCGCCGCCGCGGGCAAACCCGACGCACTCCTTCCTCCGCTGGTCGGGACGGCGATTGGCCGGGATGTCAGCGACCTCGTCTACGAGCGGCTTGCGAACCTCGAGGCGGGAGGATCACCAATCGACAGCTCCGATTACGGGCCGGGACTGGCGACTCGCTGGGAGCGAGTGGATTCGCTGACCCTGCGGTTTCACCTTCGCCCCGGCGCAAAATGGCATGACGGAGTCGCCGTCACCGGAGGCGATGTCGTTTTTTCCTTCGAGGCCTACGCCGACAGCTCGCTGGACGCCTCGGCGCGGGATCTTCTGGCCGGCCGCGTCGTGGCCACGGCGCCCGACGACTCCACGGTTGTCATCCGCTTCCGGGAGCCGGACCCGGAGCAATGGTATGACGCGACCTGGCACGTTCGAGTGCTCCCCCGGCACATCTGGCGGGAGATTCTCGCGTCGGCCTGGGCCTCCGATACCGCCTCGTCTCACCTGATCGGATCAGGCCCATTCCGGTTGGGCGCTCGCACCCCCGCCCAGTCGCTGACCCTCGATCGCGTCGACCCATCCGCCCGGGACGGGGAAATACGGCGCATCGTATGGCGGTTCACCGAGGACCAGGATGCAGCGCTCAACCTGTTGCTGAGCCACGAGGCCGATCTGCTCGAATCGGTGGGTGACTCGACGCGCGCCGCGCGGGTCAGCGCGGATTCCGCGCTTCGGGTCGTCACCTATCCATCGGCGATCTACGGATTCCTTGGCTTCAACCTCGATCGCGCCGCCGCCGCGAAGACCCGCGACGTTCGCCGGGCGCTGGCGCAGTCGATCGACCGGGCGACCGCCGCCCGTGCGGTCCTCGGGCCCGGAGCGATAGCCCCGCCGGGTCCGATGTCTCGACTGCTCTGGATCTACGAGGATTCCATCGGCGTGCTTCGGTTCGACTCGGCAGCGGCCGCGACTGCTTTCGACGGAGCGGGTTGGGTCCTCGGCAAAGATGGGATTCGCCGCCGGTCGGGACGGGTGCTGTCGGTGGACATTCTCGTGCCCGCAACGAGCAATGCCCGGCGGAATCTGGCGCAGGTGCTCCAGGAAATGTGGCGCAAGGCGGGAGTGCGGGTGGAGATCACCAGTGTCGACATGCCGGTGTTCCAGCAACGGCTCCGGACCGGAATGTTCGACAGCTACATCGGAGCGTGGCTCGATGAGCCGAGTCCACGGGGCCTGGCCGAGCAGTGGACCGCCGCCGGGATCGGGATCCTGAACTACGGCAAGTACAGGAGTGCGCGGTTCGACTCGCTGTTCCGGAGGGCGGCGACTGTTCGGAGTTCCGTGGCCGAGGCAGGGCGTGCCTGGCGTGAGGCGATGGATACTCTCAACGCCGACGCCCCGGGAATCTGGCTCTACACGCCGATGAATGCGGCGGGGGTGGCGAGGCGTATCGAGGGCGTGACGATCAATCCGTATTCCTGGCTCAGTACCTTACCGGCGTGGCGGTTGTCACCGCCGTAGGAGAATTGCAAAAGCAGACACGGAGGGCGCGGAGGATCGCGGGGAGACTCCGCGTAACTCCGCGCAGTCCGCGACGTGAGTTTCTTCAGCTCGTGGGCTTTCGATCGCGCTGCGGAACGTCGAGCGTCGCAGTAAGTGGGAGCGTCGCGAGAACGAGCACCGCGGCAACTGCGAACGGGCTCCCCCGCCCGAATCGGTCCATCATGAAGCCCGCGAGCAGCGGGAATCCCACCCGCCCGAGGCCTCCAAAAGTCTGCTGGACGCCGAGGAAAACGCCGAGCTCCCGCTTGGCCACGATCCGCGACAAGAGCCCCGTCACCGAGGGAAAGAGGAATGCCGTGCCCACGGGCATGAACGTGAACGAAGTGAAGAGCACGGCGTATCCTTGCCCGACTGACGCAAGCGCGAGGCCGGCTGAAAGCAACAGAATTCCCAGCCGTGCGAGCCGGACCTCACCGAACTTCGCCACCATACGGCCGAGGATCCCCGCCCTGACTACCACACCGATCCCGGCGAAGTACATGACGATGTAGCCGATAGTCTTTTCCGTCACACCGAGGCGCTCCTCCACCAGGAGCGGCAGGACTGCCGCCGTCCCGTAGAAGGCGCCGATCGCGAGAGCATAGATCAGAATCAGGCGCGGAGCCGGCTCGTGCCACCGCTCGATCACGTGCCGCATCGCCTGGAATCCGGACCTGGGCTTCCCGGTTACCGGCATGGTGCCCGAGGAGGGCATGTCCTTCGGCTCGGTGAGATACGCCGCTGCGACCAGCGCCACCAGGAGCGAGAGTCCCGCGGTAAAGAAACCGGGGGCGCGCGCGCCACCGATGGACACCAGCACCGACCCGAGCGCAGATCCCGACAGCCAGCCCAGACTGGTGACGGTCGTGAGCCAGCCGATCGAGCGGGTCCGTTCCTCGGGCGGACTGGCATCGGCGACGTAGGCCTGAACCACACCGATCGTTCCCCCACCGAGCCCCTGCGCCAGCCGCGAAACCAGGAGAAGCCAGACCGAGTCGGCCAGCGCGAATACGACGTAGGCGAGGCCTGACACGACCAGACCGGCGAGCAAGGTGGGTCGCCGCCCGACGCGGTCGGAGAGACGCCCCCACCCAGGGGCCGAAACGAGTTGGGCGATGGAGAATGCCGAGACCAGAAGACCGACGAGGAAGGCGCTGGCCCCGTGGCGAACCGCGTAGAACGGCAGGATGGGCACGACCATCGCCGCGCCCACCGTATCCACGAAGGCGATGATGAAGAGAACGATGAGGCGGGGCACGACGAAAGATATTTGGTTGGAGAAGCGTGTCACCCTTCGCTTTGTTCAGGGTGACCCGTCTTCCAGCACCTGCGCGGCGAGTGCCTCCAGATACTCGGGGAAGGTGTTGAGACAGGGCAAGTGCACGGCCGAAAGCTCCGGCCGGGCCTGCAGCGCGACGCGCCCTTCGAGCTCGCTCTCCGCGTTGTCGGCACCGAACCCATAGGGGTAGTAGATCACCCGGCGGTACCCCGCCAGCGACACCCGCTCCAGCGCCTCCTCCACCGGTGGCTGCGTCCAGCGTCCCCCGTAGACGTGGTTCAGCCAGCCGTTCACGATGAGGCCGAAGTCGGGCGCCAGCTCGGAGCGTATCATGCTGCAGATCCGTTCCGTCGCCACCCGGCCGGTCTCCATCGGCCGCGGCGGGTCGAGCAGCGTCCCGTGAGCCGCCAGCACCAGCGCCCACTCGTTCATCGTTCCGAGACTGCGCCGGGTGATTTCCTCCCGGATGTATCGGGCCGAGAGCTCCGCAAATACCCGCTCGTCGAGTGCGGGAAGGACACGCACCTTCGCTGTCGGCGTGCCGGCCTTGCGGCGGGCATCCGCCCACCGCGCGACCGCGTCTTGCGTCAGCTCGTGGGTAAAGGCCGACGCCGCGACGTAAAGCGGCACCACGTCCGCCTGACGCCCGGCAGGGATCCCATCGAGCACTTCGGGGATCAGCGGGTTTCGAAACTCATAGGCGACGTCGACCCGCCAGGTCGTGCCCGGATCGAGGCGCGCGAGGATCGCGGCGAGACCAGTCGCCTGGTCCCGGGTGATCGGCTCCAGCGGCGAGGCATACCGATGTGCGGCCCATAACCCGCGGCGCTGGCGAGCTCGCGTGAGTGCAATGAGTGGGATGAGCGCTTTGGGAATCGGGGCCACTCGGCGAGTGAGGCCGAGAAGGATCCGCCGGGAGTAGTGGAGCTGGGCGAGAAAGCCGGGGGTCTGCGGCTCGCCATAGGTGACCAGAACGACGTGCCGTGTCTTCATATCGTGAGGAGTTCCCGCGCGACGGTCTCGCCCGATCTGACCGCTGCGGAGAGCGCGATGCCGCCGATCCCACGGGGGGTGGCGGGAGATGGCGCCCGGTCGGGAACTAGATAGCCGTAGCCGCCGGGACCGCCGCAACAGCTCAGGACAAGACGGTCAGTTCCAGCAAGTACTCGGGGTCGTGGACCTTCGGCCTCGCCGTCCCGTGCCCCGGCTGCACATACACGTACCGCTCCCCCTTGAAGTTCCGCAGCACCACCTCGTCTTCTGTAAAGCTCTCGACGTACTCGGGAAGGAGAGGCACCTTTCCCCCGCCGCCCGGCGCGTCGATCACGAAGTGCGGGTTGGCCAGTCCGCTGGTCCATCCCCGGAGCGCCTTCATGATCTCCAGGCCGGTCGCCACGCTGGTCCTGAAATGCTCGCCGCCGGCTACCTGGTCCGCCATGTAGATGTAGTACGGCCGGACCCTCGCCATCAGCAGCCGTTGCATCAGCCGAACCATCACCGCGGGCGTGTCATTGACGCCCTTGAGCAGCACGGTCTGGCATCCCAGCGGAATCCCGGCGTCGGCGAGCATGCCGAGGCAGGCAACCGCCGACGGAGTGAGCTCGTCCGGATGATTGAAGTGGGTGTTGATGAAGAGCGGGTGGAATTTGCGGAGCACGTCGCAGAGCTCCGGGGTGATCCGCTCGGGCAGATGGCAGGGGACCCGGCTCCCGATCCGGATGATCTCGAGGTGTGGAATGGCGCGGAGCCGGGTGAGGATTGCCTCGAGCCGCCGGTCGGAGAGCATCAGCGGATCGCCGCCCGACATGATGACGTCCCGGATCTCGGTGTGGGCCTCCAGGTACTGGAAGGCCGACTCGAACTGGGACATGGGAATCTTCTCGGGATCGCCGACCTTGCGGCGCCGGGTGCAGAACCGGCAGTAGCTGGCGCAGACGGGAGACACCAGGAAGAGCGCCCGGTCCGGGTAGCGATGGGTGATGTTGGGGACGGGGCTGTCGCGGTCCTCGGACAGGGAGTCCACGATTCCGTCGTGGATCTCGAGCTCCTGAACCGTGGGGATGTACTGCCGCCAGATCGGATCGTCGGGGGACTTGATCAGATCGACCATCGGCGGTGAGATCCGGAACTCGAAATTGTCGATCGCCTGCCGCAGCCGCTCGTGCAGCTCGACCGGGAAGTGCTCCGGACCGAATCGCTCGGCGAGCGCCTCGAGGCTGGTGATGGAGCGGTGCTTCAGGAGTTCTTGCCAGGTGCTCATCGTCTCTCCTCAGTGGTCAGTGGTCAGTGGCCAGGGGTCAGAGGATCGCTTTTCACTGACCACTGAGCACTGACCACCGACCACTATATCCTCTTTACAAAAACAACGAGATCATCCCCCGGCGCATAGTAATCCGCGATCCTCGACGCCACCTGATACCCCCGCTTCGCGTAGAACTCGCGCGTTGGTTCGTAGTCGGGGCGCCCGGCGGTCTCGACGACGATGAGGCGGGCCCGTCCGGCGACCCGTCGCTCCATCTCCTCGACCAGCGCCCCGCCGATCCCCTGCCCCTGGCTCACTACGTCCACCACGATCCAGTAGAGGTCGAAAGTCCCCTTCGTACAAGGGGTGGGCCCCCAGCAGATCCATCCTGTCAGCACGCCGTCTACCATGGCGCCCGCGGTCTCGTAGTCGGGATCGGCCGGACGTCCAACCCCGGTTGCCGCGTCGAACACGTCGAGGGCGACCGGAATCTCTTCGGGGCGGAAGAGGGGCGTGGCGCGCGTCATAGCCTCGACGCGGGCGCGGTCGGCGCCTGAGAGGGGCCGAATGACGGCGCCAAGCGTGGTGCCGTTCACGCGGGAACCTGCTGGGTCAGCGACTCCGTGGCGCGGGCCTGCTCGAACCGCTGGACCGCTTCTTCGACGACCTTGAGGATCAGCGCCGGGTAGTCCCAGCCGCGGGTGCGACCCATGCGGGCAAGGCCGGCGTCGACCGAGAGATCGGGATTCGGATTCACCTCCAGCACGTAGACCTCGCCCTGGTCGGTGATGCGGAGATCGACCCGTCCGTATCCCTTGGAGCCGGTCAGCGTATCCCAGGCCTGACGCGCCGCCTGGGTCACCCGCCGGTTGAGCTCGGGTGTGAGTCGTGCCGGACAGATCGGCTCGGTGCCGATGTCTTCGGCGCTCCCGGTATCCCACTTGGCGGCGTAGGTGACGATCGGCCAGGCTCCCGCAGGCATCCGGTCGAACAGGATTTCGGAGATCGGGAGGATGTCCCGGCCGACAAATCCGACGTTGACCTCGCGACCGGGGACGTATTCCTGAATCAGCACCTCGTCCCACTGCTCGCAGACCTTGGCCAGCCGGTCGCGGAGGCCCTTGCGGGTCGTGCAGACGGCGCCGGAGTCGATGCCCACGCTCGCGTCCTCGCCCGAGGGCTTCACGATCACTGGATACCGGAGTCCCGATGGCGGGGTAATCCCCCGAGCAAGGACGAACGGCGGAACCGGCACCCCGGCCGCGGCAAGGAGCGTATTTGCGATGTGCTTGCGATGGCAAATCGTTACCGGCCAGGAGGGACAGCCCGTGAACGGGACCCGGGTGAGCTCGAGCGCCGCGACCGCGAGGTCCTCATACCGGGCCAGCCCGTTCACCCCTTCGCAGAGGTTGAAGACCAGGTCGAGGCGCTGCATCCGGCGAAGCCAGGAGACGTCGCCCAGGTGCACCGGATGGAGGGTTGCTTCGTGTCCCGCCCGGCGGAGGCAGCCCTGGATATCGGAGACATTCGTCATCACCGCGGCGACGTCTTTCTGATCCCAGTCCCGCCCACCTCCGTCGAACAGAATCCCGATCTTCACGCAGCCGCCCGTTTCCGGTCGACCGATTTCTTGAGGAGCGAGCGCCCGCTGATGCGGCGCCAGGCGATGTCGGCCACGGTCTGAATCAGGGTGTCATATGACATTCCCGCGGCCCGGGCCGCCTTGGGGAAGCAGGAGTTGTCCTGCGGGTTGGGCAGGATGCCCGGCAACGGGTTGAGCTCGACCACCATCGGCCGTTCCGCCGCATCGCACCGCACATCCACCCGGCACCAGTCGCGGCAGCCGAGAACCCGATAGGCGCTGAGGGCGGCGGAGCGGACGTCTCGCGCCAGCTCCTTGGAGATGTCGGCCGGACATTCGAAGAGATCGAGCGGGTGTTCCGGGGTATCCCAGAGCCACTTGGCCTCATAGCCATAGATCGGCTTGGCTCCGAGGGGCAACGCCTCCCATCGCATCCCGACCAGCGGGAGGCAGCGGGCTTCCTTGCCGTTGCCCATGATGGCGACGGTGAACTCCTGGCCGGGAAGCCAGCTCTCGATCAGGACCGGCTCCTGATAGGTGTCCAGCAGGTCGCCGACCTCCTGAACCAGCTTTGCCCGGTTGGTGCAGAGCGACTTTTCGGTGATGCCCTTGCCCGATCCCTCGAGCGCCGGCTTGGCGAAGAGCGGGAAGGGGAGATTGACGTTTCGGGCATCCGCCCGGGTGTTCGCCACCACGAACGGCGCGGTGGGGACACCGTAATAGGCCATGATCTCCTTGGCCCGGCCCTTGTGAAGGGTCAGCGCCAGGGAAAGCGGATCGGAGGCGTGATAGGGGATGCCGAGGAACTCGCAGATCGACGGGACGTGACTCTCGCGGTTCACCCCGTAGAGTCCCTCCGCGATATTGAAGACGAAATCGGGTTTCGCCTCCATGACCTGCCGGGGGAAATTCTTCCCCGCCTCGAGCCGGATGACTTCTCCGACGCCTTCGAGCGCACTGGCGACAGCCTCGATGGTATCGGGCTCATCCCATTCGGCGTAGAGATCAGGCTGGGGGAGATCGGGGCGAAGAGCTCGGCTGGCGGAAGCCCGGTCGAGCGCGGGGACAGCGGGATCGCCGGCTTTCTTCGGCGCCGGCAGCGTAGGCTTCTGGTTATAGGCGAACCCTATTCGAACCGCCAATCGATCTCCTTGGTGAAGTGGAAGCCGGTCCCGCGAGCACCACATCGCACGACCAACAGAAGCTCTGGTCCTGAGTTCTTGACCTAAGTTAAGGAAAAGCGCGAGGCTGCACAATAGTTTTTGGCACAATTCGCGCCAAATTGATCGCTTCTTCCGATCGCATCACCTCACTCGGAGCTTCCGATGCGCCTCGCTTCCGCCCTCGTCGTGCTCTCTTGCAGCGTGTTTCCCCTCGCAATTCGGGCGCAGCAGCCGCGTGCCGCGGTGGACAAGGTCCTCGTCGTCACGCTCGATGGGCAAAGGTGGCAGGAGCTCTTCGGTGGGGCGCAACGCGAGCTGATTTCGAACAAGGCGGGGGGTGTGGGAGATACTGTGGGCCTGATTCGGCGATTCTGGAGGGAGGATGCCCGGGAACGGCGGGAAGCCCTGATGCCGTTCTTCTGGACCGAAGTGGCGCAGCGGGGAGTCATCCTGGGCGATTCCGCCGGGGGAACCACGGTGCGGATAACCAATGGGAAGCGCTTCTCCTACCCCGGGTACAACGAGCTCCTCACCGGCCATGCCGACGACCGCATCGACAGCAACGACAAGATCCCCAATCCGAATGTGACGGTACTGGAGTGGTTGAACCGGCGCCCGGCGTTCTCGGGGCGGGTCGCGGCCTTCGGCTCCTGGGATGTGCTTCCCTACATCGTCAACCGGGAGCGGAGCGGCCTCTATGTCAACGGCGGCGGCCCCCCGGTGACCAACCCGAGCACGGCCGTGGAGCGGGCAATGAATGACGTTGCAGCCGGCCTTCCCCCCTATTGGGGCACCGTGCGGTTCGACGGGGTGACGATGCAGGGCGCGCTGCACTACCTGAAGACCCGGAGGCCCCGGGTGCTCTACGTGATGCTCGGCGATACCGACGAATGGGCCCACGAGCGGCGCTACGACCTCTACCTCGACGCCATCAACCGCGGCGACCGGTTTCTTCGGACCCTATGGGAGACGGCGCAGGCGATGCCGGGATACCGGGGAAGAACCGCGCTCCTGATCGCGACCGACCATGGCCGCGGGTCGGGAAATGACTGGACCGATCATGGGAGAGACGTGCCGGCGGCGGAGCGCATCTGGATGGCGATGCTGCTGCCGGGAGCCTTCAGCCGTCAGCCTTCGGCCGTCAGCGGGAGCTACACCCAGGCACAGTTTGCCGCCACGATTGCCGGGCTACTGAGGCTGGAAAGGGAGTTCCGGGCGGCGAGCCCCAAGGCAGCACCTTCCATTTTCACACCCTGACACTCGCTTCCTCGACCGGGGTGCCCACAGATTTCGCAGATGGCGCAGATGACCGATCTAATCGGAGAAATCTGTGGAATCTGTGGACCACCTGGTCAAGCGCTCCGGAGCCTGGCGTAGGTGCGGAAGGTCATGGGGTACAGGTTCTTCTCGTCCGCAGGGTGGTCCTCTTCGCTTTCCACCACCCACGCCGCACCCTCGAACTCGGGAAAGTACGTATCACCATCCACCGTCGCATGGACCACGGTCAAGTAAATCCGGTCGGCCCGCGGCAGCGCCAGCCGGTAGATCTCACCTCCCCCGATTACGAAGACCTCATCCTCGGTGGCCCCGAGCGCCAGCGCCTCGTCCAGCGACGGCACGACCGTCACCCCGTGCGGCCGGAATTCGGAATTCCGCGTGATCACCACGTTGCGGCGGTTGGCCAGCGGACGCTTGACCTCGGCGAAAGTCTTCCGGCCCATGATGACCGTGTGATCCACGGTGAGCCGCTTGAAATGCTGCAGGTCGCGGGGGAGGCGCCAGGGCAGCCCGCCGCTCTTGCCGATGACCCGGTTTTCCGACATCGCCGCCACCAGCGAGACGATCACACCGCCACCGGCGCCCGGATCGCCGGGTAAGGATCGTACGCTTCGAGCGTGAAATCCTCGTAGCGGAACTCCTCGAGGCGGGTGACCGAGGGGTTGAGCTGCATACGGGGAAGCGAACGGGGTTCGCGGGCGAGCTGCTCTCGAACCTGCTCCATGTGATTCAGGTAGAGATGCGCGTCACCGAATGTATGAATGAACTCGCCGGGCCGGAGCCCCGTCACCTGTGCCACCATCATCGTGAGCAACGCGTAGCTCGCGATGTTGAAGGGGACGCCGAGGAAGACGTCGCCGCTCCGCTGGTAGAGCTGGCAGGAGAGCGTCCCGTCCACCACATAGAACTGGAACATCGTGTGGCACGGCAGGAGCGCCATGCGCGAAAGATCGGCAACATTCCAGGCGCTCACGATCATGCGGCGCGACTCAGGCGTGCTGCGGATCTGCCGGATCACTTCGGCGATCTGGTCGATATGCCGCCCGTCCGGACCAGGCCACGAGCGCCACTGGTATCCATATATAGGGCCGAGATCGCCTTCCGGACTCGCCCAGTCGTCCCAGATTGAAACTCCAGCCTCCTTGAGCAACTTCGTGTTGGTCTCGCCTCGGAGGAACCAGAGCAGCTCGTGGATGATGGATTTGAAGTGAACCTTTTTCGTCGTGACGAGCGGAAAGCCCTCGTCCAGATCGAACCGCATCTGCCAGCCGAAGATGCTGAGCGTGCCGGTGCCGGTGCGGTCGCTCTTGGGGCGGCCGTGGGTTGCGACGTGACGCATCAACTCGAGGTATTGGCGCATGGTTGCTGGATGCTGGGTGCTGGTGGCTGGTTACTGCACTTCGCTCAACTCTAATCTACTCTGGGAGTACCCCGCGGACCGTTCGATCTCCCGCAATCCTGCCTCGATCCGCGGTGGCAGTATGGCCGCGTCCTCGCCGACTTTCAGATTCTCGAACGGCTGAAAGTCCGGCGAGGGGAGCTTCACGCCGGGATTGAGAATCCCTGCGGGGTCGAAAGCATCCTTCACCAGCCGGAACAGCGCCACGATCTCGGCGCCGTAGATTCGCTCCAGCAGATGGGCCCGCAACCGGCCGTCGCCGTGTTCGCCGCTGGGTGTCCCCCCCACGTCGACGACCACCTCAGTCACCTCGTCGAAGATGGCGACCATCCGCGTCTTCCAGTCCTTTTCCGCCGGATCGGGGAGCAGATTCACGTGGAGGTTTCCTGAGCCGGCATGGCCGAAGATCACGAGCTGGACCTTGTGCCGCTTTCCCGCGGCGCGCACGGCGGCGATGTAGCGCGACATCGCCGCGAGCGGGACGCAAGCGTCCTCGATCACCTGCAGTGAGCGCCGGCCCTCGCCCAATCGCGCCAGCATGGGGCTCGCGGCGTGGCGCACGCTCCAGAGGGCCTCGAGGGAGCCTCGGTCGTTCGCTTCCCTGACCTCGCCGGAGTGGGGCGCGAGAATCTTCCGGACCCCCGCGAGTCTCTCTGCGAGCTCGGCTGTGTCCTCGCCCTCGAGCTCCACCATGAGGAGGCCTGCTTCTCCCCCTCCACGCACGCCGGCAAATTCGAGAAATGTCGGATCGAGATACTCGACCGCCGAGGGGGCGAGCCCGGACAAGGCGGAGACGATTTCGCCCAGCCCCGCGGTTTCACTGAGCGCCGCCCGGACCCCGCCATACCTCGAGGGTGTTGGCGTGAGCCGCCACTCCGCGGCGGTGATGAATCCCAGCGTTCCCTCGGCGCCGACCACGAGATCGAGCAGATCTCCCGAGTCGAGCCAGCGATCGAGCGCATACCCCGAGGAGTTCTTGAGAGTCCGGGGATATCGCGAGCGAATCGCATCGCGGGCCGCGAGGAGCGCCGGCTCTGCCCCTTGCCGGAATCTCGCGACCGTCGGGGTCTCGGGCGGAGGAGCTCCGCGCCGCAATGTCATCGGCAATCCATCGGCGGTGATCATCTCGATGGCGGTGACCCAGTCGCGTACGCTCCCCGAGCGGAGGGAACTGGGCCCCGAGGCGTTGGTCGAGAGCATTCCTCCGAGCGTGGCAAAGCGCGCGCTCGAGGGATCGGGAGGGAGCCGCAAGCCGCCGCGATTGGCGTCTTCATTCAGGGCGCGAAGGGACACTGACGCGCCGGCATTCGCCAGGCGAGCATCGACGCGCATCGTGAGCGGCCCACCGTCCAGGGCGGTGAGGTCCACCACCACTCCCTGGCCGAGGTTACCTCCCACCATGCCGCTTCCCGCTCCCCGCGGAACCAGCGCAATCCGGTCCGCAGCCGCCCAGGCTACCAGCTCGGAGAGCGCTCGCGTGGTGGAAGGAACGGCGACCCCCGCCGGCACGATGCGGAAGATGCCGGCACCTTCCGCATATGCGGCCCGAGCCGGGAGGTCGGTGCGCTTTTGACCATTGAAATCGGGAAAGGAGGCGAGTGGGGACGGCTGGGCCAGCATTGGGGTATTATATAGCCATGGCCGCCGCTCCGAACCGTCCCGAACTCATCCATCTTGACGTGGACCGGCGTCTCGGCCACGAGTGGGATGAGTGGGATGGCCAGCCGCTGCCCGATGCAGGGAACTTCGATGCGCCACCCCGGATTTTCTTCGGCTGGTCGCTGGGCTGGATTCTGGCGGTCACTCTGACCGGAGCGATTCTGCTGTTCATCCTGGCGCCGCGGCTCGCCTCCCTGCACCGCGCCATTCCCCCGGTTCTGAGCTGGACGCTCGGCCTCCTCGCGAGCACCGTGCTCCTGTGGTGGGCGCTCATCGCTCTCTCCTACGCATTTCGATCCAACCTCCTCCCCGAGAAACTCGCCGAGCGGGGCCCGTTGCTTCGGCTCATGCGGGGCACTTCCCTGCTCGCCGACCGGTTCGGGCGGCGCGACTGGGTCGAGAATGCGTCGGTGAAAGTCTACGACGCGCTCGCGCTGGACCGAAAGCGCAAGGTGACCGGAGGGGAGCTGCTGCTGCTGATTCCGCGCTGCCTCGCCAAAGACATCCTCGAGGGCGTCCTGCGCGTCGCCGGGCGCTACCAGATTCCGGTTTTCGTCGCGACGCGGGGACAGCTCGCCCGCCGGGTCATCAAGGAACGCCGCCCCCGTGCGGTCGTCGCCGTGGCCTGCGAACGGGATATGGTGAGCGGACTGCACGATGTCGCCGGCAAGGTTCCGGTGCTCGGGCTCACGCTGACCCTGCCGAGCGGGCCCTGCCGCGATACCCGGGTGGATCTGGTCCAGCTGGAGGAGTGGGTGCGGGCGTACGTGCAGTAAACAGTGAGCGGTGAGCCGGAAATGCTTTTCCCGCTTACTGCTCACCGCTTACCGCTCACCGTCGGTAGTCCAGCGGCGGCTTCCGGTCTCCCACCCGCGACTTGTAGACAAATCCTCCCAGACGCTTCTCGAATTCCGCCCGCGCCTTCGGCAGATGGGCCGGATTGCTGAAGAGCTCGATCGCGGTCAGCGCCATCGTCTTGGCCGCCACCATCATCCCTTTCGACCCGATCGACATCCCTCCCGCCGCCACCGCTTGCCAGCTGTGGGCCGGTGTCCCGGGCACCCACGTGGCGGCGGAGAGTTGGACTGTTGGAACTACCCAGCTCAGATCGCCCATGTCGGTGGAACCGGGGGAGACACCCGTCTCCGGCGGGCTCACCCGTGTCGCCTCATCCGGCGGAGGAAGCGTGCCGGTGAGTGACGGCCGGATCTGCTCCGCGAATGCCTTTTCCTCCGGGGTATAGGTGTAGCCGCCCACGCGATCGAGGGCGCCCTGCATCACGTCGGCAAGTGCATCGTTCGGCAGGACATTATACACCGAATTCACCAGCTCGAAATCCATGGTGGTTCCGGTGCCCAGAGCGGCGCCCTTGGCGGCATTCAGGACCCGTTCCCAGATCCCGTCGAGAACCCGCATGTCGCCATGGCGGGCGTAATAGTAGACCTCGGCAAAATCGGGAACGACGTTCGGGGCCTTCCCGCCGCTGGTGATGATGTAGTGGATGCGGGTTTCCTGAGGGACGTGCTCCCGCATCAGGTTCACCATCGCGTTCATCGCTTCCACCCCATCGAGGGCGGAGCGGCCCTGATCGGGTGCCGCCGCGGCGTGTGCGCTCACGCCATGAAATCGGAACTTGGCGCTGGTATTCGCCAGCGAGGAGGCCCGACTTATCTGATTGAGATCGCCCGGATGCCAGGACACGACGGCGTCCACATCCTTGAAGAGGCCGGCGCGAATCATGTAGATCTTCCCCCCTCCCCCTTCCTCCGCCGGCGCGCCGTAAAAGCGAACCGTCCCGCCCCGCGTCCCTGCCGCGAGCCAGTCCTTGACCGAGATCGCCGCGGCCGCCGCGGCGGTCCCGAACAAGTGGTGACCGCAGCCGTGCCCTGGGCCCCCTTCGACCAGGACCTTGCGGACGGGAACCGCATCCTGGGAGAGGCCGGGCAGTGCATCGAACTCTCCGACGATGGCAATTACCGGCTTGCCGCTTCCGTACGAGGCCACAAATGCGGTGGGCATCTCCCCGACGCCGGCTTCGACTGCAAAGCCGGCGGACCGCAGCTGATTCTGCAGGAGGGCGCTGCTTTTCTCCTCCTGGTACCCGACTTCGGCAAAACCCCAGACCTGTTTGGCGACACCGGCATAACCTGGAGACTTGGCGTCGAGGTCTGCAAGGACCGCGTCGGCCCAGGTCGGCTTGCGCGCCTGCGCGCAGAGTGACAGCGCGGGTGCGAGGAAGAGGATCGCCAGGATTCGAATGCTGCGGCTCATCGGGGGGCTCAGCGGTAAGTGGTGTCGGGTTTGACCTTCGCGGAATCCGGCTTGACGGCCGGTTTTGGTGGGAACATGGCCTGGATGGTCGCCGGGTCGCCGTGCAGCTCGATCAGCCGGCGGATCACCCCGGCGATTCGACGCTGCAGGGGGTGGTCGTCGGGAAGCGGAACATCGAGCTCGCGCTCGGGACGTGACGGATCGGCCATCGGGCGATAGATCGCTTCGACCACCAGCTCGCTCCAGAATTGCTTGGCCGGGTTGACCCAGGCCCGGACCCGCACGACATCCTGTCCAAGCGGGCGGGCCCTGGTGGGCTCGAGCGTATTCCCGGCCAGCCACCCGGAGTCGATGAATCCATCGGCCTCGCGCACCACGGACAGGGTGATGCTGTCTCGCGCGAGGGCTTCCGCCAGCAGTCGCGTCGCGTCCGGAATCTCGAGCTCGACTTCGGCGATGGCCGCGGTGGGGAGGGGGAGATAGCTCGGCCGCGACGTCGTTGCCCGGCAGGAGAGCAGGAGCAGCAAGAGAGTGAGCGGTGAGCGGTGAGCGGTAAGCGGGAACTGCGCCGCAACGCTGGTCCCGTTAACCGTTGACCGTTGACGGTTGACGCTTTTCATAGACTTACGGGCGTGGGTGGTGTCGTCGACCAGTCGTAGAACCCCCGCCCGGACTTCTTCCCCAGCCACCCGGCAAGCACCATCCGCTTGAGCAGCGGCGGTGGGGCGTAGCGCGCCTCGCGAAACTCCTCGTAGAGAATTTCGCCCACCTTGACCGCGGTATCGAGCCCGACGAAATCGAGCAGTGCCAGGGGCCCCATCGGATGTCCGCAGCCGAGCGTCATCCCCAGGTCCACATCGCGAATCGAGGCGACGCCGCGCTCGACCGCGCGGGCCGCATCGAGCAAGTAGGGGATCAGAAGCAGGTTGACGATGAACCCCGCCGAGTCTCTTGCGGCGATCGGTTCCTTCCCGAGCCGCCGCACGAATGCCGTGCCCGCCTCGATGGTCTCCTGCGAGGTAGCGACGCTCCGCACCACCTCGACCAGCGGCATCATCGGCACCGGATTGAAGAAATGGAGTCCGAGAAACCGGTCGGGCCGCCCCGTCACGGTCGCCATCGCGATGATCGAAAGACTCGAAGTATTGGAGGCGAAGATAGTCTCCGGCCTGCACACCAGGTCGAGCGCGGTCCACTGCCGGTTCTTGAGCTCCAGGTCTTCGGTCACCGCTTCGATGATGAGGTCGCAGGAGGCAAGCTCTTCAAGCGATGTCGTGAACCGGATCCGGCCGAGTGCTGCATCCCGGGCTTCGGGAGCCAGCTTCCCCTTCTCCACGAATTTCCCGAGCGACGCCTCGATCGCTTTCTTCCCCCGCGCGAGCTGGTCGTCCGAGACGTCGCGGGCGAGCACGTCGAATCCGGCCACCGACGCCACCTGCGCGATCCCGCTGCCCATCTGCCCGCACCCGAGCACGCCCACCTTGGCCGTAGAAGTCACTTCTGCCGGGACCTTTCCGTGGAGGACGCGATGGCCTTTCGAATTTCCCCTGCGATGGTGTCGAGCAAGCCGCCCGCCCGCGGTGGAATCTGATGGCCCGGCTTGATGCCGCCTCGCTCGAGGTAATCCAGCGCGCGCTCCAGCCCGAGCGCGGTCCGGTCGGCGACCGGCCGGAACCGCTTGAGCGTAAACCAGCCCATCACACCGCCCACCATGAGCGGCGGGATGACCACGAACCAGATCGGGCTCATCACCGAGAGTATGATTGCCGCCGCTGCGCCGAGGGAGCCTCCCGCGAGCGCCCCGCCGACGTATGCGCCCCGGGCCTGGCGGAGGTCGGCAGTGAGCGATACGTGGCAGTATCCGGATTCGAGCTTGGTAAACGTCGCGGCGACCAGCGTCGATTTCGCGAGCATGAATTTGGGCACACCCGATCCCAGCACCGCGCCCCCCCGGCGCAGTGCCGCCTGCATCCCGCCGATCGGCTCGAAGGTCACCCGCCCCGCCTGCTGCCGCTGCACGGCGAGCAGCTCGTTCTTGTCGAACCATTCTACCAGAGCGCGCGCCGCGTCCTCGGGGTCCCCGATGACTACCCGTTGTGCGCGCACTTCCGACGGTCCGACCAGACTCCCGGCCAGTCCGCTCTCCGCCGGCGCGATCACTTCGGTGGCCTGCTCCAGCATCGCCTGCTGGAGGTATCGCGCGGGGATCCCGACTTCCCTGCCGAGCGCCGTGACCTCGTCCGGCGAAAGGCCTTCACCGACGTCGGCTTCGCCCGCCTGCAGCTCCGCCGCCCGCTGCATGATGCGCTCCAGCGCCGCGCGATCGATCTTGCCCGGGGTCAGGTCCGCCATCTACTCGCTCTTCGGCTCGGTAGGAATCGCCTGCCGTAGCTGGCGGAGCTGCTCCGCCGGGTCGAAGCCGGTGAGTTTTCCCACCGCGGGCTCGGCGGGGAGGGCCGCCGGGGCCGGCTCGGCCGCGGGGTGCGGGGCCGGCATGGCGTCGTCGGGTCGCTGAAAAAAGGTCTTGAAGAAGTCGATCGGGATCGGGAAAATGGTGGTCGTGTTGTTCTCCGCCGCGATTTCGGTGAGCGTCTGCAGGTAGCGGAGCGTGAGCGAGGCGGGCTGGCTTTGCAGCATCCGGGCCGCCTGTGCGAGGGTTTCCGAGGCCTGCAGCTCGCCTTGCGCGCTGATCACCTTGGCCCGTCGCTCCCGCTCCGCCTCGGCCTGGCGGGCAATCGCCCGGCGCATCCCGTCGGGCAGCAACACATCCTTGATCTCGACCGCCGAGACTTCGATGCCCCAGAAGTCGGTGCGCTCGTCGATGATCTGTTTGAGGATGTCGTTTACTTTCCGCCGGTCGGCCAGCAGCTCGTCCAGCTCCACCTGGCCCAGCACCGAGAGCAGCGTGGTCTGCGCCATCTGGCCGGTGGCGTAGAGGTAGTCCTGGATCTCGATGATGGCGAGCGACGGCTCCAGCACCCGGAAATAGAGAACCGCGTTCACCTTGACCGAGATGTTGTCGCGGGTGATCACATCCTGCGCCGGAATGTCCATCGCGACGATCCGCATGGACACTCGCTTCATCTGGGCGAATCCGAGCGGGACGAGGGCGATCCCGGGGCCCTTCGTCGCGGTGTACTTTCCGAGGAAGAACACCACCCCGCGCTCGTACTGCTTGAGGATACGAATGCTTCCAGCCACATAGGCGAAGGCCGCGAGCGGCAGCAGCAATAGCAGATCCATGGTGGCCTCCTATGGTCCGAACGCTTCGACGATCACCGCAATGCCCTGCCCGCCCCCGATGCACGCGCTGCCGAGGCCGTAGCGCTTGCCGATCCGCCGGAGGGTGTGCAGCAGGTGGACCGTGATCCGGGTGCCGCTCGCCCCGAGGGGATGGCCGATCGCGACCGCACCGCCTTCGGCGTTGGTCTTCTGCCGGTCGAGCCCGAGCTCCTTTTCCACCGCGAGGTACTGCGCGGCAAAGGCTTCGTTGACCTCGACGCGGTCCATCTGGTCGAGGGTCATCCCGGCGCGGGCGAGCGCCTGCCGCGCCGCGGGCGCCGGCCCGATGCCCATGATCTCCGGGTCCACTCCGGCGACCCCCCATGCCACCAGCCGCCCGATGGGAGTGAGCCCACGCTCCCGGGCGAAGTCGGCCGACGTGACGATACATGCTGCCGCGCCATCCGCGATACCGGAGGCATTTCCCGCCGTGACCACCCCGTCTTTCGCGAAGACCGGTGCGAGCTTTGCCAGCCCATCGGCCGTGGTCTCGGGACGCATGTGCTCGTCCGCCGTCCACGGCTCCGCCTGCTTGGTCTTCCGGTTGATGATCGGAACCGGGCAGAGCTCATCCACGAGCCACCCCGATTCCCGCGCGGACTTCGCCGCCTGCTGGGACCGGAGCGCGTAGGCGTCCACTTCCGAGCGCGGGATGCCGTACTGCTTCGCGAGATTCTCCGCGGTGATTCCCATGGGGCAACCGCAGTAGGCATCGGTGAGACCCTGCCAGAGCAGATCCTCCAGCGCGGGGGAGGCGCCCAGCCTGGTGCCCCACCGGATTCCGCGCACGACGTGCGGCGCCTGGCTCATGGATTCGGCGCCGGCCGCGAGTACCACGCGCGACTCGCCGAGCAGAATCTGCTGCGCTCCCTGGATGATGGCCTCGAAGCCCGAGCCGCAGAGCCGGTTGACCGTTAGGGCCGGAGTCGAGATGGAGCAACCGGCCCGGAGCGCGATATGGCGCGCGATGTAGGCGCCGTCGGCCGAGGTCTGCATGGCGTTGCCGACCACCACGTGATCCACCGAGTCTCGGGGCACGGCGGCGCGCTGAATGGCCGCCTTGGCCGCGACCTCCCCGAGATCGGTGGCGCTCAGATCCTTGAGGACGCCCCCGAAGGAGCCGAACCCGGTGCGAACGCCGGAGAGGAATACGATTTCGGGACGATTGGCCATGACGGAGGCGCTCACGTGTAGCGGTGGGGATCCTTGACCGGCGCGCCGCAGGTGATGCAGTGCCGCCACTCCGAGTCGAGCTCGGTCTGGCAGCGCGCGCAGGTGAACGGAATGAGGCGGTCACCGCACCAGGGGCAGAACACGATCTGCCGTCCCGATGGCATGGCGTGATGGCAGCGCGGGCATTGATGGTCACCCTGGTTCCGTGGCGCGGCCGAAGGGGCGGGACTCTCGGTCGGGATGGGGCGGTCATCGCGAGGCGCCGCGGCCGCCGTGGCGATCTCGGCGGTTCGGCGGGATTGCTTCACTTCGTTCGCAACGACAACCGGCTCCTCGTCCCCCACGATTTGCGCCGCGGCGAGCGAAGTGATCTGGATCGTCGAATCGGCGACTTCATCGAGTACGCCAAGGTCGGGGTTGGCGCCGGCCAGCTCCTCCCGGCAGCGCAGGGCGGCAGCCGCGGGGAGCGTCCGAACGAATCCGCGCTCGCCGGCGACAAGCCTGAGCAGCACCGTTTCGTAGTCTTCCACGCTCTCGAGCATGAGCGCCCGGCGGTGGGTCCGATACGGCAGGATCCTCTCCCGGATCTGGCCGATCGGGACCGCGCGATTGACTCCCTCCTTGCTGGCGGAGAGCTGCTCGACGAGCCGGCGGGCAAACCGGGTGAGCTCATCCATTCGGCATACCTCCGGCGATACTCGGTGCGGCGTCGAGGTCTCTGGGGAATTGTTCCCCGCGCGCGAGGCGCTCGTCCAGCGCGGCAAACGCCGCGTCCGGATCATAGTCGGTGTAATGCCCCGCTGCCCGTTTATGCAGCAGCCAGGCGCCGAATCCCGACGCGACGATTCCGGCGGAGGTTTCCTGGGCCCGCGCCGCGCGCACCGCCAGATCGTTCGCGTACTCGTTCTTGGGGTGGCCGCTGTGGCCGCGGACCCAGGCAAACTGGGTGTCGTGGAGCGGCAGCGATTGCGCGAGCGCGCGCCAGAGCTCCAGGTTCTCGATCGCTCCGGTCTTTCGCTTCCACCCCTTCGCGATCCAGCCCGGCAGCCACTCCCGCACACCCCGCACCAGGTATTCCGAGTCGGAAATCACCAGGACGCGGAGCCGCATTTCCTTCCCGGCCAGCAACTGCAGAACGCCGATGCCGCCGGCCAGCGCCATCCGGTTGTTGGTGGTGTCGGGCGCGTGGATGTAGAAATCCCTGCGCACCAGTCCGCGCGGCGTGCGGGTTTCGATCAGGCCCCCCGCCCCGCCCGGGCTCGCTCCCTCCCGCCCGTTGCCGAGGCAGCTCTCATCGAGATGCACGATGGCGCGGGCGCTCACGGAAGCACCTGGAAGTCGTCGAGATCCTCGAGTTCGAATCGCAATTCTTCCCCGGTCATCGGGGACAACCCGACCAGTGCCTCCTGACCGCCATGATGCAGCAGCCGGCGCGCCACCACGATGAACTCGGTTCCCCGGCGCATGAGGACCACGCGCCGATGGAGCCGCGTGGCCCGTTCCAGCTGCTCCATTCGTTGCGGGGTCCAGCGCACCGATCCCATAGCCAGCGCCGCTCCGTTACTGTTCCGCCGTCCCGCGGACCACCCGCAGGACACCGGCGTCGGGTAGAATTTCTCCGATCACCGCGCGCGCGGCCGTGCCCTCAACCCGCAGCGCGTCGAGCAGCAGAGCGAGCCGCTGCGGCCGCACGGCAAGGAGCAGCCCGCCGGAGGTCTGCGCGTCCACACAGAGCAGGCGTTCCGGCTCGGTGATATCGTCGGCCCATTCGACCCGCGCCGCTTCGAGGTTCCGCCGGGTGCCGCCGGGGACGGCGCCCGCCGCCGCGAGTTCGAGGGCGCCATCGAGCAGCGGGAGCCGCGCCGAATCGATGCGGGCGCCCACCCCGCTCGCCGCGATGATATTGCCGAGGTGCCCGAGCAGTCCGAACCCCGTGATGTCGGTGGCGCACCGGACCCCGGCGGCCAGCGCCGCGCGCGCCGCGCCGTCGTTGAGCGCCGTCATGCTCCGGACCGCCTCATCGAGCGCGGATTCCATGACCATGTCCCGCTTGAGCGCGGTAGTGAGTATCCCGGTCCCGAGCGGCTTGGTCAGCACGAGGAGATCGCCGGGCCGCGCGGCGGCGTTAGTGAACATCCGGTCGGGATGCACCTCGCCGATGACACAGAGTCCGAACTTGGGCTCCGGGTCGTCGATGGAATGGCCTCCGAGCATCAGGCAGCCCGCCCGGGCCGTCACATCGGCCGCGCCACGGAACACCTCGCCCAGGACTTCGAACGGCACCTTGCCGCGCGGCCACCCCACCAGGTTGAGCGCGAAGAGCGGCCGGCCTCCCATGGCGTAGACGTCCGAGAGCGCGTTGGCCGCGGTGATGGCGCCCCAGGCCACCGGGTCGTCCACGATGGGGGTGAAAAAATCGACGGTGGCGACGAGGGCGCGATCGGCCGAGAGCTGGTACACCGCCGCGTCATCGCGGGTCGCCGCGTCGACCAGGACGTTCACGTCGACCACGGCGGGGAGGTGGCGTAACACCTTCCCCAGATCTTCGCTGCCAAGCTTGCAGCCGCACCCCGCGGCGTGAGAGAGAGAGGTCAGACGAATGCTGGTCATGCGATCCGCGGGTAGCGTGTGAACGGCCTGCTTCCACTCGGCACCGCGCTGCTCCTGGGGTTCATCCACGCCCTCGAGATCGACCATTTGATGGCCGTGACCACCTTCGTGAGCCGGAGACCGACCCTGGCGACCGCATTCCGCTTCGGCCTCCGCTGGGGCATCGGCCATTCCCTCGCCGTGTTCGTCGCGGGGGCCATCCTCCTGGCCACCGGACTCCGATGGGGTGCCGGGATGGAGACCATTCTGGAGGGGGCTGTGGGCGTGGCGCTCGTCGGGGTCGGCATCTGGTCGCTCCGCACGGCCCGCAACTTACACCTGCACCAGCCCGGAGAGCACCGGGCGCACGGTCACGCCGTGGCCTCCCTCGGAGTGATGCACGGCCTGGCGGGAACCACCGCCGTGGTTGCCCTCCTCCCGGTCACCCTGTTGCCCGAGAGGGTACTCGGCCTCGCGTATCTGGCCTGCTTCGGCGTCGGGGTGACGGCGGGAATGGCGACCTTCGCGCTGGTGGCCGCGGCGGCAATGCGGCGCGCGGCGGCGGGCGCGCCGGCGGCGGTGGAGCGGATCGCCCGATGGGCCGGGGCGGGCAGCATCGCGGTCGGCCTCTGGTGGCTTTCACGTGTGGTCCTGCTGGGCTGAGACGTCCTAGTCTATACTCCTCAGTCCTAAGATGAAGCACCGGAGGCTCCTATGCGTGTTTCACCCCTTCCCCTGCTCACCCTCCTCGTCGCCTGCGGCGGCAGCGACGGGCCGGCCGGCACCAGCAACACCCCTCAGGAGCCCGCGGGGAATCCCGTCGCGGCCGCCACCATCCAGGTCCAGGACAATTTCTACAGTCCCTCGACCGTGCTGATCTCGGCGGGCGGCACCGTCACCTGGACCTGGGCCGGTGACAACCATAGCGTCACACCCGATGGCTCACCGACCTTCACCGGCGTGGCACTGAGAAACGCTCCCTTCACCCTGGGACCGGTCGTCTTCGCCTTGGCGGGGACCTACAGCTTCCACTGTACCGCGCATGGGGTGCCCGGCACCTACGGCGGCGGTACCATGACGGGGGCGGTGTTCGTCCGCTGAGTGGGGAGGAAAAAGGCGCCCCGGAGAGGGACGCCTTTCGAGCTGAGCCACCGAGCGGCTAACGCCGCTTCTTGCCGGACTTCTTCTTTTTCTTTCCCGACTTCTTTGCGGGACGTTTGCGGGCGGAAGCCTTCTTTGCCGCCTTCCTGGCGGCTTTCCGCACCGGCTTCTTCGCCTTCATCTTCCTCGCCGCCTTCTTCTTCGCCGCTTTCTTGGCGACGCGCTTGACGCTCTTCTTCTTTTTTGCTTTCGCCTTTGCCTTGGGCTTGGCCTTTACCGCCGCCTTCTTTTTCGCGGCCGGCTTGGCGGCCGGCGGCCGCGGGGCGGGCGTTGCCGCGGGCACGGTGGCCGCCGGCCTCGGGGCCGGCCTTGCGGGCATGGCCGCCGGAGGGGGCGACGGCGGCGGCGGTGGGGGTGGGGGCGCCGGGGGGGTAGATGACGGCATCGGGTCCATCCATCCGGACCCGGACCAACCCATTTCCGATTCGTCGAACGCGGCCATTCGGATCCTCCGGCTACGCGGTTGCGGCAGGCCCAGCCGCAGAGGGGGCGCACGGCGGCGCCTTCATCAGGTGGCTGATATATCTTGCACAACTTTCGTCCTTCTGCAAGGCGGAGAGATTCTCGATGCGGGCCCTCGCCCTCCTGGCGCACGGCGGGATCGGAAGTCTCGCGGAGGTGGAGCTGCCGCCACCCGCTGTCTCCGCCCCCGGCGATGTCCTGATCCGGGTGCGCAGCGCGGCGATTAATCACCTCGATCTCTCTCTCACCGAGGGGGTCAAGGGCATCACCCTCGCATTTCCTCACATTGTGGGGACCGACGGGGCCGGGGTGGTCGAGGAAATCGGGGCCGCCGTTTCTACTGTCCGAGCGGGGGACCGGGTCACCCTCAACCCGGGTATCTCCTGCGGGAAGTGCGACGCCTGCCTCCGCGGGGACGATCCGCTCTGCCGGGAATTCGCGATTCTGGGTGAACACAGTCCCGGCACGGCGGCCGAGTTCATTGTCGTTCCAGAACGGAACGTCGCGAAGATTCCGGACGAAATGCCTTGGGACATCGCCGCAGCCCTTCCCCTTTCCACCCTCACCGCCTGGCGGATGCTCACGACCAAAGCCAGGGTCGAGGCGGGGGAGACGGTGCTGATCTGGGGGATAGGTGGTGGTGTGGCGCTCGCCGCACTCGCCATCGCCAAGCACCGGGGCGCCAGGGTGATCGCGACCAGCTCGTCCAACGCCAAGCTCGAACGCGCGCTCGAGCTCGGTGCCGACGTGATCTTCAACCACAGCGAGACGCCGCCCGACGAGATCGCGCGGGCCGTGCGGAAGCTCACCGGAAATGGCGTGGATGTCGTCGTGGAAACAGTTGGCGAGAAGACCTGGGGTGCTTCACTCAGGGCATTGCGGCCGGGCGGGCGGCTGGTGACCTGTGGCGCCACGAGCGGTCCGGAGGTGGGGCTCGATATCCGGCGACTCTTCTGGTACCAATGGAGCATTCTCGGATCGACGATGGGATCGCAGGCCGAGTTCGCCGACGTGATGGCGCTGGCGCGCGGGGGGAAACTCTGGCCGGTGGTGGATTCGGTGGTGCCGCTCTCGCTCGGGGCAACGGCCTACGAGCGCATGCAGCGCGGTGAGCAGCAGGGCAAACTCGTACTCGAGGTTTCGCGGTGAACGAACTCTGGCAGCGGCTGCTCGGCGGCGGTGAGCAGCTCATGTTGTACTTGCCGCCCTTCGTGGCGGCAATCGCCATCCTGCTCGCGGGTTACCTGCTGGCGCGGCTGCTGGAGCGCTGGACCGACGCCCTGCTCAAGCGGCTCAATTTCAACAAGATGGCCGACGCCGGCGGCATTTCGGAGGCGATGGGGCGCACCGGGACACGGCTCGATCCGATTCACGCGGTCGGCAAGCTGCTCTTCTGGCTCGTGATGCTGGTGGTGATCCTGCTCGCCAGCACGGCCCTCGGTCTCGAGAGCATCCGGGAGATGTTCGGGACGATGCTTTCCTTCATCCCGACACTCATTGCCGCGATCGTGATCGTGATCCTGGGGATGATCGTGGGCGAGTTCGTGCGGGCGCTGGTGCTCGCATCGGCGGGGGCGGTGGAGGGAGTCCCCACCCTTGCCCGGGCGGCCAAGGGCGCGGTCGTCGTGATCGCGGTCTTCATGGCGGTGCAGCAGCTCGGCATCGCCGATGAGCTGGTGACGGCGGCGTTCACGTTGATCCTGGGTGCGATCGCGCTCGCGGTCGGGCTGGCGTTCGGTCTCGGGAACCGGGACCTGGCGGGTGAGGTGACGCGCCGCTGGTACGAGGAGGGCCGCGCCCGTCGGGAGCGGCGGCGCATGAACAAGATGGGGAGGAGGCACGACGATCCGCCGTCACCTCCGGGCGAGGGCGAGGGCTAGCGATCGCTGCGCCGGATCACCCCGGCTGATTCCAGCGCGCTCAAGTATTCCACCACGATCTCGAGCGGCACCGGGCCGTAGATCGCGGAAACGGCGTTTCTGACCTGGAGCTCGGTACGGCGTCCGTCGACGAGATTCAGTACCTCATAGGCGTATTCGCCGCCGCTTCCCCGCAGACCTGCGTAGCGCAGTAACCCGAGTGCCGCCACTTTCTCCGCGCCGAGGCGGCTCTCCAGGTAGTCGAATCCGAAGACCGACATCGGGCCGCGCACCTCGGCTATCCGTTGGTAGGCGGGGCGGCCGGCACCGGTCGGGATCACCAGCGTCCTGCCGAAGGAAGCCAGTTCCTCGGCTCGCTCCAGGAACGCGGTGGCCTGATTGCGCTCCACGGCCATGACCGGAGCAAAAGTCTCGATCGAACCGACGATTGCCCGCTCGGTCGCGAAATGAAAGAAAGTCAGGTGCATCTCCTCGCCGCCCATGAGCCCGGCGCGCCGCTCGAGCATCGTTGCCGTGCGACGGAGGCTCGCTCGCTGGATCACCGGCAGCAGCGCCGCCACACCGTCCTGTCGCAATGACGCGAGGTAATACCCGCTCGCCGCACCGATGAACGCCGCGCGCTCGAGCTTGGTCGCGTCGATGTTGGCCGGGGTGTCGAAATTGGTGTGGATGTACCGGTCGGGCCAGTCGTTGAGGTAGATCGCGGGAATCCTGAACGATCCTTCGCTATACACCTCGTGGTCGCTCCCCATGGTGAAATCGGCAAAGACCGCCTGGAGCGCCTCTTTGCCTCCCTCGGGGGAGACGAGCGGAAAGCGCGCCGTTCCGGTGCCCGCGAATGCCGCCGATTCTTCGTTCACCAACGCCCCGAACGCGGCGCCCACGTCGTACACGAACGACGGCAGACTCGCGGGCCCGCGGGTCACGTGGAAGATCGCCTTCGTGGCGGGTCCGCCGCCCACCATGTCCATGTGAATCGCCGCCTTGATGCGCCGGGCGAGCTCGGGCCGCGCGTTCAGCAACACGAGTGTACCCTCGATCTCCGGCGGCCAGACGAACCGGAGGGTCCGCGCCGGGCGCGCCAGCCGCCCCTCGGAAATGAGCTTGGCGAGCGTCCGCGCCGCTTCGAGGATGGCCATGCAGCCGCTGGCGTTGTCGTTGGCGCCCGGCCGCTGGTGGTCGAGGTGGCAGCTGAAGGCGATCTCTTCGCCGCGGAGCACGGGATCGGCTCCGGGAATCGTCGCGGTGACGACTTCGTAGCCGCCCTCGTGCTGGCCGGCGCGCACGGTCGCGTCGAGGCGGATCTCCTCTCCCGCAAGGAGCCGGGACCGGAGCGCTCGCGCCTGTTTCAGCGAGATCATGAACGCGAAGGTCGGCTGGGTGTCGAAACTCCCGAGATGACCCCATCGAACGAGATTCTCGTCTTCTCCCCACCAGGCGGTCCGCTGATTCTGCGCGTAGCTCACGATGCCGGCCGCGCCGAAGCGCTCGACCGCGAGCCGCTGTACCGACCCCGGCTGCTGGGACACGAGCACCAGCCTGCCGCGGACGTCCTTGCCGGCATAGTCGCCTTCGCGGGTGCCGTCGCCGACGTCGACCAGAGCGGTAGTGACCTGGCCGCGCTCGCTGTCCTGGGCAAGCGAGATCGGCATCGCATCCCAGCTCGCCAGGCGCTCGGCCCGCTCCCAGCCGGAGCCGTGCTTTCGAAGCAGCCAGAGCTCGGCAAAGTCGGCGTCCCACGGACGCCGGGCGCGCTGGGTGCCGTAGAAGCGCTTTCCATCGGCGGGAAAGGATTCGATGCGGGCGTCGCTCAAACCATACGCCGTGAGGCGCTCGACCAGCTGCTCAGCCGCCCGGTGAAATCCGCGGGAGCCTCGCATTCGGTGCTCCCCGGCAATTCGCTCGAGATTTCGCTTGGCCGTCTCGCCGGAAAGCTCTCCCGCCAGGGCGGCAATGACCGAGTCGGGAAGCAGCGCTACCCGCTGAGCGGCGAGCGCTCCGGGAAAGCCGCCGAGCCAAATTGCGGCGAGCAAGCGGGTGCGAATCATCGGCAGGATCCCGAGTTGGAGGCGGTTTCCAGCATCCAGCACCTAGCGCCCAGCACCTGGAATGCGCACCAGCATGAGCCGGACTCCCTGTTCGAATTGCTCCGCGAAGAGCGCGGCATCCGAGCCGACACCGAGCAGGCGCGCGTCGCCGGGCAGCCGGAGGATTCGGAGCAGCTCCCCCTGCCGGTCGACCACCTGGATCGACCGCGCGGTATCGAGCACCGGCTTGCTCTTCTCGAGCCAGATGGTCTCGCCCGGCCCGCCGAAGGCGGCGACGAAAGGTGGAAAGACCAGCGCCCAGGGGAGATCGGTCTCGTTGGGGCGGACATCGGAGGGGAAACCCTGCAAGTATCGCAGGCGATCGGCCTGGGTGACTTCGAACACCGGATCGGGAAGCTCCGGCCCCCTGGTGACGCGCCCTCCGGGCTCGATGGACTCAATCTGGTTGCGAAGGAGCCGGGCGATCCAGACGGTGCCGTCGCGCCACGCTCCCCAGAGATCGTCGCCGCTGAAGACCTGGCGCTCGAACCGGGTCGTCTCGCCGCGCTGCATTTCCCGCACATCCACCGGTGCGAGGCGCGCGACGGTGTCGAAGCGCGAGAGGTCGCGCGGGGCGCGCACGATCGCCGCCGAGTCGCGGTTACCGATACCGCCCCGTCCCGGCGGCGGACGGACTTCGAAGTAGAGCTGTCCCGCCCCGTCGCGTGCCTTCGGAGTGCTCCCGCGCAGCGCGTCGGGCGAAGGAATCGAGTCGATCAGCCGCCCGTCGCCGGTCCAGACCGTGGTGCGGCGTTTCCCCCAGTCGGAGAGGTAAATGGTATCTCCCACTGAAAAGACCGTCGCCGGGTGCTGAAAGGCCTCCTGCCTGGGGCCTCCAAGCGGTGTGAGCGTCTTCTGCTGAAAATCGGCGATCGCCGCGGCATCCCAGTCACCAGCCACCAGCACCCAGCGCCCAGAACCCAGCCACGCGGCTGAGGGGATGTTGGTCCACGGGGCGACGATCGTATCCGCCGGGAGCGAGAGCACCTCGAACGGCGGCGATTTGGCCGGGGCCCGGCCGCACGCGGCCACCACCGCGGTCATTGCGAGGCTGCAGAGCGGCAGGGACAATCTCATGAAATCGGAACCACGATCTGCTCCCTGCTGGGCGCGACCGGCGGCAGCCCGAGGCGGGAAAGCTCGGCATTCACCGCGGCCAAGGCGGGCCCGAAGGCCGCCTGGAGCCGGTCGAGCTGCACCTTGAGCTGCGCGGAGAGCAAGTCGAACACTTCGTACGACTGCTTGGTAGGCTTGGCCTCCGTGCTCGCGACCACTCCCGCCAGCGCCGCGATCTGGTTGTTCAGTTTGATCGGATAATTGAGTGGATCCTGTCCGGCGCGGTTTCGAACCTGATAGATCTCCTCTTCAGCCGCCGAGATCTGGCCTTCAAGGGTCTGGGCAAGACGCGCCAGCTGAGCGCCCCGGGCGCCGGCCTTCGCCTTCCGGTCGGTCAGCTGGACCTTCACGTTGCGCACCGTACGCACCGCATTGTTGGCTTCGTTGCTCGTGGCCTGGATCCGCTTGAGGAATGCGTACTGCTCGTCGAGGTCGGCCTGCGTGGAGTTGGTCCGCGGATCCCGCTTCACCACGAAGGTCTGGGTCTCGCTCTTGTCGCCCGCGGTCACCCGCACGGTGTAGGTCCCGGGGGGAATCATCGGCCCCTGGGTCCCCGCCGCCCACATGATCAGACCGTCGAACCCGACGGCGTCCTCGGCGCGGAGATTCCAGACGAAGCGGTTCATTCCGGCGCGGCTGGTCGCCCGGGGCGGCGGGTTGTATCGCCAGCCCGCCTGTTGCTGTGCAGGCGCCGCCGTATCGGGGCGGACCGATCCCGGCATGACCCCAAGCGCGGCCAGGCTGTCCGCGGTTTTCCTGGCCTGCAGCGCACGCTCTTCCCGCTCGGCGGCGCGCCGGACCGAGTCGGCACGCGCAACCGGATCCTGCTCGTTGCTGAACGAGCGAATGACCTGGCCCTGGGCATCGAGGAAGTCCACCGTAACTTTCTGCCCGCCCTTCTTGAGCCAATACTGCACGACCGCACCGTCCCAGCCGGTCAGCGGGGGGAATACCGGTGCGCTTGCCCCGGCGCCTCCAGCACCCCCCCCGAAGCCGAAGCCAAAGCCGCCGAACGTGATCCGATAGGCATCGCGCGGCTTGAAGAGGTGCAAATCCTTTTCGGCGTTTGCCGCGGCGTATTGCCGAAGCACCGAAAGGTCATCCAGAATCCAGAAGGCGCGGCCATGGGTGCCGGCGACCAGGTCCCCCTCCTTCACCGCCAGGTCGTGCACCGGCACCGGCGGGAGATTTCGCTGCAGACGCTGCCAGTTCGCCCCGTCGTCGAAGGACACCCAGACCCCGCGCTCGGTGCCCGCGTAGAGCAGTCCACGGCGCACCGGATCCTCGCGAATCACCCGGGTGAATTCGCCGCCGAGGATGCCATTGGTGATCCGGGTCCAGGTGCGGCCGTAGTCGATGGTCTTGTAGAGGTACGGCGCATGGTCGTTGAGCTGGAAGCGGTTGCCCGCCAGGTAGGCGGCACCTTTGATATGAGGCGAGGCCTCGATGATCGAGATCCGCATCCACTCCGGAAAGCCCTGGGGCGTCACGTTGGTCCAGGTGCCGCCGTTGTCACGGCTCACATGGATCAGCCCGTCGTCGCTTCCGGTCCAGAGGACACCCTTTTCCACCGGCGATTCGGCGATGGTGAACACGGTGCCGTAATACTCGACGCTGGTCTGGTCTTTGGTGATCGGACCGCCGGACGCACCCAGTGTGCGCGGGTCGTTCCGGGTGAGGTCTCCGCTGATCGGGGTGAACGAGGTGCCTTCGTCGGTGCTGCGGAACACGACGCTCGACCCGATGTACAACACATTGGGGTCGTGCGGCGAAATCAGGATCGGGAAGGTCCACTGCATCCGGTACTTCGCGTCCCGGGCGTCGTGTCCCATCGGGTTGAGCGGCCAGGGGTTGATGTTCCGCTCGATCCCGGTGCGGGTGTCCTTGCGCGAGAGATACCCTCCGTAGCTCCCGGCGTACACGATATCGGGGTTGTCGGGACGAACCGCGATGTAGCCCGATTCACCACCCCCCGCGTCGTAGAACGGGGCCAGGTCGGCGTCGAAGATCGGCCGGCTCGGCATGCACACCGTGCTGTTGTCCTGCTGCGCACCGCAGACCCGGTAGGGAAAGTGATTGCTGGTGGTGACGTGATAGAACTGCGCGGTGGCGTACTCCTGATCGGTCCAGGTCCGGCCGGCATTTGTGGAGACATTGCCGCCACCATCGTTGCTTTCGATCATCCGCTGATTGTTGTTCGCCGCGACCCAGAAGTCGTGGCTGTCCCCATGCGGGATCCCACCGACGTTTTGCCAGGTCCGCCCCCCGTCGCGAGAGCGCTGGAACTGCACATTACTGGCATAGACGGTGTTCTCGTCCTGTGGATCGGCGTAGATCCGGGTGTAGTACCAGGCCCGCTGCCGCAGGGACCGGCTGTTGTTGACCCGGGCCCAGGTGTCGCCCGCATCGTCGGAGCGATAGACGCCGCCGGAATCGGCCTCGATCAGCGCGTACACCCGGCGCGGATTTGCCCCCGACACCGAGATCCCGATGTTGCCGATGATCCCGGCCGGCATCCCCGGGTTCCGGGTCAGCTCCCTCCAGGTGCGGCCGCCGTCCGCGGTCTTGAAGATTCCGCTTCCCGGGCCGCCGCTCACCAGTTGCCAGGGTTTCCGGTACGCCTCCCACATCCCGGCGTACAGCACCTCGGGGTTCGACGGGTCCATGGTGAGGTCGATGGCGCCGGTGCTGTCGTTGCGGAAGAGGACCTTGTTCCAGGTACGGCCGCCGTCGGCGCTCTTGAAGACGCCGCGAGACGGGCTCGGTCCGAAAACCGGACCGAGCGCGGCGATATAGACGATGTCGGGGTTCCTCGGGTGGATCCGGATCTTGGAGATATGCCGGGTCTCCACCAGCCCCATATAGGCCCAGGTCCGGCCGGCATCGGTGGACTTATACACCCCGTCGCCGTGGGAGACGTTGCCCCGGATCGGAAACTCCCCCCCACCAACGTAGACCACGTCGGGATTGGACTCGCTCACCGCGATCGCGCCGATCGTCCCCCCGAAGTAGCGGTCGGAAACCGGCTGCCAATTCTCGCCGCCGTCCGTAGTCTTGAAGACCCCTCCCCCGGTAGTTCCCATGTAGTACTCGAGCGGGCGGGAACTCGAACCGGCGACCGCGACCGATCGGCCACCGCGCTGGGGTCCGAGGTTTCGCCAGCTCAGCGCGGCAAAGGCCGCGGTGTCGGGGGTCTGGGCGGGGAGCGGGAAGGCGAGAACCAGCGGCAAAGCGAGGCGGATTAGCGTGCGCACGGGCAACCCGGGGTTGGGGATTGGGAGTTTGGGATTGGGGCTAGACAATATACGAAGGAATCTGAGGAGCGAGTCGCAACCCGCGAAGCGGTTGTTCCTCCTCGCTCCTCGCACTGCGAAACTCCCTGCCGCTCCATTCCCCGGCTCCCAACCCCAGCCCCGGATCGAAATTCATTGCCGCTGGGTATAATTCTTGTTATACTAAGGTATGAAAACAGCTATCTCCTTATCTGACAATTTATTCCATGAAGCAGACGCCTTCGCCGAACGAGCCGGTATCAGCAGAAGCGAGCTGTACGCCACTGCGGTCGCGGAGTACATGGCGCGACGAAATGGTGATCGCGTGACACTACAGCTCAACGCCGTGTATGGAGCGGCAAGAGCTCCCGGCGAGCCGTTGCCGGCGGGAGAGGTGCGCTTCCCCTCCTCCCGTGCGGACCTCTGGTGATCGGGCGCGGAGGGATTTGCTGGCTCGAGGCGGAGCGGCCGGCGGGCCGCCGGCCGGTGCTGGTGTTGCAGTCGGATCCATTCAATCGGAGCAGGATTCCGACCATCATGGTTGCGCCCCTGGCGCAGGACGTGAGGCTGGCCGATGCCCCCGGGAACGTCCTGCTGCTCGCAAAAGTGTCGGGACTTCCCAGGGACACCGTGCTCGTGGTCTCTCAGCTCGCGACCGTAGAGCGCGGGCGGCTCCGGGAGACCGAGACGCGGCTGGACGGGTCGGTGATGGCGGCGGTCGACGAAGGGTTGCGACTGGCGCTCGGCCTGTCGCCGCTGCTCGCGACTCCCTACTGTTCGGGTGAGGGCTGCAACACCGGAGCGGTCGTGACCGGCACCGCGGGCCCCAGCTGATCCCTGCCCTTCGCCAGGTACGGAATTCCCTTCACCATCCAGTCCGGAGCCTTGGCGCCCTTGAGCTTGGCATCGAAGAACTGCTGCATCCGCATGGCGATGTCCTTCTGATTCGCCCGGCTGGCCGGGTTGTGCACGTCGTTGTTGTAGTTGATGAGGTACACCTCCTTCCCCAGCCGGCGGAGCCCGACGAACATCTCGATCCCCTGGTACCAGGGCACCGCGTCATCCATGTCGTTGCTCATGATGAAGACCGGTGTCATCACCTTGTCGAGCCAGAAGAGCGGAGAGTTCTCGATGTAGCGCATCGGAGATTCCCAGATCGACTCCCCGATCCGGCTCTGCCCGGTCTCGTACTGGAAGGCGCGCGCCAGCCCGGAGCCCCACCGGATGCCGCCATAGGCGCTCGTCATGTTGGCCACCGGCGCCCCCGCCATGGCGGCGGTGAACATACGGGTCTGGGTGATCATGTAAGCGATCTGGTACCCGCCCCATGATTGACCCTGCAGGCCCAGCCCCTTCGGATCCACATAGCCGCGCGTGAGCAGCATCTGCACCCCGGGCACGATCGATTTCATCGCGCTCGGTCCGGGGTATCCGCTCTCGTAATGAATATCCGGTTCGAAGACCAGATAGCCGTTGGAGACGTAGTGGGTCGGATTGACCACGTTTCGCCCGTTGGGCGGGATGTAGCTGTGCAGATTCTGGGACAGCGACTCGTAGAAGTAGGAGATCATCGGGTACTTCTTCGAGGGATCGAAGTTCTCCGGCTTGTACAGCAACCCCTTGAGCGGTACCCCGTCGGAGCTCACCCAGCGGACCAGCTCGACGCTTCCCCAGTTGAAGTCCTTTTGCTGAGGATTGGCGTCGGAGATCCGGTTGAGATTGGCCAGCGACGAGCCGGCCCAGAGATTGGGAAACTCGACGAAGGTGGACTTGGTGACCAGCCACTGGTCGGCATCCTCCGCCTTGACCGGCGTTCCATAGGAAATGTCGGCCATCACGATTTCTTCCGGCCCTGCCCGGACCCCCAGGCGGTCGCGGAAGAAGCCGCTCGCCTTCGTCTCCTCGTTCACCGCCCGGAGCAACAGCGGCTCGGCGGGATCGATCCCCTCCCGCACGCCCCCGCCGCCGAAGAATCCGCCGCCACCTCCCGCACCACCACGGCGGGTCGGCACCAGCCGGAGCACCAGGCTACGGGTCCGGCCGACTGAATCGGTCACCATGACCGCCGGCTTGACGCCCGCCGGATCGATTTCCCAGATGTCCCACCGGTCGTAGATCAGCACCGACTTGTCGCCTTTGGTCCACCCGGCAATACCCCAGGCGCTGGGGATCGAAGGCGTATCCCAGGTCTCCTGCTCGAAGCTCACGCCGGCGATCGACCCGGTGAGATCCGCCGTCTTTCCCGTGGTCGTCGCGTACCCGTACCAGCGCCCGCGATCGTAGAAGGCGACGTACCTCCCTTCGGGAGACAGTTGCGCCTGTCCGCTGATCATCTCGCGAATCCGCTTGGGCGCCCCGGTGACGGGGTCCACCACGTAGACGTCGTTTCCTCCGGCGCCCCACATCGACTCGATCCGATAGCGCTCCCGCGAGGAAGCGACCGCGATGCGCCCGTCGCTGGAGAGATCCACGGAAGGGATGGAATCATTGGCCAGCTGCACCAGTTTCTTCGTCGCGGGAAACCAGATCGCCTGGAAGGAACGGCCCCTGTCGCGGCTCGCGCTGAGCTTTTGTGACGGCTGCAGCGTCGGGTCCTTGTAGTGCCAGAGATCGAACACCGATTTGCCGTTCAGGGAATCGGCGGGAATCGAGTCCGGTATCGGCGGCGCCACTCCAAAGAGCACGGCGTTGCCGCTCCGGGTGAAGGACACGATGGCATTGTCGGCGACTCTGAGGTCCGCGGCCAGCGTCCCCGGCGTGACGGCGGCCGAGACGGTGCCGGCCTTCACGGTGCCGTAGTAAAGGGTGAACCGTGCCTTGTCCCGCCCGAACTCGTCGCGGTCGGACAGGAAGGCAACCTGACGGGCCGCGCTATCGAAGGCGATGGCCTTGTAATTCCCGCGCCCAGCGAGCAGCGTCGCGGTCGTCGCCGCGGCCAGATTCCGGAGAAAGGCGCCATCCCGCGTGGAGTCCCGGGAGACAACGGTATAACCCATCACTTTCGCGCTGTCGTCGAAGGCGTACATCAGCACGTCACCGAGCCGTTCCTCGGCGCCGGTGGTCAGGTTTCGGAGCACCAGTGGCGACCCGTAGATTCGGCGGCCCGCGCCGGCCGGCCCGCGCGACCCCCGAGCCGTCGAGTCGGCCCCCGCGGAGTCGGGTTCGGGGACATAGGCGAGCCAGGCGCCGTTGTCGCGGGGGAGCCGGAACGAGCGCACTGCGGGAATCGTGGTGACTTTGCCATCGGCCAGGCTCACGATGACGAGCGAGGTTCGAGTGGCGGGTCCGCCTCTCCCTCCGCGTGCCCCCCGGGCCGCGGCGGCGCGCTCGACCTCGGCTCGCGGCGGCTGGGCGATCGCGATGACGAAGCGGCTGTCATCGGTGATCTGCGCCGGTGCCGCAGTCGGACCGACCGGGTCGGCCTCCCCGGTACCGCCGGCGGGGCCTCGCAGCCCACCCGGGATGTTGTTCGGCCGACCGAGGAAGCCGCGCGGGACCCGGTATTCCGTGGCCCCCTGCGTGGCGCGGATGACCAGCTCTCCGTCACCCACCTGCGGCACCAGCGTGTAGACCGCCCAGCGGCCGTCGTTGGACAGTGTTGCGCCGTTGATCGAGCGCCAGGTGTCCCAATCCGCCTGGGTCAGCGCGCGTTTGGGGGTGGTCTGCGCCGCGAGCGGTCCGGCAAAAACGGACAGCACGAGGGCAAGGCTGGAGATGGATTTCACGAGGTCCTGCCTGTGATTGGGGATCGAGCTGCAGTCCCAAAGATACGCTCGGCCGCCGCACGGCGTTATTGACGTCGGCGCGATGACGCGGGAATCTGCTCAATCGGGCGCAGGTTGGCTCCGTGTGCTTGTCCCGCTAGCCCGCAGATTCCGCAGATGACGCAGATTGAGCCCTCCCGGACCAGCGAAGAACGGGATCGACAGACCTATTTGATCATTGGCTG
>Ga0210377_10000332_pt1 | contig 44453 bp, 40 predicted proteins | sample PLM4_65_b1redo_FD_155480 | JGI IMG/M metagenome (GOLD analysis project Ga0210377, IMG submission 155480) | Groundwater sediment microbial communities from an aquifer in East River, Colorado, USA - PLM4_65_b1 redo | ecosystem: Environmental > Terrestrial > Soil > Riparian zone | place: USA: East...
ACCTATGTCCGTCACCGGCGCAGTCATGCGTAAACTTCTTCATATCGTTTTTGGCGTCTGGTCATCCGGCTTGCCGTTTGACCCCGCTTATTCACACCAATCTCTGGCTTTTGCTTGACTTTCAAGACGGTATCTACGCGTTGCCTGCCAGCAAATTTTCCCACTCTTCCATCAGCGTGTTTAGCTCGGACTCGGTGGCGGCATATTCCTGCCCCAACCGGGTCACTTCCGGGACATTCCCCGCCGAACTCGCCACTTCGAGATTGCCCGTCAGGTTGACAAGGCTGATTTCCAGCTTGTGAATTTTCTCTTCCACCTGCGCCAGCCGCTTTTTGCGCTCGTTGGCGCTCAGGGCGGGCCGGGATGGCTGTTGAGGCTTCTGCTCCGATTTCTGGGCTTGCTTCTCTCTGACTGGCTCTGGCGCGGTTGTACGGCCTTCGCGCCATGCCAGATACTCGTCATACGGCCTCGGAAAAACCACCAGTTCCGTTTGCCCGTCGCCCGCCTTGCGCGGGACATGCAACGACCAGATTTGCGTGGCAAGATTACGGATCAGATAACGGTCATGGGAGATCAGCAGGATCGTCCCGTCAAAGTCCGACAGGACGGCTTCGAGAATTTCCTCAGAAGGAATGTCCAGATGGTTGGTCGGCTCGTCCAGCAGCAGCAGGTTCGCCCCGCTGAGGGCTAGCTTCGCCAACGCCATCCTGCCCCGCTCGCCGCCGCTCAAAGCAGAGACGGGCTTATAAACGTCATCGCCGGTAAACAAAAAGGGGGCCAGATAGCTGCGCGCCTGGCCAATGGGCAGGTTCTTCACCGACAAGATCTCGTCCAGCACGGAATTGGCGGGGTTCAAGCCTTCGTGCGCCTGCGCGAAATAGCCGATCTCCACGTTCGCGCCCAGCGTAGCTTCGCCGCTTAATGGCGCAAGCTGGCGGAGAATGGTCTTGAGAAAGGTTGATTTGCCCGCCCCGTTCGGCCCGATCAGCGCGGCGCACTCGCCGCGAAACAGGGTGATGTCCGGCGCGGCGAACAGCGGAACGCCGTCGTCGTGATAGCCGATCACCAGCCCCTGCGTTTTCAGGACGCGATCCCCAGATCGGCGGCTGGCCTGCAAATCAATACGCATAGCGCGCTGGTCACGCGGGCGGGAAATGGCCTCATCTTTGAGATAGCGCTCCAGCCGTTTGCGGCGGCCCTGCGCCTGCCGGGTGTTCTGCCCGGCGATATTGCGCGCGATGTAGTCCGACTCTTTGGCGATGAACTCCTGCTGGCGTTCATACTCAACCAGCAAAAAGGCATGGCGCTCCTCGCGTTGTTGGAGGTAGTGGCTGTACGTCCCGCGATATTCTTCCAGCCGCCCGAAAATCAATTCCCAGACGTGGTTGACGACGCTATCCATAAAGTAGCGGTCGTGCGAGACAGCCAGCAGCGCGCCTTTGAAGCTCTTGAGCCAACGCTCCAGCCACTCGATAGCCTGAATGTCCAGATGGTTGGTCGGCTCGTCGAGGATCAGCAGATCAGGCGATTCGAGCAGCAAGCGGGCCAGTAGCGCGCGGGTTTTCTGCCCGCCCGAAAGCTGGGCGATAGGCCGCTCAAAGTCGTCGTCGTCAAACCCCAGCCCGCCCAGCACTTGCTTGATCCGCGTGGTGTAGTCATAACCGCCGGACGCCTCAAATCGCTCCTGAGCCTTGCCATAGGATTCCAGAATGACGGCGTCGTTGGGAGCCTTCGCCAGCGACTCAGCGATTTGATGCAAGCTATCTTCCAGAGTCATCAAATCGGCGAAGGCAGTCAACATCTCCGCCCACAATGTCTGGTCGCCCTCCAACAAGGACTGCGCCTCCTGCGGCAAATAGCCGATGCTGATCCCTTTGGATCGAAACACCGAACCGCTGCTGGGAGCGTCCAGCCCCGCCAATATCCTCAGCAGGCTGGTTTTGCCCGCCCCGTTGGGGCCGACCAGCGCGATCCGCGCGCCATGCGGGACGCTGACGTTCACGCCGTCAAAAATATCGTCATCGCCAAACGCTCTGGCGAGATTCTGCCCGGTCAAAATTGACATCTCTTACGCCTTTCCGCGCCAGATTATAGCGAGGCTCGGCTGGTTCGCACGAGCTTTGCGGCGTGTTATAATCCGGACATGATTCCTGCCGAGTCGATTGTTCACGATGATCTGCCCCAGACTGCCGCCGACTTCGGCTCTATCAGCGTGATCGCCGCCGGAGTCGCGCTGGGAGTCGTTGGCTGGGCGGGGCTGGCGTGGATCATCCTTAACACACTGCCTACCGTGCCTAACCGCTGGCTGTTTTTCGCCCTGCTGCAACTGGGGTTGATGGGGACATCGCTGCCGCTTATTCAGTTTCTCCACCGGCGGTTCGCGCCTCGCGCCGGAACAGCCGATGACGCGGTGGTGTTGATCCGGCAAGCGGCGTGGGTAGGTGTGTTCGGGACAGTGTGCGCGTGGCTGAGAATTCCCCGACTGCTGTCTATTCCTTTGGCTTTGATCATGCTGGTCGCCCTGATTGCCATTGAATTCTTCTTCCGCTTGCGGGAGAGGATGCAGTGGCGGCCTGAGTGAGCGCCCCTATGAGCCAGCCTCGCAACGCGCTGCGCGATCTGCCCAGCGTTGATCGGCTGTCAAACCATCCTGACACTGAGCCGTTGAACAAAGCCTACGGGCGATCCCTGACCGTTGAGGCGCTGCGCCAGACGTTAGAGCAAACCCGCGCCGAACTCAAACGGGGCGACAACAACGGCTCGGCCATAGATGACTCCACCCTGATCAGCGACGCAAAAAGTCTGCTGGAAATATGGCTTGCGCCCACCCTGCGCCGGGCGATCAACGCCACCGGGGTTATCATTCACACCAATCTGGGCCGCGCTCCCCTGTGCGATTCGGCGCTGAAGGCTGTTCAAGAAGTCGCGCAGGGATATTCGACGCTGGAATATGATCTCGACACCGGTAAGCGCGGCTCGCGCCATGCCCACGCCGAATCGCTGTTGCGGCGGATCACCGGGGCGGAAGCAGTATTGGTCGTCAACAATAACGCGGCGGCGGTTTTGCTGGCGCTGACGGCGCTGGCCGGGCGCACGGACATCGCTCCCAATGGGCGCGGGGCGATCATTTCGCGCGGGCAGTTGATCGAGATCGGCGGCGGGTTTCGCATCCCGGACGTGATGGCCCAGAGCGGAGCGCGCCTGATTGAAGTCGGAACGACCAACCGGACGCATCTCCACGACTACGAAAACGCCATCAGCGCCGACACGGCGCTCATCCTGCGGGCGCATCGCTCCAATTTTGCGATGGTGGGCTTCACCAGCGAACCGACGCTGGCGGAATTGGCGGAACTAGCTCACGCGCATGACTTGCTGCTGGTCGATGATCTGGGCAGCGGCGCGCTGCTGGACACGGCCCCGTTTGGGCTGGCCCCGGAGCCAACCGCGCAGGCCAGCCTGAAAGCGGGGGCCGATATTGTGATGTTTAGCGGCGACAAGCTGCTGGGCGGCCCGCAGGCCGGGATATTGATAGGCAAGGCAGAAATCATCGAACGAGCGCGGCGTCACCCGCTGGCCCGCGCTGTCCGCGCTGACAAATTGTGCCTTGCGGCGCTGGCGGCGACGTTGACGCACTACCTGAAAGGCGACGCGCTGGCGCAAATCCCGGTATGGCAGATGATCAGCCAGCCGCCGGACGCGATCAAGCAGAAGGCGTCGGCATGGCAAGAAACGCTGCTGGCCGCCGGGCTAACATGCGAGCTGATCGGCGGGGAGAGCGCGGTGGGCGGGGGCAGTTTGCCCGGCGAGACGCTGCCAACCACCTTGCTGGCGATCAGCGTGTCCGCGCCAGAGCAAGCCGCCGCCCAGCTTCGGCGCGCCGACCCGCCTGTGATTGTTCGTATTGAAGAAGATCGCCTGATCATCGACCCCCGCACGGCGCTGCCGCGCGATGAGCCTGACTTGCTCGCCGCTTTACGCGCAATCGCATAAGGGCAGATTATGAAATCCGATTTAGATCGTTTGATGCAGCAACGCAAGCTGAATGGCCTTGTCGTGATGGGGCCAGCCGAGGACAACACCGCGCTGCGCTACATGACCAATGGGGCGCGCATCACAGACGGCATTGTGGTCAAGAAAGCCGGCGAACAACCCGCGCTGGTTTGCGGGCTGATGGAGCGCGAGGAAGCCGCCAAAAGCGGCCTGCCGACCTCCATCTATGCGGATTATGACCTGACCCGGCTGATGAAAGAATCGAGCAGCCCGTTTGAGGCGCGGCTCAAAATGATGGCCGAAATTCTCAAACGCCATGAGATCAGCGGGGCAGTCGGCTTTTACGGGCGCGGCGAGCCGGGACAGTCGTATATGACGCTCAAGGGGCTGGCGGAGCTGACGCCCCGACTGGAAGTCGTGGGGGAGACCGAGACGACCATCTTTGACGAAGCTTTTATGACCAAAGATGACGATGAGATTGCCGCGCTCAAATCGGTGGCTGAACGCGCCAACTTGATCTTTGGCGAAGTTATCGAGTTTATCAGGACGCACACGGTCAAAGGATCAACGCTGGTCAAGCTGGACGGGTCGGCGCTGACCATCCGCGACGTAAAACGCTACACGCGGGGGCGGCTGATCGCGCATGATCTGGAAGACCCCGGCGGGATGATCTTCGCGCAGGGGCATGACGCGGGCGTGCCGCATTCACGCGGGGAGGATGGCGACGCGCTGACGCTGGGCAAGAGCATCATTTTTGATTTCTCGCCGCGCGATCTGGCGACGGGCTATTACCACGACATGACCCGCACCTTCTGTCTGGGCTTTGCCCCGCCGGAGGTTCAGCAGGCTTATGACGAAGTGTCGCATATCTTCCACAACATTCTTGAATCAATCACGGTGGGCGACAAATATAGCAGCTATCAGGATCGGGTGTGCGACTTCTTTGAACAGGCCGGGCATAAAACCGTCCGGTCTGATCTGGGCGTCAAGAACGGCTACGTGCACGGGCTGGGGCATGGGCTGGGATTGCAAATCCATGAACGGCCCGGCATGTACTCGCACTCGAAAGACGCAGCTCAACCGCGCCAAGTCATCACGATTGAGCCGGGGCTGTATTACCCGGAACGCGATTTTGGCGTGCGGATTGAAGACACCGTGCTGATCGACGAGAAAGGCGAAGCCCACTCCCTGACCCCATACCCCAAGGCTGTGGTCATCGATGTGGGCTGACGCATGACCGTCATTCTAGGCATTGAAACATCCTGCGACGAAACATCGGCGGCGGTGGTGGCGGACGGGCGGGAGATTCGCTCGAATGTTGTTTCGTCGCAGATCGAGCTTCATGCTCCCTACGGCGGCGTGTTCCCGGAGGTCGCTTCACGCGCGCACATCGAGCGCATCTCCCCGGTGACAAATCAAGCCTTGTGCGAGGCGGGCGTCACGCTGGGCGAGATCGACGCTATCGCCGTGACACGCGGGCCGGGGCTGGCCGGGTCGCTGGTAGTGGGCGTGAACATGGCGAAAGGGCTGGCGCTGGGTTGCGGCATTCCGCTGGTGGCCGTGAATCATCTGGAGGGCCATATCTATTCGCTGTGGCTGGCCGGGCCAGAGTATCGGTTTGTTCCCGGAGGCTCAGCTCCTGACCCAGCCGCGCCGCCAACGCCCATCGAGTTTCCGGTTGTCCTGCTGGTCGTTTCGGGCGGACACACTGAGCTATTGCTGATGACCGCGCACGGGCATTATCAACGGCTGGGTGGGACATGGGATGACGCGGCAGGCGAGGCATTTGACAAAGTGGGACGCCTGCTGCGGCTGCCTTATCCCGGCGGGCCGTCAATACAAAAGGCGGCTGAAAGCGGCAATCCGCGCGCTTTCGACTTTCCGCGCGCGCGGCTGCGAAGCGACAGCGGCGAAGACAATTATGATTTCAGCTTTTCAGGGTTGAAAACAGCCGTCCTGCGAACCCTGCAAGGGCAGTATCCGGGCCTGAAGTCCGACGATCCGCTGCCGCCGGACGCCCCTGTCACCGATCTGGCCGCCAGTTTTCAGACGGCGCTGGTGGATGTGCTGGTCGAGAAAACAACACGCGCCGCTCTGGAACACGGGGCAAAAGAGGTTTTTATCGCCGGGGGCGTTTCGGCGAACAGCGCGCTGCGCGCCGGGATGATCCAGCGAGTCGGGCTGCCCGTGCGCGTTCCGCCGCTGGCGCTGTGCACCGACAACGCGGCGATGATCGCCGGGGCTGGATACTACCGATGGATGGCAGGCCAGCGCGACACGCTTGATTTTGACGTTCTGCCATCGTGGCCGTTGGCCTGATCAAACTACCGGGTGGACACGCAAGGGGCAGACACATAGGTCTGCCCCTATTTCATTCATTTTGTTCCCTATCTGTGGATATGCTAGAATGGGCTTGCATCGGCGCAGGGGGTGAACGACAAACGCGCGCCGACTCAGGCCGTTTTGTCCGGCGAATTCATGGGGCGTTTCCGCGCCTGTGGCGCGCCGGAAACCGGGATCAGGGGTTTTTATGAGTCTGGAATTTATCCTCCGCATTGTTGGCATGATTGTGCTCGGGTTCGGAGGGTTGCAGGTTGGGGTAGTGTTAGCAGATTACGCGGGCAACCCGCCGGAAATCTGGGCATTGGTGTGCGCGCTAATAGGCGCGCTGTTTGGCCTGATACTGACGCCCCACTTCACCACCCGCCCGGTGCGGAGCGTCTACGAATATGTCAATCAGCTTCCCATGCAGCAACTGGTGTCCGGCTCGTTTGGGCTGGTAATCGGCCTGGTGATAGCCGCCCTCTTGTCAATTCCCCTGTCGTCGCTGCCCAAACCCTACAGCGAGTTCCTGCCGCTGGCTATAGCGATTGTGCTGGGGTATATCGGGGCCAGCGCGCTGACATTGCGGCGGCGCGACTTCTTTGAGTTGGTGCGTGGGCGGATGCCCAATATGGCCCTAGGCGGGCAAGAAGAAGGCGCGCTGACCGTCAGCCGCCAGATTCTTCTGGACACCAGCGTGATCATCGATGGGCGAATCGCCGACATCAGTAAGACCGGGTTCATCATGGGGCCGATGGTCGTGCCTCATTTTGTGCTGAACGAGCTTCAGCACATCGCTGATTCATCCGACCTGCTGCGCCGCAATCGCGGGCGGCGCGGGCTGGACATCCTTAATCGGCTGCAAAAGGAAGCGCTGGTTCCAACGCGGATCACTGACGCGGACATCGAAGGGGTGGAAGCGGTTGACGAGAAACTCATATTGCTGGCCAAACAGCTTGGCTGCGCGATACTGACCAACGATTTCAACCTGAACCGGGTGGCAGAGCTTCAGGGCGTGCTGGTGCTCAACGTCAACGATCTGGCGAATGCGGTCAAGACCGTTTTTCTGCCCGGCGAGCCGATGGATGTGCAGATCATTCAGGAAGGCAAGGAACTGGGCCAAGGGATCGGGTATCTGGAAGACGGCACGATGGTGGTCGTGGAGGGCGGGCGCAAGCATCTCAACCAATCCATCGCCACCATCGTCACTAAAGTTCTGCAAACTTCTGCCGGGCGGATGATCTTCGCGCGCCCGGACACATCGAGCAAATAACATGTCCGCGCCAATGACTGTCCGGTTCGCGCCCAGCCCGACCGGGCCGCCGCATCTGGGAAATCTGAGAACCGCATTAGTGGATTGGCTGGTCGCCCGCGCGCAAGGCGGGCGCTTTATTGTGCGGGTTGAGGACACCGATCAGGAGCGGCTTGATCCAACCGCCGAAGCCGCGATGCTCGACGCGCTGCGCTGGCTGGGGCTGGATTGGGACGAAGGCCCGGACATTGGCGGGCCGCGTGGCCCCTACCGGCAGTCTGAGCGCTTGGACACGTATCGCCTGATTGCTGGACAACTGATTGAACAGGGTCACGCTTATCGCTGTGACTGCTCGCCGGAGCGCCTTGAAATTGTCCAGCAGCGTCTCAGGGCGCAGGGGCGGTCTCAGGTGTATGACAATCACTGCCGCGATCTGAATATCGGGCCAACCGACACGCCTCACGTTGTCCGGCTGAAAATGCCCGCCGAAGGCGGAGTCGCGTTCCATGATGTGGTTCATGGCGAGATCGCGTTTGAATACGGCAAGCTGGCTGGCGACATCGTGCTGATGAAATCGGATGGCTTCCCCACCTACCATCTGGCGGTGGTGGCCGATGATCATGCGATGGAAGTCACTCATGTTATCCGGGGCGACGAGTGGATACCCTCCACGCCGATTCATATCCGGCTGTTTGAAGCGTTGGGCTGGGAAATCCCGACCTTTGTCCACCTGCCGCTGGTCACGGACAAGCAGGGGAAGAAAATCAAAAAGCGCGAACCGAGCTTTCAGGCCAGCGTCTACCGGGAAGCCGGGTATCTCCCGGATGCGGTCGCCAACGCGCTGGCGCTGTTGGGCTGGAACCCCGGCACAACCGACGAAGTGTTCACGCTTGAAGAACTGGTCAGCCGGTTCACGTTAGATCGCATCTCGAAAAGCCCGGCCATCTTTGATGAAGATCGGCTGCGCTGGTTCGCCCGGCAGCACATGGCCCGCTTGAGCCTCGATCAACTTGCCGAACGAGCTATTCCATTGATCAACGCCGCGTATCCACAGGCCGCAGAGCGCGGGCGCGATTGGCTGACGCAGTTAATCGGCGCTGTGAGAGAAGAACTGGTCGCGCTCAATGATGTTGTCGGCGCCGTCCGCTTTGCGTTTGATGATGGCGATCTGACGGAGGAAGCCCGCGCTGCCTTGCACAGCGAATCCTCTCCAACCGTCCTTGCCGCGCTGCGCGACCGCCTGGTGGCGACGACATTGTTGGACGCGGAGATGGCTTCATCCCTGTTCAAAACGCTTCGCGCCGATTTCAAGCAGTCGCATGGTTGGAACGCGCAGGCAGTGATGTTCCCCCTGCGCGCCGCGCTGACCGGAATGACTACCGGCCCGCATCTTTCCGATGTGGCGACGCTGCTCGGAAAGGACGAGTCGCTTCGGCGCGTCGAGAAAGCGTTATCTCTGCTATAATTTTAGCGTTCAACCTGAGCAAAAATCGCTATCGCAAGAGGATGGCCCAGCTATGGCATTGCAGGTGTTCAATCGTCTGAGCCGACAAAAAGAAGAATTCAAGCCGCTGGTCGAGGGCCAGATCAAGATGTATGTGTGCGGCCCGACTGTGTACGATCACGCCCATCTGGGCCATGCCAAGACTTACGTCTCGTTTGACGTGATTGTGCGCTACCTGCGCTATTCGGGCTATCAGGTGCGCTACGTGCAGAACATCACCGATGTGGGCCACTTGCTGGATTCAGGCGAAGATCGCATTTTGAAAAAGGCGGGCGCGTTGAGCCTTGAGCCGATGGAAGTGGTTGAGGCCTACACCCGATCCTATTTTGAGGATATGGACTCGCTCAAAGTCGCGCGCCCGGATATTTCGCCGCGCGCCAGCGGGCATGTGCCAGAACAGATCGCCATCACGCAGGATTTGATCGAACACGGCCACGCTTACGCCACCAGCGCGGGCGATGTGTATTTTGACGTGACCTCGTTCCCGGATTACGGAAAGCTCTCCGGGCGAAAGCTGGAGGAATTGCAAAGCGAACGCGAGATCGCCGGGTCGGAAAAACGCCATCCGGGCGATTTCGCGCTGTGGCGTCACGCCGAAGCGGTGCATCTGATGCAGTGGGACAGCCCGTGGGGGCGCGGTTTCCCCGGCTGGCACATTGAATGCACTGCGATGTCCACCAAGTATCTGGGCGAGACCTTTGATATTCATGGCGGCGGGTTGGAAAACCAGTTTCCGCATAATGAATGCGAGATCGCGCAATCGGAAGCATGGACAGGAAAACCGTTCTCTAACTATTGGCTGCTAACCGGGTCGCTGACGATTGACGGCGAAAAGATGAGCAAGAGCGCTGGCAATTTTGTGACAGTCAAGGACGCGCTTAAAAAATACAAAGCCGAAGCGCTGCGGCTGTTCATCCTGTCCAGCCACTACACCAGCCCGGTTGATATTAGCGACGAGGCCCTGGTCGCGGCTCAGACAGGCTGGGAACGGCTGATGGGCGCGGTGCGTCTGGCTCGGCACGCTCTCAAAACTGCCCCTGAAGGCGACGCGGCGGCGGGCTTTCAGAGCGTGCTGGATGAACACAGGGCGCGGTTTATCGCGGCGATGGATGACGACTTTAACGCCCCTATCGCGTTGAGCGTCCTGTATGACCTGACCCGCGAGGTCAACACGCTGCTCAACAGCGGCGAAACGGTCGGCAAGGCCACGCTGGAAGCGATTGACGGGGTTTACCGCAAGCTGGGCGGCGACGTATTGGGAATCATCCCGGACGAGATTGGCGAGACGGGGATGGACAGCGCCCGGCAGGACGGGCTGATCGAGCTTTTGGTCGACATCCGCAAAGAGGCGCGGGCCAGAAAAGATTTTGCCACGTCTGACCAGATCAGAAATCGGCTGGCTGAACTGGGCGTGACGCTCGAAGACCGGGCAGACGGAACGATTTATAAGACACAGTGACAAGACCAGCAAGGGGCGAGGGTCGCAGCCGGTTGGAGCGCATCAAGCTCATCCGGCGTGGCGATGCTCGCTTCAAGCCCGCCCGCGCCTGAGCTTTTATGCCCTTTATCCCCGTCAATGATGACATTCTACGGCTGAATTGTCTCCCATAGTTAGTTATCCTAATAACTAAGATTTGAATCCGCTCGCTATAAACAAGCTGCCTTTCCACCAGCCGCCGCTGTCACTGCTGGCGCTGGTCACTTGGAACTCGGCGCTTGGAACTTGGAACTCCCCGAAGGGGGCCTTCATGCTCCAACCCGACTCTATCACCCGAACCACCTGCGCCTACTGCGGCGTCGGCTGCCAGCTTGATCTGCATGTCAAGGACAACGCAATCTACCGCGTCGCCGCGCCGTTTGACCGCGCCCCGAATCGCGGCAAGCTGTGCGTCAAAGGCCGCTTCGGTCACGACTACATCTGGCATCCTGATCGGCTGACCACGCCGCTGATCCGCAAAGACGGAGCGCTCCATCCTGCCTCATGGGACGAAGCGTTAGGGCTGATCGGCGAGCGCTTGAGCGCGATCAAAGCCGAAAGCGGCCCGGACGCCATCGCTTTTCTTGCCAGCGCCAAATGCGCCAACGAAGAAAACTACCTGATGCAGAAGCTGGCCCGGCAAGTGATAGGGACAAACAATATCGACCACTGCGCCCGCCTCTGACACGCCAGCACCGTGACAGGCCTCGTGCAGGCCTTCGGCAGCGGGGCGATGACCAACACCATCGCCGACGCGATTCAATCGAAAGCCATTCTGGTTATCGGCAGCAACACCACCGAGCAGCATCCGGTGATTGGGCTGAAAATCAAGGAGGCTGTCCGCAAGCACGGCGCGCAGTTGATTGTCGCCGACCCGCGCCGGATCGATCTGGCAGACGAAGCCACGCTGTATCTCCAACATGTGGCGGGGACAGACCTCGCCTTGCTCAACGGGCTGGCTTACATCATCCTCCAGCAGAATCTTCACGACACCACGTTTATCGAATCCCGCACCGAAAACTTTGACCAGTGGGCAGAAGCAATCGAGCAGTATCACCCGGAGCACATCAGCGCGATCACCGGCGTTCCCGTCGCTGACCTGGTCAAAGCCGCGCAGATTTATGGATCGAACAGGCCCGCCAGCATTTTCTACGCGATGGGCATCACCCAGCACGCCGTCGGCCATCAAAACGTGATGGCGGTCGCCAATCTCGCCCTGCTCACCGGCAATATCGGGATGCCCGGCGGCGGCGTCAACCCGCTGCGCGGCCAGAACAATGTGCAGGGCGCGTGCGATATGGGCGCGCTGCCGCATTATTATCCCGGCTACCAGAAGGTGGATGATCAAGCCGCCCGCGAAAAAATGGCCGCTTTCTATGGCGGCGAACAACCACCCGCCAAGGCGGGGCTGACGGTCATCGAAATGACTGACGCGGCGCATGCAGGAGAAATCCGCGCCCTGTATGTGATGGGCGAAAACCCGGCCCTCAGCGACCCGGACAGCGCGCATATTCGCGCCGCCCTGCAAGCCTGTGAATTCCTGATCGTGCAGGACTTGTTCCTGACCGAAACAGCGGAGTTGGCGGATGTGGTTTTGCCCGGCGCGGCCTTCGCTGAAAAGGATGGGACATTCACCAACACCGAACGGCGGGTTCAGCGCGTTCGCAAAGCGTTCGCCCCGCCCGCCGACGCCCGCCCGGATTGGCAAATCCTGTGCGATGTGGCTGCCGCGCTCGGCGCGTCTCAGGGCTGGCAATACGATAGCCCGGAGGCGATCATGGCCGAGATCGCGCAGGTGACGCCCAGTTATGGCGGCATATCTTTCGCGCGGTTAGAACACGGCGACGGGTTGCAGTGGCCCTGCCCATCGCCTGATCACCCCGGCACGCCCATCTTGCACACAACCAAATTCACGCGCGGGCTGGGACGCTTCAACCCGGCGAGCCATCACCCTGCCGTTGAAACGCCTGACGATGAATTCCCGTTTGTCCTGACCACCGGGCGCATTTTGCAGCATTACCACACCGGGTCGATGACCCGCCGGGTGGCCGGGCTGGACGCCCTTGCGCCTGAGGAGCGTGTCGAGATCAATCCCATTGACGCGGCTGACGCGGGCATCCGCGATGGCGACTGGATCAGGGTTGTGTCGCGGCGCGGCGCGGTGACGGCCCGGGCGCGGCTCTCGCCGAGGCCGGGGCGCGGGCTGGTGTTTATGACCTTCCATTTCGCGGAAGCGCCGGCCAACGCGCTGACCCTGTCTGCCCTCGATCCGGTGGCGAAGATTCCTGAGCTAAAAGTGTGCGCGGTGAGGGTCGAGCGCATCGAGTCGCCTGAGCGCTCGACAGAATCATCCGCAGCGAAACCGACTCACTTCATTGGCTCTTTGAAATCGTAGACACCGTTGACTTTGCCCCACCGGGTTTTACAGCCGCCGCACTTGAAACCGTCGCCCTGATCGGCGAGGTCATAGCCGCCGCACTTCGGGCAGCGCCAGAACGCGCCCGCCGGGGCGGGGTCGTCTGTCCCGACCGCTTCATTACGGATAAACACCTGCGGCGTCAACTGCCAGACTGCCCCGGTCGGCTGGAACAACGAATCCAGCGCCACCAGCAGCCCGGTGGGGACAATCCGCTTGAGCAGTCCCAGCCGGAAATGCGAGAGGGTTAGCGTCCGGCCCGGCGCGAAACCGCCCTTGATCAGCGCGTCGCGCACAAAGCGCGGGTGAAAATCAAAGTTCAATTTGGCGAACTCGACGGGCTGCTCATCAAACGGATTCCAGCCCTGCTGGCGGAGCAGCCAGCGGGCAATCGCTTTGAGGTTTTGCTTATTGGCGTATTCCAGCACAAACGTCCCGCGCTGGCGCACGACGCGCCGCACCGAGCGCAGGGCTGCTAAAGCATCCTGCATGTGATGAAGCACGCGCAGCATCACCGCCGCGTCAAACACGCCCGGCGCGAACGGCATGTTGTAAACGTCCGCCGCCACGTACAGAAAACCGTCGTCGCCATAATGCTGGCAGGCGTACTCTAGCTGAGAGCGCGAGTAATCCAGCAAGACGATCTGCTGATAGCCCCGAAACTCATCGGTGTAGCGGCCAAAACCCGCGCCCACATCCAGAATGCGTCCCCCGCTGGGCGGCAGCAGGCGGTGGATGGCGATTCGCTCCACGCGATCTTCATAGTCGCGGCCCTTGCCCTCCCAGAAATCGGTGCGGTAGTTCGAGCCTTCATAATCAAGGATGTCAGGCTTTTGCCCGGTGGCGACCATGCGATTCTCCTGAACGCGTGAACGCGGAATGGGCTGACAATAACGCGGATCGCCCCCGGCGGCAAAACTTTCCCCTTGCGCTTAAACGTCGCCGCTTGTACGATCAGGCGGGTAATTGCGCGCTGGACTGAATGACAGGTTGAGGGAGATTGCAGATGACAGTCGATCCTGATTTTTGGGAAGTAAGCTGGCGTTTTGACGGCGATGAATTTGAAGCTCTGCGGGGCATGTCTGAAGAGGTCAACTTCAAAGCCGAAGAAACCATCTTCAAGCGCGGCGACGCGGCAGACTGCATGTATCTGGTGATGGATGGCTACGCGCTGGCGTTGATTATTGACAACAAGACCGGCGAACAGAAGGCGGTCAGCATTATCGCCGAAGGGCAGTCGTTTGGCGAGTTAGGGTTGTTGATGAAACAGCATCGCACCGCGACGGTCACCGCCGGGACGGACCTCAAAGTTCTCAAAGTGACACAGGAAACCCTGAAATCGTTGGAGCAGGGCCACGCGCTGGGCGCGGCTACCCTGTACAAGAAACTGGCGAGGACGCTGGCCGAGCAGTTGATTCTCAAAGAAGCGACCTCCTGATCGGTGTTCGCCAAAATCCTGATCGCCAATCGCGGGGAAATTGCCGTCCGCTTGATCCGCGCCTGCCACGAGCTAGGCGTTAGCGCGGTGGCGGTCTATTCCGAAGCCGACGCGCGCGCGCTGCATGTCCGGCTGGCGGACGAAGCCGTGTTGATCGGCCCGCCCGCGCCGCAGGAATCGTATCTGCGCGGCGACAAGATCATCGACGCGGCCCTCCAAACGGGCGCTCAGGCGGTTCACCCCGGCTACGGCTTTCTGTCCGAATCGCCCGACTTCGCCCGCGCCGTTCAAGAAGCCGGGCTGGTCTTTATCGGCCCCCCCGAACAGGCTATCCGCCAGATGGGGGTCAAAACCGAAGCCCGCGCCATTATGGAGCAGGCGGGCGTCCCGATTGTGCCGGGATTTCAGAGCGACACGGCCACCGATTCGGATTTTCAGCGCGAAGCGGATCGCATCGGCTACCCGGTGATGGTCAAGGCGGCAGGGGGCGGCGGCGGCAAGGGCATCCGGGTGGTCGATTCGCCCGGCGGCCTGATCGACGCGCTGGGGGCGGCCCGCCGCGAAGCGGAGCACGCTTTTGGCGACCCGACCGTGTTTCTCGAAAAATATATCGAGCACGGGCGGCATATCGAAATTCAAGTTCTGGCCGACATGCGCGGGAACACGGTTCATTTGTTTGAGCGCGAATGCTCCATCCAGCGCCGCCACCAGAAGATCATTGAAGAGACTCCCTCCACGCTTATCGCCCCTGAAGTTCGCGCCCGGATGGGAGAGGCTGCGGTTAAAGCGGCTCAAGCTGTCGGCTACGTCAACGCGGGCACGGTGGAGTTTATCGCCGACGCGCAGGCGAATTTCTACTTTATGGAAATGAACACCCGCCTTCAGGTCGAGCATCCAATCACCGAACTGGTCACCGGGCATGATCTGGCCCTGCTTCAAATCCGCGTTGCGGCAGGCGAGCCTCTGCCTTTCACGCAAGCCGATCTGAGTCAGCGCGGACACGCCATCGAGTGCCGTGTCTACGCCGAAGACCCGGCCAACAGTTTTCTGCCCGCCACCGGGCCGATCCTCAAAAGCGTTGAACCCATCGGGCCGGGCATCCGCGTTGATACCGGGGTGGGCACAGGCGACGAAGTGACCACGCATTACGACCCGATGATCGCCAAAGTGGTCGTTTACGCCGAAACCCGCGAGGCCGCCATCCGCAAGATGGACACGGCTCTCAGCCAGTATATCATTCTGGGCGTGACCACCAACCTGCCCTTTCTACGCGATGTCATCCGCCACCCGGTGTTTGCGGCTGGCGAAGCGACCACCCACTTCATCGACGAGCAGTTGAGCGTATGGCAGCCCGCTGACGCCGAACTGCCCGACGAGGCGCTGATCGCCGCCGTGCTGGGCGAGATGGGGAGCAGCTTGGCGCATGGCGCGCCGAGCATGGAGGATGGCGGGGGCGACTCGTTTAGCCCGTGGGGGCGGACGGACGCCTTTCGATTGGGAGGGTTATAGCGAGTGTCTATGAAAATCCAAGCTGCCATTCTGCGCGGCGCGCATCACCCTTTTGAACTGATCGAACTCGATCTTGACGATCCACGCTCCGGCGAAGTCCGGGTCAAAATCGCCGCCAGCGGGGTATGCCACAGCGATTACCACCTGATCAGCGGGGCGACCCAACACCCGATGCCATTAGTCGCCGGGCATGAGGGCGCGGGCGTGGTCGAGTCGGTGGGGGATGGCGTGACGAGTATCCAACCCGGCGATCATGTCATCCTCAACTGGGCGCCGTCGTGCGGCAAATGCTTCTACTGCCAGCGCGGCAAGTCCAACCTGTGCGACACCTATGTCGGGCCGATCTGGGCCGGAACGATGCTGGATGGCACGACTCGCCTGCATGAGCATGGCGAGAATGTTTATCACTACTGTGGGCTGGCGACTCACGCTGAATACGTGGTCGTTCCGCAGGAGAGCGTGGTGGTCATTCGCAAAGACGCCCCGCTGAACGTGGCCGCCCTGATCGGGTGCGCGGTGGCGACGGGCGTGGGCGCGGCGATGCACACCGCAGGCGTCCGGCCCGGCGAGAGTGTGGTCGTGTTTGGCTGCGGCGGCGTGGGCCTGAGCGTGGTTCAGGGGGCGGCATTGTGCGGGGCCGACAAGATCATCGCGGTGGACACCAACCCGGCCAAGATGGCTATCGCCCGGCAGTTTGGCGCGACGGAAGCCCTGCTGTCCAGCGATGCGGTTATCCAGACTATCCGCGATCTCACCGAGGGTCGCGGCGCGGATCACGCCTTTGAAGCGGTGGGCATCCCGGCCCTGCAAGAGATCGCGCTGGAAGCTGTCCGGCCCGGCGGGACGCTGACTCTGGCCGGGCTGTCGGCGATGGGCACAGGCACAAACCTGCCCGGCGCGGTGATTGTTCGGCAGGAAAAAACGATCAAAGGGAGCTACTACGGCACGGTTCACGCCCCGCGTGACTTCCCGATGCTGGTAGATTTGTATATGTCGGGCAGGCTGAATCTGGATCAAATGGTGTCGCAGCAATATGCGCTGCCGCAAATCAACGAGGCGTATGACGCTATGCTCAAAGGCGAAGCCGCGCGCGGAGTCATTGTGTTCGCCTGAACGCGCCCGTTATGGAATACCGCTACCGCTATCACGACGCCGAATATGCTGTCACGCTTGACCGTCAGCCTGATGGCAGCTACCTTGCTCGGATTGGCGACCGCAGCTACCGGGTAGAGGCCGCGCCGCGCCCGGATGGTGAACTGTCTCTGATCGTTGATGGCAAACGCCTTGCCGCGCACGTCGCCACGCGCAAAACCCGGACGGGCATACATCACTATGTGGCGCTGGCGGGGCGCGAAACCCGGGTATTCGAGTTGGGGAAGCCGACCGGATCAACCCGGCGGGCGGGCGGGGCGACCGGCTCGGCGGGCGGGCTGACGGCCCAGATGCCCGGTCAGGTGACGCAGGTGTTTGTGGCCGAAGGCGACACGGTAAGCGAGGGCCAGCCGTTGATGCTGTTGGAAGCGATGAAGATGGAGATACGAGTCGCCGCGCCGAGCGCCGGGGTGGTGGCGCGGATTCTGGTGACTGCCGGGCAGTCGATTGAGCGTGAACAGGCGCTGATTGAGATACAGCCCCTTGAGTAGCTTTGCGCGCAGGCCAACATTCTTCAACTTGCTCCAGACATGTTAAACTGAGGCAGCGCGGAAAATCCGACAGGGAACAGCCATGTCCGAGCAGGAGCGATCACGACCTATCACGATTGCAGTAGCAGGCGGCAGCGGCTCTGGCAAAACGACGGTCGCCAAAGGCATCCTCAGCCGGATTGGGGCGAAGGAGATCGCTTATCTGCCGCACGACTCGTACTACCGCGACCTGAGCGATCTGCCGCACGAGCAGCGCGCATTGATCAATTTTGATCATCCTGACTCGCTGGACACCGAGCTGTTTATCCAGCATATTCGGATGCTGCAGAATTATGAATCAATTCCAATGCCGATCTATGATTTTTCGACCGACAGGCGCACGGCAGATGTGACCATTATCCAGCCGCGCCGGGTGATCGTTGTCGAAGGCATCCTGATCTTCGCCGAGGCAAAACTCCGCGAGCTGTTTGACGTGAGGATATTTGTGGACACCGATGACGATGTGCGTTTTATCCGCCGGATGCAGCGCGACATCGCCGAGCGCGGCAGGACGATTGAGTCAGTGGTCAACCAGTGGATGCATACGGTGCGCCCGATGTATCTCGAATTTGTCGAGCCGAGCAAACGATACGCGCACGTCATCATCCCGGAAGGCGGGCTGAATGAGGTCGCGATGGACATGCTGGTTGCCCGCGTAGATGACATGAGGAAAACTTATGAGCCAAAACGCTGAGACTAACCCGTTGCCTGCGCCAGCCGAAGCGGTCAAGCCGCCGCCGCGCTTCACGTGGAAACACGCGGCGGCTCTGATCTTCGCCGTCGGGATCACTGCGGGCGTGATTGTCTTCCAGAAGAACATTGAGCAATTGCAAGAGTTAGGCTATGCCGGCATTTTCTTGATCATGTTGATCACCAGCGCGACTTTAGTCCTGCCTGCTCCCGGCCTGCTGTTTGTGTTTTTGCTGGGGAAATCCTTTGACCCTTTGCTGCTGGGGTTGGCGGCGGGGGCTGGCTCGACGCTGGGCGAGATTGGCGGCTACATGGCTGGCTACAGCGGCAGCGGGGTGGTTGAAAATATCAAGGCTTATCAACGGATTGAAGGCTGGGTCAAGCAATACGGCGTTATCCCGATTGTAATTCTGGCTGCCATCCCTAACCCGCTGTTTGACGTGGCTGGCCTAGCCGCCGGAGCGTTAGGCATACCTTGGTGGCAATTTCTGATCGCCACGCTGATTGGGAAAACGATCAAGACGGTGGCAGTCGCCTATGCGGGGGCGTTAGGAATGGGTTGGGTCGAGAGCCTGCTGGCGAAATAGCGTCACCAAAAAGAAATCAGGGCGGCTGATGAGCCGCCCTGATGTTTGAAAGGCGTCAGGCAGGAGTCTCCTCTGCCTGAAGGCTGCGTGGCAGGCTGACGACAAACTCTGCGCCGCCTTCTGGCAGATTGGTCACCACCACGTCGCCGCTGTGCGCGCGGGCAATCGCCCTGACCGCCGAGAGGCCCAACCCGGCGCCGGGATGTGTTTGCTTGGCCTCTTTCCCCCGGAAATAGCGGTCAAAAATGTGCGGCAGTTCATCGTCGGGAATGCCAGGCCCGGTGTCCTGAACTTTCATGGTGATAAACTGCTCGTCAGTCGCAACTTTCACTTCAATGCGGCCATTTTCGGGTGAATACTTGATAGCGTTGTTAATAAGATTGAGCGCCATATGATAGAGGCGGTTTTCATCGGCGAAGAGATGAACCTGCGTTTTCGGTTTGTCAAATGTGACATGAACAGCCTTGCCCAGAGCCGCGCCTTGCGAGTCTGCGATGGCCCTCTCCACCAGATCGTCCAAACTGCAACGCTGAAAACTGACCTGAATGCTCTCCTCTTCGCTCATGGATTTCAGTAAATCGTTGATCATGGCGATCATCTGGTCGGAGGACGAGACAATATGCCCGACAAATTTCGCGCCTTTGTCGCCCAGATCAGTCACCTTTTCAAGCAACTGCGCCCAACCTTTGATCGAGGTGACCGGGCTTTTCAGATCGTGGGTAAGGGTATACACAAATTCCACGCGGTCTTTTTCCAGTTCTTTGACGTAGCTGATGTCCTGCATGACCACAATGGTCCCAACGCCGAGCGTGTGTTCGGAGGTAGTCAGGTAAGTCAAATCGCCGATCTTGAGCTCAGTGGTTGTGCCGATGCTGGTGCTGAGACCGTTGAACAGTTCGCCCATGTGATCATCGATAATGGTCTGCGCGGGCTGGTTGTTGATCAGCACGCGGCCATCATCATCCAGAATCAATAGCGGTTGGATCAAAGCGTTGGCGGTGGCGTAAATCGCCGCGCGCTGGCGCTCTGAATTGGCGAACAGGCGCGCGTTCTGGATGGCGCTGGCGACCGGGTTGGCGAACGCCTGGAGATGCTCCAGATCGTCAGCATTGAACATGCCACTCTTTTTGCGAAACAGCGACAGCACGCCCGCCACTTCGTCCTGAATTCGCAGCGGAATGCAGGCAATCGAACGGGCCTGAATCTTGATCGTGCCCCGCTTGCCTGCTCCGGCAAGCTCCTCTTCTTGGCTTAGAAAGTCAGCGGTTTTCGGTTGGCCTGTCTGCCGGACGTCCTGAATAATCTTCTCGACCTGTCCTGCCGCGCCATACACAATCCGGGCCACCGTTGCGTCATCAATGGCATAGGCTTTCATGTCGCTGCCCTGAGCTTCGGCCAGCCACAGAATCACATCCTCTACATCCCAGTGCGAACGCACCTGCCTGACCACCAGATCGTGCACCTGCGTGAGGTCGAGCGTTGAAGTGACGACCTCAGTGAGTTCGTGAAGCGCGGCCAGTTCTTTGACCCGGCGCGACAGGGCTTGATCGGTCGATTGAAACAGGCGCGCGTTCTGGATGGCAATCGCCGCGAAGTCGGCAATCGTGGAAAGTATCTGTTCGTCCTGCGGGGTGAAGGTCTGGCCGGGCTTGCGGTGAATAGCCATCAAGGCCCCAAAGGAAATTCCGCCTAAGGCGATGGGCAAGAACAGAACCGCCTCCACCAGATACCCTGTTATGATTTTGACCTTCTCTTTGCCCGGCTCGCGCGAATCGCGCAGGGGTTGGCCGGTCTTGATCACCCGGTTCACCATCGAATCCCTGTCCTCTGGAATACGCATCCGCCGGATAGTCTCATCCTCAATCCCGCGCTGCGCTTCCAGAAATAGCTCGCCGCTTTGCTCATCGGTCAGCCAGATGCCTGTCTCCCCGGCGCCTGCTAGCTTCATCGCCGTCTCAGCGATCTGGTTCAATACGTCATCCAGCGTCACCTGAGAGGTGATCGACTTGGCTAATTGGGAGATCGCGCCAGAAAAGTCGGCGGAAGGGATGATTGTGTCCAATTTGGGGCGGTCAATAATATTGACCATGATCTGAAGCTTGCCCAGCATCAACACATCGCCATTGACCAGCGCGTATGGCGTGTTGACGCCAATCGACTGCCCGTTGCGCAGCGTTCCATTCTTGCTTCCCGCGTCGATGGCTAACAGGTTGGTTGCAGTGGGTCGAATAGTCAAATGCCGCCGAGAAACCCCCAATCCTTCCCCGTCGTAGTGGGCAAGATCGATCATCTCAGGCGTGTCCGTGCCCCGACCAAGCACAATTTCCCCATTGATATCCAGCCCGAACCGTTGTCCGGGCATATTCAAGACATCAAACCGGACACGCCAGACGGGAATCTTCTTGTCAGGGGACAGCGTCCCCCGATGAGGCGCAGGAAAGTAGCGGACAGAAGGCTCAGATTGGCCTGAATTAGGCATGGGCTTGTTCCCTAGTGGCGCCGTGCTTGACGGTTTTGAACGGTCATCCATAATTCGCCTCCGATTGCCAGAACAGAAATGCCAGTCGGGCAACGATGGTCGTTAGAGATGTTGACTGGTGAGCAGTTAGGTCAGTGATCAAAGGGGCAACTCGATGGTGGGATCAAAATTGTTCGCAAGGCTGCCATTGAGCGCCAAAAAAGACAAGCGCGCCTTTTCCGCGAGCAAACGGATGCGCCCGAAATCAAGGCGAAAACCCGATCCGGTCTGAGCGTCGATCTCAATCTCGACCTGCTTTTCATCCCCGCGTTCTTTGGCCTATCCACTAGTGTACATCCGTTTTCGTTTTGCGGAAAATGAATAGACTTGCAGTTTGCTCGGTCACGGGTATCTTTATGTATGCTCAGGCAGGCGGCTGGTCGACGGGCCGATAACGCGCCGAACGCCCCGCCCACAATTCGGGCAAGCGCGTTGAGAAGTCGTAGCGGGGCTAATCCCATGTGACAAGGCGCGCAAAGACCGCTGTTGCCCTCATAACACTGATGGCTAGCAAAACAGTATGCCACGTCGAAAAGAAACTATTTCATCGCCACAGATGCAGGCTGCGGATTATGAATCGCGCTTAATGATGGCGCGTGACACTTTCCGCGAGCTTCAAACGCATATTCAGACGGCGGACCAGAAAGTTCAGTTTGTTTTGACGGCGAACGCTTTTCTGGCTGCCAGTCTATCGTTTGAAGGCCGCAATGCTCTTGCCCGAATTCAAGAGCAGGGACTGACGACCATTTCATCGTTAACACTGATTGCCAACGGCTTCGTGCTGCTGGGGATCATTGCCTCGACCGTGTTCACCGTGCTGACGCTGGTTCCGCGTGTCACCTTGCAGGCGCGCCGATCTGTGTTCTTTTTTGCAGACGCAGCCAACACGCCAGCCGATCAATATGTGGACGAATTTATGAGCCTGACAGGCGACGAATTGTATCGCCAGGTGATCTATCAGGCGCACGCCAACGCGCGGATTGTCGAGGTCAAATTCATGTGGGCGCGGCGCGCGACGCTGGCGTTAGCGGCCACGTTGTTTGTCTGGGTGTTTATTCAGGCAATTCAGTTTCTTTCATAAGCCGCGACCCCAGAAAATCGCCCGCTGGCGTTATCATTCTGCTATTCTGGCTTGCGGCCTCTTGAATCGAGAACTCGGCGCAAGAAATCCCAATCCACCCGCGAAGTCATATCCAGACTCAACGGCGTGACCACGACAAAGCCATCATGCAGCCCGGCGGCGTCGGTGTCTGGCTCGCCGAGGCTGCGATCATACACCGAGCGATAACCCATCGGCGCTTCATCTTCTAAGCGCTGACGTTGTGCGGGGACAGGCGCATAGTACGTCTGACGCTCCAATCGGGCAATCCGCCATTCGGTCTCAGGCGTCGCGTTGCCCGGCACCTCAATCTTCAGCGCGTCCACATCCGGGATGGGGGTTGTGTTCAGCCACTGCCGCGCGAAATACTGCGTGAAATGCATCGCGGCGCTGAAATCTGCCGTGTCGTTGTAGTGAACGTGCAGCGACGGGTCGGTTTGAAGCGACACCGCCAGCGCCGGGATGCCATAAGCCGAGGCTTCCAGCGCCGCCCCGACCGTTCCGGAAATCGTGACCCCCGTGCCGATATTCTCTCCAAAGTTAATGCCGGAGACTACCAGCGCAGGGCGGCGATCCGCCAGCTCCAAAACGCCATGCTGCACGGCCTGCGCGGGCGAGGCGTAGGCCGCGTAGCCCGGCCAGCTTCGCCCATTGCGGACGACCACCTTCTGCGAAATTCGGCCATCATGGTCAGCGTCCAGCGGCAGGCTGCGTCCCATCCCGGATTGCTGGCGATAAGGGGCGACAATCAACACATCGCCCAACGGGTCAAGCGCCTCGACGGCGGCTGCCAGTCCCGGCGAGTCGATGCCATCATCATTGGTGACAAGTATCAGGGGTCTGTTCATCATGTTTCCTTGGTGCCCCGCTAAGTGTATCCGCATCCCCCGCCACTTTCAATCACAATACAAAGGGCGAAGCCATTAGCCTCGCCCCTGATAGCCAGCTCGTTTGCTCAGGATGGCAAGCCATTGTCGAAACAATAATAGAGCTTCTGATACGGCTCTCTGAACTCGATCACGTCTTCCAGCACGGTTTCTGGGCTTTCTTTCTGGATCAGAACGCGGGCCATCAGATCGGCGATCTGATCCATTTGCGCTTCTTTCATCCCCAGCCGGGTCACTTCAATCGTCCCCATCCGCAGCCCGTTGGGGCGATCCCAGTCGGCAGGGGCGTCGGTGGGCAGCAAGTTCTTGTTGGTGATCAGGTTGGCGCGGGCCAGCAATTGGGCCGCGTCCATGCCGCCGCCATGCGCGCGCGCGTCGGCGATTACCTGATGGGTGGTGGTGAAGCCTTTATGCTTGCCCAACAGCGTCACGCCGTGCTTGTCCAGTGCCGCCGCCAATGCCTGCGCGTTGCGAACAATCTGCGCCATAAATTCCTTGCCAAAAGCGATCATCTCGGCGGCGGAAACCGCCAGTGCTGCCACCCGATTGACCTGATGCGTGGCCGCCAGCACGGGGAAAATAGCCGTCGTGAGTGGCTCGGTCAAGGCCGGGTCGTTCCACAGGATCATCCCGCTTTGCGGGCCGCCAAAGGTTTTGCCCGCCGAGCCAGTCAGAACGTCCGCGCCTTCGGCCAGCGGGTCTTGAAACTGCCCTCCCGCGATCAGCCCGGCTTGATGCGCCCCATCAAAGAACACCCGGCCTCCCCATTCCTGAATGATGTCTTTGATCGCTTTCACAGGTTGCGGGAACAGAGTCATGGACAGGCCCAGCGTCACCAGTTTAGGCCGAACCAGCGGCGCTACCTTGCCGAACAGATCCATGTCAACGGTCAGTTCTGTCGGATCAAAGGGAATATCGACGATCTTCAAGCCGCGCTGTCCTGCCGGGCCATCCATGCGGTTGCTGGAATGGCCGCCATGCGGTTGCGCGACCGTCATGATCACGTCGCCGGGTTGAGCCATCGCGTAGTAAACCGCCATGTTTCCCAACATGCTCCCCATCAGGCGGTGATCCGCGTATCGGCAGCGAAATGCCTGCTTGAGCAATTCAACACACAGCGACTCTACCTCGTCGATATATTTTGTTCCCGAAAACCAGCGCTGCACGGCGCCGATATGCCCCTCGGCGGCCCGTGTGCCAATCTCCGATCCGAGCAGCGCGCGAACGGTGGGGCTGGTGGGGGCTTCGGGGGCCAACAGGTTGACGCACTGTTGGCCTCGCCACGTTTCATTGCGTTTGACGGCATCCAGAACAGCTTGCTGGACTTCCGCGCCCGTCTTGCAGGCGTCTATCACGGCGCGGGCATGCGCAAGAATGGCAGGGTCATGGACTTCGAATTGTTCTTCAGGCATAAGAATCTCCCTATTCTGTGCGCGCGAATGGCGTCAATGGCAAGTCAAAAGGTATTGTACAATGAAATGAGTTGTCCATCGAAATGCGCGTTTCACACAGACAAGGCCGTGCCAAACGCGCGCAAGACCCGTCCGGCGACTTGTCAGGCCGCAACGATAGAGTAAAATAGCGCTACACCTATTTTCGAAACTGAAACAAAGTCAACCCAAATGGCTGGTCGGTTGGTATTTCCTGTCCACAAGGAAGGTCGAGGATTATGAAAAGAGCAGGCCCTATCATTGTGATGCTGTTGATGCTGCTGTTGGGCGCGGGGCTGGGATACGCCACCGGCATCGGCGGCGTCGAGATTTCCGACACGGGCCCCTGGCAACTCAGCGCGGATTATCAGGGCGTGTATATTCAGGCCGCCGCCGACGCTTATGCTAAGGACGCCAGCAATCCGGCGGCAGTGACCAAAGCCATCGACCGTTTGCAAGTGCTGTGCCAGAGCGATGGCAGTTTGGATCGAGCCGTGCAGCAGGCGCTTGCCCGTTATGGCGATCCGGTTTCGCGGGCCAACCTCGACCAGATGCTGACGCTGGTCAAAGGCGGCAAAATCACCGAAGCGTCCAGCTACGGCGTTTGTAGCGCAAAGCCGACCAACGTCAATCCGCTGGCTGGCTGGGCGTGGGTGGGGATTTTGTTGGCTGCGGTCGGCATTGTCGGTTATGGCGTCCTGACCATGATCCGCGCCGGCGACGAGGAAGAGTCGAAAAGCTCGGCTCCGATGTTCACCATCCCGACGTCGAGCGCAGGGGCGGCGGCAGCGGCAGCCCCAACTGGCGAGCGCGCCAAATCTACCGCGCCTTCGGGGATGCCACAACCTGCCCCTGCCGCGCCGGCTTCGGTCAGCGCGCGCAGCGTAGCGGCAGCCGGGGCCAAGATTTCTGCCCAGATCGAGAGGACAGATTTCGCGACCGGGGGCATGGAACCGCCGATTGTGCAATTTATGACCACCTACCTGCACGGCGACGACCTGTATGATGACTCGTTCAGTATCGAAACGTCGGCGGGCGAGTTCCTCGGCGAATGCGGCATGGGCATCTCCGAAACCCTGAGCGCCCCCGGCGAAGCCAAGAAAGTCACCGCCTTTGAAGTCTGGCTGTTTGACAAGAATGATATTCGCACCGTCACCAAAGTGATCATGAGCGATCACTCGTTCAATGATGACGCTCTGCGCGCCAAGCTTGCGCCCAAAGGCGAAGCAGTGTTAGGAAAATCCGGCGACAAAGTCACGCTTGAAACGGCGTCTCTGCGCATTCAGGCCCGCGTGGTCGATCTGGCTTATGGCACTGGCCCGGTTCCGCCCAATAGCTTCTTCGAGCGGATCACCATCGAACTGGCGGCGTGGAAGCGCGACGGTTCAGCCAGCGGCAGCGCGGCGGGCGGCAGCACGCCCGGCGGCGGATTGCCGAATATCTAAACCCTCTCACAGCGCGCCAAAACAAAAACGGGGCGGCTTATCATAAGCCGCCCCGTTTGATTTAGCGTTAGTTTTCAGGCAATCTGTGTGATTTTGAAGACCATCTCGCCTGCCGGGGCCGCCACACGGACGACATCGCCAACCATGCGGCCAAACAGCGCCAGCCCGACTGGCGATTCGTTGGAGATTTTGCCTTCAAGGGGATTAGCCTCCACCTGTCCAACAATCAGATAGGTTTCGGGCGAACCCTCGCCCTGCTCAATGACTGTGACGCGGCTGCCCAACTGAACCAACTGCGAGCCGCCATTGGAGCCATCGCTTTCTTCGATAATAATGGCTCCCCGGATGATGTTTTTCAGTTCCTGAATGCGGCCTTCCAGAAAACCCTGATCTTCCTTGGCGGAATGGTATTCGGCGTTTTCCGACAGGTCGCCCATCTCGATGGCGGCTTTAAGCCGGGCAGCCAGCGCGGGTTTTTCTGCCTGCTCTTTATGCGCAAGCTCTTCTCGCAGTTCTTCCAGCTTGTGTTTGGTCATCGGGTAATCTTGATTGACAGCCATCGTTCTGCCTTCCCCTGAGATTTTACTTTAAGCCAGCCAGCAGGTGAACGGTCATCACCTGTTTGGCGACATCGATATTGCGAATGACATCGGGGATAGCCGGGAGCAAAAGCTCTTCGCCCTGCTCGTTCTTGACAATGTACACGTCATTTGCCCCGGTCTCAATCAGATCGGCCAGACGGCCCAATTCTTCCCCGTCCTCCGTGACAACCCGTATGCCCTGAATTTGATATAGATACACTTCCCCGTCCCGCAGCGGGACGGCGTCCTTAAGGCTGATATGCGTCAGCGCGCCGCGATAGCGTTCAGCCTGTTCTCGGCTCGTGACGCCGTCGAACAAGACCAGTATTCCGCCGGTCACGCGCCGCAGGCGGATCGCATGAAGCGGCTCGTAATGCGATCCAAGATAAAACGTCTCCACATCCGCCAGATGCTCTGGAAAGTCGGTCAGAATTTTCATTGCCATTTCGCCGCGCACGCCATGCGGCCTGGCAATCTGCCCGACAATCAAGAACTCAGGCTCAGAAGAGGCTGCCTTCGCATCCTCTGAGCCTGTTTCATTCTTTTTCTGGGGACGACGGGGCGCGCGATTTGTTTCGCTCATGCGAGTCAGTTAGACAATCTCCAATGTGACGCGCTTGCCATTTTTGGCCGCCAGAACGCGCAACAGGGTTCGCATGGCATTCGCCACGCGACCGCTGCGCCCGATCACTCTTCCCATATCTTCCGGCGCGACATGCAGCTCCACAATCATTGAACTGCCCCCCTCGATCTCTGTCACACGCACTTCATCAGGTTGATCAACCAGCGCTTTTGCGACAAACTCGATCAAGTCTTTCATTCTGGCGCCTCCTGCTCGACGCTGTGTGTGGAGGGGTCAATAAGCCAGACGGATTCATCAGGCCAAAGCTAAGACGCTATCACTCCGGCGCTGGCGCGGCTTCTTCGGCTGCTGGCGAGTCGCTTGCTTCAGGCGTTTCAACCGCAACCGCCGCAGCTTGCGCGCGAGCCGCAGCCTTCTTCTTGCTGACAGGCAGCGGGATATCGTCGCGGCGGGTGCGCGGATCAATCGGCGCGGGCATGTTGGCCTGCGCTTCGGCGATCAGGCTTTCCATCGACTCGCCCTTGCGAAAACGCTCATAGCGGCCCAGCGTTCCCAGCCTGTCCATCATGCGGTGAACCGCCTCGCTGGGCTGCGCGCCTTTGTCCAGCCAGTACAACGCGCGTTCCTCGTTAATTTCAAGCGTCGCGGGCTGCGTGCGCGGGTTATAGAAGCCAATCTTGTCAATAAAACCGCCATCGCGCGGGCTTTTGACGTTTGCCACTACAACGCGGTAGCTGCTCTGCCGCTTGGAACCGACACGGCGCAATCTAATCCGAACCATGCTTTTCCTGCTCCTTATGAATGTCTACGCTTATTCTATATCGATTCTTGCGAAACAGCCTAATCAGTCAGGGATGCGAGTTAACCTAGCAACCCTTTCAGATTGGCGGGTATCTTGCCGCCTGCCAGCTTTTTCATCAGGCCTTGCATCTGCTGAAATTGTCGCATCGTCTGATTGATATCCTGCACCGACGTTCCGCTTCCCGCCGCAATGCGCTTCCGGCGGTTGGCGTCCAACAGACGCGGCTGGTTGCGCTCTCGCAGGGTCATTGAACTGATTATAGCCTCAACCAGCCGAAGTTGTCGATCTATATCTTCCTGCGAAACCTGCTTCATCATCTCGCCCATGCCGGGCAGCATCTCCATCACCTGCGAAAGCGGCCCCATCCGTTTGATCTGAATGAGCTGCTTGCGGAAGTCTTCGAGCGTGAATGAGGCGGTGCGGAGCTTGTCTTGAAGCTCCAACGCTTCCGCTTCGTCCATCTCCATCGCTTCGGCCTTTTCAATCAGGCCGAGCACGTCGCCCATACCCAGAATGCGGCTGGCCAGCCGATCCGGGCTAAACACTTCCAGCCCGTCCACTTTCTCGCTGACGCCGAGGAATTTGATCGGCACGCCGGTGACTTCGCGCATCGAGATAGCCGCGCCGCCGCGCGCGTCGCCGTCAACCTTGGTCAACACTAACCCGCTGATGCCCACCTGCTCGGCGAACCCTGCGCCGATGTTGACTGCTTCCTGCCCGGTCATCGAGTCGGCGACCAGCAGGATTTCCTTCGGATGCGTCCGGTCGCGGATAGCGACCAGCTCATCCATCAGCGGCTGATCGATCTGCAACCGCCCGGCGGTGTCGATGATGGCGACGCTGGCGTTGGCGCGCAGGGCCGCCTGCACCCCATTCACCGCAATCTCCACCGGGCTGCGATCAGGGTTTTCGGCGTGAACCGGCACATCCAACTGCTTGCCCAGCGCCATCAATTGCTCAATCGCGGCGGGGCGATAGGTGTCGGCGGCGATCAGCATCGGAATCTGTTTGTTTCGCCGCAAGTGCAGCGCCAGCTTGGCCGCCGTTGTGGTCTTGCCGGAGCCTTGCAGCCCGACCAGCATGATCACGTGCGGCGTGTTGCCATGCAGCGCCAGCGTTCCCGGCTTGCCCAGCGTCTCGATCAATTCCTGATGGACGATCTTGACCACCTGCTGGCCGGGGGTCAGGCTTCGGGCCACCTCCGCCCCAATCGCCCGTTCCCGAACGCGGGCAATCAGCGATTTAGCGACGCCATAATGCACATCGGCTTCCAGCAACGCCAGCCGAATCTCGCGCATCGCCGCGTCCACATCCGCTTCATTCAATTTGCCGCGCTTGCGGAGATTCTTGAAGATCGCCTGAAGTTTGTCGCTCAGGTTTTCAAACATCGCCATCGGTGATCGCCTCGTTGACCCATCGGTCACGCCAGCGTGGTATTTTAGACGATGGCCAGCGTTTCGTCAAAGGGTCGCGCTCTCGGGGAGTGTCTAAAAGGGTGGAGATGACCAAGGCCGCTTTGATTGCTGCCTGACCTCACCTCCCGTCCCCCTCTCAAACCCCTGCAAGGGGCTAATTCGGAGGGGGGCGCAACCATCCTCACAGGAGAGGCCAATACGCGGCGCAAGAACGCTCAGGGATCGCTCTGCTTCTAGCGATCCCTGAGCGCGGGGCGAGGCTCCACCTCCCATAAGAAGCTGGCAAACTACGGCGGGCCGAGCAGGACGATTTCGTCGAACCACGCCGAGCCCTTGGCTTTGCTCAACATGATCTTGATCGTCACCATGTTGTACGCCTCGCTCGCGGTTAGTGTCACGAACTTCTGCTGCCAGTCGTGGCTGCCCGCGCTCCAACTGGCGCTTGCAGCCTGCTTGGAGCCATCAGTGTGATTGATCGTCAGCGTCATCTTGTAGCTGCCCGTGCCACCGATGCCCATCGCTTTGCTCCAGCCGTAGAACTGCCAGACATCGCTCACCGAGCCGACAATGCTCACGCTTGTGGTGAGGAATTTCCCGGTGCCATTGGCCTTGATCTTTTGTGAAAGCGCGCCGTTCAGGTAAGTCGTATTATCCAGGATATCGGTGAGTTTGAACTTGGCGAGCGTCCAGCCGTCGGGCTTGCCGTCGGCGGGGGCCGTGTCGTCTTCAAAACCGCCGTTGATGGACGCCGCCAACAGGCCGCAGGGGGCGGTGGTGGCCGAGTTGACGGGCGTGGTGACGGAATCGGATTCCATCGTCGTGGTGTTCGCCGAGACCTCGAAGTAGTAGGTCGTGCCGCAGGCCAGACCGCCCCGAATGTGGGTGGTCGTGTTGGTCGGTGACGTAACGCTGCCGAGGGTGTAAACGCCATCGGCCAGACCCCAGTTCACGCCAAAGTAGGTCTCGTTGAATGACTTATCCTGCCACGTCAGGATGATCGTGTCGTCGGAGGCGGCGGCGACATTGAGGTTGGCAGGCGACTCAAGGTTGGCGTAGCGGGCGACCGTGAAGTCGCTGTTTGCCCCATTATTTGACTCACCCCCAACGACGATCCGGCCCTGGGGGTCGAGCGCCATGCCGAGTATTTCAGCGAAGCCGCTGCCGACAGCCGTCGTCAGTTTGCCATCACCGTCAAAGGAAGGATCCAGGCTTCCGTTGGACAGAAGTCGAACCAGCGCGAAGTCTTTGGGTGATACAGTGATAATAGTCCCGCCACCGAGGATGATCTTGCCATCGGGCTGAACGACAACACTATTAGCGCCGCTGTCACTGCCGCCGACGTCGACCACCTGTTTGCCATCGCCGCTAAAGCTGGTATCCAGCGCGCCGTTGGCCTTGAGGCGCACGACGGTCATTTTATAATTGAACTGCCCGGGCCGCTGGCCGCCGGCCAGGAGCAGCTTGCCGTCAGGTTGAAGCGCAATGGCGTTGGCGTACCCGCCGTAACCGCTGAACGAGATAAGCTGCTTGCCATCGCCGCTAAACGAAGTATCCAGCGCGCCGGCGGCGGTATAACGGGCAGCGGCAATCCGGGTGGTGCCGCCTCCGACACCACTCGACCCGGCTGCTACGATCTTGCCGTCGGACTGGATGGCGATTGCTGTTAACCAATTACCCGGTGATCCGAACGATGTGGTCACCATGCTGTCGCCGCCGCCGAAAGTCGGGTCGAGGTCACCATCCGCTTCATAGCGAACAACGGCCCAATATTCCGGGTTGGCAGTGGAATAATGGGGCCCGCCGACGACGATCTTGCCATCCGACTGGAGAGCAACAGCGTAGGCAAAAGCAAAACCCGTACCCACCGACGTAGTGACGATCCCATCACCGCCGCCGAAAGTCGGGTCGAGGTCACCATCCGCTTCATAACGGGCTGTCGCGATATCATTGCCAGTGCCAGCATCGCCCACGACCACAATCATACCGTCGGGCTGCAGCATCGCGCTGTAGGCAAAGCCTAAGTCGGTGCTGACCTTGCCTGTCCCGCTGCCAAAGCCAGCCGTATCCAACGTGCCATCTTCGTTGTAGCGGGCGAGGACGAAGCCCTGAAAACCGCTGTAGTCGCCGCCCACCGCCACGATCTTCGAATCGGCGGGCTGGACGAGCACAGAGGCGGCGTAATCGTCCTCGCCGTTAAAGTCGATAGTGGCGATGCCGTCGGTATCAAACGTCGCGTCCAGACCGCCGACGGAGGTGGCCAGCGCCGACCCCGGCAGAGCCAGCGCCAGCGCAGCCAGCGCGCCTATGAGCGAGACTCGGCGCGCGGTGCGCTTCCAGGAAAATGCGCGAAATTGCAACATGATCATCTCCCTTCCTTCATTTGTGACGTTGATTGAGGGCGTTTGCGGCCATATCCATGATCTTGCCCCTGATGCAAAGATGGCCGGATACTCGCATTATATGACGAATCACGGTCTGTGAACCATATGTCTTGACGGGTGGCAATCCTGACAATCTGGATATGCTTTCAGAGTTGTGCGCGCTCGATAGCGGCGCGATCCGCGCATCGTAACATCCAAATGCCTCGCATCCGTCTCGCCTGATGGGGTGCGTTCCCCTGTCCCTCTCTCCTACCTCACAGGCCCGCCCCGATCAGCGTCTCCCGCAGTGAGACGGTCATCCCCGGTTTTTGTGTGACGATCTGCGCCTTCCGCCGTTCTGCGTGTCGTAGCCGGGCAGATCGTCTCTGGCATGGCTTCGCGCAAAATCGCTGCCCCTTGGCGTTCCACTTGCTTGCCACAAACGCCGACCCGCATTGCTCGCATATCCGCGCCCGCCGATCCTCTGGCACGGCCTTTCGAAACCGCCACGAGCACTTTCTTGAACAACATGCCTGCTGCCATGCCACCCGTTTGTCGGGGGTGAAGCTCTTCCCGCAGGATAAGCAATTGCGCGGCGCAGGGGTCGGCTTGTCGCCATAATAGCCCCGTTTCCAGCAGTCCTTGGAACAGTAGATATGTCCCTTTCCTTTCGAGCCAATCTTGAACCACCCGTTGCACGTTTTGCATCGTCGGTGCGTTTTCCGCCAGTGGTCTTTTCGGCACTGCTCGGTGCAGGTGAGCCGCCGCATCCCATATCGTGGGAATGGCCTGCCGCAGTGGACGCACAGCCCGGCGATCTCCCGTAGCGGCAGACCCGGAACGCCGCGCTCCGGGTCGTTGAGCCGCAGCCGAATAAACAGCCGTCCATCCACCGCCTCGCCAAATTGCTTGATCGCGGCGTCCAAACGCGCCTCAAAGTCGCGCAGTTTGTTGCGGCAGCGTGTCGAGCAGCAGACCGACTCCGAGCCGGGGCCTTCCCCGCCCAGAAACGGTTTGCCGCACCACCGGCATGGCGGCACGAACATCCCGCGCCGCAGCCGGAACAGCAGCCGCCAGCGTGGGCTGAGGCCCGTTTCAGCGTCGGGCGTGTCGTCTACCGGGCCAAACCGTTTTTCGATCTGGCGCAGGGCTTTCTCGCCGCGCCGATCCTCGCTATCCCACCGCGCCCGATCCTTTGCCGCCTGATGGATCGTCCGGTGGTGTTTCTGCTTGCATTTGTTCGAGCAAAACTTCCGCCGTCCCTGCGCGGGCTGGCTAATCGCCTCCCCGCACTGCCTGCAATGATCATCCCAATAATAATAATCCGGCGCTCCCTCTGTCAGATCATCAACAAACATGTCAGCCAAAAGCAATCCCTCCTCCCCACACGCTGCGCTCGTCCCACATTCCCACCGTAGCGGGCGACCTGCGGTCGCCCGCTTTTCCCTCTCCCAAAGGGAGAGGGATGTCGAGGCTGCGCCTCGACTGGGTGAGGTAATGCCGGGCGAATAGTTAAATCTTGAAGCGATAGTTACCTAGAACCTATGTTCTTAATTCTACCACAAAATATCAAATCGACTACCCCAATTGCGCCCAGACACCGCAGGGGTTGCCAAACTACGGCAGAGCCGTATAATCATGATATGGAGTTCATCGAAGCCTCTGTATTCACCAAGTTGGTCTACGATTACCTGACCGAAGAGGAATATGCAGGCTTGCAAAGCTTTCTATTCCGCTATCCCGAAACCGGGAAAGTGGTTCCGGGTTCGGGCGGAGTGCGAAAGCTAAGGTGGGCGATGGCTGGCAAAGGTAAAAGCGGTGGTGCGCGGGTGATCTATTATTTCAAACGGCAGGATGACGAAATCTGGCTGCTAACCATTTACAGCAAGAGTGAAGTAGAAAACATCCCCGCCCACATCTTGCGTCAAATCGCAAAGGAAATCGACAATGACTGAGCGTGATATTGGTCAGGAAATTCTAAACGGCATTCGGGAGATCAAGGCGCACAAGGCGGGCAAAAAAGCCTTGCGTACCCATACACTGAAAGAGCCAGCGCCGCCGCAAGCGATCCGCGCACGGCTTGAATTGTCGCAGGAGGCGTTTGCCGGGTTGATGGGCGTCAGCGTCCGCACCGTGCAGGATTGGGAGCAGGGGCGCCGCAAACCGAGCGGCCCCGCTGAGGCCCTGCTGCGGATTGCCGACCAGAGGCCCGATGTTTTTACCGAGCTATCGTAAGGCGGTTACTGCGCGCCAATCTCCTCTATTCCCCAACATATCCGTAGGGGCGAGACACATCTTGGCTCGCCGATAGCCAGAAGGACATCGTCGCGCGCATCCCTCATTTCAGCGTGTTCATCGGCGATGTGTCCCCAGCGTTCATCGGTCAGCCGGATGATCGGCCCATTCTTTGAGATCGCATGATCGGCCACAGCGCCCCCTGATTTGGTCTGTTATGATGACATTGTATCAAAAATCGTGGCGTGGTATCAGTTGGGCTTCCAGTTTCTCCCTGCGACAACGAGCGTGATATACTCTAATCTACCAATAGGTCATCAACCAACACGCAATTTATGCTCTGTTGCTCTGTGTGAAATTGCTGTTCAAATTCGTGTTATTCGTGTAATTCGTGGACAAATATTTCTAGCGCTTCCCAAATGCAAGCCGCCATTGACGAGGGGATTCCAATGCTCAACTCTGACCGCGTCGTTCGCTCCACCTGCCCATACTGCGGGGTGGGTTGTCAGGCCAACTTGCACGCCAAAGACAATTACATTGACCTCTGGCGAGCGTGCATAACCGTGAACCCAATCACTTCTTCCCCTTCATAGCGAATAACCACATCCTCGTCAGTCATCTCACTGTCGGTAGCCTTGCTTGGTTTCTTGAAATTCACGTATAGCACATCGGCTTCTAGATCATAGGTCAGCCATACGCTGCGCTCTGGCGACATCTGGATCGCCGGAAGCAGGCTCAGGTAGCTGTGGAAATCTAGGACGGCCATAATTGTTTTCTCCTATCGAGTGACCGCACCCGTCGTGTCAAAAACGCTGTGATCACAAATCCATCGGTTTCTAATTCGCGGTACGCCACTACAATCCATTTGCCTGTTTCAATCGTGCGTACAGCAAGCAGTTCCCCTGCCCCACCTTCCAAAATCCGTTCTGGTTCGTCGATTGTTCGAAGCACATCATCCCGTAAATCGCTCATTTCAGCGTGTTCATCGGCGATGTGTCCCCAGCGTTCATCGGTCAGCCGGATGATCTTCCCATTCATTGAGATCGCATGATCAGCCACAGCGCCCCCTGATTTGGTCTGTTATGATGACATTGTATCAAAAATCGTGGCGCGATATCAGCCGGGCTTCCAGTTTCTCCCTGCGACAACGAGCGTGATATACTCTAATCTACCAATAGGTCATCAACCAACGCGCAATTGATGTTCTGTTGTTCTGTGTGAAATTGCTGTTCAAATTCGTGTTATTCGTGTAATTCGTGGACAAATATTTCTAGCGCTTCCCAAATGCAAGCCGCCATTGACGAGGGGATTCCAATGCTCAACTCTGACCGCGTCGTGCGCTCGACCTGCCCGTATTGCGGGGTGGGCTGTCAGGTCAATCTTCATATCAAAGACGATTACATCTACCGTGTCGGCGCGCCGTTTGACGCCGCCCCCAACTATGGGATGCTGTGCGTCAAGGGCCGCTTCGGTATCGACTCGGTCATGCACCCGACCCGGCTCAAAACGCCGCTGATCCGCGCCAATACCAATCAATCGCGCGAGCACGAATCGGTCTGGCGTGAAGCGACGTGGGACGAAGCCCTTGACCTCGTCGCCACCAAGCTGGCAGACCTTGTTCAAAAACACGGCGGCGATTCTATCGCCACTTTCGCCAGCGCCAAAGCCACCAACGAAGACAATTACGTTTACCAGCGTTTTGTGCGCGGCGTCTTGGGAACAAACAACATCGACCACTGTTCCCGGTTGTGCCATTCCGGCAGCGTCACCGGGCTGCAATTGGCGATTGGCTCGTCGGCTATGTCCAACTCCATCGCCGAGATGGAGCATCTGGACACCTTTATCGTCACTGGCTCAAACACCACCGAAACCCACCCGGTCATCGCCAATTTTCTCAAGCGCGCCGTCCGCAAGAACGGGGCCAGGCTAATCGTCATCGATCCGCGCAAGGTGGAGATGACCGAGTTCGCCACGCTGTGGCTGCGCCAGAAGCCCGGCACGGATGTGGCCGTCTGGCAGGCGATGGCGCATGTCGTGGTCAACGAGAAGCTGTATAACGAGGACTTTATCAACGCCCGCACCGAAGGCTTCTCGGAGTACATAGAGTCGCTGGAGCATTGCACGCCTGAATGGGCCGAAGAAATCAGCGGCGTCCCCGCCGACGACATCCGTCAGGCCGCCCGAATGTATTCGACCGCGAAGGCGGCGGCGGTTTACTGGGGGATGGGCATTAGCCAATCAGTGCATGGCACGGATAACGCGCTGGGCATCATCAACCTGTCGCTGATGTGCGGGCAAATCGGCAGGGCAGGAACCGGGTTAAACCCGCTGCGCGGCCAGAACAACGTGCAGGGCGCGTCCGACTCTGGCGCGCTGCCACCCTTCCTCACCGCCTACCAGCGCGTGGACAATGAAGAAGTCCGTGTCCGTTTCGAGCAAGATTGGGGCGTGAAACTCAGCCCAACCCCCGGCCTCACCGTCACCGAAATGGTTGACGCTGCGTTGGACGGCAACGTGCGGGCCATGTATGTGATGGGCGAAGACCCGATGACCTCTGAGCCAAACTTGGAACATGCCAAGCACGCGATAGACAAGCTGGAATTTCTAGTGTGCCAGGATATCTTTGTCAACGAAAGCGGGCGCTACGCTGATGTGATCCTCCCGGCGGCGTCATTCGCGGAGAAGGATGGCACGTTCACCAATTCCGACAGGCGTATCCAGCGGGTGCGGAAAGCGCTGCCCCGCGTGGGCGAATCACGGGCGGATTGGGAGATCATCTGCGATCTGGCCCAACGCGTGGAACAGAAGTTAGGGCGGGAAACGATTGGCTGGGGATACTCTGATCCATCGGCGATCTGGGAAGAAATGCGCCGTCTGACCCCCGCTGATTGGGGTGGAATCACTTACGAGCGTTTGGAGCGCGAGGGTGGCGTTCACTGGCCGTGCCCAGCCGAAGATCATCCGGGGACCCCATACTTGTTTGAAGATGATTTTCCACGCGGGAAGGGAAAGTTCTGGTCGCTGGAATATGGCGACGGGAGCGAGCACCCGGACGCGGATTACCCCTATACGCTTTCAACCGGGCGGGTGCTGTATCACTGGAGCGGCGGGGCAATGACCCGGCGTTCCAAGCTGGATGACATTTGGCCGGAAGCGACCGTTGAGATGCACCCAGACGACGCTGACGCGTTAAAGATAAAAACCAATGACTGGGTGAAAGTGTCATCACGGCGCGGAGCGATTGAACTGCGCGCGATGGTCACCGGAAGGTCGCCTGCTGGGACAGTCTTCATTCCATTCCATTTCGCCGAGGCTGCTGCCAATATCTTGACCAACATCAACCGCGACCCGCGCGCCAAGATACCTGACTATAAGGTATGCGCGATCAAGATTGAGAAGACTGCCGCGCCGAAAGGCCGCGAGGTCGAGGGGTCGCTACTGGGCGAACGCGGCGCGATCAAGGACATGGCGGCGCAGGTGCATTAGGCCGTGAATATGATGGCGCGTAATTCTAGCTCTCTCATGGAGTGTTGCGACGATGTGCTATGACGATACGGCAAAACCGCCTGTTCCACCCGGAGCTAAGGGTAACGCGCACGGCGAGCTAGTGACGCTCACCGCCAGCGATGGCAACAAGTTTCACGCCTATCTGGCGCTGCCCGAAGGCCACACCCACTCCGGGGTGGTGATCTACCCCGATATTCGCGGGTTGTTCCAGTTCTACAAAGACCTTGTCCTGCGCTTCGCCGAAGTGGGGATCGCGGCTATCGCCGTCGATTATTTCGGGCGGACGGCGGGGCTGACCAGCCGCGACGAGCCATTTGAATGGCAGCCCCACGTCGCTGCGATTCGAATCGACACCCTTACCCTCGACGTGCAGGCCGCGCTGGCAGCCCTCAAGGAACGCGCTGGAGGGCATTTGGAGTCGGTGTACGTCGTCGGTTTCTGCATGGGCGGATCATTGACGCTCATCACCGGCACGAACCGTGAGTTAGGACTTGCCGGGCTTATCCCGTTCTATTCCGGGGTGACACGCGACTTTGGCGGATCAGGGACGGTGTTGGATAACGCGACAAAGGTCGCCTATCCGGTGGTAGGGTTCTACGGGGGAGCCGATCAGGGCATCCCGCAGAGCGCTATTGACGAACTGGACGCCAAACTGAATCAGGCGGGGGTGGAACATCACCTGATAGTGTATCCCGGCGCGCCGCACAGTTTTTTTGATCGTATGGCTGAACAGCACGCCGATATTTCCGCTGACGCATGGACACGGTTGCTGGCGTTTATCAAGACAGGGCATCCTCAGCCCGCGTAACATCACAAACGAGGAACACAAGTGGCGTTTAACGGATGGCCCTTCTCAACAATGTTGAGAAGGGCCATCCGAGTTCCAAGTCACATCTAACGCCCTGCGCGGTTTTTCAGATAGACACAAAGGTTAATCTTTGGGCGGCTCATGCCCATTGATTGGACGGAGACTAAGGCCCAGACGGCGGTTGCGCCCATCGATGTTCAAGATACGCGCCTGCACATGGTCTCCCTCGTGAATGACGTTGCGAGGGTGGAGAAACTGGCCTTCTGCTAGTTGGGAGATGTGGATCAATCCTTCCAACCCATCCTCTACGCTGGCAAAAGCGCCAAAATCAACGACATTGGTGATAGTCACATCAATACTCTGCCCGACGGAAAATCGCTGATCAACAAACTGCCACGGATCAGGCTGAAGACGCTTGACGCTCAACGCGATACGTTCGGCGGCAGGGTCGATGCTCATAATATGGACTTTGACCTTCTGGCCGCTTCGGACCACATCGCGCGGGTGGTTGACACGCCCCCATGACAACTCCGAGATATGAATCAGCCCCTCAATGCCATCCAGATCAGCGAAAGCGCCAAAGTCGCACAGGTTCGTGATCGTCGCCTCGCAGGTCGTGCCCGGTTGAAGCGTGGCGAGGATGGATTGACGCTGGCCTGGGCAAGCCTGCCCCGCTCGCTCCGATAATATCAGCCGGCGAGCGTCAACATCCAGTTCGATAATACGGAGCGTTAACTTGTCTCCGATGCGTTTGCTCAACAAATCCCGCCGCAAAGAGTCTTCAATGTCAACCGGGAAATTGACCAATTGGCTAGCAGGCACGAACCCCCGCAACGAATTCCAGATCACGAGCAGGCCGCCGCTGTTAAACCCGGCCACTATCAACTCGACATTGGCGTCAGTCGAAAAAATATTGCGCGCCAATGCCCAGTCCTCATCATTGCCGCGTTGATCCGGCAGGGCATTCATCGGGGAAAAGGTTTTTGCGCTTGCTGGCGCGCCATTGGTGTCAACAGGCGTCTGCCGAACCGGGCTATGATTATTTGACTCGTGCAGCAAAGCAGACCAATAAGATTCATCAACCTCAACAAACGTAGGCGAGGTAGAGTGACCGTTGCGCTGTTGATCGAAGTTCTGAGTCATACCCTCGTTCCTTTTCTACAATTCGCCCGGGCAACTCACTTGGCTCAATGGCGTCATGCAATCGATTGTCCTAGAATGCCACCGGTTGGAAAAAATGTCAAACGAGAATTGCGCATCCTACCACGCATAGCGCGCCTTCCGGCTGTTTGCGAACGCCCAAAAACCATTCACAGGAGGGCTAGAAAATCGTCGCCAATTTTCCGATTGCAATTCTTTCGCCAGAGCGCGGCTGCGCTATAATCACCAACACTCTATCAGGAGACTCCCTGTTTGCGCAAAACGCATCTTAATTTCTTGTATCTGACCGTGTTCGCTTCGGGCCTTGCCACGCTGGGGATTGAGCTCACAGCGTCGCGGCTGCTAGGCGTGGTGTTCGGGACAAGCAACATTGTTTGGGCCAATATCATTGGGCTGATGCTCCTGTACCTCACCGCTGGATATTTTGTCGGCGGACGCTGGGCAGACCGACATCCGGATCGAACAACATTTTTCCGTGTGGTATGTTGGGGAGCGTTCACTGCCGGGCTGGTTCCTATTGTGGCCCGTCCGGTTTTGCAGGCGGCAGCGCAGGCCATTCTGAATATTGAGGCCGCTGTCCTGCTAGGGTCATTTGCCGCCACGCTGCTGATTTTCGCCGTGCCAGTCACGCTGCTGGGAACGGTGTCCCCCTTTGCCATTCGTCTGGCGATTCAGGACAAGGAAAGCTCAGGGCAGACTGCCGGGCGCATATACGCGATCTCGACGGTTGGCAGCATCATCGGGACGTTTTTGCCTGTGCTGGTATTGATCCCTCTTATCGGGACAAATTTCACCTTTCTCCTACTGGCAGGCGCGTTGCTTGCAATCGGGCTAATTGGGTTATGGCAGGCTGGCCGCAAGCAGGCTATCCAACTGCTCTGGATGCCTTTCGCGCTGGGTCTGCTGGCAGCGCTGGTTTTGCGGGGGCCGTTGCGCCCCACCTCGCGCGGCGCTCAACTTCTTTACGAGAAAGAATCCGCTTACAACTATATTCAAGTAGCGCGTTGGGGAACAGCCAACATTCTATTCCTGAATGAGGGACAGGGCGTTCACTCGATCTACTTCCCGGACGCTCCCGCTTATCTGGAGACGCAAGGCACATGGGATTATTTTCTCGCCGCGCCTTTCTTCAATGCCCCGCCTTTCACAACGGCGGATGTGACCAGCATGGCGATGATCGGGCTGGCCGGGGGCACTATCCCCCGCCAGTATACCGCCGTGTTTGGGCCAATTCCGATTGACGGCGCGGAGATTGACCCGGACATCGCCCGTGTTGGGCGCGAATACTTCGGCATGACCGAGCCTAATATCCATGTGATAGTCCAGGATGGGCGGCTGATGCTGGCGAACAGCCCAAGTCATTATGATGTGATCGGCATCGACGCCTATCGCTTGCCGTATATCCCCTGGCATCTGACGACGGTCGAGTTTTTCCAGAGTGTCCATGATCATTTGACGGAGCGTGGCGTTCTAGCGATCAATGTCGGACGCACTGTTCAGGATCGGCGGCTGATCGCGGCTTTCGCCGCCACGCTCAAACAGGTGTTCCCTGCCGTTCATGTGATTGACGTGCCGAATAGCTGCAACAGCATTATGGTGGCGACTATGCTATCTACGCAGCCCGAAAATCTGCTGGCGAATGCCGCTTTGTTGGGGCAAGACATCCATCCGCTGTTGCCAAAAATTCTAGGAAAAGCGTACACGCAATTACGCGAGACGCCTGATGGCGGCGTCGTCTTCACCGATGACAAAGCCGCTGTTGAGCTAATGACAGACACACTGCTGGTCAGTTTTGTGTTAAGCGGAGACACTCAAATCCCCTGTGGTTAGGCAAGGAGAAAACATGCAGTCATCACTGAACAGACAATTCTTGCCCGGCTGGGCAACAATATTACTGAGGATCATCGTCATCGCAGCGCTTCCTCTGACGCTAGTGTTAATTAACGCCCGTTTCCTGATGAGCGATTTATATATGAAATGGGAATACAATCGCCCGGATTTCTCGCCTGACCCTTTTGGCTTCACAACCGAAGATCGCCTGACCTATGGGCCTCTGGCGCAAGATTACCTTTTCAACGATCAGGGCATTGAGTTTCTGGCGAAAATGAAGCAGCGCGACGGCTCGCCGCTTTACAATGAACGCGAATTGTCTCATATGAATGATGTGAAAGGGGTGACTCAGATGCTCACCCGTTTTGGCGTGGTCTGGCTGATTGCGCACGCAGTCGCCATAACGGTTCTGGCTATTTCGCCAGCCGCTCGCCCCAAACTCTATCGATCATTGGTCTGGGGCGGAATTGTGACCATCGGCGTGATTCTGCTTGGGTTGATAGTCACGCTGACCTCGTTCGATTGGCTGTTCACCGAATTCCACCGGCTGTTTTTCACCGGAAGCACATGGCTGTTTCCTGTTTCGGACACGCTGATCAGACTGTTTCCAGAGCAATTCTGGATCGACGCTTTTGCCATCATGTTTGGTGGAGCGTTATTGGAAGCCGCGCTCATTGCCGGGCTTGCGATGATGGCGTTGCGACGCCAATCGCCGCCCAGTGGAAAGAATTGATGGCGCATCTAAACAAGGCGCATATTGCCGAAAGGCGTTGAATGCTGGCAAAAGTCGCAAGCTGCGCGCTGGTTGGCCTCGACGGCGTGCTGGTCGAAGTGGAAGTGAATATCGCCTACGGCATTCCAGCGGTGACGGTGGTCGGCCTCCCAGACACCGCCGTGCAGGAGAGCCGTGAGCGCGTTCGCGCTGCCATCAGCAACAGCGGAATGACCTTTCCGCTTCAGCGGCTAACGGTCAATCTTGCTCCCGCCGATCTGCCCAAGGAAGGCCCGGCTTATGATCTGCCTATCGCGCTGGGGATTCTTGCCGCTTCTGGCCAGATACCCGGCGATGTTTTGAAATCATCGTTGGTGGTTGGCGAACTATCATTGGATGGCGGCCTGCGGCCCGTGCGCGGCGCGCTGTCGGCGGCTTACGCCGCCCGCGAGGCCGGATTGGAAAGCGTTTTTGTTCCAGCCACCAACGCTGCCGAAGCAGCGCTTGTGCCGGACATTGATGTCTACCCGGTTGAACATTTGATTGCGCTGGTGGAGCATGTGCTGGGGCTGGACACCATCCCTGTCTTTGATCGCCGCCAACTACCTGACACGCCAACGCCTTTGGGCGTGTTCACGGATTTTGCTGAGGTCAAAGGGCAAGAGCATGTGAAACGCGCGCTGGAGGTTGCCGCTGCTGGCAATCATAATATGTTTATGATCGGCGCACCCGGCACAGGAAAGACGTTGTTGGCCCGCGCCATGCCAGGCATATTGCCCCGCCTGACCATCGACGAGGCGTTGGAAGTGACTCGCGTCTACTCAGCCGCTGGGATGCTCTCGCCTGAAACGCCGCTTTTGCAAGATCGCCCTTTTCGCGCCCCGCATCACACCGTTAGCTATGCCGGGCTGGCTGGTGGAGGGCAATGGCCTCGACCCGGAGAAATAAGCCTGGCTAATCGGGGCGTGCTTTTTCTTGACGAACTTGCCGAGTTCTCTTCTAAAAGCCTTGAAATCTTGCGCCAGCCGTTGGAAGATCGGCGCGTCACTCTGAGCCGCGCCGCAGGCAGTCTCACTTTTCCCGCGAATTTCATGCTGATCGCCGCCGCCAACCCCTGCCCGTGCGGTTATTTTGGGGACTCGCTACGCCCATGCACCTGCAGCCCCTCAACGGTCACCCGTTATGCGCGGCGCATTTCCGGGCCGCTTCTTGATCGCATTGACATTCATGTGCAGGTGCCTCGTGTTGATTATGACAAGCTGACTAACGCCAAGCCGGGAGAACTTTCAGCCGTAATCCGAGAGCGCGTTCAGGCGGCGCGCGATAGGCAAGAGAAGCGATTTGCCAGCATGAGCAACAAGCTGGTTTGCAACGCAGATATGGGGCCGCGCGAAGTCCGGCAGATATGCCTGCTGGACGCCGAGAGCGAAAATTTATTGAAGAGCGCCGTGCGCCAGATGCGCCTGAGCGCCCGCGCCTATCATCGAGTCCTAAAGTTGTCACGCACGATTGCTGATTTGGATGGAGCGCAGGACATTCAGGCGCGCCATGTGGCAGAAGCGTTACAATATCGCACGATGCACGACACAGCATGATAGCGATATTCCTTCCCTATGAAACTCCGCCGCAATACTTCCCCGCTCCGCTTTTTGATCTGGCTGCTGCCGTTTGGCCTGATCGTCGCTGGCGTTCTTAGTTGGGACAGCCTTTCTCGCTGGATTTCCCCGCAGGGCGGAATCAACAATCAGACTGTCTCAACTGAAGATGCTGGGCCTGCCGATTTGCAGCCTGCTGCGCCTACTGAAGAACTCGGCTCCGATGGATACCCCATCAAGCCACGCAGGCATGTGTTGAAATATGTTGTCCAGCCAGGCGATGCGCTGCTGCTTATTGCCGAGCGCTTCAAACTGTCGCCAAACACGATCCTGTGGGCCAACACAGACACCCTGAAAGACAATGTTGATCTGATTCTAGTTGGCACGACGCTCTATATTCTTCCAGTGGATGGTGTTTATCATCGCGCCGATGGCCCCCAAACGATAGCAGAGATTGCCGCGTTGTACGACGTTGAGCCATCCGCCATCCTCCAATCCGAATTCAACGATCTGTCGCAGCTTGACGTTTCGGCGGTTCCCCCGGCAGGGCTTAGGATTGTTGTTCCCGGTGGTCGCCGCGCCTATCTCACATGGCAGTCGCCATTCCTGACCGGGACT
>Ga0210377_10000333_pt1 | contig 44397 bp, 37 predicted proteins | sample PLM4_65_b1redo_FD_155480 | JGI IMG/M metagenome (GOLD analysis project Ga0210377, IMG submission 155480) | Groundwater sediment microbial communities from an aquifer in East River, Colorado, USA - PLM4_65_b1 redo | ecosystem: Environmental > Terrestrial > Soil > Riparian zone | place: USA: East...
CCTGGCGCTCGTCCAGCAGTGGGACGGCAAGAAGTGGAACATCGTCTCCGACTGGATCGAGCCGATGCGCGACATCGTGCGGCCCAAGCTGGAGGCGGCGGCGGTGGAGGAAGCCAAGAAGCTGCAATATACGCAGCGGGATTGCTCCAAGGAGAAGTAGGACGTGCTGGCGGTCAACAACATCGAGGTCATCTACGATCACGTGATCCTCGTGTTGAAGGGCGTGTCGCTGCGGGTCCCCGAGGGGGGCATCGTGGCCCTCCTCGGGGCCAACGGCGCCGGCAAGTCGACGACGCTGAAGGCGATCTCGGGGTTGCTGCGGACCGAACGCGGTGACGTGACCAAGGGCTCGATCGAATTGCGCGGCGTGCCGATCCAGCGCCGGAGCCCCTCGGAGGTGGTGCAGCGGGGGGTCGTGCAGGTGATGGAGGGGCGGCACGTGTTCGAGCACTTGACGGTGGAGGACAACCTGCTGGCCGGCGGCTACACCCGCCGGAACGGCGATTCCCTGCGGGGCGACCTCGATCTGGTATACACGTACTTTCCCCGGCTCACGCAGCGGCGGACGACCCGGGCCGGGTACATCTCGGGCGGCGAGCAGCAGATGCTGGCCATCGGCCGGGCCCTCATGGCCCGCCCGCGGCTCATGCTGCTCGACGAGCCGTCCATGGGGCTGGCGCCGATGCTGGTGGCCGAGATCTTCGAGATCGTGAGCCGGCTCAACCGTGAAGAGAACCTGGCGGTGCTCCTGGCCGAGCAGAACGTGACGGTGGCGCTCAAGTACGCCCAGCACGGCTACGTGATGGAGACGGGCCGCATCGTGCTGGACGGCGACGCCAAGACGATCAGCGAGAACGAGGACGTCAAGGAGTTCTACCTGGGGCTCACCGGGGTCGGGCAGCGCAAGAGCTACCGTGACGTCAAGCACTACCGCCGGCGGAAGCGCTGGCTGTCTTGAAGTGAACAGTCGGTTAGAATCGCGGGCCGAGGCCCCCTCCGACATATGAGCGCACTGCTCGAGATCCGCGACGTGTCCAAGGCATTCGGCGGCGTGCAGGCCGTCAACCGGGTGAGCCTCGACGTCGCCCAGGGCGATCTGGTCTCGGTGATCGGCCCCAACGGCGCCGGCAAGACGACGCTGCTCAACATGATCAGCGGCTTCTACCATCCGGACCGGGGTCAGATCCTCGTGGGGGGCGCCGACGTCACCCACGCCGCGCCCTCCTCCATCGCCGAGCGCGGGGTGGCCCGCACCTTCCAGAACATCGCGCTGTTCCGGGGCATGACCGTGCTCGACAACCTCATGCTGGGGCGCCACGTGCACATGAAGACGGGCGTGGTGGGCGCGTTCATCTACTGGGGCCTCGCCCAGCGCGAGGAGGTCATCCACCGCAAGCGGGTCGAGGACATCATCGACTTCCTTCGCATCCAGGATCTGCGCAAGCGGCCGTGCGGCTCGCTGGCCTACGGTCTGCAGAAGCGCGTGGAGCTGGGACGGGCCCTGGCGCTCGACCCCAAGATCCTGCTGCTCGACGAGCCGATGGGCGGCTGCAACCACGAGGAGAAGGAAGACATGGCGCGCTTCATCCTCGACGTCAACGAGGAGTGGGGCACGACCATCATCCTGATCGAGCACGACATGGGCGTCGTCATGGACATCTCCGATCGGGTGACGGTGCTCGACATGGGCACCCGGATCGCGGAGGGCACGCCCGACGAGGTCCGCGCCAACCCCCAGGTGATCAAGGCCTACCTTGGCGATGCCAAGGGCGCCCCGACGGAGCGAGCCCGTGGCTGACACGATGACGCTGCCCCGCTACCTGCTGCGCAACGCCCAGCAGTACGCCGACCGGCCGGCCATCCGCGAGAAGGACCGCGGCATCTGGCAGACGTACACCTGGCGCGAGTACCACGCCCACGTGCGCGACATTGCCCTGGGGCTGGCCGCCCTCGGCTTCGCGCGCGGCGACAAGCTCTCGGTCATCGGGGACAACCGCCCGCGGTTGTACTGGTCGCAGGTGGCCGCGATGTGCCTGGGTGGGATGTCGGTGCCGGTGTACCAGGACTCGATCGCCAAGGAGCTGGCCTACGTCCTCGACCACGCCGAGGTGTCGGTGATCGTGGCCGAGGACCAGGAGCAGGTGGACAAGATCCTCGCCCTCAAGGACCAGCTGCCGAAGCTGAAGCTGGTGATCTACGAGGACCCGCGCGGCATGTCGCAGTACCGCTCGTCGGACCTGCGCGCGCTCGACGACGTCGAGGAGCTCGGCCGCCGGTTCGGCGCCGAGCATCCCGGGCACTTCGAGTCCGAGATCCACCGCGGGCGGATGGACGAGCTGGGCTTGATCGCCTACACGTCGGGGACCACCGGCAATCCCAAGGGCGCCATGCTGACCCACGGCAACCTGGTCGAGACGGGGCGCACGCTGATCAAGTCCGAGGACATCCGGCTGGACGACAACTGGTTGGCGTATCTGCCCATGGCGTGGGTGGGCGATTCGCTCTACACCCTGGTCATCAACCTGATGGTCGGGTTCGCGGTGAACTGCCCGGAGAGTCCGGAGACGGTCCAGCGCGACCTGCGCGAGCTCGGCCCCAGCGCGGTGCTGGCCCCGCCGCGGATCTGGGAGAACATGCTCACCAGCGTGCAGATCCGCGCAGCCGACGCGCCGCCCCTGAAGCGCTGGGTGTTCGAGCGGTCGCGCGAGGTCGCCGAGCGCGCGGAGATCCTCCGGTCGGAGGGCAAGGCGGTCCCCCTCGGCCTCCGCCTGCTGCTGGCGCTCGGCGAGTTCTTCGTCTACGGCCCCGTCCGCGATCAGCTCGGCCTCACGCGCGCGCGGTGGGCTTATACGGGCGGCGCTCCCCTCGGGCCCGACACCTTCCGCTTCTTCCGCTCGTTCGGCGTCAACCTCAAGCAGGTGTACGGCTCCACCGAGCTCACCGGGCTGGTGTCGCTGCAACCCGACGCCGAGGCGAATCCGACCACGGCCGGCCGGCCGTGTCCGGGCATCGACGTCAAGATCGGTGACCGCGGCGAGGTGCTCGTGAAGAGCGCGGGCATCTTCAAGGGCTACTACAAGAACGACGAGGCGACCCGGGAGGTGATGGACGCCGAGGGCTGGTTCCGCACCGGGGACGCCGGGTTCGTCGACCCCCGCGGGCACCTGGTCATCATCGACCGGGCCAAGGACGTGGGCGCGCTCGCCGACGGCACCGCGTTCGCGCCCCAGTTCATCGAGAACAAGCTGAAGTTCAGCCCCTACATCCGGGAGGCGGTGGCCTTCGGTCACGAGCGCCCGTTCGTGGCCGCGATGATCGCCATCGATCCCAACACGGTCGGGAGCTGGGCCGAGCGCCGCGGCGTCGCCTACACCTCGTACACCGATCTCAGCCAGAAGCCCGAGGTGCGGGGGCTGATCCGGGACGAGATCCGGCGCGGCAACGAGACGCTTCCCGCGGCGCAGAAGATCTGCCGCTTCCTGCTGCTGACCAAGGACCTGGAGGCCGACGACGCCGAGATGACCCGCACGCGCAAGGTCCGGCGCCGCTACGTCGCCGAGAAGTACGCGCCGGTCACCGACGCGTTCTATGCGGGCAGCACCTCCGTCGAGCTGGCGACCGCCATCACCTACGAGGACGGCCGCCAGGGCACGCTGCGGTCCACGGTCCACATCGAGGACGTCGAGCGGGTGGCCGTCCATGTCTGAGGACTTCGGCTTCTTCGTGCTGCTGATGTCCAACGGCATCCTGATCGGCCTCATGTACTCGCTCATCGCGCTGGGCTTCGTGCTCGTCTACAAGGCCACCGACGCCATCAACTTCGCCCAGGGCGAGTTCGTCATGATCGCCGGCTTCATCGCGGCGGGTGGGCTCATGGTCTGGGGCGCCCCCCTGTGGCTCGCCGTGGCGCTCGCGCTGGGCGTCATGGTCGCGTTCGGCTTCGTCCTCGAGCGCGTGATGCTGCGCAAGCTCATCGGCCGGCCCGTGATCGCCGTGGTCATGGCGACCATCGGGCTGGCGGCGATCCTGCGCGGCTTCGGGCCGTTCGTGATCTTCTCGGGCACCAAGCCGCTGCCGCTGCCCATTCGCGACGAGCCGTTCATGCTGGGGCCGCTCTTCCTGCCGCCCATCCAGCTGCTGGGCGCCGGGGTGAGCCTGGCCTTCCTGGCCGGCTTCGGCTGGTTCTTCCTGAAGTCGCGCAAGGGCATCGCCATGCGGGCGGTCGCCGACAACCAGCAGGTCGCCATGGCCATGGGCATCGACGTCGAGCGCTACTTCGGGGTGGCGTGGGCGATGACCGGCATGGTGTCCGCGCTGGGCGGCATCCTGTGGGGCAACCTGCTCGGCGTCGACGTGAACCTCGCGCTGGTCGGCTTCAAGGTCTTCCCGGTGGTGATCCTGGGCGGGCTCGATTCCATCCCCGGCGCGATCATCGGCGGCCTCCTGGTGGGCATCGTCGAAAACGTCGCCGCCGGCTACGTCGACCCCTACGTCGGCGGCGGCACCAAGGACTTCGCCCCCTACGTCCTGATGATCATGGCCCTGATGGTTCGCCCGTACGGCATCTTCGGCAAGAAAATCATAGAGCGTATATGACCATGACCACCGATACCGGGGCGCCGAGAACGGTGCAGATGCGAGGCGCCGAGGAGTTCCCGACTGAGACGTGGCCCGGCCACGTCGCAGGGAGGGAACCCCGAGGCAACGAAGCAGATGCGCCGTTATCGGCGGCCCGCCGGCCGGCCCGATGATTCACCGCGAGTGCGGCGTCCTGAAGACCTCGTACGAGGCAGACATGGCCCTGTATCCGCTGCCCATCGCGCGGTGGACGGTGGCGGTGGTGGCCGTGCTCTTCTTCGTCGTCGTCCCGTTGACGCTGCACGAGTACTACCTGTCGGTCGCCAACATCGTGTGGATCGCCGTCATCGGCGCGCTGGGGCTCAATATCCTGGTCGGTTACACCGGCCAGGTCTCGATCGGTCACGGGGCGTTCATGTCAGTGGGCGCCTACACCGCGGCCAACCTCGCCAACCGGCTCGGCTCGCCGTGGCCGGTGAACCTCCTCGCCGGCGGCCTCATGGCCGCGCTGATCGGCGCCATCGTCGGCATCCCGTCGCTGCGCATCAAGGGCCTGTACCTGGCCATCGCCACGCTGGCCGGCCAGCTCATCATCGAGTGGACGATCAACCACGTGACGTTCATCAGCGGCGGCGTCCAGGCGTCCATCGAGGTGGCCAAGCCCAAGCTGGGGTCGATGGTCCTCAGCAGCCAGCGCGACATGTACTACTTCCTGCTGGTCTTCGTCGTGCTCGCCATCGTGGGCACGATGAACCTGATGCGGACCCGGGTGGGGCGCGCCTTCATCGCCATCCGCGACCAGGATATTGCCGCCGAGATCATCGGCATCAACATCTTCCGCTACAAGCTGCTGGCCTTCGCCATCTCGTCGTTCTACGCCGGCGTCACCGGGGTGCTGTACACCTACTTCCTCGGCATCGCCAACTACGAGCAGTTCCAGATCGGCGTGTCCATCGACTACCTGGCCATGATCATCATCGGTGGGCTCGGCTCGGTGCTCGGCTCGATCTTCGGGGCGATCTTCGTCACCCTGCTGCCCATCGTCATCCGCTACGCCATGGAGGCGTTCGGCGGCGTGTTCTTCGAGCCGCAGACCGTGCTCAATCTCATCCCCAACCTCCGTCTCATGCTGTTCGGCGCCCTCATCATCTTCTTCCTGATCGTGGAGCCCGAGGGGCTGAATCGCCTGTGGCGGAACATCCGGAGCTACTTCCGGGTCTGGCCGTTCGCGTACTGAGGTACGCGAAGAAGGAGAACGCTCATGCGCATGAGACAGTTTCTGGCTATCGCGATCGCCCTGACGGTGGCGGCGGGCAGCCTGCTCGCGGCGGCGCCGTCCCACGCCCAGTCCAAGGGCGACATCGTCATCGGCCTGCAGTGTGACCGCACGGGGCCGACCCAGATCGTGGGGACGGTGCTGTGCCCGGGCTTCCATGACTACATCGGCCTCGTGAACTCCAAGGGTGGCGTCGAGGGGCGCCAGCTGAAGGCGCTCGAGATCGACCACGAGTACAAGGTGCCGCCCGCCGTCGAGTCCTACGAGCGCCACAAGAAGGACGGCGCCGTGACGATGGCCATCTACGGCACGCCCCACATCTACGCGCTCGCGGCGAAGCTCACCGAGGATCGGATCCCCGGCACCTCGCCGGGCTTCGGCAGTGCCGCCGCCGCCGACGGGCAGCGCTATCCGTACATCTTCCCCATCGCCGCCACCTACTGGTCGCAGGGCGCGGCCGCGGTGGACTTCGTGAAGAAGCAGCTCAATGGCAACCTCAAGGGCAAGAAGATCGCCTACATCTTCTACGACAACCCGGCCGGCCGCGAGCCCATCGACGTGCTGGATGACATCGCCGCCAAGGAGGGCTTCCAGCTGAAGACGTTCGCGGTGCCGCCGCCCGGCGTGGAGATGGGCGCCCAGGTCCTGGACATCGCCCAGCGCTTCAAGGCGGACTTCGTGATCGCCCACCTGTTCGGCGGCGCGCCGTCGGTGTCGATCAAGGAGTTCAAGCGGGTCGGCTATCCCCTCCGCAAGGTGGTGTCGTTCGTGTGGGGCGCGGGCGAGGCCAACATCGAGGGCGCCGGCGGCTTCGGCGTGGCCGAAGGGTATTACGTGATGCAGTTCGCCGGCGTGGGCCTCGACTACCCGGTGCTGAACGAGATCCGCGAGATGTACAAGAAGCAGGGCAAGCCGGCGCCCAAGGAGATGGCATCCACCGTCTTCTACAACCGGGGCGTGCTCATCGCCGCCCTGCACGTCGAGGCCATCCGCCACGCGCTGAAGGCCAAGCCGGACGGCAAGATCACCGGCGCCGACGTGAAGGCTGGCTTCGAGAAGATCAACAACTTCACCCTGGGCGGGCTGGTGCCGCCGCTCAAGATCACGCCGCAGGACCACGAGGGCGGCGGGCTCGTACAGATCTGGCAGGTGAAGGGCGGCAAGTTCGAGAAGGTGACCGACTGGTACGCGGCCTACCAGGACGTGGTGGCCAAGCACATCAAGGAGTCGGGGACGAAGAAGTAGTCGGACATGCTCAGCCTCAACAACGTCGAGGTCATCTACGACGGCGTGATCCTCGTCCTCAAGGGCGTGTCGCTCAACGTCCGCGAGGCGGGGATCACGACGTTGCTCGGCGCCAACGGCGCCGGGAAGACGACCACGCTGAAGGCGATCTCGGGCTTGCTGCCCTCCGAGCGGGGCGCGATCACCAAGGGGGCGATCGAGCTGGGCGGCGAGCGGATCGACCGCTTGCCGCCCCACGCGGTCGTCCGGCGCGGCGTCGTGCAGGTCTTCGAGGGCCGGCGCGTGTTCGAGCACCTCACCACCGAGGAGAACCTGATCGCCGGTGGCCACATCCAGGCCGACCGCGCCCGGCTGCGTGAGGGGATCGAGCGCGTGTACGAGTACTTCCCGCGGCTGGGCGACCGCCGGAGCGTCCAGTCCGGCTACCTCTCGGGCGGCGAGCAGCAGATGCTCGTCATCGGCCGCGCGCTGATGTCGAATCCGAAGGTGATCCTGCTGGACGAGCCGTCCCTGGGGCTGGCCCCCATGCTGGTGGAGGAGATCTTCCAGATCGTGCAGCGCATGAACCGGCAGGAGCGGGTGACCGTGCTGCTGGTCGAGCAGAACGCCACGCTGGCCCTGACCATCGCCGACCACGGCTACGTGATGGAGAACGGCCGCATCGTGCTGGAGGGCAGCGCGGAGGCGCTCCGCGAGAACGCCGACATCAAGGAGTTCTACCTCGGCCTCACCGAGGTCGGCGCCCGCAAGTCGTACCGCGAGGTCAAGCACTACAAGCGCCGCAAACGCTGGCTCAGCTAGGAGGCCCAAAGCGATGACGAGACGGGTGCTGGGATGGGCAGTCCTGTTTGTCCTGATCGCCGTCAACCTGGGCGCCTGCGCCAGCATGGGCAAGGACGCGCCGAGCGCGCCGTCGCTCTACCGCCGGCTGGGCGGGCGCGAGGGGATCGCCCTCGTCGTCGGCGACTTCACCGCCACCATGGCCGCCGACACCCGCGTGAACGCGCGGTTCAAGGGGATGAAGCCGCCCGAGGTCGAGAAGTTCAAGTCCAACCTGGCCGACCAGATCTGCGAGGCGACCGGCGGGCCCTGCTCCTACGTGGGCAAGGCCATGAAGAAGGCCCACGAGGGCATGAAGATCACCGAGGCCGAGTGGAACGCCACCGTGGACAACCTCGCCAAGGCGCTCGACAAGAACAACGTGAGCGCGCAAGCCAAGCAGGAGCTGCTGGGCGCCCTCGGCCCCATGAAGAAGGACATCGTCGGCCAGTGATCCTCGCCTGACCCGTATGGAGGCGCACGGCCTCACCGTCTACGACATGATCGTGCGGGGCGCGTCGGTGTACGGCGACGCGCCCGCCGTCATCCAGGGCGAGCGGACGCTGTCCTTCCGGGAGTTCCGCCGCCGCGTGGACGCGCTCGCCGCCGGGCTGGCGGCGCTCGGCGTCGGCCGGGGCGAGCGCATCTGCGTGCTCGCCCAGAACGACGCCGCCTACCTCGAGCTCTACGGCGCCTGCGCGCGCCAGGGCATCGTCGTCTACCCGATCAACTGGCGCCTGACCGCGCCGGAGGTCGAGCGGGTGGTGGAGCGCGCGGGGCCGGCGATGTTCGTGGCCGACGCCTCCACGCTGTCCGTGGTGGCCGAGTGGCCGGCCGCCAAGCGGTCGGTCGCGCACTGGTACCAGCTCGGCGAGTCGGCGGCGGCCGGCTTCACGCCGTTCGCCCGGCTCTACCGGGACGCTCCGGTGCCGGCGGCGGCCGCCGTGTCGTCCGACGACGCCTTCGCCGTCATCTCCACCGCGGCCGTCGACGTGATCCCCCGCGGCGCCGCGCTCACCCACGCCAACGTCCTCGCCGCCAACCTCACGGCCATGGCCGCCTTCGGCTACACCCCGGCCGATCGCTATCTGCTGGCGCTGCCGCTGTTCCACATCACCGCGCTCGGCACGGCCCTGGCCCACATGCACGCCGGCGGCGCCAGCGTGGTGGTGTCGCGCTTCGATCCCGAGGAGGCGGTGCGATTGATCGACCGCCACCGCGTCACCCACGTCTCCGACTTTCCGCCGGTGCTCAGCACGCTGCTGGACGCGGCGGAGAAGCTCGGCAGCCGGCTGCCCAGCCTTCGCGACGTGGCCGGTCTCGACGCGCCCCCGACCATCCAGCGCCTGCACGAGACGACGGGGGCGAAGTTCTGGACCGGGTTCGGCCAGTCGGAGACGAGCGGCTTCGTGAGCCTGCAGCGGGTGATCGACAAGCCCGGCGCCGCCGGCCGCCCGGTGCCGGCGGCCCACGTCAGCGTGGTGGACGACTACGACCGCGAGGTGCCCGTGGGCACCCCGGGCGAGATCGTCGTGCGGGGCCCGCTCGTGTTCCAGGGCTACTTCGGCCAGCCCGACGTGACCGCCTACACGCTGCGCAACGGCTGGCACCACACCGGCGACGTGGGACGCTTCGACGCCGACGGCTACCTCTACTACGTCAGGCGCAAGCCCGAGAAGGAGCTGATCAAGCCGGGCGGCGAGAACGTCTATCCGGCCGAGGTGGAGACGGTCATCGTGCAGATGGACGGGGTCAGCGGCGTCTGTGTCTACGGCATCCCCGACGTCAAGTGGGGCGAGGCCGTCAAGGCGGTGGTGGAGGTGAAGTCGGCCGGACGCTACACCGCCCAGCAGGTGACGGACTACGTCGGCTCGAAGATCGCGCGGTTCAAGCGGCCCCACGTCGTGGTGTTCACCGACGCGCTGCCGCGCGCCGCCGACGGCGCGGTGGACCGCGAGACGGTCAAGACCACGTGGGGGAACGCCGCCTCGTGAAGATCTTCAACGAGCAGCACCAGATGTTCCGGGCGACGGTGCGGGCGTTCGTCGACAAGGAGATCGCGCCGCACATCGAGGAGTGGGAGGCGGCCGGCCGCATGCCGCGCTGGATCTGGCCGCGCATGGGCGAGCTGGGGCTGCTCGGCGTGGAGTACGACGAGAAGTACGGCGGCGCCGGCGCCGATCTCCTCACCTCGGCCGTGCTCCACGAGGAGTGCGGGCGCTCACGCTCCGGCTCCTTCGCCATGGCCGTCGGCGTGCACTGCGACATGGCCTCGCCGCATTTGTACTGGACGGGCAGCGAGGCGCTCAAGGAACGGTACCTGCCGGGCATCTGCCGGGGCGAGACGCTGACGGCGATCGCCGTCACCGAGCCGGGCGGCGGCAGCGACGTGGCCGCCATCCGCACCCGGGCCGTGCGCGATGGCGACCACTACGTCATCAGCGGGTCCAAGATGTTCATCACCAACGGGGCCACCGCCGACGTCATCTTCGTGGCCGCGCGGGTGGGGGCGGGCGACACCGGCCAGCGCCACCGCGGGATCTCGATGTTCCTGGTCGAGCGGACGACGCCGGGGTTCACGGTGAGCCGCACGCTCGACAAGACGGGCATGCGTGCATCCGACACCGCCGAGCTGAGCTTCCAGGACATGCGGGTGCCGGCCGCGAACCTGCTCGGGCGCGAGGGCGTCGGATTCTACGAGGTCATGCGCGTGTTCCAGCGCGAGCGACTGGTGGCCGGCCTGCACGCCGTGGCCATGGCCGAGCGGGCGCTGGAGGACACCATCGCCTACGTGCGCGAGCGCCAGGCGTTCGGCGGCCCGCTCAGCGACAAGCAGGTGATCCGCCACAAGCTCGCCGACCTCGCGACCCAGATCGAGGCGGGCCGGTGGCTGACCTACGCGGCCTGCGCGAAGTTTGCGGCCGGCGAGGCGTGCGTGCGCGAGATCTCGATGGTGAAGCTGTTCACCGCCGAGATGGTCAACCGGGTCGCCTACGACTGCGTCCAGCTCCACGGCGGCTACGGCTACATGCGCGAGTACGCGATCGAGCGCTTCGCCCGCGACGCGCGGCTGATGACGATCGGCGGCGGTACCAGCGAGATCATGCGCGACATCATCGCCAAGGCCGTCCTGCCGTGAGGCTGCGCGACAAGGTCGCCGTCGTCACCGGCGCCGCCAGCGGCATCGGCCGCGCCATCGCGCTGGCCATGAGGGCCGAAGGGGCCCGGGTGGCGGTGCTCGACCTCAACGGCGACGGCGCCGACGCCGTGGCGCACGAGCTCGGGGGCGACGCCCACGCGTGGCCGGTGGACGTGGCCGATGCCGCTCGCGTGGCCACGGTGGTGGCGGAGGTGGTGGCCCGCTGGGGCACCGTCCACGTCCTCGTCAACTGCGCCGGCTGGGACAGGCCGATGCCGTTCGTGGAGACGACGCCCGAGTTCTGGGACAAGATCCTCGCGATCAACCTCAAGGGGCCGATCGCGTGCACGCACGCGGTGCTGCCGGCGATGATCGCGCAGGGCTACGGCAAGATCGTGTCGATCGCCTCCGACGCCGGCCGCGTCGGCTCGACCGGCGAGGCCGTGTACTCGGCCGCCAAGGGCGGCCTCATCGCGTTCACCAAGACCATCGCCCGCGAGACGGCGCGCCACCGCATCAACGTCAACTGCGTGTGCCCGGGCCCGTCCGACACGCCGCTGTTCCAGAAGGAGTTCGCCGGCCCCAGCCCCAAGCTCGCCGAGAGCCTCAAGCGCGTGATCCCGTGGGGCCGCCTCGGGCTCCCGGAAGACATCGCCCCGGCCGTGGTCTTTCTCGCGTCCGACGACGCCAGCTACATCACCGGCCAGACGCTCTCGGTTTCCGGTGGTCTCACAATGATCTGAGAGGAGCGCCGTTATCGTCGGTCCGCGCCGTGAGTGCGCCTGACTTCGTCGCGATCGGTCACGTCACGCTCGATCACTTCGGCGCGGTGACGCGGCCCGGGGGCGCGGCGTTGTACGCGGCGATCACGGCGCATCGGTTGGGATTGTCGGCCGCGATTCTCACCAGTCACGCGGCGGATTTTCCGCTCGACGCGTTGCCGACTCCGATCGAGGTCGCCGGGGTGGAGGCGCCGGCGACCACGGCCTTCGAGCACCGGGAGGCCAGGGGAGGGCGGGTGCTGCGCGTGCTCGGCGCGGCGCGGCCGCTGGCGGTCGCGGACCTCCCCGCGGACTGGCGCCCGGCGCTACTGGTGTTGCTGGCGCCGGTGCTGCAGGAAGTCGATCCGATGCTGGCCGCCGCGTTCCCCGACGCCGCCGTCGGCGCCGAGGTGCAGGGCTGGCTGCGGGCGGTGGATCGCGACGGCGCGGTCAGTCCCACCCAGTGGAAGGCGCCGGACGCCACCCTGGGCCGTCTGCTGGCGATCTTCGCGAGCGGCCACGACGTGCGCGGTCAGGAGTCGCAGATCACCGAGTGGGTGCAGCGGGTGCCGCTGGCGGTGGTCACGGCCGGCGCCGCCGGCGCGATCCTGTACGTCAACGGCGATCGCTACGAGGTCCGGCCGCGCAAGACCCGCGAGGTCGATCCCACCGGCGCCGGCGACGTCTTCGCGGCGACGTTCCTCATTCACTACGACCGCGATGGCGACCCCTGGGAGGCGGCCGAGGCGGCGACGTGCGCGGCCTCGCTGTCGGTCGAGGGGGAGGGCTGGTCGACCGTGCCCGACGCCGCCACCCTGGCCGCCGCGCTGGAGGCGTACCGCGCCCGGGTGCGATGACGCTCGTGCGGACGAATGTTGACGTGCCGGGGGCGACTTGCCAGACTAGCTCCTCGATCTCGGTTCAGGAGGGCGGCATGCCGAATCCTTTGACAGAGCTTCAACGCTACGGCCAGTCGGTGTGGCTCGACTACATCCGGCGGAGCCTCATCACGAGCGGCGAGCTGCGGCGACTCCTGGATGAGGATGGCCTGCGCGGCGTCACCTCCAACCCCGCGATCTTCGAGAAGGCGATCGCCGGCTCCACCGACTACGAGGTCCAGCTCAAGGAGCTGACGCGCCGGCGCGATCTCGACGCCAAAGGCGCCTACGAGATCCTCGCCATCCACGACATCCAGGACGTCGCCGACATCCTGCGCCCGATCTACGACTCCAGCGGCCGCCGCGACGGCTACGTCAGCCTGGAGGTCTCGCCCGACCTCGCGCACGACACGCAGGCCACGCTCGACGAGGCCCGCCGCTTGTGGAAGGCGGTGAGCCGCGTCAACGTCATGATCAAGGTGCCGGCCACGCCCGCCGGCATTCCGGCCATCAAGGCGCTCATCGGCGACGGCATCAACGTCAACGTCACGCTGCTGTTCGCCCTCGAGGCCTACGAGGCGGTGGCCGAGGCCTACCTCTCGGGGCTGGAGGCGCTCGCGGCCACGGGCGGCGACCCCAGCCGGGTGGAGAGCGTCGCCAGCTTCTTCATCAGCCGCATCGACAGCGCCGTCGACGCCCTCATCGACGCGCGCCTCAAGGCCAGCGACAACACGCTCGAGCAAGGGCTGCTCAAGGGCCTGCTCGGCCGGGTGGCGATCGCCAACGCCAAGCTGACCTACCAGCGCTACAAGGAGCTGTACATGGGTCCCCGGTGGGCGGCGCTGGCCACCCGCGGCGCCCGCACCCAGCGGCTGCTGTGGGCCAGCACCAGCACCAAGAACCCGAACTTCCGCGACGTCATCTACGTCGAGGAGCTGATCGGGCCCGACACGGTCAACACGATTCCGCCGGCGACCTACGACGCCTTCCGCGATCACGGGCGCCCGCAGCCGAGCCTGGAGGACGACGTCGAGGACGCGCAGCACACCATGGACACGCTGGCCGAGGTTGGCCTCGCGTTCAAGCCGGTCGCCGAGCAGCTCCTGGCCGACGGCGTGAAGATCTTCGTCGACGCCTTCGCCAAGCTGCTGGCCGCGGTGACCAAGCGGCTGCGCGTGCCCTCGGAGGCGATCAAGCGCCAGACGTGGACGCTGCCCGCCGACCTCACCGCCGAGGTGCGCGCCACGCTCAAGGAGTGGGGGGACGGGGCCAAGGTCCACCGGCTGTGGGCGCGCGACGCCACCCTGTGGACGAACGCCGGCGAGGGGCGGCGGCTCGGCTGGCTCGGCGCGACCGACGACCAGCTCGCCCACGTCGACCACCTGCGCCAGGCGGCGGACAACGTGCGCGCCGCCGGCTTCACGCACGCGGTGCTGCTGGGCATGGGCGGGACCGTGCTGGGCGCCGACGCGCTGGCCCGGACCTTCGGCAAGGTCGCGGGCTTCCCCGAGCTGCGCGTGCTCGACTCCACCGATCCCGCCCAGATCCGCGCCGTCGAGCGCGGCCTGGACCTGACCCGCACGCTGTTCATCGTGTCGAGCAAGTCGGGCAGCACGCTGGAGCCGAACATCCTCAAGCGCCACTTCTTCGAGGCCGTGCGTGCGGCGGTGGGTGCGGCCGAGGCCGGCCGCCGCTTCGTGGCCATCACCGACCCCGAGTCGAAGATGCAGTACGTCGCCGAGGCCGACCGCTTCCGGCGGATCTTCTTCGGCCTGCCCTCGCTGGGCGGCCGCTACTCCGCGCTCAGCGACTTCGGCGTCGTGCCGGCCTCCATCATCGGCCTGGACGTCGCCAGGCTACTCGGCCAGGCCGACGAGATGGTCCACAGCTGCGCGGCCAGCGTGCCGGTCGAGGAGAATCCGGGCGCGGTGCTCGGCATCCTCATGGGCGTGCTGGCCAAGCGGGGGCGCGACAAGGTCACGCTGGTGGTGTCGCCGGCCATCCAGCCGCTCGGCACCTGGGTGGAGCAGCTGTTGACCGCCTCGCTCGGCAAGGCCGGCCGCGGCGTGCTGGTGGTGGAGGGCGAGGCGCTCGGTGCGCCCGCCGTGTACGGTGCCGATCGGCTGTTCGTCTACCTGCGCCTGGAGTCGGCACCCGACGCCACCCAGGACGCAGCGGTGACCGCGCTGCAAGGGGCGGGGCAGCCGGTGGTCCGCATCGCCATCGAGGATCCGTACGACCTCGGCGGCGAGTTCTTCCGCTGGCAGTTCGCGGCGGCGGTCGCCGGCGCGGTCCTCGGCATCAACCCCTTCGATCAGCCCGACATCGAGGGCGCCAAGGTCGCCGCCCGCAAGCTCACCGCCGAGTTCGAGAAGACCGGCGCGCTGGCTCCCCAGACGCCGCTGCGCGAGGGCGACGGGCTGACGCTGTTCGCGGATCCCCGCAACGCCGGCGAGCTGGCCGGCGGCGGGGCGACGGTGGCCGGCGTGCTCAAGGCCCACCTCGGCCGCGTCACCGCCGGCGACTACGTCGCGCTGCTGGCGTTCCTCGAGATGAGCCCGGCCAACGAGAGCGAGCTGCAGGGCCTCCGCGTCGCCATCCGCAACCAGCTCAAGGTCGCCACCTCGCTGGGCTTCGGGCCGCGCTATCTGCACTCCAGCGCCCAGGCCTACAAGGGCGGCGCCAACACCGGTGTCTTCATCCAGATCACCGCCGACGACCCCGCCGACGTGCCGGTGCCCGGCCACAAGTACACGTTCGGCGTGGTGAAGGCCGCCCAGGCCCGCGGCGACCTGCAGGTGCTGGCCGAGCGCGGGCGCCGGGTGCTGCGGGTGCACCTGGGTCGCGACGTGAAGGCGGGGCTGGCCGCGCTGCGCCGGGCGGTCGAGCAGGCGCTGCGGTAGCGGCGGTGCCGCGCGCGATCCGCATTACGGCCGGCGCGGTCACGCTCGACGCGGAGCTGAACGACTCGAAGAGCGCGGCGGCCATCGCGGCCGCGCTGCCGATCGAGGCGAAGGCCGAGACCTGGGGCGACGAGATCTACTTCGGCATCGGCCTGGCGCTGGCCGGCGAATCGCCGCGGGAGGTCGTCGAGCTTGGCGACCTCGGCTACTGGCCGCCCGGCCAGGCCTTTTGCATCTTCTTCGGCCCCACGCCGATGAGCCGCGGCGACGAGATCCGCCCCGCCAGCGCGGTGAACGTCGTGGGCCGGATGGTGGGCGACGCCCGGGCCTTCAAGCGGGTCCGGGCGGGCAGCCGCGTTAGGATAGAGGCGCGCTGATTCGTTCGATAGGGGGATGAACGATGAAGATCTTTCTCGATACCGCGAACGTCGCTGAGATCAAGGAGGGCGTGGCGATCGGCGTCGTCGACGGTGTGACGACCAACCCGTCGCTGATCGCCAAGGAGAAGCGGCCGTTCCGCCCGCTCGTCGAGGAAATCTGCTCGATCGTCCCCGGCGACGTGAGCCTGGAGGTCGTGGCTACCGACTTCGAGGGGATGGTGAAGGAGGGCGAGGAGCTGGCCCTGGTGGCGCCCAATGCCGTCGTGAAGGTGCCGCTGACCCAGGACGGCCTCAAGGCGGTGAAGTACCTCTCGGGCAAGGGCATCCGCCTCAACCAGACGCTCTGCTTCTCGGCGCCGCAGGCGCTGCTGAGCGCCAAGGCGGGCGCGACCTACATCAGCCCGTTCCTCGGACGCCTGGACGACATCGCCCACGTCGGCATGGACCTGATCCGCGACATCTGCGAGATCTACCGCAACTACGGGTTCAAGACGCAGGTGCTGGCGGCGTCGATCCGCAATCCGCTGCACGTCGTCGACGCGGCCAAGGCCGGCGCGCACGTGTGCACGATGCCGTTCAGCGTGCTGCAGCAGCTGATGAAGCATCCGCTGACCGACATCGGGCTGAAGAAGTTTCTCGACGACTGGGCGAAGTCGGGCGCGAAGCTCTAACGCGCGCCAGCGCCGTGGAGTCCGGGCAGGGGGACGCGGCGGTCCCGGGCCCCGGCTGCGTGGCTCGCCTGTCGCCGTACGCTCGCTCCGGGCTCGGCGAGCGCGGGCCCCCCATCCCCCAGAGGGGGGCTTTGCCCATAAACTGCCTCCTGCCCCAAAAGTCGTCCGCTTGCCCAAAAACCCACCGATAGGAGCGGTCTTGCTAACACGATGAGTCCCAGGCATAGTTCTGGTTCCCCAGAAAGGACCTGCCATGCCAGACCTCCCAGAGCACTATATCGACCAGTTCATCATGACCGTTGGGGCCTTCGGTACAGCCATGACGTTCGGGTTGAGCGCGGCCCATCCTAGCCCCGGACAGGTTCCACAGGCCCAAGAGGTAGTGAGACTCCGGATGAGCCTTGAGCACGCCAAAGTGATGGCGATAATCTTGAAGCGTAATCTCAAGGCGTTTGAGGATCAGGTCGGCGCTCAGATCAGCATCCCTAGGGAGGTGTATCGCCAGCTTGGGCTCTCGCAGGAGGATTGGTGAGAGCGGGCGGTGCCCGCGAATCTCGATCTCATCCGAGACGCGTTCTGTCAGGGCACGTACTTTTTCAGGGAACACTGTCGTCTCAAGATGCTGGAGTACGGACTCAGCAGGGGGAACGTGGAAACTGCAATATGTCGGGACGCGCCCGTGATCGTCGAAGACTACCCCGACGACCCCAGGGGCGCGGCTGTCTTGGTGCTCGGATGGGCGGCCCCGGCCTGGCCGCTGCATATCGTTGTGGGATATGGCGATATGCCTGACGTGGCCTTCGACGCCATAACCGTCTATGAACCCGACCCTAGACAATGGCATAATAATTATCGCGTGAGGAATGCCTGATGAGACACAACTGCGGCGGAACGCTTGAGCCTAGCGATATCCGAATCGAAGACAATATCGGTGGGTTTTTGGTGGCCTCCTCGGTGCCGGGCCTCGTCTGCAATGCTTGCGGCGAGAAGCTGATCTCGCCTGCGAATTTCGACAGAGCCCAGACCCCGACGGCAGTCATGCCACCCGAAACATCCGGACTCACCCGGTCTATTTTCGACACACGCCCGGGTACTTCCTCGGTGCGCCTGCCCGTAGCCGCTTAACTCCCCCGCGCCGACGACCGTCAAGAGGAATTCGTCGCGCACTACCACAAGCGGTCCAACGTCGAGACGACGTTCAGCATGATTAAGCGGAAGTTCGGCCACTCGCTCCGCAGTAAGAGCGAGACGGCCCAGGTCAACGAAACCCTCGCCAAAATCCTGTGCCACAATCTCGTCGTGCTTATCCACGAGATGTACGACCTTGGGATTGACCCCGTGTTTTGGGGCGCCGACGAGCAAGCGGTCTAGCCAGACGCCTCCGGAGGCGTCTCCACAACAAGACAAGCCGCCCACGGCGCGTGCGATAGAAAGCTCTGACCTTCTGTGAGTGGCGATGAAGCTCGGCGACGTACCAGAGTTGTAGCGCCGTGAACTGCACCAGATAGTCTCGCTCGCGGGTCGGCAGTAGCCGGGAACTGCGGTACGTAAAGCTTCGAAGAGTGCCATCAACAGTCATTCCGAAAGAGTGGGCGAAGTCGTCGGCCTGTTCGCGCTCATGCTTGCGCAGCGCGAATCCAGGAATCAGCAGAATAAGAAGCCCCGTCGCTACAAGGACAACTCCGCTCCAATGGCCATTGCCTGTTGCGGTTAACATCAGCGTGACCCCGCCGAGGGCAAACGCGATGCCGGTCGTAATTCCCCACGCAATGTCGGAGCGCGTAACCTCCTCCGGGGCGAGGGTAGTCCTTCCCGCCGTTCTTGGGCAGAATCCCCCGTGCCCAGGAAATCGGGGTCCCCGGGCTATTCATGGGCAAAGCCCCCAGAGGGGGTTCGGGTGACGGCCAGTTGATTCGTCGGTGGCGCGCTCGCCGAGCCCTGCGTTCGCAACGGCGACGACGGCTCGCCACGATGCCGGGGCCCGGGACCGCCGCGTCCCCCTACCCGGACCCCACGGCGTCAACGCGTCAAGCTTCACTCCCTCCGCCCGGGTTTCATTTTCCGCCGGCCATGGCCTCGCACCAGCTACGCGCCGAGGCGGGCTACAGCTTGGCGCGGACCTCGGTGGCGAAGCGTTCGTAGGTATCGGTCATCTCCCCGGCGTCGCGCATTCTGGTCTCGAGGATCACGTGGGCCACGCCGAGGTCGCGGAGGGTGCGGAGCTCGGTTACGAGGTCGGCGGCGGGGCGCTTCGCGGCCAGTCCCAGGCGGGCGCTGATCGTGAGCGTGGCGGGGTCGCGGTGGGCTCTGCGGCACGCGTCACGCAGCTGGGCGATGCCTTCGCCGAGGGCCGTCGGCGTGGGGAAGGCGGCGTGCCAGCCGTCGCCGAGCGAGACGACGCGGGCAAGGGCGCGGGGGGTGTGGCCGCCGATCCAGATCGGGATGGTGCCGCGGGCGGGGCGGGGGCGGCAGCCGAGATCGGCGAAGTTGAAGAACTCGCCCGTGAACGACACGCGGTCGTCGCGCCAGCAGGCGCGCATGACCTTGATGGCCTCGTCGGTCCAGGCGCCGCGCCGCCCGTAGGGCACGCCGAACAGCTCGATCTCCTCGCGCATCCAGCCGACGCCGGCGCCGAGGATCACGCGACCCGGCGCCAGGTGATCAAGCGTCGCCAGCATCTTCGCGGTCAGCACCGGATGGCGATGCGGCAGCACGAGCACGCTGGTGCCCAGGCGCACGCGCGTGGTGACGGCGGCCGCCAGCGTCAGCGCGGTCAGCGGCTCCAGGAAGTCGGTGCCGGGCGCCAGCGGAAAGTCGCCGGTCTCGTTGTAGGGATAGCGCGAGCGGATCTCCCACGGGATCACGACGTGGTCGCTCACCCACAGCGAGTCGTAGCCCAGCGCCTCGATCCGCCCCGCGACCCGCAGCACCCCCTCCCGCGTCGCCGCGCCACCGTAGACCGGCAGATGACATCCGATCTCCATACGCCGCCGGCTCCCTTCTCTCTCAGGCCACCCACGCCCGTTCCGTGCACGCGCTCCTATGAATAGCGCCGGCTCCCTTCTCTCTCAGGCCACCCACGCCCGTTCCGTGCAAGCGCTCCTATGAATAGACAAGGCGGTCGCGCAGCTCGTCGCCCTGGATCATCTGCACCAGCCGCGAGCGCTGGATCTTGCCGCTGGAGGTCTTGGGGATGGTGCCGGTGCGGACCAGGAGCACACGGGCCGGCCGGTGGCCGCGCGACGAGTGCACACGGCTGACGATCTCGCGCACCAGGGCGTGGTGCTCGCCGTCGCCCGCCGACTCGCTGCGCACCTCGGCCACCACGTGCAGCCGCTGGGTGCCCGTCCGCTCGCTGTCGAGGCCGACGGCCGCCGAGTAGCGGACGCCGGGAACGTGATCGACGATCTCCTCGATGTCGGCGGGCAGGACGTTCTCGCCGCCGAGGATGATGACGTCCTTCAGCCGGCCGGTGATGTAGAGAAAACCCCCGTCGTCCACGAATCCGAGGTCACCCGTGCGCAGCCAGCCGTCGGCGCTCAGCACCCCCGCCGTCGCCTCGGGATCGTTGTAGTAGCCCAGCATGACGCCCGGGCTCTTCACGCACACCTCGCCCTCGACGCCGGGGCCGAGCACCGCGACGCCGCCGCCATCGTCGGTCGGCGGCTCCATGATCCGCACCGACACGCCGCGACAGGGCCGGCCGACGGAGATGAACCGGCCGCTCGCATCCAGGCGCAGCGGCGTGTTGCGCGGCCAGATCGCCACCGCCAGCGTGGCCTCGGCCAGACCGTAGCAGGGACAGATGACGCGATCGAGGCCGAAGTGCTGCTCGAAGGCCTCGATGGTGGACACCCGCACCGGCTCGGCGCCCGACAGCGCGGCCTTGAGCGACGTGAGGTCGACCTCGGCGGTGTCGCGCACGTGGCGGATGCAGTTGCGGTAGCCGAAGTCCGGCGAGACCGTGAACGTGGCCTTCACCCGCGTGATGAGATCCAGCCACTGGCGCGGGTTGCGCAGGTCCGGCGGCAGCAGCCACAGCGGCGTGGTGGTCAGCGGCGGCGTGAAGGCGCAGCCGATCAGCCCCATGTCGTGGTAGAGCGGCAGCCACGAGACGACCCGGTCGTCCACGGTGAGACCGGCGCCCTCCGACATGAACCGGCACGTCTCCATGACGTTGCGATGCGTGAGCATCACGCCGCGCGGCTGGCCGGTGCTGCCGGAGGTGTATTGCAGGAACGCCAGATCGTCGGCCTTGGCCGCGTGATCGGGCGGCGCCTCGGCGTCGGCGTCGAGGTCGTTGGGCTCGACGATCGTCCGGACGTTGGGCGCCATGGCCACGCTCTCGTCCACGCCGGGCCGGAACCAGCCGATGGTGGCCACCGCGACGGCGTCGGAGTTCCGGAAGATGCCGCCGGTGGCCTCGACGCCGAGCGTCGGGTAGAGCGGCACCGGCACCGCGCCCAGCCGCAGGCAGCCGAAGAACGTGTAGAAGAACTCCGCGCACGTCGGGTAGACCAGGCAGACCTTGTCCCCCGCGCGCACGCCGGCCCGGGCCAGCCCCGCCGCGAAGCGCCCGCTCTGCGCCCACAGCCGCCGATAGGTCACCGTCTCGTCGAAGAGGTTGAAGTACTGGACGTCGGGTGAGATCGCGGCCCGCCGGCGCATCATCTCGCCGAGGGTGGGGGCGTCGCGCGGATCGAGGTCGGCCATGCAGACTCCTCTCAGGGGCGCGCGTCGAGCGTCGCCGAGGTTTCGTGTTCGAGGCCGTCGCGCAGGTAGAGGATGCGGACCTCGTCGCCGCGCTGCCGCGTGCGCAGCACCGCCGTGAGGTCCTCGAACCCGTCCACCGGGCGGTCGCCGACGCGCACGAGGACGTCGCCCTCGCGCAGCCCGGCCCGGGCTGCGGCGCTGTCCGGCACGATGCGTGTCAGCCGCACGCCGTCCGACTCGCCCCGCCCGTCGCTGCCGACGCCGAGGAAGACCGGCGCCACGGCGCCGGCCTCGCGGCGCTCGCGCGTCCGCGCGCCGGGCCGGGCCAGGGTCACGTAGCCCGGCCGCGCGACGGCGGCCAACCGCTCGGCCACCCGCGCACCCAGCACGGCGACGCGCGCCATGCCGGCGGCGTCGAGCTTGGCGGCGGTGTCGCCGGGGCGATGATAGTCCGCGTGGCTGCCGGTGTGGAAGAACACCACCGGCGCCCCCGCGTCGTAGAAGCGGCTGTGATCCGAGGGGCCGAACGGCGAGTCGCGTAGCGTGACCTTCTCGGAGAGCGCCCGGGCCGCGTCGGTGACGACCTCCCGCAGCCCGCGCCCGCTCTCCACGCCGGCCACCGTGAGCGCGCCCTCGCCCAGGCGGCCCACCATGTCGAAGTTCAGCATCGCCACCGTGCGCTCGATCGGCACCGGCGGCTGGCGCACGTAGTGACCGGAGCCGACGAGGCCGATCTCCTCGGCGCCGAACAGGACGAAGACCAGCGTGCGCTCGAGCGGCCCGGCGGCGGCGAACGCGCGGGCCAGCCCCACCACGACCGCGGTGCCGGAGGCGTTGTCGTCGGCGCCCGGATAGAGGGTGCCGCCCACGACGCCGAGGTGATCGTAGTGGGCACCGATCACGATGGCCTCGCCGGCCCGGGCGGGATCGGCGCCGGGTAGCACGCCGATCACGTTGACGGCGGTGCGATCGGCGGGCTCCAGCGCCACGCTCATCTCCGCGCGCGCCCCGGCCGCGCTCGACGCCGGCGCCCGACGCTGGGCGATGGTCTGGGCCAGGCGGGCCGTGGTGGCGCCGGTCGGCGCCAGCAGCGCGTCGGCCGCGGCGGGCGTGAGCGTGCCGGAGACGATGCGCACCGGCGCGCCGGTGGCGGCCAGCGTCGGCAGCACGTCGGCGACGATGAGCAGCGCGCGGGCGCCGGCGCGGCGCGCGGCGATGAGCTTGTCCAGCCGCGTCGCGCGCTCGCCCGCCAGGTGGGGCGGCGCGCCATCGAGCGCCAGCGCGATGCGGCCCCTGCTGTCGACGCCGGCCCAGTCGTCGTAGCCGGCCGCGGGCGCGCTCAGCCCGTAGCCGACGAGCACGATCTCACCGGTGACGCTCTCCTGTAGCGAGCCGCCGTGCGGCGTCCAGTCGCGTCCGGCCTCGAGGTGCCGCGCCCCGACGGCCGACGGGCGCAGTGTCGTGCCCGCCCCGACCCGAGCGCCGGCGGCGACCACGAAGGATTGAAGGAACGACTCCGCCTCACCGCCCGGCCGCAAGCCCGCCGCCTTCAGCCAATCGGCGAGCTGCCGGGCGGCGAGATCGCCGCCCGGGGTGCCCGAGCGCCGGCCGTCCATGCCGGGAGCGGTGAGGGCCTCGGCGGTGGTCTGGAGCTCGGCGGCGCCGGGGGCAACGAGCGCCGGGCGCGCGACGGCGACGGAGGCGAGGAGCGTGAGAAGAGCGAGGAGCGTGATGCCGCGGCGAATCACCGGCCCATTCTACCGTGCGAGCCCGCTCAGGACACCGCGGCGACGCGCCCCCGCGTCATCGTCACGAGGTCGCCCGGCGTCAGCCGGAAGACCGTGTTGGGGTGGCCGGCCGCCGCCCAGATCTCCTCGAAGGTCAGCAGGTGCTCGTCGATCAGCGTGACGACCGGTCCGGTGTGGCCGATGGGCGCCACGCCGCCGATGGCGAATCCGGTCTCGGCGCGGACGAAGGCGGCGTCCGCGCGGTCGAGCGGCTCGCCGACGAGGGCGGCGACCTTGGCCTCGTCCACGCGGTGGGCGCCGCTGGTGACGACGAGCAGCGGGCGCCCGGAGGCGCGCAGGCGGAACACGAGCGACTTGCAGATCTGATCGACGCGGCAGCCGACGGCGCGGGCCGCGTCGGCCGCCGTGCGCGCCGACAGACCGAGATCGACGATCTCGTGGCCGAGTCCCAGCTGGCGCAGCGCGTCTTGCACGCGCTTGACGGTGGCGCTCGAGAGCTCCGCCATGCTCAGCGGGCCGGCGATGCCGAGGCGGCGCGGCAGGCGGCCATCTGGGCGAGATGCTCGACGTCGTGGTCGGCCACGTGGGTGGCGTATTGCCGCAGCGAGAGCGGGCCGAAGAAGCCGGACACGCCGAGGCGATCGCCGGCCTGGGGGGGCAGCGCGCGCAGGAACGCGGTCGTCTCGGCCCGCGCCCGCTCGAAGCCGGCCAGCGAGGCGTCGAAGGCCTCGACGTGGAGCAAGTGGGCCATCACCTCGTTGAGGCACCACGCCGCCGGCGCCGGCCGGCGGCGGCGGCGAGCGCGGCGACCAGGTCGGCCGGCAAGAGCGCGGCGCGGGCCTCGCAACGCTTGGGCCGGAGCCCGAGCCGGGCGCGCACGTCCTGGATCTGCTTCAGGTGCTCGGTGTCGTGCTCGTCCGTGCTCCGCGTATACGCCTCCACCGTGAGGGCGCCGCGACTGGGGCTGACGCCCTCGCGGAGCCAGCCGGCGGCGTCGAGCCCCCTCAGGATCTTCATCACCTGCTCGCGCGCGGAGGCAAAGGCGGCGACGAGCGTGGCCAGGTCGCTGGCGTCGCCGGCCGCGGGCGCGGCCGTGTCGAAGACGGGCCGGGTCTCGGCCACCATGCGGCGCAAGCGCGGCAGGAACGTGTCGCGGTCGCCCTCGACGAGATGGCGCACGACGTCGGCGATCGACCACTCGCCGGGCGCGGGCGGCTTGGCCGCCTGCTCACCCGTCACGTCGGTCGTCAGCTCGCGCAGCATTCCGGACGCGGTCGACAGCCGGGCCAGCATCAGCGCCTGCTCGGTCACGGCCGGATCACAGCGCCCGCACGGCGCGCAGGACGTCGCCCGGATCGGGCCGGATCTGGAAATTGCTGCTGACCGAGAACCAGCGCACGACGCCGTCGCGGTCGAGCACGATGGTGGCGGGTCGCGGGACGTCCTGGCCGTCCGCCCCGCCGTGCGCGTGCACGAGGCCGTAGCGGCGCGTCACCGCGAGGTCGCGGTCGGCGACGAAGCGATAGCCGAGATGCAGCCCGTCGGCCAGCTTCTGGCTCTGCTCGTTCGCATCGGGCGAGAGCCCGATGATCTCGACGCCGGCCCGCTCGGCCTCTGACAGCGCGGCTCCAAGTCCTTGGAGCTCCGCCACGCAGAACGGTCACCAGTGGCCGCGATAGAAAACGAGGACGACCGGCTTCTTACCTCGATAGTCCGCCAGCGTGACCGCGCGGCCCCCCGCGTCGGGCAGGGTGAAGTCCGGCGGCGGCTCGCCCACGCGCAGCACGGTCGCCGTGTCGGGGATGCGGGCCGCGACGAAGTTGAACCAGGCGCCGGCGGCCAGCAGGATCACCGAGAGGCCGAGCGCGAGCCACGCCGGCCACCGCCGCGCCCGGGCGCGAGCGACGGCCAGCGCCGCCAGCGCGGCCGCCACCGCGAAGGCGACGACGTAGCCCTCCGGATGGTTGCGGATGATCGCGACGCGCAGGAGCAGCACGTACGCGGTGATTGCGCCGACAGCGACGAGAACGCTGAGCGCGGCCAGGCGTGGGGACGTCGTCACGGCATGACGATGTGGTCGAAGCCCTCGGCGTGCGCGTAGTTCTGGCCCTTGCCGATCTCTCCGGAGCGCTGGCGCACGCGTGCCTCCACCGCCTTGAAGTCGGCGAACTGGCTGGCGTGGCACGCCAGCGCGCGCAGCTTGACGTCGATGACGTCGGAGATGTCGATCACGAGCTGGGGGTTCTGCCACTGCATGACGTACACCTGGCGCACCTTGTGCGGCGCGAACTCCGGCAACAGCTCGGGGAACGCCATGTGATCCCGCGCGAGGGGGTAGACGCAGTCGAGCGCGAGTCCGCCCACGATGCGGTGGTCGCGGTGCGAGGCTCCCAGGTTGTAGGTGCGGGCCGGGCTCTGGCAGATGAGCAGGTCGGGCCGCCACCGGCGGATCTGCCGCGTGACGTCGCGCCGGACGTCGCGCGTGTCCTCCACTTCGCAATCGGGGTAGCCGAGGAACTCCACCCGGGCGACGCCGAGCGTCCGGGCGGCGTTCCGCTGCTCGTCGGCCCGGATGGTGGCCAGGCGCTCCGGGGTCATCGTGCGGTCGCCCGAGCCCTTGTTGCCGCTGGTGACGATGACGTAGGTGATCTCGCAGCCGTCCTTGGCGAGCTTCGCGACGGTGCCGCCCGCGCCGAACTCGGAGTCGTCCGGGTGGGCTGTCACCACCAGCACGCGCTGGATTTTGTCGGCCATGAACGCTCCTCTCCGTGATTGCTCGTTGAGATGTCGCGTCCCAGCATACCGATTCGGAGGGGCCGGCGCTATAATCGCGCCCGATGTCAGTGCCCCGCGGGCGCCGGACGGCGATCGCCGTGCTGCTCGTCCTGCTTGCCGGCGCTCCGCTGCTGGCGCTGGCGCCCGCCGCGCCCGGCGCCGTGCGCGTGGCCGGCGTGAGCCTGCTGTGGTGGTACACCGGTCTCGTCGCCCCCCTGCTCGCCACCGCGATCACGATCGCCGTCCTCGTGCGCCGCGGCGAATGACGGCGCTGGCCGCCGCCGCCGTCTGGCTGCAGCCGGTGCTGCTCGCCACGCTCGCGCTGCGCGTCGCCGCCGGCGATGCCGACGCCCCCTGGCTCGCGCTCGGCGCGCTCATCGCTCCGCTCGTCGCGCTGGTGGCCCCGCCTCGTCGCGCGTCCGCCTCGAATCCCGTCGCGGCGGCAGCGACGGCCGCCGCCGTCACGCTGGTCCTCGCCGCCGACTTCATGGTCGCCGCCGACGCCGCCACGCTGCTCGGGGCCGCGCCGTGGCTCGGCGTGGCGCTGGCCGCCGCGCTGTCGCTCCTGGTGCCGCTGCTGCCCGGCGCCCGGCGCGTGAGCGCGCCGGCGCTCGCGATCGCCGCCGGCGCGTTGCTGCTGCCGCTGGTCTCCGTCGCGCTGACGACGGGGACCGCGCCGTGGACCGCGTGGAGCCGCGGCGGCTTGCGCCCGTCCCTCACGTTCCCCGAGACGAGCGGGTGGGTGCGCGACGGCGAGCGCTTCGCGCGGCCGGCGCGGCTCACGTTCGCCGAGGGCCAGCGGGTGACCACGCTGACCGCGGGCGTCTACCGCGTCGTCGAGCGCGACGCGGCGGAGCCCACCGTGCGCGAGTGGCGCCTGGCCGCCGGCGAAACGCTGACGCTCCGTCCCGGTGACGAGCTGTCGGTCGAGGCGGGCGCGCGGCTGCGCTTCGAGGCGGGACGGCGCGTCCCCGGCGCGCCCGCCTCCGGCATCGCCTGGGCGGATGCGCCGGCCCGGAGTCCGAGCATGCTGCCGGCCGCGTTCGGCGCGCTGGCCACGCTCGTCGGCGGCGCGCTCGCGCTGGTCCCGGCCCCGCGGCGCGGCCCGCCGGCGGCCGCCGGGCCCCTCGTCCTGCTGGCGGCGACGGCCGCCGCCGTCGGCTGGGGCGTCTACGCCGCCGCGACCGCGCCCGACCTCGCGCTCGGCGGCTCGCTCCTGGCGCCGATCCTGTCGTTGCCGCTGCGCGCGCTCGGCCCGCGGACGGGCGCGCCGCTCGCGGTGCTGGCGCTGGTGGCGCTGGTGGCGCTGCTCCTGACGGCCGTCGTGGCGTTGCGCGCGCGATTGGCCGCCGCCGCCGGGTCCGCGCCCACGCGATGGGCCGCGGCGGTGAGTCTCGCGGCGGCGCTCACGGCCGCGCCGCTCGACCCGTGGCGCGTGCTGGCCCTGGGCCTCGGCGTAGCCGCCGCCGCGGGCACGCCCTCGCTGGTGGCCGGCGGTAGAGCCGTCGGGCTGGTGGGCTCGATCGTCGGCGTCGCCGTCTTCGTCGCGCTGGCCGCGATGCCGTCAGTGGACCCGGCGATGGGATCATGGCTCGAGCCGCTCGCGCGCTATCCGGCGCTGGTGGCCATGCCGCTGGGTTGGGCCGCGGCCCGGGCCCTGAGCGCGATGACGGGTCGTGGCGACGCGACGCAATCCATAGTGCGCAAATAAGCGAGTTCGTTGTGATCCCGGGCGACCTCCCCCATAATACTGAGAACCATGGCCAGCGATCGCATCGTCGTCCGCGGCGCCCGCGCCCACAACTTGAAGGATATCGACGTCGAGATCCCCCGCGACCAGCTCGTGGTCATCACCGGGCTCTCCGGCTCGGGCAAGTCCTCGCTGGCGTTCGACACGATCTACGCCGAGGGGCAGCGCCGCTACGTCGAGTCGCTGTCGGCCTACGCGCGGCAGTTCCTCGAGCAGATGGAGAAGCCCGAGGTCGACTCGATCGAGGGGCTGTCGCCGGCGATCTCGATCGAGCAGAAGACCACGTCCAAGAATCCGCGCTCCACCGTGGGCACCGTCACCGAGATCTACGACTACCTGCGCGTGCTCTTCGCGCGCGTCGGCGTGCCGCACTGCCCCAAGTGCGGCCGCGTGATCTCCGCCCAGACCGTGCAGCAGATGGTCGACCGCGTGCTCACGCTGCCCGCCGGCACGCGCCTGCTGGTGCTGGCGCCCGTCGTGCGGGGCCGCAAGGGCGAGTACAAGAAGCTCTTTTTCGATCTCCAGCGCCAGGGCTACTCCCGCGTCCGCGTCAACAACACGATCCGCGAGCTCGGCGAGGAGATCGACCTCGACAAGAACCGCAAGCACACCATCGAAGTCGTCGTCGACCGCCTGATCGTCCGCGACACCCTGGGCCCGAGACTCGCCGACTCGCTGGAGACCGCGCTTCGCCTGGCTGATGGCGTCGTCCAGGTCGAGCCCATCGGCGGCGGAGACGGCGACGCCAGCAGGGAAGGCAGTACGGGTGGTGCCGCCGCCACGCGAATCGGGGGGTCGGGGGGGAGCGGTACGGTCCCCCCAGTAAAAAAACAATCAAGGGCGTCGAACGACCTCCCCAGCATTGAAAGCTCGGAGAGAAATCAGACAAGAAGTTCCACCAACCCCAGAAAAACAAGGAGCTCCGCCACCCCCGACGCGATGGTCTTCTCCGAAAAGCTCGCCTGCGCCGACTGCGGCATCTCCTTCCCCGAGGTCTCGCCGCGGATGTTCTCGTTCAACAATCCCTACGGCGCCTGTCCGGAGTGCGGCGGCATCGGCACCCGCTGGGAGATCGATCCCGAGCGGCTGGTGCCCAACACCGCCCGCTCGCTCAAGGCCGGCGCGCTGGCGCCGTGGGCGGGCCGGGAGTCGACCTACTTCCGGCAGACGCTGGCCGTGCTGGCCAAGCGCCACAAGTTCTCGCTCGAGGAGCCGTGGGCGAAGCTCAAGAAGAGCGTGCGCGACGTGATCCTGTTCGGCGACCGCGACGGCGGCTTCGAGGGCGTGGTGAAGGTGCTCGAGCGCCGCTATCGCGAGACGCAGTCGGAGGACGCGCGGGCCGAGGTCGAGGCGTTCATGGCCGAGCGGCCCTGTCCGGCCTGCGGCGGCGCGCGGCTGCGGCCGGAGTCGCTCGGCCTCAAGGTCGGCGGCCGCTCGATCGCCGAGGTCGTGCGGCTCACGATCAAGGACGCGGGGACCTTCTTCACGACGCTGGCGCTCGGCGAGCGGGAGGCCACCATCGCCCGCCGGGTCCTCAAGGAGATCCGCGAGCGGCTCGGCTTCCTGATGAACGTCGGCCTCGACTACCTCACGCTGGACCGGCCGGCGGGGACGCTCTCGGGCGGTGAGGGACAGAGAATTCGTCTGGCGACCCAGATCGGATCGAGCCTGGTTGGAGTGCTCTACATCCTCGACGAACCGTCTATTGGACTGCACCAGCGCGACAACCGCCGGCTGCTCGACACGCTCAAGCGCCTGCGCGACCTCGGCAACACCGTGCTGGTCGTCGAGCATGATGAAGAGACCATCCGCGCCGCCGACTACGTCCTGGATCTCGGTCCCGGGGCTGGAGAGCTCGGTGGGCACCTCGTTGCGGTCGGCACTCCCGACGAGATCATCGCCAACCCTCAGTCGCTCACCGGCCAGTATCTCTCCGGCGCCCGGCGCATCCCGGTCCCGGCCAACCGCCGCCGCGGCAGCGGGCAGTTCCTCACGATCCACGAGCCGCGCGAGCACAACCTACAAGGCATGGCCGTGCGCATCCCGCTGGCGACGTTCACGTGCGTGACGGGCGTGTCGGGCTCGGGCAAGTCGACGCTCGTCAACGACATCCTGTACCGGGCGCTGGCCCAGATGCTCTATCGCGCCCAGGACCGGCCCGGCGCCCACACGCGCATCGAGGGCGCCCAGCACATCGACAAGGTCGTGGACATCGACCAGTCGCCGATCGGCCGCACGCCGCGCTCCAACCCGGCGACCTACACCGGCGTGTTCACGTTCATCCGCACCCTGTTCGCGCGGACGCCCGAGGCCCGCATGCGCGGCTACCAGCCGGGCCGCTTCTCGTTCAACGTCAAGGGCGGGCGGTGCGAGGCGTGCCAGGGGGACGGGCTGGTGAAGATCGAGATGCACTTCCTGCCCGACGTGTACGTCACCTGCGACGTGTGCAAGGGCAAGCGCTATAACCGCGAGACGATGGAGGTCCGCTACAAGGGCTCCAGCGTCGCCGACGTGCTCGACATGACCGTGCGCGAGGCGCTGGCGTTCTTCGACGCGGTGCCCGTCATCAAGGCGAAGCTGCAGACGCTCGACGACGTCGGCCTCGACTACATCCGCCTGGGTCAATCGGCCACGACGCTGTCGGGCGGCGAGGCCCAGCGCGTGAAGCTGGCGACGGAGCTGTCACGGCGAGCGACCGGCCGCACGCTCTACATCCTGGACGAGCCGACGACGGGGTTGCACTTCGCCGACATCGAGAAGCTGCTCGAGGTCCTCAACCGGCTCGTCGAGCAGGGCAACACCGTGGTGATCATCGAGCACAACCTGGACGTCATCAAGACGGCCGACTGGGTGATCGACCTCGGTCCCGAGGGCGGCGACGCCGGCGGGCGGGTCGTCGCCAGTGGCACGCCGGAGGCGGTGGCGCAGCAGGCCGAGCGGTCCTACACGGGCCAGTTCCTCAGACCGGCCCTGAAGCACGCATGACGGCCGCGAGCGCCGTGAAGGAAGGCTGTATGCGCCGCACCAAGATCGTGTGCACGATCGGCCCCGCGTCGTCCAGCGTCGAGCAGCTCGACCGCCTGGTCGCCGCCGGCATGGACGTCGCCCGGCTGAACTTCTCGCACGGCACCCACGCCGAGCACGCCGCCGTCCTGCGCCGCATCCGCGAGGGGGAAGAGCGGTGGGGCCGGCCGGTCGCCATCCTGCAAGACCTGCAAGGCCCCAAGATCCGCCTCGGCACCTTCGGCGAGGGCGGCGGCCGCCGCGTCGACCTCGAGCCGGGCCGGCCGTTTGCGCTGTCGCGCCGGCCGTGCGTGGGCACGGTCGAGCGCGCCTACGTCGCGCCCCCGGAGTCGCTGCGCGAGGTGAAGGTCGGCGACCAGGTGCTGATGGACGACGGCAACATCCAGCTCCGCGTGGAGGAGACGACGCCCGACGAGGTGCGCTGCCGCGTGGTGGCGGGCGGGCGCATCAGCGATCACAAGGGCCTGTCGCTGCCGCGGGTGGCGCTGCCGGTCTCCTGTCTCACCGCCAAGGACCGCGAGGATCTGCAGTTCGGCATCGAGCAGGGTGTGGACTTCGTCGCCATCTCGTTCGTGCGCTCGGCCGACGACATCGCCGAGGTACGGGGGTTCCTCGCCGAGCAGGGCGCCAGCCTCCCGATCGTGGCCAAGCTCGAGCGCCAGGAGGTGATGCAGAACCTGCCCGGCATCCTTGCCACGGTGGACGCCGTGATGGTGGCGCGCGGCGACCTCGGCGTCGACGTGCCGCTCGAGGAAGTGCCGCACATCCAGAAGGAGATCATCCGCCAGGCGCGCGTGGCCAAGGTGCCCGTGATCGTGGCCACCCAGATGCTGGAGTCGATGGTGACTCATCTGCGGCCGACGCGGGCCGAAGTGTCCGACGTGGCGACGGCCATCTTCGACGGCGCCGACGCCATCATGCTGTCGGCGGAGACGGCCACCGGCCGCTATCCGACCGAGGCGGTGGAGGTGATGTCCCGCATCGCGGTCCGCGCCGAGCAGGCCGTGCGCGCGCAGGAGCCGGTGCGCCGTCGCCGCACGGACGAGCACGTCGGCTTCCCGGAAGCGGTCTCCCACGCCGCCGCCATGGCCGCCAACGCCCTCAACGCGCGGGCCATCGTGGCCTTCACGCAGTCGGGCTTCTCGGCCCGTCTCATCTCCCACCAGCGGCCCGACGTGCCGATCATCGCCTTCACGCCAGTCGCCGAGGTGCGGCGGCGGCTGGCGCTGTCGTGGGGCGTCACCTCCCGGCTCATCCGCAAGGTGGAGACGACCGATGAGATGGTGGACGAGATCGAGAGCGCGCTGCTCGGTGACGGCTCGGTCGGCGCCGACGACGTCATCGTGATCATCTCGGGGGCGCCGATGTGGGTGACCGGCACCACCAATCTGATGAAGCTGCATCGCGTCGGGGAGCGTCGCTGAGCCGGCGCCGCTGGCTCGCTCTCGGCCTGATCCTGGCCGCCCTGGCCGCGCTGTGGGGCGCCGGCGGAGCGGTGCTCGCAGGGAGCCTGCACCAGCGCGAGGAGACGGCGCTGGCCGCGCTGGCCACGGCCGCCCGGGCGCGCCTGGCCGCGGGCCTGCCCTCCGCGCCCGGCGAGCCCGCCATCGCGCTCGTCTCGGGCGATCGCCTCGTCGGCTCCACGCTGCGCGGCGCTCCGGCCGCCGGCTGGGCCGCCGCCACCGCGCGAGGTCGGATGGCCGTCGACGGCCGGCACTGGCTCGTCCAGCCGGCCGGGCGCGTGGGCGACGACGTCGCGTGGGCGCTGGTGCCCGAGGGCGTCGTGGGCCGCGAGCGCGGCTGGCTGTGGGCGATGCTGGCCGGCTCGTTCGCGATCGCCGCCGCCGGCGTCACGCTCGCGCTACTGCGGAGCGGCCGTCCGCGCGCCCTGGTGGTCGCCGGCGCGCCTCCGTCGGTGCCCGAGATCGAGCGGCGCAACCGCGAGCTCGAAGCCCTCTACGCCGCCGCCGTGACCATGGGCTCGAGCACCGACCTGATCCCCACCGCCTCGCGGACTCTCGACGTCGTGCTCGGCGTGGCCGGCCTCGAGGTGGGCATGATCTACCGGCTGGACGCCGCGCGCGAGCGGCTGGTCTTGCTCGCGAGCCGCGGGCTCACGGCCGCGCAGACCGATCGGCTGCGCGAGCGCCGGGTGGAGTCCTCCCACATCGGCGAGGCGGCCCGGACCGGCCGCTTCGTCGTCACCGATCTGTCCACCTCGCCGCTCGTCAACGATCCGGGGCTGCGCCTCGCGATCACCGAGGGCGACTTCCATACCCAGCTCGCACTGCCGATCTTCGCCGAGGAGAGGGTGTGGGGCGTGCTCGCGCTGGTCTCCGCCGAGCCGCGCGCGTTCGACGCCGATCTGCTCACGCTGCTGCAGGGCGTCGCCCTGCAGGTCGGCCTCGCCGTTGCCCGGGCCGCGCTCCTCGCCGAGGCGCAACTGAAGAGCCGGCGCCTGGAGACCCTGGCGCGCCTGGCCCAGGGGCTGAGCGCCACGCTCTCCGGCGACCAGGTGATCGAGCGCGTCGTCGACGCCGCGGTCGAGCTGCTGGGCTGCAGCATCGCCCGGTTGTGGCTGCTCGACGACGACGGCCAGCGCCTCACCCTGGGCGCCTCCGCGGGCCCGGTGGCGGCCCCGGAGAGCCTGCGCACGCTGGCGGTCGGCGAGGGGCTGGTCGGCCTGGTGGTGGTGCGGCGCGCGGCGGTGACCATGGCCGATGTCCCCGGCGACGCGCGCGTGCGCAACGCCGAGCGCCTGCGCGCCGAGGGCTTCGCCTCGGCGGCCGGCGTGCCCCTGCTGGTCGGCGCCCGTCTGATCGGCGCGCTGGCCATCGGGGACCGTGACCGGCGCGACTATACGGAGGAGGAGCTGGCGCTGCTGCAGTCGCTGGCCAACCAGGCCGCCATCGCCATCGACAACGCGCGCCTGTTCTTCGACGAGCAGACGCGGCGCGCCTACCTGAGCGCCCTGCTCGAGATCAACACGAAGATCGGCGCCCTGGCTCCGACCGACACGCTGCTGACGTCGATCGCCGAAGAGGCGGCCCGGCTGCTCGCGGTCGACAACGCCGGCTTCCGCCTGCTGGAGGGCGATGAGCTGGTGCTGGCCGGCCTGGCCGGCACCGCCGCCGAGACGATGCTGCGCCCGCGGCTGGGCGTCGGCGAGAGCCTGAGCGGCCGGGTGATGATGGCCGGGACGTCGCTGATGTTCGACCTCGACGAAGCCGCCGGCATGGTCGCCGAGCACGGGGCCGCCGACCGGCGCCTGGGCTACACGAAGTTCCTCGGGGTGCCGCTGAAGGTCGGCGAGCGGGCGATCGGCGTGCTCACGTTCCGGGCCCGGCGGCCGTTCACCCCGCGCGACCAGGAGCTCGCCGAGGCGTTCGCTGGCCAGGCCGCCGTCGCGCTGGAGCACTCGCGCCTGTACCGGGAGGCGCGGCAGCAGGCCACGCGTATGCGCGCGCTGGCCGACCTCGGCCGCGTGCTGTCCGAGACGCTCGATCCGGACGCCGTCGGCCAGCGCGTCGCCGACAGCATCTGCGCGCTGCTGGGCGCGCGCTCCTCCGTGCTCTACCGCATGGCCGACGACGGCCGCATGCTCGCGCTCGCGGTCTCGCAGGGGAGCACGTTCGAGTGGGCACGCGAGCTGGCGCCGGGGATCGGGCTGGCCGGTCTGGCGGCCGGCGAGCGACGGACGTACGCGGCGCCCGACGTGCTCGCCGATCCCCGCATCCGCTACGACGAGCGGGTTGGCCGCACGGTAGCCGCCAGCCCCGACCGCGCGCTCATGGGCGTGCCGCTGCTCGTGCGCGACCGCGTGTTCGGGGCGCTGGCGATCGCCGACCGCACCGGCCGCGTGTTCGACGCCGAGGACACGCGCCTGGCCGAGGCCTTTGCCGACCAGGCGGCGCTGGCGCTGGAGAACGCGCGGCTCTACGCCGAGACGACCCGCCGGCGTCGCGAGGCGGAGGAGCTGGCGGGGTCGATGCGCACGCTGACCGAGAGCCTCGACCTGAACGCGGTCGGGGCGCGCATCGCCGAGAGCGTGCTGATGCTCTTCAGCGCGCAGTCCTCGATCCTGCGCGTGCTGCGGCCCGACGGCGCCCTGGAGGCGCTCGCCCTGGCCGGCCGCGTCAGCAGTGTGCTGGCCCCCGGCCACGTGCTGCCGGCGGGGACGTCCACCTCGGGCCGGGCGGTCGAGCGCGGCGCCGCGGTCATGACGGCCGACGTCACGAACGATCCGACGCTGGTACTCACCGACGAGCTGCGCGAGCGTATGCGGGACGTCGGCGACTCCGCCCAGCTCTCGGTCCCGCTCCGCGTGAAGGCCCAGACGCTCGGCGCGCTGTCGATCTCCGACCGGACCGGCCGGGTCTTCAGCCCCGCCGAGGCCCAGCTCCTGCAGGCCTTCGCCGACCAGGCTGCCCTCGCGCTGGAGAACGCGCGGCTGTACGCCGAGACCACGCGCCGCCGCCACGAGGCCGAGCAGCTCGCGCGTCTGGCCCAGACGCTGACCGAGAGCCTCGACGTGAGCGACGTGGTCGGCCGGACCGTCGAGAGCGTGCTGCCGCTGTTCGGCGCGAAGTCCTCGGTGCTACGGCTCATGCAGCCCGACGGCTCGCTGGTGGCCCTCGCGATCGGCGGCCGCAGCCGCGATGGCGTCGAGCCCGGCCACGTCCTGCGGCCCGGCCTGGGCGTCCAAGGCCGCGCGGTCGCCGAGGGACGCGCGGTGTGGTCGGCCGATATCCTTGCCGATCCCGACGTGAGTCTCTCCGCCGAGCTGCGCGCCGACCTGGGCGGCTCCGGCGACTCCGGCAACCGCGCGGTGCTGGCGGTCCCGCTGCGCGTGAAGGCGACGGTGATCGGCTCGCTCGGCGTGCTCGACGATTCCGGCCGCCAGTTCGTCGAGGACGAGGCGCGCCTGCTCCAGGCCTTCGCCGACCAGGCGGCGCTGGCGCTGGAGAACGCGCGGCTGTTCTCGCTGGAGCGGGCCCGGCGCCGGCAGATCGCCGCGCTGGCCGAGATCGAGCGCGAGTTCGCCGCCGAGCTCGATACCGAGCGGCTGCTGGATCTCATCGTGCAGCGCTCGGGCCGGCTCTTCGAGGCCGAGGGCGCGATCTACCTGCTCGACGACGACGGCCGGCTGGTGCGGCGGGCGTGGACGACCGAGGGGCCGGGCGCGATCCGGATCTCGCCGGGGGAGGGGTTGATCGGCGCCGCCTTCGCCGAGCGCCGCGGGATGATCGCCAACGACTACCCGCACTCGCCGCTGGCCCGGCCGGTGTTCGTCGACCACGGCGTGCAGCACGCCCTCGTGCAGCCCGTGGTCATCGGCGGCCGCGTGCACGCCGCCGTCGTGATGAGCCGCCCCGAGGGTGGCGATCCGTTCCTGCCCGATGACCTGGCCCTGCTGGAGAGCTTCGCGGCCCAGGCCGGCATCGCGCTGGAGAACTCGCGGCTCTATCGCGCCCTCGACGTCCGGGCCACGCGGCTGCGCACCTTGGCCCGGCTCAACCACCTGGTCACCTCGTCGCTCGACACCGCCGACGTGCTGACCTCGATCGCCCGGGCGGCGGCCGAGATCATGAGCGTGCCGTTCGTGGGATTCTGGCTGGCCGACGAGGCCAGCCGCACGCTGCACATGCAGGCGTCGTCCGATGCGTCGGCCGTCGGCGCGGTGCAGAGCCTCGCCGTGCTGCAGTTCGGCGAGGGCGCGGTGGGCTCGGTCGCCGTCGAGCTCCGCCCGCTCGCCATCGACGACATCTTCGCCGACGGCCGGTTCATCGCCCGCGACTGGGCGCGCGAGCGCGGTCTGCGCAGCCTGTTCTGCACGCCGATCCTCGACCAGGAGCGGCTGCTGGGCGTGCTCGTGCTCCTCCGGGAGCACCCGTTCCGATTCGGCGCCGACGACGAGGACCTGCTGCAGTCGTTCTCGGCCCAGGCGGCGGCGGCCATCCGCAACGCGCGGCTGTACGAGGAGGCCCGGCGATACGCCGAGCGATTGCGGGCGCTGGAAGAGGTCAACCGGCTGGTGTCCTCCTCGCTCAACGTCGAGGAGGTGCTCCAGAACCTGGCCCGAGCCATCGCCCAGTTCTTCGACGCGCCGTTCGTGAGCATCTGGGCCTACGACGTCGCCAACCAGCGCCTGCGTCGCGCGCTGACCTTCGGCGACCTCGAGCTGGCCGCCGCGCTGCGCGACGACCTCGCCCTCGGCGAGGGCGCGGTGGGCTGGGTGGTGGAGCATCGCGAGCCCATCCTGTGGACCGACGCCGTGAACGACCCGCGCTTCCTCGACGCGCCCCAGATGCGCGAGCACGGGCTGCACTGGATGACGGCGTACCCGATCGCCATCGGCGACCGGATGCTGGGCGCCTTCGCCGTGCACCGGGCGGCGGCGTTGCCGATGACACCGGAGACGCTGACGCTGATGGGCTCGCTGGCCGCCCAGGCCGCCATCGCGCTCGAGAACGCGCGCCTGTACTCGGAGACGAGCCGGCGCCTCACCGAGACGCGGGCGCTGCTCGAGGTCGCCGAGATCCTCTCCTCCACCCTCGACTCCCGGCGCCTGCTCAAGCGCGTGGCGCTGAAGGTGGCGCAGGTCTGCCGCGTGGACCGCTGCACCCTCGAGATGTGGGACGGCGACCGCGTGATCCCGCTGATGTCGCAGTTCGCCGACGGCCGCAAGACGCCGCGGATGTGGGAGCGCTTCCAGACCGTGGAGGCCGGGCCGCCCGACGCCATCCCGGCCAATGCGCTGGTGATCGACACGCGCCAGCCGCTGCTCATCGACGACTGTGCGACGTCGCCGCTCATCCCGGCCGCGTGGGTCGAGGCGTTCGGCCTGCGCGCGTGCCTGATCGTGCCGATGCTGCGCCAGGAGCGCGTGATCGGCGTCATGACGCTGGACTACTGCGACCGCCCCGCGCGCTTCCAGGATTGGCAGCGGGACCTCTCGCTGGCCATCGCCGGCCAGATCGCGCTGGCGCTGGAGAACACGCGGCTCTACACCGAGGCGCAGGAGCGGCTGCGGGAGACGCGCACGCTGCTGGCCGTCGGCCAGGTGCTCTCGCAGCCGGCGCCGACCGATATCGTCCTGCGCGGCGTGGCCGCCGAGGTGGGCCGCGCGTTCGGCGCCGACACGGTCGGCGTCTACCTGGTGGACGAGCGGCGGGTGACGCTGGTGCCGGCCGCCGGATACCACGTCCCCCGGGACCTGCTCGACTTCTTCCTGCGCAGCCCGGTCGTCCTCGAGCGGTCGTCGGCGCTCACCGCCGCGTTCCGCGATGCCCGGCCGGTGTGGAGCGGCAACGTCGCCGAGGATCCCGGGTACGACGAGGAATGGGCGCGCGCCCTGCCGCCGTTCTCGCTGCTGTTCGCGCCGACGCTGGCTCACGGCCAGCCGGTCGGCGGCCTCTTCCTGGTGTGGTGGCGCCCGGGGCGCGCGTTCCCGGCGCCCGAGGTCCGGCTCCTGGACGGCATCGCCGCCCAGGTCGGCCTCGCCATGGAGAACGTGGAGCTGGCCCGGCAGACGCAGATCAAGCTGACGGAGACCGAGACCCTGCTGTCGGTGAGCCGCGCCGTCTCCTCCACGCTCGACGTCCAGAGCCTGGTGCGCCTGTTTCTCCGCCAGGTCGCCACCACGTTCGGCGCCGACACCGTCGGTCTCTGGATGGTAGACGAGACGGGCCAGTGGCTGACGCCGTTCGCCGGCTACCGGGTGCCCCCCGCGCAGCTGTCGGTCCTGCGCGAGCTCCGCCTGTCGCTCGTGGATCACGCGATCTACGCCGAGGCGGCCCGGACCCGGCGGGCGGTGTTCTCGGCCGACGCCGCCAACGATCCGCGGATGCCGCCGGTCATCCGCGAGGAGGCCCCGCATCGCAGCCACCTCTTCGTGCCGGTCGTGGCCAAGGACCGGATGATCGGCGGCTTCGCGGCCGTGTGGTGGGAGGGCGGGCGCGACTTCAGCGCGAGCGACATCGCCCTCGTGGAGGCGATTGCCAACCAGGCCGGCGTCGCCATCGAGAACGCGCGGCTGTTCGAGGAGAACCGCCGGAGGGTCGAGGAGCTGTCGGTGCTGCACGAGCTGTCGCGCGCGGTCACCGGCGAGCTCGACCGCGCGACGCTGCTGCAGGCCCTCCGCACGCAGCTGGCCCGCGTCCTCGACGTGCGCAACATGGTCGTCGTCCTCCGGACCGAGGACGGCGACGAGCTGGAGGTGGCGCTGCGCATCATCGACGACGCGCGCGACGACAGCGAGCCGAAGCGGTATCCGTTGGCCGGGATCGGGCTCACGACGCCGGTCCTGGAGTCGGGCCAGCCCCTGCGCACCGACGACTACGCCGCCGAGTGCACGCGGCGCGGCGTGCGGCCGGTGCCCGCCTCCGAGCGGATGCGCCACTGGCTGGGGGTGCCGCTGAGCGCGCGCGATCGGGTGCTCGGGGTCCTGGTGCTGCGCAGCGCCGAGCGGCCGTTCACCGAGGCCGAGGAGCGCCTGCTCCTGAACATCGCCCACCTCGTTGCGCTGGCGCTGTCCAGCGTGCGCCTCTACGAGGACCGCACGCGCGCCTACGGCGAGCTGGCGGCCGCCCAGGACCAGCTCGTGCGCACCGAGAAGCTGCGGGCGCTGGGCGAGATGGCCTCGGGCGTCGCCCACGACTTCAATAACTTGCTGGCCTCGGTGCTGGGCCGCGCCCAGCTCCTGCTGCGCCGCGTGCAGGAGCCGCAGCTGCGCCAGTGGCTGCAGGTGATCGAGCGCTCCGCGCTGGACGGCGCCCAGACGGTGCGGCGGCTGCAGGAATTCACGCGCATCCGGCGCGACCAGCAGCTGGTGCCGCTCGACATCAACCAGGTCGTCCGCGACGCGCTGGAGATCACCCAGTCGCGCTGGAAGGAGGAGCCGACCAGCCGCGGCATCGCGGTCGAGGTCCGCACGGTGCTGGCCGAGGTGCCGGCGGTGCTCGGCGACGGCTCCGAGCTGCGGGAGGCGATGACGAACCTCATTCTGAACGCGCTGGACGCGATGCCCGAGGGCGGCACGCTGACCCTGACGACGGCGCTGGTGGACGAGCGCATCGAGATCGCGGTGGCCGACAGCGGCGTGGGCATGCCGCCCGAGGTTCGCGACAAGGTGTTCGATCCGTTCTTCACGACCAAGGGGCCCCAGGGCACCGGCCTGGGCCTGTCGATGACCTACGGCATCATCTCGCGTCACGGCGGCTCCATCGCCGTGGAGAGCGAGCCCGGCCGGGGCTCGACCTTCCGCCTGTCGCTGCCGCGCGGAGTCGACGTGCAGCCGGAGCCGGCGCCGCCGCGGGCGGTGGTGACGCCGGCCGTGCGTGCCATGCGCTGCCTCGTCGTCGACGACGAGCCGCCGGTGCGCGAGGTGATCGGCGACATCCTCGAGTCGGCCGGTCACTACGTGGTGACGCTGGGCGACGGCGGCGAGGCGATCGCGCGCTTCGCCGCCGAGCCCTTCGATCTGGTGGTCACCGACCTCGCCATGCCGCGCGTGTCGGGCTGGCAGGTGGCTCGCGCCGTGAAGCACGCGGCGCCGCACGTGCCGGTGTTCCTGGTCACCGGCTTCGGCGTCGAGCTGTCGGCCGAGGAGCGGCGCGCCCACGGCGTCGATCTGGTCCTCGTCAAGCCGCTGCAGATCCAGGAGATCCTCGACGCCGTGGCCGAGGTGGCCCGCCGGGGCCCCCCGGCCCCCTGACCGCCACCGTTGAGGGGAGGAGCCCGATGGCCTATCAGCACCTGACCGTCGAGCGGGCGGCGAACGTCGCCACGCTCACCCTGAATCGCCCCGACGCCTACAACGCGCTCAACCTGCCGCTGGGCCGCGAGCTCTTCGCCGCCTCGCTCGAGCTGGACGAGGACCCCGAGGTGCGCTGCATCGTCGTCACCGGCGCCGGCCGCGCGTTCTGCGCGGGCGGCGACGTGAAGGACTTCGTCGACAACCTCGACCGCATCGGCGTGCACATCAAGGAGCTGACGACCTATCTGCACGGCGCCATCTCGCGCTTCTGCCGGAGCGACAAGCCGGTGATCGTGGCCGTCAACGGCATCGCCGCCGGCGGCGGCTTCAGCCTGGCGCTGTCCGGCGACCTCGTCGTCGCGGCCGAGTCGGCGAAGTTCACGATGGCCTACTCGAAGATCGCGGCCAGCCCCGACGGCTCCTCGTCGTACTTCCTGCCGCGGCTGGTCGGCCTGCGCCGGGCGATGGAGCTGTACTTCACCAACCGCGTGCTCACCGCCCGGGAGGCGGTCGAGTGGGGGATGGTCACGCGCGCGGTGCCGGACGCCGAGCTGAAGGGCTCGGTGGACGCGCTCGCCCGCGAGCTGGCCCAGGGGCCGTCGAAATCGTTCGGGATCGCCAAGCGCCTGCTGCACCAGTCGACGTGGGAGAGCCTGGAGACGCAGATGGAGCTGGAGGCCCAGGGCATCGCCGCCTGCGGCCACACCGAGGACTTCCGGGCCGGCGTCACGGCGTTCGCCGCGAAGAAGACGCCGACGTTCCGCGGGCGCTGAGCCCGCTGGCCGGGTACTCTTGTCGGGGGAGGACGCGATGAAGCCACGCCTGTACTACCGCCCGGGCTGATCCTCGTGCGCCAAGACGAAGGAGCTGCTCACGTCTTGGGGGATCGAGTTCGATCCTGTCGACATTCAGGCCGAGCCCGCCGCCGTCGCCGATCTCAAGCGTCTGGGTGTGCCGCGCGTGCCCGCCGTTTCCGTTGGCGATCGTGCCGTCCACGGCTGGAACCCCGCGGGCTACGCCGAGCTGCTCGGCGTCCCCTACGCCGCCGGTACCCAGCTCCCGCCGCGCGAGCTGGCCCGGCGGATGGATCGCATCCTCGAGTCCGCCCAGGGGCTGGTGAGCCGCTTCGACGAGCGCCAGCTCGACGTGATCCCGCCCGAGCGCAAGCGCTCGATCCGCGACCTCGGGTATCACGTCTTCCGCGTCGGCCTGTCGTTCATCGACGCCATGGACCAGGGGCGGCTGCCCGACACCTGGTTCGAGGAGCGCGCGGCCGCCGAGATGCGCGACGGCGGCGACGTCGCCCGCTGGGGCGCGCTCGTCCGCGCGCGCATCGCCGGCTGGTTCGAGGGCGCCCGCGACGACGAGTTCGAGCGCGTCGTCGACGTCTACTACGGTCCGCAAGGCGCTCACGACCTGCTCGAGCGCACGACCTGGCACTGCGCGCAGCATCTGCGCCAGGTCTACGTCCTGGCCGAGCGCCTGGGCGTCACGCCGCCGGCGCCGCTGCCGGCCGAGACGTTCAAAGGATTGCCGCTCCCCGACGCGCTCTGGTAATGCGCTTCGCGTAACGCCGCGGGGGGCGGGAGCGTGGGGGCTCGGCGGCGCCTGCATGGCTCGCCTGTCGCCGCGGACCTCGCTCCGGGGGCGGGGCGAGCGCGGCCCCCCATCCCCCAGAGGGGGTTGGGTTCAGGCCAGTTGAATTGTCGGCGGCGCGCCTCGCCCCGCCCTCCGCTCGGGCGTCGCCTACGGCTCGCCATGAAGGCGCCGCCGAGCCCCCACGCTCCCGCCCCGCCCCCCGCGGCGTCACGCGAAGCGCCTGCCCGGTGCGACCCGAGGCCCCTTCCGCTTCGACCAAGAGTCAGGTGAATACGCCGATGACTGAGACATGGCCGGAGCCCGTTGCGCCGAGCGGGCGGGCGTGGGTGAGGGTCGGGCGCGCCACTTGATGGCGAGCCGTCGTCGCCGTTCGAGCGGAGGGGGCGGCGAGCGAGCCGCCAACGATTCGGCTGTCCGCGACCCAACCCCCTCTGGGGGATGGGGGGCCGAGCGAGCCGCCCCTGGAGCGAGTTACGGCGACAGGCGAGCCATCGTGGCGCGCCCGACCCTCACCCACGCCCGCCCGCTCGGCGCGACGAGACGCCGCCGGGTCTAGTCTTCTTCGGCCCAGGCCTGCGTGAGCCGGCGGGCGAGCGTGCGGTGGCCCTTGAAGTAGTAGGCGAGCATGGCGGCGGCGGCGAGGATGTTGCCGACGAAGATGGTCCAGCCGGCCAGCTCGTCCAGGATCCAGCTCGCCATGATGATCACGGCACCGAAGAAGAAGATCTCGAAGGCCGTGAAGAGGATCACCAGCGCGAAGACGAGCAGCGGCTGGCGCTCGGCACCCTCGATGAGCAGCGCGCCGATGACGCCGAAGCCGATGAAGGCCACGCCGTGCAGCACGGTGTAGGCGATCATGCCCGCGTTCGGATCGGCCGCCCGGAGCAGGGCGGTGCCGAGCAGTCGCGGCGTCCGTAGCGCCTCGCCCTGGATGGCGTCGATCGCGAAGAACCACAGCGCGACAACGGCGGCGCCCAGCAGCCCGGCCACGATGCCCTCCCGCAGCACGCGCCCCCAGGAGCCGATGAGCGAGCGGGGCAGCGCGCGGTGGGCCCGGAAGAAGTACCAGAGCATGGCCACCGAGGCCAGGAGATTGCCGATGAGCACCGACCACCACACCAGCGCCGTCTGCATGGCCCGGCCGAGCACGCTCAGCACGCCGAAGAAGAAGACCTCGAAGGCGGCAAACAGGATGACGAAGGCGATGAACAGGGCCGGCTCGCGCTCGCTCATGGCCATCATGGTGGCGGCCACGACGCCGAACGCGACGAAGGCCAGGCCGTGCAGGACCGTGTAGCCGAGGATCGGGCCCGGCGCGGGGTCCAGGCCGGCCGGCGTGTTGACGCCGAAGAAGACGAAGGAGCCGAGCAGCGTGGGCGTGAGGAACGGGCGGCCGCGCAGGAGGTCGAAGACGAAGAACCAGATCGCGACGATGGCGGCGCCGATCAGGCCGGCCACGATGCCCTCGCGGAGTACCGAGCGTTCGCCCGGGTTCATGCGCTGAGCCCCGGGCGCCATAGTACCTCAGTCGCGCGCGAGGCGGACGCCGTAGTCCGAGTAGCGGAGGCGTGGTGGCAGCGACGAGCGGTGGGCGACCGCGCTCCACGGATCGGCGTGACGCCAGGCGCCGCCGCGACTGACCCGTCGCGTGCCCGTGGCCGGCCCCCGCGGGTCGCGGGCCGGCGACACCGCGTAGTAGCCCTCGTCGTACCAGTCGGCGCACCACTCGTGGCACACGCCCGACAGGTCGTGCAGGCCCAGCGGGTTGGGCGGCGTTGTGCGCACGCGCGGCGGCGTCGTGAAGGCGCCGGCCGGCGGCCGGGCGTCGCCCCAGGGATAGCGCGCACCGTCGCGGCCGCCGCGCGCGGCCTTCTCCCACTCGGCCTCGGTCGGCAGCCGCGCGTCGGCCCACGCCGCGAACGCCGCCGCCTCGTCCCACGAGACGCCGACCACCGGTTGATCGGGCGCCTCGAAGCCCGGCGCCCGCCAGAACGCCGGCGGGCGCGCGCCGGTGGCGTCGAGCCAGGCCGCCCACTCGGCGTTGGTCACCGGCGTCGTCGCGATGGCGAACGCCGCGACCCACACGGGGTGGGCGGGTCGCTCGCCCGGATGGCCCTCGGCCCAGCCCATCGTGAACGCACCGGCCGCGACCTTGACGAAGTCCACGAGGATATAATGACGCGCTCCATCGACATTGGGGGAGGTCGCCGATGAAGGTCGCGGAACGCATGAGCCGGCTGGGCACCGAATCGGCCTTCGAGGTCCTGGCGCGGGCCCGGGCGCTCGAGCGGCAGGGGCGCGAGATCGTCCACCTCGAGATCGGCGAGCCCGACTTCGACACGCCGGCCCACATCAAGGAGGCGACCAAGCGCGCGCTCGAC